>OAST01000021.1_pt1 | contig 137854 bp, 101 predicted proteins | sample 1475821 | NCBI WGS metagenome assembly OAST01 (sample SAMEA2579924, study PRJEB22360) | human gut metagenome | biome: human gut; feature: human-associated habitat; material: faeces | place: Denmark | collected 2008/2010 | reverse complement strand
GGGACACTGTTTTCTTGCAATATCCCGCAGATGAGTACTTTTTAAGGGACGACTAATTAAAGCAATAAATCCCTGCTCCAACATTGTGGAACAGGGATTTATTACATTATTATGGGTTGTTTTCTATGATAACTCTGATTACAACCGTTCAATCAATTGTTTACTGGAAAGTTGGTGTATAACTTGAAGCTATTAGCAGGTATAACAACAGGCTGTTCAGAACTGTTAGTCACATTCAATGTTTCACCATTCAATTCATACCAATCTCCCGTGTTACCAAAGTACACACCTGTATTAATCTGTTCATTCTTGAAATTGCCTACTACAACCAGTTTCTTTGTAGTGGATTCCAATCTTAGATAACGACCTTTATCCCAATCGGAAACACTTACTTTCCAGTCTTTGAATGCGTTGTCGCTGAATAAGTCCGGATTATCATTGCGTAATTTCAGCAAAGTGCTATAAGTGTCGTATAATCCTTTCCGATATTGGTCAGTAAGATAATCCCATTTCACAGGCTTGGCATCAGTATTCTTTTCAGTTCCCATTGTTCCATCGTACTTATACATTATGGAATAATCATATCCTAGTTCGCCAAACTGCCAAATCATTTTCGGTCCTGGAACGGTCAGGAAGAAGGCTGCATTTGTTCCCAGTTGTTTCATGCGGATATCAAGACCTGCATTTTGAAGATTGCCAAAAGCTGTTTGCTTGTATGCAACTCTTTCTTCATCATGGCTTTCCATGAAATTAACCCATCCTTCGGCAGGCATTCCGCTATTTCGCATGTATGAAAAATCAGAATTGCTTGATTCTCCCATTCCGGATTGGCAATAGCTTTCATTCATATTATGCCATAGTTTCATCCCTGCTTTAGCCAATTCTGACTCTTCATCCAAATTGCAGAAGTGTTCGAGAATCATCACTGCATTAGGATTGGTCGTATTCACTGTTTTATAGTAATCTTTCAAGATAACAATACGGGAGTCATCTTTGTTGCTTGCCGTTGATTCATTGCTCTTGTTTTGAGTAAATCCTTTGGTTAAGTCAAAACGGAAACCGTCAAACTTATACTCTTCCAACAAGAACTTCAAGTTACGTTTTACAAATTCACGTACAAGCGGCGATTCGTGATTGAAGTCATGGAATACGCTGAATGGATGCGGAGCATCGACATTGAACCACGGATTATTCTTGGCTGTCTTGCTTTCTTTCGAATTCCAATAAAGTTTAGCAAATGGATGACTGCCAGTAGCATGGTTGTAGACTACATCCAGTAATACTGCAATGCCTTGTTTATGACATTCATCAATGAATTGCTTATATTCCTCTTTCGTTCCATATGCTTTGTCCATTGCAAAATAATAACATGGATTGTATCCCCAGCTATTATTCCCGTCGAATTCTTGTATAGGCATCAGTTCAATCGCATTCACTCCCAGACTCTTGATGTAGTCCAAATGTTTAGTAGCCTCTTTGATTGTACCCGTAGCAAGTTCGGAACCTACTTGTGTGAAGTCACGGAATAGTAACTCATAGATTACCATATTGTCAGGATTATCAATCTTGAAGTCGGATACTTGCCAATTGTAGGATGCCGGTTTTGTTTGGAATACGGAGACAATGCCTGTTGTCTTTCCATTCGGATACTGTATGGCACTAGCCGGATAAACTCCTTGTTCTACAAGATATTTATCGTTCGAGCCATCCAGCACTTTTTCACAATAGGGGTCGCCAATACGAACATTGCCGTCTTTTTCACTACCCATGTAATATTGGAAACCATACTCTTTGGCGGGGTCGATGCCTGTAACGGTGTACCACCAGAAGTGTTTGTCGTTATCACGCTTCATCTGATATTCAGTACTAAGTTCCCAATCATTGAAGTCGCCAATGAGACAAGCATAATCCTTGTAATTGTTATCCGTATCCAAATCGTATAGTGCGAAAGTCACAGACGTTCCGTCAGCCGATGGATGGATACCCGCTTCTTCTACCGGGCAGGCAGCTATCTCTACCGGAGCCGGTGTGAAAGTCTTGTCTCCTGTTACTGTGATAAAAAAGTCGCTGGTTTTCTTTTCGTCAGTCAACGCTTCATCATTGCGGAAGAGGATGCAGACATTTTGAATGTTTGCTGCATTTTCCGCGCCAAACCATTCGCGTACTGTCGGGGCAAGTGTAAAGCACCAAATATTATCCGCCACTTTCTCTGCCTTGTATTTATCTTCATTTACACCCCATTCCGTAGGAACATACATCCAGTCATTGATACCGATGTGAACATATACATCACCTTCATAGCCGTACAAGTCGTCACCGGCTGCTGCTTTATACCAGATTTTACCTTGCTTGTCGCCCTTGAATTTAGTGGGGTAATTATTGATTCCTTCTACCAATTCTTCGATAGACGGCTCGTGATCCAGTTCGGGGATTTCCGGACCGGTGATTAACATCTCATGGTTTTCGTCGGAACATGCTACTATCGTGAATAGACAGAGCAGCATCCAGAATATATGTTTTATATCTTTTTTCATAATGTATTTTCCATTTATTATTCTTTAATGAGGACTAGTCTACCGTTCAGATAGAATTTGATGGTATAGTTACCGGTTGCGTCCATTGAAATATTATCTCCAGTAAAAGGACTGGGTGTATCTAATGTTCCCCCGAAACTAACACCGGAATCCCAACTGGAATTGACGCGGAGTTTAAATTCACCCACAGTCATTTCAGTCTTTGCAGTCCAGCATTTTTCTGTTGCATCATAAGTTAATTCTTTGCCGTTTTCCCATCCTCCTGTGGCTGTACCTATAATATCCATAGATGTTATTTCTGTTGCAGAGGCATACTTGTCGTCCAAATTGACTACAATGTAATAAATACCCTGTGGTAAAGATAAGTTTCCACCATCATTTGTCATACCTTCTTTCGAGGTAAAATAGTCATATCCATAATCAAGTCCGCCATTCGAACCATCCGGCCAATAGGGCTGTGCGGTAAACTTAAAGCCACCGTTCAATTCCGACATTCCCCAATAAGCATTGTTTCCTTCTGGCTTATATAAAGTCGGTGCTTGTGAAGGCTTCCATTCCTGATGATTTCCTGGTATCCATAAATGAGGTGCATCCATTGTTTTCTCAATCTTGTAAGTGCCTTCCATCATGTTGATGGAGATTCTAACTGATTTATAATCGCCACCGGATATTTTGATAGGATTTGCTGTTTCTGATAAAATGAGATTGCCTTCTGGAGCATCGTTGTCTGCATCAACCGCGCCAAGTGATTTGCCTGAGTTGGATTTAATCAGGAAATAGGCATCTTTTGCACCGGTGTTATCTGTAACCAGAGCAGGAACTGTTGTTGTAAAGACTGAATTGGTATAAGGATCACCACTTGTATTAACAAATGCTACATTCTGTTCCCAAGTCAGAGAGCCATTAATATAATAAGCGCTTTCAATAACCGGTGCTTCCGGAGTAACTTTCAACTCATAGCTTTCAGCCGGTGCCGCATATACTGTCTTTCCGACAGCCACGTATGACGTTAATACTGCATTCATGGTACGTTCTACCGGACGGATACCATATATTTGCGCCACTGCATTCTGCAAATCTTCCGTTGCTACGTATCCTTTGTCGTCTACAATTAAAGTCACTTTATTATCTAACTTCATTTTATAGGATAAAGTGGCTTCTTCTTCAACGGCAGGAGCTGTAAATACGGCAACCGCTACGGATTCTTCCTCGACATTTCCAATATTAATCGGGGCTACACCTGTAGCTGTAAAAGTTATTTTGCCGGCAGCTTCTTCCTGTCCGTAAGACTGTGGGGAAGCTACCCCTTCATTAAAATCTTCGTTGCAGGCTGTTAGTGCGGCAGCCAGTAACACGGTTATATATATTGATAATTTTTTCATATCTATCTGCATTTAAGATTAATCTATTTTGCTTTGAAGTAATAGCACTCGTCCAGTTCGTTGAACAGTACAGTATAATCACCCGGTTTGCAACTGATGGTAGCTCCATCAACAAATGAGCCGAATGGGAATACCTCTCCACCCCAAGTCTTGTCGCCGGAAGTAAATTTGGCTTTGCAGCTTGCCGCGATTGTTATGTCGGCATACCATACATGTGAATGCTCCATGGTAACTTTGGTCATGTTTACAGATTCCGAACCATAAATCAATGTGACGGCATCATATTCTGTCGGTTGAGTTTCAAAAGTAGTAGCTTTCATTGTCAGTTTATTTTCAAGCGTATTGAGATGAAGTGTGTACCAGCCGGCCGCATTCACTTTAATATTTTGAGAGTTCTTGTCATTTTCCAAATTGGTGAATCCTTCGCTGTCAGCATTTCCCCATTGGTCGTCCCATGCACCGGGAGTAGCCACTACCTTAAATCCTTTATCTGCTGGGATATATCCTGTGTAGGTAAATTCTCCTTTACCAGTATTGGCATCATACGCATATCCTTTTACCAGTGACATCGGGAAATAAGCGGTACCTGCTGCCATTGTCGGATTTCCCCAGGGAACTTCACCGATGAAATCGCCCAGTAAATAATAAGTGGCAGGAACGGCATCAGATATATCCATATAATAAGGTATAACTTTCAATTCAATCGAATTGGAATGTATAGGATACCCTTTATCTCCGATATGTGCGTACAAACGTACAAATACACTCATCGGTTCGCCGTCATAATCATTCTCCGATGTCCAGCCGGCAAGTTTTACGATTGCCTTATTCAATTCCTGTGTGTTGGCATCCACTTTGGCTGATGTAGATATGGAAGGTAGTGTCAGATAAGAGGCGTCTGCCGTTTCCGTTTCATCAGTCCATTTGTCTGTTAAATCCGCTTGCACGGTGTAAGTCACTACGGCAGGATAGCCGTAGTCCGGTTGCGTACAAGTCAACTCGATATTCTTGGATTGATTTAGGTCATAGACGTTGTACGTTGCATTGGCAGGGGTGTTCAATACAAAAGTTGTAGGTTCCTGTATGGTAGGATTTGAGTCCCTGTCATCCTCGCAGGCGGTCAGCAGGGCTGTCGCTACTAGTATGGACGTCAGTATATTTATTTTTTTCATATTACTCTGTTTTTATAAAAGTATAACTTCGGTCTGGTTTAATATTCCGGGTTTTGCTCCAGATTCGTATTCGCATTGATATCATTGGCAGGAATAGGATAAATGTTGCGGAACTCTTTTATTTCAGTACCTTGTTTTTCTCCACCTTTCCAATCCCAGTTATAGTCGGTGTGTCCGCCGAAATCGCCGAAACGAATCAAGTCAATGCGGCGGCGACCTTCAAACCAGAACTCACGCGCCCATTCGTCACGGATGTCCGTCAATGTATATGAAGCAGATTCGGCGGCGTTCGCACGCTTACGGATTTCATGCATAGCGTCTATGGTCTCCTGAGTAGAAACACCATTGTTGGCACGGATACTGGCTTCTGCTACAATCAGATAAGCTTCTGCCATACGAAGAAGAGGTATATCCATATCAGGATTATCCGTATCGCTTGTCAGTCCGTTGTCTGCACGGATGTTCGAGAATTTGGCACATGCGAATCCGTCCGTAAAGCTCATATTGTCTCCTGTCGACGTACTTCTCTGCACTCCGCACATCAAGGCACGGTCATCTTTTGCTGCCACTACCATCTGGTCTTCCAATACGGAAGGAGCATCATTTACGTTTGGGAAGAATTTGGCTACCATTGCCTGACGACAATGCGGGCCGCCCCATCCTTGCTTACTTCCCCAGGGATTCATGCCTGTGTCACTTTTGTGCGTACCTGCAATCAAGAACAGCGAACCACCCCAACTCTTGGTTCTCACACCATCCTGCAAAATGGGAAGTATCACTTCCTGTCTTGCCTTGTTGACATTGCTGCCATCATTATCTGCCATGAACAGGTGTTTGTAGACGGGAGCCAGTTTATAGCCGGAACCAATCACTTTTTGGGCATATTCCTTGGCTTTTCCCCATTGAGGCGTGCCGGTATAGACTTCTGCGTTGAGATACATACGTGCCAGCAATAACCAGGCGGCAACACGGTCTACACGGCCGTAAGTCGTTTGAAGCGGCTGTGCCAGTGTGGCGGTAGCGTCGTCACCGATTTCTTTCAACTCTTCTTCAATCTTCGCGAAAAGATCCGCACGTTGTATTTGCTGAGGCTTCTCTGTCGATACTTTATCGCAATAAGGCGGATTGCCGAACATATCCATCAGGTAATAGTTATTCAAAGCACGGATAAAACGTACTTCTGCACGTTGGCGTGTCGTTTCATCATCTGTCAGTCCTTCCGTTTGTTCCAGGAAGTAGTTGCACAATGTGATGTCAAATGTCAGACGGTAATAGAGTCCTGTCACGATTTCATTGGAAGAACTCCAACTGCAATCGGCAATAGTAGCGACACCGGCATCGTTCCATGAATTGACAATCGCTTCATCTGTCATCAATTGGTTGGCACACCAAGTCATACGGTAGAAAGAGGAAGTACCTTCGTCGATGTCGTCCAAGTCACCGCTTCCGTCGGGGCCTTTCTGACCTGTCAGTCCGAGGGTTCCATATATCTTGTTAAAAACGCTTGCCTGGTCGAATGTCATCACTATATTCGGGTCGATAGGAGTCGCATCCAGGTCACCGATACATGAAGTCACGCTGACTGCCAGTAATAGTGAGGCAGCCGATAGGATTGATTTTATATATCTGAATTTCATAATTGGTATTTTTAGTAGGTTTAGAAATTAAGGCTTAAACCGATTAATGTAGTCAGAGGACGCGGATAAATATTGTTATCCAATCCCTTTTCTACTTCAGGGTCAAGTCCTTTGTATTTGGTGATAGTGAATACGTTCTGTACGGCTGCATATACGCGTCCGCCAATCGGAGCGCCGAACAGCTTTTTGAACGAGTATCCCAAAGTGATGTTGTCACATTTCATGAAGGAAGCATTCTGTACGAAGTAATCGGATAATAAGGTGTTGTCTTTCAGGTTCTGGATATTATTTGCCACTCCCATCAACGGACGGTTGTTGAGTGCGCCGAATGAATAGACAGAGGTTGGGTTGCAGTCGGAACCACCTGCTTCGACAGAGTTGTACACATAGTTGTTCAGGCTGGCGCGCAGTGAGAAACTGAAATCCCATGACTTGTATGAAAGACGGGAAGTAAGTCCCATAAGTACGTCGGCTGTCGGCTTTTTGTAGAAGTAGCGGTCGTCGCCGTTAATCGTTCCGTCTCCGTTGCGGTCTACAAATTCGTTCTCGATAGGCTTTCCATTCTCGTCATACACTTGCTGGTAAACATAGAAGGAAGAAGCCGGATGCCCTACGGCATGCGCCATTGCTTTCATATCACGTCCGCCACCGATATTGTCTCCGGCAGCAACATAATAATTTTCGCTATCTCCGGTAGTTAATTTGGTGATTTCGTTTTTGTTGTAAGTGATATTGAAGCCAAGGTCCCATGTCCAGTCGGTAGTTACAACCGGTTTTGAATTAATAGAGAATTCGATACCTGAATTTTCTAATGAACCGACGTTGGACAATACCTTGTTTTTGAAGTTCGTTCCGGCAGAAACGAATACGCTGTTCAGCAAATCGGTGGTCTTGCGATAGTAATAATCCACAGCACCGTTGATGCGGTTGTTCAGGAATCCGAAGTCCAAACCTACATTATAAGTGGTCGTCTTTTCCCATTTCAAGTCCGGGTTGTATGCATTCGGGCGGTAAGTGGTTCCTTCTCCCAGGATAGGATAGTAAGCCCCGTCTTTGTTTGTCTCATAAACAGCCAGATACGGATAGTCGCCCGAATTGATATTCTGCTGACCGGTAATACCATAGCCAAGACGAAGTTTTAAATCAGAAAGTACATCAACGTCTTTCAGGAAAGCTTCTTCTTTCAACTTCCATCCCAAGGCAAAAGACGGGAACAATCCCCAACGGTTGTTTTTGTGGAAACGGGAAGAACCATCCTGGCGTACGGTTGCCGTAAACAGGTAACGGTCCAACAGTGTGTAATTGACACGACCGAAGAAAGATACCAGATAACTTTCCGTAGCCGAACCACTTGAGGTATTGTTGTAACGCTGACCTCTGTTCTCTACCACGTTGTTCGACAGCGGATAGAGTCCCCAATATTCCTGGTCGGACGTATCATGGAAGTGCTGCCATTCATAGCCTGCCATTACATCGAAACGATGTTTGTCGGTAAAATCTTTGCTGTATTGCAGGTAAGCATTCAAAGAGAGGTTGTACTTGTCTTTCTGTTCCCAGCCATAGCTGCCATAATAGTTGTTGGTCGAAGAATAGGGAGAGACATCCGTATATTGCTTACCCGTAGAGAGGTCCATACCACCGTTCACGTGTGCGTGCAAGTCCGGCAAGAAATGAAACTTATAATCCAGTTCCAGATTACCGATTAAAGATTTGGAGATGGCACGGTCGTCCTTTTCTTCCAACAAGGCAACCGGATTACCCGGAGCATTGCTGTTGAAAGTACGTTTCCATGTGTCGTCATTCAAAGAAGAAGCGTCCGTATTCCATTGGAAATATCCGTCGAAATAATATTGATGGTAAGGATCGTCGGAGCGGACGGACTGTGTAGGGTCAAAGCTGACCGCAGAACCTACCGCACTACCGTCAGCGTAGCGGTTCTTGGCAATCATACCTTTCAGGTTGGCATTTACTTTCAGATGGTCTTCAAAGAAAGAAGGAGCCAAGCTGACAGAAGCCGTATAACGTTCGAACTTGGATGTTTTCACAATACCGTTCTGGTTGGTATAACCGAACGATACACGGTAAGGCATATTCTTCAATCCACCGGAAATGGTGAGGTTATGGTCTGTACTTACGGCTGGGCGGAATATTTCTTTCTGCCAGTCGGTGTTGGCATTTCCTAATTTGCTATAAGCTTCGCTGTCTTCTCCCCAAATGTCTTTGATGAAAGAACGGAACTGGTCTCCGTCCATTACGTCGACGGTAGATTTTACAGTGCTGACAGATACATTGCCGTCATAAGAAATGGTAGGACGTGCGCCTGCCTGACCTTTCTTCGTTGTAATGATGATAACGCCATTAGAAGCACGCGAACCGTAGATGGCGGTAGCCGAAGCATCTTTTAATACGGTAAAGCTTTCAATATCATTCGGATTGACCATAGACAGAGGATTGGCCAAACCTTTCACTCCCTTATTATCCATTGCCAGACCGTCGATTACAATCAGCGGGTCGTTTTCTGCAGTCAGTGAAGAACCGCCACGAATACGAATCGTTGCGCCCTCGCCCGGAGCTCCGCCTTTGCTGATAACGCTTACACCGGCAATCTTACCAGTCATCATATCCTGTGCGTTGGTAATCAAACCTTTGTTTAGTTTGTCCGGTTTGATGGCCGTAACCGAACCGGTCATATCGTTCTTTTTCACCGAGCCGTAGCCGATAACGACTACTGCGTCCAGTACTTGAGAATCATCTTCCAATGTAACCATTACAGTAGAAGCCGCTTTCACTTCTGCTGATTTATAGCCGACGAATGAAACGGAAAGAATGGCATCTTTCGGTACATTCAACATAAAGTTACCATCGAAATCAGTTATTGTTCCATTGGTTGTACCTTTCACCAGTACGTTAGCACCGATGACAGGCTCACCCGTTGTGTCTTTCACATGCCCCTTGACAGCTATTTGCTGAGCAAATGCTCCAATGGAAAGGAAGAGTCCCACCAATAATGTGAGCAGGGCTTTTAGTCTTAAGCTCTTTTTCATGTCTCTAATTTAAAGTTATTTTATCAAAATCAAATATATCTCTCTAAAAAATACCTACTGAAAACTATATTCTCCCAATCTTATTCCCTAAAATTTCTTTAGTCCTTTTACTTCCGCTTTATCCTTTACTTCCTTGATACTGATGGCATAACCGCCACCGTTGGCAGCGCGCAAGTTCAGTTTGCTTTTGTTTGTCAGGATACCTTTTTTGATGGTATAAGCTTGCGGATTTTCTTTCCAGTCGGCATCTTTAGCATCCGCATAAACAGTGGCAATGTATTGTTTTCCCGGTGTGAGGAAGTCGAATACCAGTTTGGAAGTATGACCGTTCTCACCGGCTGTACAACCTACATACCAGTCGCCTGTACCTTTTGCCTTACGGGCGATAGTGATATATTCTCCCGGTTCTGCTTCCAGATAGTTTGTTTCGTCCCAGTCGATTGCCACGTCTTTGATGAATTGGAAAGCATCCATGAAACGTTCGTAGTTTTCAGGAATATCGGCAGCCATTTGCAGCGGGCTGTACATGGTCACGTACAAGGCTAACTGGCGGGCGATGGTAGAACGTACCTGTGAATTGTTTGCAGGATTCATCTTGTTACAATGAGTTTCGAAGATACCCGGAGTGTAATCCATCGGGCCGCCGACCAAACGGGTGAAAGGAAGTATAGTTGTGTGATATACTTTGTTTCCGCCGAATGATTCGTATTCGGTTCCGCGTGCGGATTCGTTGCCGATTAAGTTAGGATACGTGCGGCAGATACCTGTCGGGCGGGTTGCTTCGTGAGCATTTACCATGATTTTGTAGTCGGCTGCTTTCGTCACTGCATACAGGTAGTGGTTGTTCATCCATTGTCCGTAGTGGTGTTCGCCGCGCGGAATGATATTGCCTACATAACCGCTCTTTACAGAATTGTAACCGTTGTCTACCATAAACTGGTAAGCCTTGTCCATATGGCGTTCGTAGTTGCGGACAGATGCGGAAGTTTCGTGGTGCATCATCATCTTGATACCTTTGCTCGCTGCGTAACGATGTACTTCTTTTACATCGAAATCCGGATACGGAGTGACGAAGTCGAATACATAGTCCTTGCTATTGCCGAACCAGTCTTCCCAACCTTCATTCCAGCCTTCTACCAATACAGCGTCGAACCCGTTTGCTGCGGCGAAGTCAATATAGCGTTTCACGTTGGCAGTGTTGGCAGAATGTTTGCCGTTCGGTTTGGTTTTAGAGTAATCCGTTTCTCCCAGTTTTACGCTAGTCAGTTCGTCGGTATAAGCCCATGAACCTTTTCCGGTAATCATATCCCACCATACGCCGATATATTTCACAGGCTTCACCCATGAAGCGGCATCTGCGATTTTGCATGGCTCATTCAGGTTCAGAGTGATGCGGGATGCAAGAATATTGCGGGCATCATCGCTGACGATAACGGTACGCCACGGAGTATTACAGGGAGTTTGCAGATAACCTTTGTCTCCTTTAGCATCCGGAGTCAGCCAGGATTCGAATACCATATTTTTGTCGTCCAGATTCAGGTGCATACATGAGTAATCGATGAGAGCAGCTTCGTGAAGATTGATATATAAACCGTCATCCGTTTTCATCATCAGTGCAGTCTGTACGCCTGTCTGTGAGAAAGGAGTCTGAGAAGAGTTCGGAGTAATGGCTTCTTTCATCAAACCTCTGATTTCTGACAGGCGGGAGATAGTGTAATCATATTCCTGAGTGTCATAGTCGCCCGGTATCCAGTAAGCGATGTGGTCGCCTGCCATTGCAAACTGGGAATGTTCTTCTTTGATGATGAAGTAGTTCAGAGATTTCTGCTGCGGGAATTCGTAGCGGAATCCTAAACCATCGTTGAACAACCGGAAACGGATAAGGATAGAACGGTCGTTCATGGGCTGATACAGCGTGGCTGCCAGTTCGTTATAATGATTGTGGATTTCTTTTTCTTCTCCCCATACCGGTTGCCAAGTTTCGTTGAATGTGGAAGTCTTGACGTCTTTCACTTCGAATCCGTTATAAAGATTAGTCTTTGAATCAAGTTTTGTCAGATCCCGGCGGTCTACCCAGTCGAAATCTGTGCGGGTATTATCTTCTTTCTTTAATTCCAGTCCCAGGGTACTTGGTTTGATAACCGTTTTGCCTTTATAAATCAAGTCGTACGTTGGAGCACCTTCTTTGTTAACCTGGAAGGTCATTACTAGATTTCCATCCGGCGAAGTGAGTTTCTGTTGTGCATTCGCTATAAACGAGATACAGAAAAATGCGATAAGCAAAAGATTCTTTTTCATTTTATTTTTATGGTATTAAATTGTGAGCTAACCTATGTTTTTATTCCTTTTGTTTCGGATATTGCAAATGTAGCGACCGTCTGAACTGAGTTTTCCAATTAGAATAAAAATACAAGTTAGTATAAACTTTATTATTTTGATTTATAGCTAAATAACTGCTTGGGTACTTCGGATAAATATAAGTCGTAGTGAACTTCTTTAAAAGGATAAAAGGTATATCCCACGGCTCGGAAGTGTTAAATCCTTTCCTAATTCTACTTTTTTATCTTCCAATACATTGTATGCAGAAGTATCAGGCAGTATTTCCCGGTAAGTATCCAAACTGATAGTCTGTTCCCGGTCTGTTCCATTCAGGAGAACAACGACTGATTTATCACCCTGTTTCCTTTCGTACGCATAGATACCTTTACTCGGTGCGAAGTGTTTCAGTTTTCCTTTGGCTATAACTTCGTTTCCTTTTCTCCATTGGAGCAGTTTCTTCAGATAAGAGAAAGCTTCATTTTGTAGCGGAGTGCGGTTTGCCGCATCGAAGTAATTATGAGTATCATTTTGCCAGCCGCCCGGAAAGTCACAGCGAAGTAATCCGTCACCGTTGGCTTTATCGGCAGCCATCAGGATTTCTGTTCCGTAATATATTTGTGGAATTCCGCGTGTTGTCAGAAGGAACACTAATGCTTGTTTGTATCGGTTCAGGTTTTTAGTATCCGCTTCCGAACGATAAAAACGGGAAGTGTCGTGATTATCCAGGAAAGTCAATAGATTCATCGGGTTGGCAAAGACGATATCTTGCGACAGGTATTCGTAAAGTCGGCACAGTCCGCCGTTCCAGTCGGTTGTTTCCTCATCGAAAGCTTTGTTCATATGTTCCATCAATGGGAAGTCCATAACAGTGGGCAGGTAGGTGTTTTTAGGATAGGTCAGTTTGCTGTCTTTCTGCCAATAAGAGATAAGTACATTGCTGCCTAACCAAGTTTCGCCTACAATATTGAATTTGGGATATTCTTCGTTCACTGCCTTGCACCAATGAGCCATCATGTCAAAGTCCGCATAAGGGTGCGTATCCTGGCGGATTCCGTTAATACCGGCATACTCTATCCACCAGATACTGCTCTGAATCAGATAAGTAGCTACATGGCGGTTCCGTTGGTTGAAATCTGGCATAACCTGGCTGAACCAACCGTCAACTGCTATTTTCTTTTCGTAATCAGAAGCATACGGGTCTAGTTGGGTGGCAGTCTTAAAACTTGTCTGCACATAGTTGCCTTTGAAGTTGAACCAGTCTTTGGATGGCATATCCTTATATAGATAGTTTTCACTACCGCAGTGGTTGAAAATCATATCCATGACTACTTTCATCCCTTTGGCATGTGCCTGGTCTACAAGGTTCCGGAATTCTTCATTATTCCCAAAGCGGCGGTCTGCCTGATAATAATCAGTGATGGCATAACCGTGGTAAGAGCCTTCCTTCATGTCATTCTCCTGAATCGGATTCAGCCATATGCTCGTCACACCTAAGTCCGCGATATAATCCAGATGCTTTTCTATCCCTTTGAAATCACCTCCATGGCGGGCGAAGGAGTCGTTACGGTCTACTCTGGCTTCCAACATTCCGGAAATTATATCATTAGAAGAATCACCGTTAGCAAAACGATCCGGCATAATGAGATAAAGCACATCGCTAGAGTTGAAACCTTCTATCTGAGAAGAACCCGGCTTTCTTTCTTTGAGTTCATAAGGAATTACAGTCTGTTTTTTACCTTGTTTCAGAATCATGTTGAATGTCTGCGGGGCTGCTTCCGAGATATTCAGATAGACAATCAGATAATTTGGATTTTCTAGCTTGACAACCTCTTGCAAGGTGATGTCTTCGGAAGAGATACTGACTTCTGCAAATGCTATATGTTCTCCATATAGCAAAACCTGCAACTCCGGATTTTTCATACCTGCCCACCAAAAAGCAGGGACTACTTTTTTTATGACAGTTGCGGCATATACCGGGCTGCAACCAAATAGTAGTACAAGTAAGATTACAAATAGAAAATTCTTTTTCATGGTAACATAGATTTTAAATGTTTGCTCGGCGAACCGATGTTGCAAATGTAGGGGGATAGGGGAAAGCATTTGGGGACTAGAATATAAATATAAATACTTGTGATGCTCATTTTGTTGAAAATGAATGCATTGCTTGTGAAAAGACTATGAGAAAATACAAGTAGGAATTAAAATTATTTTGACCGTCTGTTTCATAATCATTACTATATTCATTATATTTGTGACATCTTTAAAAAGTAACCTATGAGAAATATAGCCTATATCTTAGCTTTTCTTTTAGTTTGTCCGACTTTACTGTTTGCGACACAGACGGATGATAATGCGGCAGTCCTTAAAAGACTGGATGATATTATAAATAAGAAAGAGACTTTTCAGGTTCAGAAAGAGAAAGCTATTGATGCGCTGAAAATGCAGCTCGCTCATTCGGTTGCTCCTGCTGATAAATATCGCTTGTATGGTTCTTTGTTCGATGCTTATCTTCATTATCAGGCAGATTCTGCACTTTATTATATAAACAGGAGACAACAGCTTCTCCCCCAACTGACCCGTCCGGAATTGGCAGATGAGATAATAATTGACCGTGCAACAGTATTGGGAGTGATGGGAATGTATATTGAAGCCATGAAAGAACTGGAGAGCATAAATTCGGAGAAGCTGGACAAACAAACATTACTATCCTATTATCAGACTTATCGTGCCTGTTATGGTTGGCTTGCAGACTATACCACTAATAAAGAGGAAAAGAAGAAATACCTGACAAAGACAGATTTATACAGGGACTCTATCATTGGTATAATGCCGCCCGAAATAAACCGTACGATTGTACTGGCTGAGAAATGTATCGTTACAGGTAAGGCTGATACAGCTTTGGTGATGCTCAGCGACGCGTTGAAGGATGCGGTTGACGAACGTCAGAAAGTCTATATCTACTATACGCTGTCCGAAGCATATGGCATGAAAGGCGATATGGAAAAAGAAGTATATTATCTGATATTGACAGCTATTGCCGATTTGGAATCTTCGGTCAGGGAATATGCTTCATTGCAGAAACTGGCACACTTGATGTATGAACTGGGCGATGTAGACCGCGCTTACAAATATCTGAGCTGTTCGATGGAAGACGCCGTAGCTTGCAATGCCCGCCTGCGTTTTATTGAGGTGACGGAGTTCTTTCCTATTATCGACAAGGCTTATAAACTGAAGGAAGAAAAAGAACGTGTGGTTTCACAGGCAATGCTTGTCAGCGTCAGTCTGTTGTCTTTCTTTCTCCTTATTGCTGTTTTCTATTTGTATCGTTGGATGAAGAAACTGTCTGCCATGCGGCGTGACTTAAGCTTGGCGAACAAACAAATGCAGGCAGTAAACAAAGAACTGGAACAGACGGGGAAAATTAAAGAGGTGTATATCGCCCGCTATCTGGACAGATGCGTCAACTATCTGGATAAGCTGGAAACTTACCGTCGTTCACTGGCGAAGCTGGCTATGGCGTCACGTATTGAAGACTTGTTCAAAGCCATCAAGTCCGAGCAGTTTATCCGTGACGAGCGGAATGAATTCTATAATGAGTTTGATAAGTCTTTCCTGAAACTGTTCCCGAACTTTATTACCGCCTTTAATGAACTGCTGGTAGAAGAAGGGCGCATATACCCGAAATCCGATGAACTGCTGACAACGGAACTCCGCATTTTTGCCCTTATTCGCTTGGGAGTGATAGATAGTAACAAGATAGCCCATTTTCTGGGCTACTCTTTGGCGACTATCTATAATTATCGTAGCCGGATGCGTAACAAGGCTGCCGGTGATAAGGACAGGTTTGAGCAAGATGTGATGAATTTGTAATATGGCATCCGGATAATTTCTTCTTTTTTTTCTACCTTTGTAGACAAATAATCTAAAAATAAATATACTAGAGAATGAAAAAGTTAATCTACACATTGTTCTTTGTCTTTATCTCCGTTGTAGCCAACGGGCAGGCAAAGTACGTATTCTATTTCATCGGGGATGGAATGGGAGTCAATCAAGTAAATGGTACGGAGATGTATCAGGCGGAAATTCAAAATGGCCGTATTGGTGTTGAACCTTTGTTATTTACTCAATTCCCGGTTGCTACTATGGCAACTACTTTCTCTGCTAAAAATTCAGTAACCGACTCTGCTGCTGCAGGTACTGCATTAGCAACAGGCAAGAAGACTTATAATCATGCAATTTCTGTGGGAGAGGACAAGAATGCTATTCAGACTGTAGCAGAAAAGGCAAAGAAAGCTGGTAAGAAAGTTGGTGTAACTACTTCTGTTAGTGTAGATCATGCTACTCCTGCCGCATTCTATGCACATCAACCCGATCGTAATAGATATTATGAAATAGCTTTGGATTTGCCAAAAGCAAATTTTGATTTTTATGCAGGTGGTGGTTTTCTTAAACCGACTACATCTTTTGACAAGAAAGAAGCCCCAAGTATTTTCCCTATTTTTGAAGAAGCCGGATATACAGTAGCACGTGGCTACAATGACTATAAGGCAAAAGCTGCAAAAGCAGAAAAGATGATCCTGATTCAGGAAGAAGGTGCTAATCCATCTTGTTTACCTTATGCTATCGATCGTAAAGAAGGTGATTTGACTTTAGCGCAGATTACAGAAAGTGCCATTGATTTTCTTACTAAAGATAATAAGAAAGGGTTTTTCTTGATGGTAGAAGGTGGCAAAATAGACTGGGCGTGTCATGCGAATGATGCTGCTACAGTGTTCAACGAAGTAAAGGATATGGATAATGCTATCAAGGTAGCTTATGAGTTTTATAAAAAGCATCCGAAAGAAACCCTTATTGTCGTTACTGCCGACCATGAAACAGGTGGTATTGTGCTGGGTACAGGAAAATATGAATTGAACCTGAAAGCATTGCAGCATCAGAAACATTCTGCTGACGGACTTTCACAACGTATCAGCGAATTGAGAAAATCAAAAGGCAATAAAGTGACTTGGGAAGATATGAAAACATTCCTGGGCGAAGAAATGGGTTTCTGGAAACAATTCCCTATTTCTTGGGAACAGGAAAAGAAATTACGTGATGAGTTTGAAAAATCATTCGTGAAGAATAAAGTCGTATTTGCTGAAAGTATGTACTCTAAGAGTGAACCGATGGCTGCACGTGCTAAGGAAGTGATGGATGAGATTGCTATGGTAGGTTGGGTAAGTGGCGGTCACTCTGCCGGTTATGTACCTGTATTTGCTATCGGCGCAGGTTCTCAACTGTTTGGAGAAAAGATTGATAACACGGAGATTCCTAAAAGAATTGCGAAAGCAGCCGGATACAAATAAATATCGGTAAAGACATAAAAAAACCGGGAGTCCAAAAACTTCCGGTTTTTTTATATATGTTCTTGTCAATTATGCTTTTACACGTCCTACATAAGAACCATCGCGAGTGTCGATTTCAATTGTTTCACCTTCGTTGATGAACAACGGAACACGTACGGTTGCTCCTGATTCTACAGTGGCAGGTTTCAGTGTGTTGGTAGCTGTATCACCTTTCACGCCCGGTTCTGTATAAGTCACCTTCATCTGAACCTTGATCGGCATATCTGCATAAAGAACAGTTTCAGTAGAAGCGTCAGAAACAACTTCCAATACTGCACCTTCGAGCAGGAAGTCAACACCGTTAATCAAATCGTGAGCGATAGGGTGTTGGTCGAATGTTTCCTGGTTCATGAAGATATAATCTTCTCCTTCTTTATACAAAAATTGGTACGGACGACGTTCTACGCGTACATCTTCCAACTTTTCACCGATGTTGAAACGGCGTTCAAGAACGTAACCGCTGACTACATCTTTCAGTTTAGTACGCATGAAAGTATTACCTTTACCTGGTTTTACATGCAGGAATTCGATACAGAAATAGAGCTTTCCGTCCATACGGATACAAGTTCCGTTTTTGATGTCTTGAGCATTAATCATACTGCTATTTTTCTTAATATATTATTGTTATTTAATTGTTTTCGCAGGAATTCGACTGCAAAAGTAATCTAAATCGGTAAAAAACACAAAAACTTTTGAGCAAAAATGAGTTATCTCTTGGTTAATTTAAAAAAAGTGCCTATTTTTGCAGCCCGATTACGTAGAATAATAACATAAAAACAAGATACAGTAATGAAAAGAACATTTCAACCCTCTAACAGAAAGAGAAAGAACAAACACGGTTTCCGTGAGAGAATGGCATCGGCTAATGGTCGTAGAGTATTAGCTGCTCGTCGTGCAAAAGGCAGAAAGAAACTGACTGTTTCTGATGAGTACAACGGACAAAAGTGATAATCACTTGTCATCAGGAAACAAAAAAGGCGGGGAATTTAATCTTCGCCTTTTTTGTTTCCTGATTTTCAGGAGAATAGTATGTTAAAAAGCGCTATTGTTTGCTCTTGTTTATGACTTTTTGCTTTTCTTTGTGGAATAGAACAAGACTCATAAACAAACATACGTAATAGAAGAGCAGATTCGGGGGATTTGAAACCCCGCATAAATATAATAATGTTGTTGAAATCTATAGGAGTGGGGATTATAGTTGCAGCAATTCTGGCGATGATAAGCGTTCTTGCATAATAGATGAGGACATTTTTCATCGCCTACTTTTTAAAAGTTCAACTATTTTGTCGTATCTTTGGCGCATATTAACAGCAATGCGTATGACTATTAAAGAATTCTTTTCTTTTAAAACAAATAAATTCTTCTGGGTGAACATGATCGCCATGATTGTTGTGGTGGTAGTGATGATATTCGGTGTATTGAAATGGCTTGATATACATACTCATCATGGTGAAACTGTTGCCGTTCCCGATGTGAAAGGGATGACGGTGGACGAAGCAGCGAAAATGTTCCGGAATCACGGTTTGGTATATGTGATTTCTGATACCAAATATGTAAAGGATAAAGCAGCAGGTATCATTCTCGAACTGAAGCCGGGAGCCGGCGAGAAAGTGAAAGAAGGACGTACGGTATATCTGACTGTCAATACGTTGGATGTCCCTTTGCGTGCTATTCCTGATGTGGCGGACAACAGCTCGCTCCGCCAGGCGCAGGCTAAATTGCTAAATGCCGGTTTCAAACTGAATCAGGTTCAATTGGTAAATGGTGAGAAAGACTGGGTATACGGCGTGAAGTACCAGGGACGCCAGTTGGCTGCGGGTGAGAAAATACCTGTGGGATCTTCGTTAACATTGATGGTCGGAAACGGCTCCGGTGATACGTCGGAAGAAGATTCAGCCGATGTTTCCGTAGATACGGACCAGCCGGTTACGTCAGAATCGTCATCTACTCAAGATGATAGTTGGTTTTAATAGATAAATAACAGAAACGGACTCGCATGATAGAGGAAGAACTTCCGGATGAACTGGAGAATGATTTGGACGATATAGAACCTGTCGGTGACGAATCCCAGCTTTACGAACACTTCCGCGTGGTTGTAGATAAGGGACAGGCGATGGTCAGAGTCGACAAATATCTGTTCGAACGTATTGTCAATGCTTCGCGCAACCGTATTCAGAAGGCTGCTGAAGGCGGGTTCGTTATGGCCAATGGCAAGCCGGTGAAGAGTAGCTACAAAGTGAAACCGCTGGATGTCATAACGGTGATGATGGATCGCCCCCGTTATGAAAACGAAATTATTCCTGAAGATATTCCCCTTACTATTGTTTATGAAGATCCATACGTAATGGTGGTGAATAAACCGGCAGGGTTGGTAGTGCATCCGGGACACGGAAACTATCACGGTACGCTGGTCAATGCGCTCGCCTGGCACATGAAGGATATACCGGATTACGATGCCAATGACCCGCACGTGGGACTTGTTCATCGCATCGATAAAGATACTTCGGGCTTGCTGGTGATTGCCAAGACACCGGATGCCAAAACAAATCTGGGACTCCAATTTTTTAATAAGACTACCAAACGCAGATATCGTGCTCTGGTGTGGGGCGTTGTGGAACAGGATGAAGGAACGATTGTCGGTAATATCGCCCGCAATCCGAAAGACCGGATGCAGATGGCGGTGATGTCCGACCCGACGGTGGGCAAGCATGCCGTTACGCACTACCGTGTATTGGAAAGACTGGGCTACGTAACCCTTGTGGAATGTATACTTGAAACAGGACGTACCCATCAGATTCGTGTCCACATGAAGCATATCGGCCATGTATTGTTCAATGACGAACGCTATGGCGGGCATGAGATACTGAAAGGAACTCATTTTAGTAAATACAAACAGTTTGTAAATAATTGCTTTGACACTTGTCCCCGACAGGCTTTGCATGCTATGACGTTGGGGTTTGTGCATCCCGTCACAGGTGAGGAGATGTACTTTACTTCCGAACTTCCGGATGACATGACCCGGCTTATCGAGAAGTGGAGAGGCTATATAAGTAATAGAGAATTAGAATGAAACGCAACATCGCTATCGTAGCAGGAGGGGATACCTCTGAAATCGTAGTTTCCCTGCGTAGTGCACAGGGTATTTATTCCTTTATTGATAAGGAAAAGTATAATTTGTATATCGTGGAGATGGAAGGCCGTCGCTGGGAAGTACAATTGCCGGACGGAAATAAAGTGCCGGTAGATAGAAATGACTTTAGTTTTACGAACGGAACGGAAAAGGTTGTGTTCGACTTTGCTTATATTACCATCCATGGTACGCCCGGTGAGGATGGTCGCCTGCAAGGCTATTTTGATATGATGCGTATACCGTATTCCTGTTGTGGAGTATTGGCAGCTGCCATTACATACGACAAGTTTACCTGCAATCAATATCTGAAAGCTTTTGGAGTGCGCATTGCCGAATCATTGTTGCTGCGCCAGGGACAATCGATTTCTGACGAGGAAGTAGTGGAAAAGATCGGTCTGCCTTGTTTTATCAAGCCTAGTCTGGGAGGTTCGAGCTTCGGAGTTACGAAAGTAAAGACAAAAGAACAAATACAGCCGGCTATTGTTAAAGCTTTCGGAGAGGCGCAAGAAGTGCTTGTAGAAGCGTTTATGGATGGAACGGAACTGACTTGCGGCTGCTATAAGACCAAAGAGAAGACAGTCATCTTCCCGCCTACGGAAGTGGTGACGCACAATGAGTTCTTTGATTATGATGCTAAATATAATGGACAGGTAGATGAAATCACTCCTGCGCGTATCTCGGACGAACTGACCAAGCGTGTGCAGATGTTGACTTCGGCTATCTATGATATATTAGGTTGCTCCGGCATTATCCGTGTAGATTATATTGTGACTGCCGGTGAAAAACTGAATCTTCTCGAAGTAAACACTACTCCGGGAATGACTACTACCAGCTTTATTCCCCAGCAGGTGCGTGCAGCCGGACTGGATATAAAGGATGTGATGACCGATATTATTGAAAACAAATTTTAATCACGTGATGGATCTGACAGAGTTTAATGAAATTCGTCCTTACAATGATGAGGAACTTCCTCAAATCTTTGAGGAACTGATTGCCGATCCGGCTTTTCAGAAAGCTGCTACCGGGGCTATACCGAACGTTCCATTTGAACTTCTGGCGCAGAAAATGCGTGCCTGTAAGACTAAACTTGATTTTCAGGAGGCATTTTGCTATGGCATTTTGTGGAAGATAGCGGCAGATCATACCGCCGGGCTGACACTGGATCATACCGCCATACCGGATAAAAGTAAAGCTTATACGTATATATCGAATCATAGAGACATTATTCTCGATTCGGGCTTTCTCTCTATTTTGTTGATTGACCAGGGAATGGATACGGTAGAAATAGCGATTGGAGATAATTTGCTGATTTATCCCTGGATTAAGAAACTGGTACGTGTCAATAAATCATTCATTGTGCAGCGGGCATTGACAATGCGGCAGATGTTGGAATCTTCAGCACGTATGTCCCGTTATATGCATTACACCATTTCGGAGAACAAACAGTCTATTTGGATTGCGCAGCGTGAAGGACGTGCAAAAGATTCGAATGACCGTACACAAGACAGTGTGTTGAAAATGCTGGCAATGGGTGGTGAAGGTGATTTGATAGACCGTTTGATGGAAATGAATATTGCTCCGCTTGCTATTTCATACGAATATGACCCGTGTGATTTTCTGAAAGCGCAGGAGTTTCAGTTGAAGAGAGACATCGAAGGGTATAAGAAGACGACGCAGGACGATTTGATTAATATGCAAACCGGTCTTTTCGGATATAAAGGCAGGGTACATTTTCAGGTTGCCCCTTGTCTGAATGATGATCTGAAAGAGTTGGACCGTTCGTTGCCGAAACCGGATTTGTTTGCCCGTATCTCTGCCTGTATTGACCGCCGCATTCATCGTAACTACCAGATATATCCGGGAAATTATGTGGCGTACGATTGGCTGAATGGCACGACGGAATTCGTGTCCAATTACACGGAAGAAGAGAAACAACAGTTTATGAACTATATTGAACAACAATTGGCAAAGATCAAGATTCCGAATAAGGATGAGGACTTTTTGCGTGAGAAGTTGTTATTAATGTATTCCAATCCGTTAGTTAATTATTTAGCAGCTTGCCGATGAAAAGAAGAAAATTACATGTTATTTGGTTGTGGGGATTGCTTTTCCTGATGACTGCCTGTGGAGATGATGATTATTATTATCCTTCGGTGAAACTGGAATTTGTGACTGTAGAGGCCGGGGAAGACGGTCGTATACAAACGCTTATTCCTGATAAGGGAGAGGCTTTGCCTGTGGCGGAAGACCGTACGGGTTCTACTATTGCCGCAAATACCTCCAGACGTGTAATGAGTAACTATGAAGTGCTTCCGGATGGAAGTGCGGCTACTATATATTCTTTGCAATCGCTCATTGTGCCGGTGCCTAAGCCGGAAGATGATCCGGTGTATAAAGACGGTATAAAGCAAGACCCGGTAGAGGTGGTCAGTATCTGGCTGGGGAGGGATTATCTGAATATGATTCTGAATCTAAAAGTCAGTACAGGCAAAGGACATACTTTCGGCATAGTGGAAGATGTGTCTGAACTTAAAACAAATGGTATTGTGAATATGTTATTATACCATGATGCGAACAGTGATGAAGAATACTATAATCGGCGTGCTTACATCTCTGTTCCTTTGGCGCAATATATTGATGAAGAGCATCCTGGCCGGACTATAAATATTAAGTTTAAATATTGTACGTACGATAAGGATGGATCTGCGGTAGTATCTGAAAAGTATTGTGATCCCGGGTTTGACTATACTCCTGGGCAGAATTGAATAATAGAGTATATATGTTTAAATTGAATCAATTAATCGTGGGGATATTTTTATTTCTCTCTTCCCTTTTCTCTTGTCAGCAGAAAGGAGATTTTCAATCCATGAATGTAGAGGAATTTGATTCTCTTATTCAGAATGAGGATATACAACGTCTGGATGTCCGCACACTTGCGGAATATTCGGAGGGGCACATCACGAAGACAATCAATATCAATGTGATGGATGATTCTTTTGCTTCAATGGCTGATTCATTATTACAGAAGGATAAACCGGTGGCTGTGTATTGCCGTAGTGGTAATCGGAGCAAGAAGGCTGCGGCAATTTTGAGTGAGAAGGGCTATAAGGTCTTTGAGCTTGATAAAGGATTTAATTCCTGGCAGGAGGCTGGCAAAGAAATAGAGAAATAAGGTAAAGAGCGGGGTAAGTAATAGCCCGCTTTTATTTTAAATACAATAAGAACAAAAGAACATCTCAATTTTCAAATCCTGTTTTTATATTTATAAGTAGGATTTTAAGGAGATGTTCTTTTGTTCTTATGCGTTGATGGAAGAGGCTTTTCGGCCTCTTTATTTTTCGGTTATTTCAGTCCTTCCAATAGTCTCTTCAGAACGACAGTTGCCGAAATCTCACGATTGGCCGCTTCCGGAATAACGATCGATTGCGGGCTTTCGATCACATCGTCTGTCACAATCATATTTCTGCGAACCGGAAGACAATGCATGAAATAAGCGTTGTTGGTAACTGCCATTTGACGGTCGCTGACTGTCCAATCGCGATCTTTGCTTAATATCTGCCCGTAATTGTCGCCGGAATAAGCTGCCCAGTTCTTGGCATATATAAAGTCGGCTCCTTCGAAAGCCTTCATCTGGTCGTATTCTACTTTTGCGTTGCCTACAAATTGCGGGGCGAGTTCATAACCTTCGGGGTGGGTGATGACAAATTCGTAGTCCGTTGCGTTCATCCATTCGGCAAAAGAATTGGGAACAGCTTGTGGCAATGGACGTGGATGTGGAGCCCAGGTCATGACCACTTTAGGACGTGCTGTTTTCTTGTATTCTTCAATGGTAATCAAGTCGGCAAAGCTCTGCAATGGGTGGCGTGTTGCCGCTTCCATCGAAAAGACGGGACGTCCGGAGTATTGGATAAATTGATTGATAATCGTTTCCTGATAGTCAAAGTCGCGGTTTTCGAAACGGGCGAAAGAGCGTACTCCGATGAGATCACAATAACAGCCCATCACCGGAATGGCTTCTAAGATATGTTCCGGTTTATCGCCATCCATAATTACGCCACGTTCGGTTTCCAGTTTCCATGCACCTTGATTGATATCTAGTACCATTACATTCATTCCCAAGTTGATTGCAGCTTTCTGTGTGCTAAGGCGGGTGCGCAGACTGGAGTTGAAGAAGATCATCATCAAAGTCTTGTTTCGTCCCAGTTCTACATATTTGAAACGATCTTTTTTAATTTCGAATGCTTCTGCAAGGGCTGATTTTAAATCGCCGATGTCCTGTACGCAAGTAAATTTCTTCATATCATTTATCTTTTAATTCTTAATTTTCAATTAGTTTCGTTCAATACCTTGTTTGATTTTTAACGATAAAGGTATCGTCTCAATTTCTTCTTGTTTGCCCGTCTCCTTCGATGACCCATTTGTAAGAGGTGATCTCTTCCAGTCCCATCGGACCGCGCGCATGTAGTTTTTGCGTACTGATTCCGATTTCTGCTCCTAATCCGAATTGCGCTCCGTCAGTGAAGGCAGTAGATACATTGGTGTATACGCAAGCTGCATCCACAATCTTTGTGAATAAGGCTGCACGTTCCTTGTTTTCGGTAACAATACACTCGCTATGTTTGGAGCTGTTTTCCTGAATATGTCCTAAGGCATCTTCGAAGCTTTTTACGGTTTTGACAGCCATTTTATAATCCAGAAACTCTGTGCCGAAACTTTCTGCTTTTGCGTGTTCCAGAAGTTCGGCAGGATAGCGGCCTTCTAATGCTTGATAAGCCTGTGCGTCAGCATAGATAATGACATGGCTGTCTTTTAGTTTCTCGCAAAGCATAGGGAGATCGGTCAGTCTCTTCTCATGTATAATGGTGCAGTCCAGCGCGTTACATACGCTAACCCTGCGTGTCTTCGCATTATGAATAATAGCTGCCCCCTTGTTTACATCTCCAAATTCATCAAAGTAAGTGTGACAGATACCTGCCCCTGTTTCAATAACGGGAATCTTTGCATTCTCGCGTACGAAATGAATCAGGCTGCTGCTGCCTCTGGGGATAATCAGATCTACGTAACCCACTGCATTCAGCAATGCTGCCGTAGCTTCTCTATCAGCCGGAAGTAGTTCTACAATGTGCGGATTGATATTGAATTTCCTCAATACTTCATGAATCACACTGATGATAGCCCGGTTGGAACAATCGGCATCACTTCCTCCTTTCAATATGCAGGCATTTCCACTCTTTAGACAAAGGGAGAAAACATCAAAACTGACATTCGGACGGGCTTCATAAATAATTCCTATCACTCCGAAAGGAACGCTGACTTTTGTCAATCTCATGCCATTGGGGCGAACACTTTCTTTCAACACTTTACCCAAAGGAGAGGGGAGTGTCGCTACATTGCGTGTATCGGCAGCAATGCCTTTTAAACGTTCTTCCGTTAATTTCAACCGGTCGTACTTCGGATCATTTTTGTCCATCCGTGCGAGGTCTTTTTCATTCTCTGCAAGAATGAAAGGTGTTTCTGCAATTGCTGCGTCAGCTACTGCATTTAAAATCTGATTGATGATGTCATCATTCAGCAAGGCTAATTCCCGACTTGCCACCTGTACGGCAGCAAAGGTCTCGTTTAAATTTGTAGTCATTTGCTCCTTTTTTGCATTAAATGGAAAGATAAACTATGCAAATATAGTGAATGATGTGAATAAAACTTGTTGAAAACAGAAATAAATGTTGCTTTTGTGGTGGTATATCAGCAATATACGGGCGTCTCAATGCAGATGTTTTATCTACAATACATTATACAACCGAAAATAAACGCTTTCCTTCAATCAAGATGCTAATATTCTCCAGAATAATAGCTTCAATTTCTTATCACTACTTCGGGTTGACTTGCAATATTACTAACCCTATCTACAGTTGACCTTATTATTGATTATTCAATGTATAGATAGTCATAATGTACTACCGGTTTCTTTCCATGCTTACCGATTGCTTCTTGCACTTGTTTGGAATCGCAGTTCACCTTTCCAACGCCCACTTGATTTCCTTGAAAGTCCATGATACGCACAATGTCATCTTTCTCAAATTCACCTTCAACGTGAGTAATTCCGATGGGGAGGATGCTGACAGCCTTTTCAGAGTTTAGAACTTCTGTCGCACATTCGTTGATGTGAATTTCTCCTTTGGCAAACCCCTCGCTATGAGCAATCCATTTTTTTACACTGGATACCGGTTCGTTTGAAGGGATAAAACGTGTACAAAGCGTTTCTTTCGGATGCTGAAGCAAATCTACCAGAATATTATCCCGTTTCCCGTTGGCAATAATCACTGTAATTCCTTCATCAGCTACTTTGCGGGCAATATTTGTTTTCGTCAACATTCCTCCCCGTCCGAAACTGGACTTAGTTGCCTGAATATAATTGGATAAATCTTTTCCGTGATCGATCTTCCGGATAACAAAAGAACCCGGATCAGCAGGAGAACCATTGTAAATTCCGTCGATGTTGCTTAGGATAATGAGAGCCTGTGCATCCATCATGGAAGCGATGAGTCCGGACAATTCATCATTATCAGTGAACATAAGCTCGCTGACGGAAATTGTATCATTCTCGTTGACAATAGGAATAACATTATTTTCAAGCATTACCGTCATACAGTTTTTCTGATTCAGATAATGGCGGCGGGTACCAAAACTTTCTTTCGTGGTCAACACCTGACCAACAGGAATACTATGCTCGCGGAAAAGTTCGTAGTAACGGTTGATGAGCTTAGCCTGACCTACGGCAGAAAACAACTGGCGTTGGTCTACACTATCGAGCTTTTTCTGTGGATGCACTTCACTGCGCCCGGAAGCAACAGCTCCTGAAGAAATCAGAATGATTTCCACCCCGGATTTATGTAATTCCGCTATCTGGTCAACAAGTGCCGACATACGGGTAACGTCCAGCGTTCCGTCGCGGCGTGTCAATACATTGCTTCCTACTTTTACTGCGATTCGTGTAAATTCCTGTTTCATTCTTACTAACGATTTGAAAGCACAAATATAGAGCTTTTTGCCGATATGTTACCAAAACAGGCTAAAAAGAATTATCTTTGCAGTCAGATAGAGAAAAGATAAGTAATGAAACATACAAACCCACAAGTAGAACAGATGACCTCTTTCATCGTAATGGATGTGTTGGAGAGGGCGAACGAATTGCAAAAACAAGGCATTGATATTATTCATCTGGAAGTTGGCGAACCCGATTTTGATGTGCCGGCCTGTGTGGCGGAAGCGGCAAAAGCGGCTTATGATCGTCATCTGACTCATTATACACATTCTTTGGGTGATCCGGAACTGCGACGGGAAATTGCCGCTTTTTATCTGCGCGAATATGGGGTAACGGTAGATCCGGATTGTATTGTCGTGACTTCCGGGTCTTCTCCTTCTATTCTTCTTGCATTGATGTTGCTCTGCAATCCGGATAGTGAAGTGATTCTTTCCAATCCGGGGTATGCTTGCTATCGCAATTTTGTGTTGGCTACGCAAGCCAAACCTGTTTTGGTTCCTTTGTCTAAAGAATATCTGCAATACGACATAGAGGCTATCCGCAAATGTGTGAATCCGCATACTGCGGCTATCTTTATCAATTCTCCGATGAATCCGACCGGAATGTTGTTGGATGAAAAATTCTTGAAGGACGTAGCTGCATTAGGAGTTCCTGTCATTTCAGATGAAATTTATCACGGCCTTGTGTATGAAGGGCGTGCACACAGTATCCTTGAATATACCGATCAGGCTTTTGTCCTGAACGGATTCTCTAAACGCTTTGCGATGACGGGGCTTCGGTTGGGTTATTTGATCGCACCTAAATCTTGTATGCGATCTTTGCAAAAGTTACAGCAAAATCTGTTTATCTGTGCGTCCAGTGTTGCCCAGCAGGCAGGGATTGTCGCATTGCGGCAGGCTGAACCGGACGTGGAACGGATGAAGCTGGTTTATGATGAGCGTCGCCGATATATGATTGCCCGTCTCCGGGAAATGGGTTTTGAAATAAAAGTAGAACCTCAAGGGGCATTTTACATTTTTGCTGACGCACGCAAATTTACTACCGACTCTTATCGTTTTGCATTCGATGTACTCGAACATGCACACGTCGGTATTACTCCCGGGGTAGATTTTGGTACGGGAGGCGAAGGATATGTACGTTTCTCCTATGCAAACTCATTGGAGAATATCCGTGAAGGACTCGACCGTATCAGTCGTTATCTTTCTCGGCCCGGCTCCTGATAAGTGCGGTGGCCGCTTCGTATTGATCCTCGGTGACAAGAACGGATACGGAAGGAGCGATATAGGGTGCCAGTGTACCCATAATCCCATCTTTGATTACGCAACGGATGTCATTGCTTTCTAATAGCCCTTTGATGATCTCGGCTTCCCATGGGGATCCGGAGAATACTTCTATTGCTTTGCTATAATCTTCTTCTTTCATGATCTTGCTTATTAGGGGTTATCTACAAATATAACAAAAAAGAGAGAGAAACGGTTACTTTTTTTCTTAAATTTTATTCGAGCGTGATGTGTTTTACACTAATCTGCTGTTTCAGGAAAGTAGAGGCCGATTCTGAAAACTTTTCTTCCGCTTCGGTCGTGTAAAACTGACAGTTCCCATTCTTCGTGCATTTTGCATCCATTTCGGGATGTCTTTTCAGATAGTCTTTCAGACTTTCCGCAACATACTCGCCTTGCGCAATTACACTGATATGCTCCGGAATATATTGCCGGATTTTGGGTAGAAGTATGGGGAAATGAGTACATCCGAGAATGACAGTATCTATTTGAGGATCCTTTGATAGCAATTGGTCGATGTACTTCCGGATAAAATAGTCTGCTCCTTCGTCCTGTGATTCATTGTTTTCAACTAGTGATACCCACATCGGACAGGCTGTGCCGCTGACCTGGATTTCAGGAAATAGCTTGTGTATTTCCAACGGATACGATTCGGATTTGATGGTGCCTGCTGTTGCCAGTACACCGATATGCTGGTTTTTGCTTATCTCTCCGACACACTCTACGGTAGGGCGGATGACTCCGAGCACACGGCGAGCCGGATCGATGCCTGGTAAATCATTCATCTGAATACTGCGCAAAGCTTTTGCGGAAGCTGTATTGCAAGCTAATATAACCAGGTGGCAGCCCATATCAAATAGTTTGTTGACTGCTTGCCGGGTAAATTCGTATACGACCTCAAAAGAACGTGTTCCGTAAGGAGCACGTGCATTATCTCCCAAATAGATATAATCATATTCCGGTAATACTTCTCTTATTTTGTCTAAGATGGTCAGACCTCCGTAACCGGAGTCAAATACTCCGATCGGTCCGGGCGTATTGGATAGATGTTGCTTCATGACACACTTGATTTATATACGCAAATGTACGCCAAAAAAAGGGAAAGAGAAAGAAGGATCAACTTCTTTCTCTTTCCCTTTTGGTATTTCTTTATTCTTGCTCAGTTCCTATTTGATACCAAGATTTGCTTTTACCTTGCTAGTCAAGTTGATGCTCTGTGATTCGTTTACGTATGGAATCGAAGTTCTTGCCAGGTCGAAGATGTAGATTACCCCTTCAGCAGCGCCTACGGCTTTGATAGCATTGTCCAACTTCTGATAGATAGGAGCCATGGCATCATTTTGTGCTTTCGCCATTTGCTGTTGAGCATCTTGTTGGAATTGCTCTTGTCTTTGCATCATATCTTGCAATTCTTTTTGTCTTCTTTCAGCGATGTTGGGAGGAAGAGAATCCTTAGCGATAGCTTGTTGGAATTCCTGATATTTCTTGTTGAATTCTTCCTGCGTTCTCTGAAGTTCAGCAGTAAGTTGTTTTTCTAAAGTCTGAATGTCATTTTGAGCTTTGGTGAATTCGGGCATCACAGTGATGATTTCCTGTGCATTAATGTGGCCGAATTTCAGGTTCTGTGCAAATACACCCATTGGGAGTGCAAGCAACATTACAAGTGCAATTTTTTTTAGCATAGTTCTATAATTTATTTGAATGATTTTTAGTTATTTCCAGCTGCAAATGTATGAAATTAATTTGAATATCCTAATCTTCTTAGTATTTCATCACTAATATCTATGCGTGGATTTGCAAATATTATACCTGTAGCAGAGGCTCTGTCGATAATCAAATCATATCCATGTTGCTGTGATATAGCTTTCACGGCTTCATAAATATCGTCCTGAATCGGAGTAATCAACTTATCTCTCATCTTGGCTAATTCGCCTTCCGGACCGAAGTAGTTACGCTTCAACTCGGCTGCCGCTTTTTCTTTAGCTACGATTGCATCTTCTGTCTTTGTCTTTTGTGCGGCAGAAAGAGTGGAAGATTTTGCCTGGTAATCCTGGAACATCTTCTGTGCTTCTTTTGCCAGGGCTTCTACTTCGCTCTGGTATTTCTTCGTAGCTTCTTGCATTTGCTCATTAGCGCTTTGAGCTGCCGGAATATTCTTCATGATATATTCCGTATCGATCAGTGCAAACTTCTGTGCATTTGCCGCCATGCTGACAGCAAACAGCATCATGATTAATAGAACAGACTTTCTCATAACGTTTAGTTTTTGATGATACATTAGAATTCTTGTCCTAAGATAAAGTGGAATTGACTTCCTCCGTATTGTTTAGAACCAAATACTTTATCGAAACCGTAACCCCAGTCAATACCCATCATACCAATCATCGGCAGGAAGATACGAACACCGACACCGGCAGAACGTTTCAACTCGAATGGATTGAATTTCTTGATATCGTGCCATGCGTTACCAGCTTCTAGGAAACCTAACACATAAATGTTAGTACTTGTTTCCAGCATCAACGGATATCTTAATTCAATGCCGAGGCGTGCGTAAGCATAACCTTCAGATCCGTATGGAGTTAATGAGCTGTTTTCGTAACCGCGCAAAGCGATACTTTCAGTTGCATAAGTTGAATAACCGGTCATACCGTCACCACCCACGTCGAATGTTCCGAACGGAGATTTCTTGTATTGGTTGTAGTGACCTAACAAACCGAATTCAGTACGTGTCATTAACACCAGACATTTCGGATGTGCAATCGGGTCCATCAACGGAGTATACGTTTTGCCTTTGAATTTCCATTTGTGGTATTCTATCCATTTATGAAGTTTATTCATGTTGTCCTGGGTAATGCTACCTGTTTCAGGGTTACTATAATATCCCTTATAGTCTTTACCGTCCATCAATGAGTAAGGCGGTGTAAGCTGAACTGACAATGAAAAATCTGAACCTGAACGGGGGAAGATCGGGTTGTCAATAGAGTTACGTGCCAAAGTCAATGAAATGCTAAGGTCATTACATTTACCGTTGGTTACCGGGAAGTATTGCCAGTCGCTTAAGTTGTAGCGTTGGTAAGCTAATTCTGCAGAAAGAGTGAAATAGTCATCCGGCCATTTCAGACGTTTACCCCAACCTACGGAAAGTCCCCACATCTTGATAGACTTGTCCGGGTCATAATAGTTTTCGTAGTTGTTATAGTTACCGTAATTGTACATACCATAACCACCGTAACCACTATACATGCTGTTGTAGTAGTTGTTGAAATAGCTGGAATTGTAGTAACGGCTACTGATGTCTGTCTGTACAGAGAAGAAAGCCGATACAGAGAATGAGTTCGGACGTTTACCGCCAAACCATGGATCGAAGAATGAAATACTGTATGATTGGTAGTATTTAGCATTCGTCTGTCCGCTGATGGTCAATGTCTGTCCGTCACCTTGCGGCAGGATACCACGGTAGTTTTCACCCGGGTGTAACAGGTTGGCTACGGAGAAGTTGGTAAACTTCAAACTCAACTTACCAATGATACCCGTTTGTCCCCAACCGGCAGAGAACTCTACCTGGTCGTTGGCTTTGGAAGTCAAAGGCAAGCCTATGTCAACAGTTCCGTTCATCGGATCCGGTTGAATATCCGGTTGCAGTTTTTCCGGGTCAAAGTGGCCCATTTGCTGGATTTCACGCAAAGAACGCATCAAGTCTTCTTTGCTGAACAGCTGTCCCGGGCGGATACGAAGTTCACGGCGAACGACGTTTTCATACAAACGGTCGTTACCACTGATCTTAATCTTATTGATAGTAGCCTGACGGCCTTCATAGATTCTCATTTCGAGGTCGATAGAGTCGCCTACGATATTTACTTCTACCGGATCAAGGTTGTAGAAGAGGTAACCGTTATTGTAATATAAGTTACCGATAGCATCGTCGTCTGTAGAAACACGCTCATTCAACAACTTCTGGTTGTATACATCGCCTTTCTTCATACGAAGCAGGAAGTTCAACTGTTCCGACGGATAAAGAGTATTACCTACCCATGTCACGTTACGAAGATAGTATTTCTGACCTTCGTCTATATCCAAATATACATCTACTGTCTTTTCATCATATTGTGAAACGCTGTCTTTAACGATCATTGCATCACGATATCCCAGCTCATTATACTTGTCGATGATAAGTTGTTTATCTGCTTCAAAGTTTTCCGGCACGAATTTCTTGGTGCGGAACAAGTTTAGAAGTTTACCTTTCTCATTGGTTTTCTTCATTACTTTTTTCAGCTTGGAAGCCTTGATTGCAGTGTTTCCTGCAATGGTGATTTTGTGTACTTTGATTTTCTCCTTTTTGTCTATATCAATATCCACAATCACCTGATTCTCGCTGGAAGGATCGTCTTTCTGTGCGATGATTACTTCGGCATTTTTGAATCCCTTGTCATCAAAATAACGTTTGATCAATGTTTTGGCACGGTCTACGGTATTCGGAGTAATCTGCATACCTTTTACCATTCCTAGCTTGGCCTCAAGGTCGGTACGTTCTGACTTTTTCACACCGTGGTAGCGTACATCTGCGATACGTGGGCGTTGTGTCAGACTGATTTTTAACCAGATTTTGTTGCCTTCTATTTTCTCGGCTGTGATTTGTACATTTGAGAACAAACCATGACGCCAATAACGTTTGATTGCTCCAGTGATTTCGTCACCCGGCACAGTAATTGTTTGTCCTACCGATAGTCCGGATAGTCCAATCAATACATAGTCTTCATAATTCTTTACGCCTTCGACTTTAATATCTGCTATCTCATACTTTTTGGGTGTTCCGGAGTATAAGATGACAGGTTTTGAGTCTTCATCAGTGTTAGCATTTTGCGCAACGCCTGTTGTCGCAAAGCAGCACAGGCAGACAAACGTTATGAATATAAAGGAAATACGATAATGCATTTATGTTATAATTTGATGTTTCGAGTTATATTAGCTGATCTGTTCACTGGTTTTGCCGAATCGGCGTTCCCTTTGTTGGTATTCCCAAATGGCTTTGTAGAGTTCTTCTTTGTCGAAGTCCGGCCAGAAGGTATCACAAAAATAAAGCTCCGAATAAGCACATTGCCATAGAAGGTAATTGCTTAGCCGGATTTCTCCTCCCGTTCGGATCAGTAAATCCGGATCGGGCATAAAATTAGTATCCAGATGAGATGAGATACACTCATCGGTTATTTGCTCGGGAGATATTTCTCCCGTTTTTACTTGCGTTGCTATTTGCCGTACCGCTTCGGTTATTTCCCAACGGGATGAGTAACTAAGAGCTAGTACCATATACATTCCACTATTTTTGGACGTGCGTTCTATACATGACGTCAAACTTTTCTGAACTTCAACCGGTAACTTCTTGAAATCACCGATTACGTTGAAGCGAATATTGTTCTTCATCAGTGTCTCTTCTTCAATAGATTCTAGCAATAGATTCATCAAAGCCGCTATCTCGTCTTGCGGCCGATTCCAGTTCTCGGTTGAGAAGGTATAAAGTGTCAGGTACTTAATCCCCAGTCTGGCAGCATCTTCAGTAATATTCTGTACCGTTTCTGCGCCAGCACGGTGACCGTAAGTACGTTCTTCCCCTCGTTGTTTTGCCCATCGTCCGTTTCCATCCATAATGATGGCTACGTGTTGTGGTATCCGAGTTTTGTCTATTTGTTCTATATAGGACATCTTTTTATTTTAAACGTATACGTTTTTATTTCCCGGCATTTGCCAAATCAAACCATAGCTGATTAAGACGACCACGCCATACCTCTGAATCATGTTCATATGTGCGTGTTTCAGTTGTGGTTGCCTTCGTACTTTCTTCTTTTTCTACCTCTTCTTTGAAACTAGCACTTCCTTTACTAAAGATAATCCATAGATTTTGAGTATCAGGATCTAGTACCATTGAATAGTTGGTTTTGCCTCTGAATTCAGGATCTACATCGGGATCTGGAGTTCCTCCTTTGCTCCAATCTCTATGGGGGAAGGAAAATTTAGCATTCGCCTTTTTCCAGAATAACCCTTGATTGGAAACATAAATAGAACTGAAGTCTTGACCAAATATGTATACTAAGTCATTATAATATATAATAGATGGTTGAGTGTATTTAGGGCAGTATGCAACAGAGGAAGTAGTTGAGAACTCAACCCATTTGTTTCCGTCATATGCCCATACAATGGTCGTTTCTAATTTACTGTCATCAGCCAAAGTCGTAGTTTCTGTATCTCCTACTAAAAGGACTGAATTAATATTTGTCGAAGACTTATATACTGTATAGGATATATTTTTAGTTGGAAAATTAGATGGCACTTTTCCTCCATTTTCAGCGTTATCCAAAGTCTCTTTTGGTACATCATTTGTTTGATAATAGAAATAGCGTTGTTCATCTGCTCCTTTCTTTATATAACAAATTCTGCTGACATCGTTATTAGTCAATGTGGCTAGTAGCAATTCCACTCCCTTACCAAATATCGTTGATTCATTCCAATTTTCCCCATCTGCCGATTCATATACTTTACCATCACCATTGGAGGTGGCATATAACATGGTTTTGCTTCTGTTGAATTGGAAGGCAATGATAGAAGTCGGAAGTTTATCTTCCGGTAATCCTACAGTTGCTTGTGGAGCCCCATTGCCGAAGTTAGTTAAAGAATTCTTATATACATATAACTTGTTGTTCACTACAGAGTATGTGAAAACTTCACTTCCAAAAATAATAGACTTTTGTTCTCCTGTAATTTGAATTTGGTTATTAATTTTATCCATATACTTCCATCTTAACGAATCCGGATCATAGTTATGCACATTTACTTTGATCTTGTATTCCTTAGTTTGATTAGGAGATATACCCGCTAATGCTTCTGTTGACCATACTTTTATAGTAAGTTCTTTCCGAAGATCGATCGAATCATTGATGTTTAAAACGGAATCGTTTCCGCTTTTGTCCTTCATCGTAACGACACCTGATGCCGTTGTTAATGTTTTGATTAAAATCTTGTCAATGATGGTGTCGGCATGAACAGGAAGAGAGTCTTCGTTATAGATTTCACGTGATAATTGGTCAATAGTGAATTTATAACTCCCAAGGCCTGCAGTGTCAAGTGCAAACGCATGTATAGTTGCATCCGGGCTATATTCGATGTTATTATCGTCATCAAGACATGACGTTATAACAAATGACACCATGAAAAAACTCGCAATGAATGATAAAAACTTTATTTTCATTTGAAAGATTGTGTTTATTTACAAGTTGCAAAAATAGAAACATTTTTTCCGATAATGAACATTACAGGTAAGTTTTATATAAAATTATAGATAATAACACTGTTTTTATCGACGTAAAACCCCCTGAATAGAACTATCTTAGCTATAATCGACGAACATAATGCCAAATTTGTCTTTCGAAGTGTTCTTCTATCGAATAACTAAAATTATCGTCCATTTGAGGTGCTTTAATACCGGAGTGTAACCGGCTGGGGCACTTTTCGATATAGGCTTCATCCCATAGCTCATTATCAATGAATGATTGCAGCAATTGCCTGCCTCCTTCCACCAATAATGATTGTATTTTTCGTTGATACAATGCTTCCATGATCTGTTTCAGTGGGTTATGGCTAAAGTTGATGGTGATATATGTGATGTTCTTTTTTTCTGGCTGTTGCTTTTCAGTAAAGATTAATGTAGGCACGTTGCCATCGAATATTTGTGAATCATTAGGTAGGGATAGCGTGCGATCTAACACAACGCGTATCGGGTTGTGCCCATACCAGTTGCGTACCGTAAGTGACGGATTATCCAATAAAGCAGTTCGCCTGCCTACCATAATCGCATCCGCCTCCGCTCTTTTTTTATGCACTAGCATGGAAGTAAGAGGAGAGGAGAGGACTATCGGTTTTCCGTCTGTACGTTCTATATCAATAAAGTGATCGGCTGATTCTGCCCATTTCAGTGTAATGAAAGGGCGGTGAAGTGTATTAAAAGTGATAAAACGGCGAATCAGCGATTTACATTCTTCCTCTAATACACCGACTGACACTTCTCGTCCGGCATCCCGTAATTTCTGAATTCCCCGTCCGGCCACTTCTGAAAAAGGGTCTTGACAACCGATAACAATGCGTGGTATCTGCTTCTCTATAATAAGATCGGCACAAGGAGGCGTTTTCCCATAGTGGGAACAAGGCTCCAGACTGACATAAATCGTAGAACGTTTCAATAATGACTCATCTTTGACAGAATGGATCGCATTAACCTCCGCATGCGCCTCGCCACAGCGAATGTGGTAACCTTCGCCGATAATTCGCCCGTCACATACGATAACGGCCCCTACCATCGGGTTTGGAGATACGTTGCATAACCCATTCTTTGCAAGCTCAATGCAACGTCTCATGTATTTTTCTTCTTCCATTTTGGTGCTCTTCGCCATATTATTCTTACTTTTGCACTCCGAAATTGTGAAAATATGAATCGTATCACCGCTTACATTCGCCAATCTTTGCAGGAAATCTATCCACCGGAGGAGGTAAAAGCCCTTTCGATGCTGATTTGTTGCGACATGTTAGGTTTAGATGCGCTCGATATTTACATGGGCAAAGATATAATTTTATCCGAATGCAAACAGCGTGAATTAGAAAACATTATATTCCGTTTACAGAAAAATGAACCTATACAGTACATTCGTGGTGTTGCGGAGTTTTGTGGAAGGAATTTTAAGGTTGCTTCCGGCGTGCTGATTCCCCGGCCGGAGACCGCGGAGCTTGTAGAACTAATAGTAGAGGAGAATCCGAATGCTCGTCGTCTATTAGATATAGGTACGGGAAGCGGATGCATTGCGATCTCTTTGGATAAAAAACTTCCGGATGCAGAAGTAGAAGCTTGGGATATTTCGGAAGAAGCATTGGCTATTGCTCGTAAAAACAATGACGCCTTGGAAGCTCGGGTGAGATTTCTACAAAGAGATGTTCTGGCCGATGACTGGGAAAAGATACCGTCTTTCGATGTTATTGTCAGCAATCCGCCTTATGTGACCGAAACGGAAAAGAACGAAATGGACGCTAATGTCCTTGATTGGGAACCGGGGCTGGCCCTGTTTGTTCCTGACGAGGATCCTTTACGGTTTTATAATCGTATAGCCCGTCTGGGAAGTGAATTGCTCTTGCCGGGTGGGAAACTTTATTTTGAAATCAACCAGGCCTATGGCCGGGAAACAGCACACATACTTGAAATGAACCAATATCGTGATGTTCGTGTTATAAAAGACATATTTGGAAAAGATAGAATAGTTACAGCTAACCGATGAGTGCACAATTAACTGATGAAGAGGCTTTGAATCGCGTAGCCTCTTACTGCTCCACTGCCGAGCATTGCCGGGCAGAAATAAATGAGAAGTTACAACGTTGGGGAATTGCCTATGATACCATTGCGCGTATTCTTGACCGACTGGAATCAGAGAAGTTTATCGATGATGAACGTTTCTGCAGAGCTTTTGTGAATGACAAGTTCCGCTTTGCCAAGTGGGGGAAAATGAAAATAGCCCAAGGGCTTTATATGAAGAAGATCCCATCTGATGTGGCATGGCGTTATCTGAACGAAATTGATGAAGAAGAATACCTTTCTATTCTGCGTGACCTGCTGGCTTCCAAACGGAAAAGTATCCATGCAGCAGACGATTATGAATTGAATGGAAAGCTGATGCGATTCGCTATGAGTCGTGGTTTTGAACTGAAAGATATTAAGCGTTGTATCGACATTCCCGATGAAGAGGAACAAATTGACTGAAAAAATAAACGGATTCTTCTTTTTATTCTCGTTCAATTTCTGTACTTTTGCGGCAAATAATTAATAGTTAGTTTAGTTATGAAAAACTTAGAGAGACTATTTGCGGAGAAACTGTTGAAGATTAAAGCTATTAAACTTCAACCCGCTAACCCTTTTACATGGGCTTCTGGATGGAAATCCCCCTTTTACTGTGACAACCGTAAAACTCTGTCCTATCCTTCTCTTCGTAATTTTGTGAAGATTGAAATTACACGTCTGATATTGGAACGATTCGGACAGGTGGATGCGATTGCTGGTGTGGCTACAGGTGCTATCCCGCAGGGAGCTTTAGTGGCTGATGCATTGAATCTGCCGTTCGTGTATGTTCGTTCTACCCCCAAAGATCATGGATTGGAGAACCTGATTGAAGGTGAACTTCGTCCGGGTATGAAAGTCGTAGTCGTAGAGGATTTGATTTCTACAGGTGGTAGTAGTTTGAAGGCTGTTGAAGCAATTCGTCGCGATGGTTGCGAAGTAATCGGTATGGTTGCAGCTTATACGTATGGATTCCCGGTAGCAGAAGAGGCATTCAAAAATGCGAAGGTGACTTTGGTAACGTTGACCAATTATGAAGCAGTGCTTGATGTTGCTCTTCGTACAGGTTATATTGAAAAAGAAGACATACAGACATTGAACGAATGGCGTAAAGACCCTGCTCATTGGGATGCTGGAAAATAAGATTCATTTTTTGATCAAACATATTTGGTAAAAAGAACTGTTCGGACAATATTTGGCCGGATTGTTCTTTTTTTGTTTTATACTAATAGAAGTTTATGAGTAATTTTGAGAGTAGTGTCAAGGTAATACCTTACAGCCAGGAGCGCGTATATAATAAACTTTCGGATTTAAGTAATCTGGAAGCAGTCAAAGACCGTTTGCCAAAAGATAAGGTGCAGGATTTGAGTTTTGATTCGGACACGTTGTGTTTTAGTGTTTCCCCTATTGGGCAATTGACTTTGCAAATTGTAGAGCGCGATCCTTGTAAATGTATAAAGTTGGCAACAACTAACTCTCCTCTTCCTTTTAATATGTGGATTCAACTGGTTGAAACTGCAGAAGAAGAGTGTAAAGTGAAGGTTACTATCGGAATGGATCTTAATCCATTTATGAAAGCAATGGTGCAGAAACCTCTCCAGGAAGGTTTGGAGAAGATGGTTGATATGCTGGCAGTTATTGAATATTAAACTTTTTTTTATGGCACAGAAACTTTGGGAGAAGTCCGTACAGGTAAATAAGGATATCGAACGTTTCACGGTAGGTCGTGATCGTGAGATGGATCTTTATTTAGCCAAGCATGATGTGCTTGGTTCTATGGCTCATATTACGATGCTTGAAAGCATTGGGTTGTTGACGAAAGAAGAACTGGACCAGTTGCTGGTGGAATTGAAGAGTATTTATGCCTCGGCCGAAAAAGGTGAATTTGTGATAGAAGACGGGGTGGAAGATGTACATTCGCAGGTAGAATTGATGTTGACCCGTCGTTTGGGTGATATCGGAAAGAAAATACATAGTGGCCGTTCCAGAAATGATCAGGTTCTGTTGGACTTGAAACTTTTTACCCGTACGCAAATTAAAGAGGTTGCAGAGGCAGTAGAACAACTTTTTCATGTCTTGATCCGTCAGAGCGAACGATATAAAAACGTTTTGATGCCGGGGTATACACACCTGCAGATTGCAATGCCTTCTTCTTTTGGCTTGTGGTTTGGTGCCTACGCCGAGAGTCTTATGGACGATATGCTGTTTTTGCAGGCAGCATTTAAAATGTGCAATCGTAATCCGTTAGGTTCAGCAGCCGGATATGGTTCGTCTTTTCCTCTGAACCGTACCATGACGACTGACTTATTAGGTTTTGATTCAATGGATTACAATGTTGTATATGCTCAAATGGGGCGTGGAAAGATGGAACGCAATGTTGCTTTTGCATTGGCTACGATTGCCGGAACAATCTCCAAATTAGCTTTTGACGCCTGTATGTTTAACAGTCAAAACTTCGGTTTCGTCAAGTTGCCCGATGACTGCACCACAGGATCCAGCATTATGCCTCATAAGAAGAATCCTGATGTGTTTGAACTGACACGTGCTAAATGCAATAAATTGCAATCGCTTCCCCAACAGATTATGATGATTGCGAACAATCTGCCTTCCGGCTATTTTCGTGATTTGCAGATTATCAAAGAAGTTTTCCTTCCTGCTTTTCAGGAACTGAAAGACTGTTTGCAGATGACAACCTATATCATGAATGAAATAAAGGTAAATGAACATATTCTTGATGATGACAAATACCTTCTTATTTTTAGTGTGGAAGAGGTAAATCGTTTGGCACGTGAAGGTATGCCTTTCCGTGATGCATATAAAAAGGTAGGTTTGGATATTGAAGCAGGTAAATTCTCGCATACTAAAGAAGTACACCATACTCATGAAGGTAGTATTGGTAACCTTTGTAATGCAGAAATCTCCGCATTGATGCAGCAAGTGATTGATGGATTCAACTTTTGTGGAATGGAGAAAGCGGAGAAAGCACTGCTTGGAAGATAAAATAAACTTTCGGAGGATAGTTTTTTAAACTTTCCTCCGAAAAGATTTGGCAGAAACAAGTAAACTACTTATCTTTGCACCCGTTGAAAAAACGCGGAAATAGCTCAGTTGGTAGAGCATAACCTTGCCAAGGTTAGGGTCGCGAGTTCGAGTCTCGTTTTCCGCTCTTTCTTTGAAAGGATGCTCGAATGGTGGAATGGTAGACACGAAGGACTTAAAATCCTTTGGCCATTGCGGCTGTGCGGGTTCAAGTCCCGCTTCGAGTACAAAGAAAAATCGCAAGTAGTTAGTAATTAACCGCTTGCGATTTTCTTTTTATACAATTGCACCACATTTGCACCACTGAAAAATATTTCTGTTTTGTTTCATTCTTATTTTGAAGTAAAGAAAACCTGATTATGGAAGATTGGAATATTTAATTGTTTTTTTGTGATTTATGATAAACTCTCAAATATTCTCCATCTTTTTCTTCTCTCTTCGAAGATATAAATCCAATATCTTCTAAAGCTGTTAGGAATTGAAGATTCAATTCGTTATTCGGTAATTTCGCTTTTTTCCCTTTATCACAAACATCTATATAATTTTCATCAATAGCAGAGACAAGATGTGTAATATTGTCATGGTTAGTATATCCTTTTCTAATAAGACGTGTGATTAATTGTACCTTTAAAGCAATATTGTTTGACACTCCTATTAAATTCACTAAAACTTCATCATTAACGTTTACTTCATGTTTATGATTAAACACTTCGATGGCTATATTTGCTAATATTTGTGAACCCTTTAAAATATCATAAGGTAATATACCTATAATACTATATTTATCATCCAAAGAGAAGTTACCATACTTTAAAATTTCTATAGCGTTACTTCTGCTAAATTTATAGTTATAATCAAGTTTCTTTGCGAACTCATGAGAATAATATATGATGTAGTCTGCAAATGAAAGTGTTTTATTAATGATGGTTATTGTTTCTTGATTAAATGGGACTTTTCCTGCTTTAATAAGAATAATTAGGCGTTCTTTCTCTAAATGTTCTAACAATGCTATTTGTGGAAATAAACCGTCAAATGACGTTGTCAGCAAACTATAATTAGATATAGCTAATTCTGTACCTCCCAAAAGGGATGCATATAGAAGATTCTTATTTTCTATGGAATCAGAACATTTCATCAGGGATAGTTCATTTGCATAATGATTTATATATCCACTCAATGTATCAGACAGACATTTTTTGTAAGTATAGTAGTATGAAACATTTTCCCATGTTGGTAATATTATTCGCGTTTCAATAGCCACATCATACATATTTTCATCAAGTATTTCCACAAAACCATCTATATGATAGTTTTGACCACTTAAGTATTTATTTTTGCTATCTTCTGTAATACTAGGAGAATTTAAAATATATAAAAGACTTTCAGGACTTTCATCCTTATTTTCATCCTTAAGTTCTAATATAACAGTGGAAATATTATCTTCAACATATCCTATAAAAGAGTCATTGTTTGTCCCTTTAATTCTAGTATAATTCAAATTATTAAAAGATGGAATAGCTAATCCTTTGGAAAGATGTTTTGTAACTATTACGAGATTGTTTAAGTTGACTTTAAAACAACGGTGCTTAACAATATAATTGAGTAAATCATCAGAACCATCACAAAGATCAGTAAAACAACTGTTTGCAACTAATGTCTGCGTTTTTTCTAAAGTAATTTCTTCTAAATGTTCTACTAAGAATTTGTAATTGGCATTAATCCATTTTTGGATATCTGTTGTTATTTTAGAGCTATATTTTAAATATGCTTCTATCAGATTGTTCTTTTCGGTATTATTATTCCAATTAATAATGCTATTCCATGAATTATCAAACTCTATATAATGTGCAAAAACTTTATTTTGTTGTTTTCCTTCTATATAATATTGAGACAAGAACTGAAGGGGTGCATCATTCCGTTCTAAGCGATACATAAAATGATTGAACATCTCTTTATGGATACTTTTTGATGCAAGGCAATCCAATAAGTTAATGTTGAGTATTGCATCACTTTCAAACATGTATTCTTTAAGTTCTTTGACAAAATTTTCTATTTTGTCTATGTGGTAATCATAAGGTTGATTTATCTGTCTCTTTATATTTAATAATAACTCTCTATCTTCTAGAGAAACCATTCCAGGATAAAAATAGGAAATGTAATCATAGTATTCTTCGTCAATATACCCTCTACGGATAAATACGTCTTGCATATCTGACAAATGAATTTGTTGATATATTTGATTCATCCCTAAATTATATTTGTTTAATAAAACTTTCAATTTTAAGGACTTGATTGAAATAATTTCTTTTTTTATATTCTCGTATTCTTTTTTGAAGTTTTCTGCACCATACTTCAACATTTCTATTCTTTCAGTATAATGAAGTTCATTCATTAGTGTCGGCAAATCCACACTTTGCGAGCTAGTGGTTACATTATAATAATTGTAATAATATTCATAGTTAATGGTTTTTAATGACAATAATTCTTCAAAGAAACCATCATTATCTGCTATATCCTCTAAACTCCGATAAGCATTATTAATTTTAATGGTTACTAACCTTTTATTGGCATTATTACGAAATTCGTATAAGAATAGCAATCTTAATTCTTTAAGATTGAGGTGTAACGTGTTTATATAGGTTTTTTCATTCTCGGAAAGTTTTTCTTTACGTCCATCTATTATTTTCAACGCTTCTTCTACAAATAATCTTTTCTTACTAATACATTCATAAACTTTTCCTTGTCTGCGATGTAGTAAAGCAAAATCTTGCGGATAGTAATTCTTATATACTATCATTGCCAACAGCTTCGTCTTATTTAGCTTTGTCCCCTTAGATGTGCATAGTTTATCTCTATACTGCTTGTATTCGTTGACAATATTAGTCAAGATTCGCATGTCTTGAATAAAAAATGCCATTTCAGATAGATCATCATCCGTGATTCCATCTGAACCACATCCTTTTTCTTCTAAAGCATGTTTAAGTTTGTCTTTAGAATTTGAAGGATTTATAATAGGTATTACAGTTGTAATATAATCAAAAAATTTTGTTCTTTCTTCATCTTTAAATATATCATCCTTTACGGCATAAATAAAGGTTATATGTCTATTAACAATTTTAGATTCATTTATAAGCTGATTTAGTTCACGTAATTTCAAGAAAATATTTGGTGTACCAAACCGATCTAAATCTTCAATAATAACAATATTATATTGGGTTACTTGAAAAAAGTATAAAATTTCATCGAGATGTCTGTTAAAAATGGAATTATTCTCTACGACCTCAATTTCTCCATCTTTGAGATTTAATTTATTTAGTTTTGAATTGCTGTATGACTTTAACACATAGCGTACGGCCACAAATAGCATTAACAATAGCCAAGCTGTTGCAATTAAATCAAATGCCAAATTCCATGGATAACCCCAATTGAAAAGATTGTATAGAGTATCTACTTTTGCAAAAGATGGTTCGAAAACGATAAAAAAACAAACTATAGAAAGAACAATACAAAAAGGATACTTAAACAGCCCCCATTTTGATAAATGTGTAATTCTCCTAAAACGAGAGTTAGGAACTGTCTTAGTCTCTTCTCTATATATAAGCTGCTGAAGAATACTATATTCGATTTTACGATTTAGATTCTCTATTTGTTTTTCTTTTCTAGATACATCTTTATTATCAGAATCTACATCGTCTTTTTCGGACTTTTTAGGAGTCTGAGTATTAGACTCTTCTTCTGATTCATGTAAATCGATTTCTTCTTCATTTGCTTGTAATGTCGCAAGAGATATTGGTAGATAATTACGCCCCTCTGCAAAATCTTCCATGAGAGTGATAAGAACAGAACTCTTACCAGAGCCAAATGGCCCAGTAAGAGCAATATTTCTTATATGTTCCTGTTCTGCAGAAGATAATGCTTCGTTTAAGTCTAAAACAGATTTATAGGAATCATCTGTTTTATCCAATTTCTTGGGGAGTAATGTTTCTATTGTCATACTAATTGATATTATTCTTGAGCATCCCTTTTCATAAACGTAAATCGAGCTTTTAAACAAGGTCGCAATGACAAATCGTAAGTCCCCATTTGGAAGAAATTGCGACTATCTTTATTCGGGTTCATGTTCTGATAGAAATGCAATCCACGGCCTAAAGTAATGTCCCAATTATTACTTGTACGGATGTAACGATCATGAGAGTTTTCATCAAACTCATATTCAAAAGACATGATGTTACCATCCATTTCACCTAACGTTTCTTTTATTCGTTTCAGATTGTCACTGATAGATGCCGATTCTTCCGGTGTTTCCCCCGGCTTTGTAATCAGACGGAATGCTTTACAATCGCCAATTTTGACCAATAACTCTATAAAACGAACAAGGTTGACAATCTGGAATCCGTTGCCCAAATAAGGTTCTTCAAGCATTACGATTGAAGCCCCCTTTAAATACTCTGCAAAGAGGTCATCATATCCATAACCAATGTCTCCATATTGAATGTCAATAGTCTTTTCTTTTGGACTACTATCAACAATTGGTGCTATAGCAGAATGAATAGGCAAAACTATGCTTTGATCCACAACCGGTTTGACTTCTTCCACTATAGGTTTTGTAAGGACTTCCACATTCAAATCCTTACGTGGATTTTGAGTTGCTTCCGAATATTTGCTTTCAGGACAGTATACTACAACTTTGTTCCCGTCTTTATTTATGTAAGACATATTGATTCGAGCATACTCTTCATCTGGTTTACGCTTATTCAATTGTTCTTTTACACGGCGGCGACCTTCAATGGCATATTCTACGATTTCATCAAACTCCTCGTCTGTGGGTTGGCCTGTAGGGAAGAGTAGCTTGATAAAACCTGAAACAGTTTTTTGTAGAGCTTTATTATCTCGTCCTTCAATGTTGTCACCCTTCTTTAATCTTGAATTTACAACACCAACATAGTCACTATCATGTACAAATAGATAATGAAGGGCTTCAGACATGTAGTCGGTAATCAAACCAAAGTTGTTGTTGTATGCACTATCATCAATCTTTGGAATTTCCCAGCCTGGAATATAATTGTAGATGCGGTCAATAACAGCTAAGTCAAAAGCTTCAGGAAGTGTTACAAGTAAATCATGATCATAACTATTCACGATTCGTGGGATGTTTAGGTCAAAGTTACCCACAAAAGAGAAACTGGCATAGCCTGTTACTTCACGACCACGCGAAAAACGTCCATTAGCCATATAGTCTTTCATGATTTGGACTGTATCTGCATCTTTAATTTTCATCTTGGCTACTTCATCAAATGCGACATTGTCCCAAAAGCCGACAGCACCAACTTGTTTACGTTGATTGTTGTATAGCAATGTGGCTGTAGAAGCTTGACCACCTGAAAGCAAAGTTGAGTAGGGTGAAAATTCAGAATAGAAGTAAGATTTACCGGTACTTCTTCCTCCCAGTTCTATGCTATTGTAATTACTTTGAACCAATGGAAGGAATCGTGATAGAATATGAAATTTTAATCTTCGTCCATTTTTGTCACCCAATAATTTACGGGAACGTTCTGCTAACCAATCAGGATTGATACCAATGCTACGTATAAGCACATCTATCCATTCATCAGTAGTAAAGTGTTCTCTACCTTTAAAGAACTTCTGCTCATCAAAATGGGCAATCTGTATCGGACGTAAGTCCTCAATAAAGAAAGCATAATCATCCTCTTGGATTTCATTATAAGCTAATGTCACTTCTGCCCAAATGCCGCTCTCCAATAACTTTTCGTTCTCTTGATAGAAATTGGGATTGATGGCAATACGTTTGGAAGCAAAGTTTTCCATCTCTGCCCAATAGCGCTTTTCTCGTTCTACATACTTGACATGTATTTTATCAATGAACTTATGACGCTTCTTCTGCTCAACAATAGCTTGTGCTTTGTTGGATTCATCTGGTCTTACATAGCATTTCTCTATTGTTTGAAGCACAGCTTTTTTACCCTCTTCTATCTCTTCAGGATCTTCACTCGCACAATAACGTGAAAGCAGAAATTCCAAAACAAACGAAGGAACATTCACTGCACGTTTGATTTCATGCAACAAATCTTTTCTGACAACTTTTCCAGGAAAAGCCTCATTCAATTTTATATCTAAAGCATCCATGTCTTAATCATTTTCAAAGTTTAACCTTAATGTAGAAAGGGTGGCATTCGTCTCTGTGTCAAGAGCTGTTATTGTCACAGTATTTCCATGATATTCATCTCGTATATTAATTAACTGACGAACGCTTGTAGCACCAGAAGGAATACGGATAAGTCCTGTGACACTATCATAGAAACGATCTTCAGCCTCTCCAATTTCACAATCATTATCTCCTGTGACTTTCAACTTCATTATTACATCATCTGCAAACAAATTTGCAAATGTTGTATTAATATCAATCAGTGGCCTTCTGCTGAAAATTGTTCCACCATTTTTACCCTTATATGATAGTGATACTTGGAAGGATTGTCGTTTCTTTTCTTCCTGAAGTTTTACTCTTATAATAGGTACCACATTCTCCTGAAGTGATAGCCCTTCATGATAATAGATTTCACCACGTGTAAATACTGTATAATCTTTAGCATAACTCAACTTCATTACCTCCATATCATTACCTAATTGAGTGGTTGTAAGAGATAAAGTATCGTTTGAATCATTCAAATTACCAGCAATAACACGCGATTCTTCAATGGAAATATCGCTTCCCTTCGGTTTATTTATCAAATCACCCACATTGAATGATGGTTGAATCATAAACCCATGGTCGGCAACAATTATGGCTTCATCAAACTTCAATCGTTTGCAATCGTCTAATAGTTTTGCCAAACGTATTTGTTCGCGCTCCATGGTAGCAAGTCCATTCAATTTGTCATTTTCGCCTGCTGAATCAATGCTAACACTCCTAACAACAAGCAGTCGTGTTCTATCATTTACCTTAGCTGAATTAAATTCTTCTAATCGGAAATCTTGAACTTCAATGTTTGTATCTGCTTTTAACCATGTAATACGGTCCTCAGGAGTTGACACCATTTGCTCTCCAATAAATGGTTGTAATTTCCCTTGGATGTTTCTTACTGATATATCTCCCATATGACTGGCCATTCCGAATCGAGTAATTGATGGTAGATAGGATATGCGGGACAAACATTCTACGCGTTCCATGAAGTTACGTTCAATACTCTTTGCAAATGTTTTACCCATTTCATATCGGAATGCATCGACCATCACAAAAACCACTCGTTTGCCATTTTTTATTGCAGGCTTGACGAATTGAATGTAGCCCTGGTTTCTTAATTTTGGATAATCCTTTATGTCTATAATGAGCTGCTGATATGCTTTAACTCCTCTTTCTGTAAATTCACGATAATGTTTATTGATAAGATTGGTAAGTTCATCAGCTTGTTTAGGGAGATGCAACATTCCGAGTTTGTCTGTATGGAATTTACGAAATGCATTATCGGCAACACAACCTACATTTGTGTACCATTCGATAAGATCAGCTAATGTTCCATCTGTCTCAATTCCATTATTGATACATTGCATGAGGTCAACTATATGCTGTGCCAATTTCCAATAATTAGAAACCTCTTGCTCTTCTTGATACCATACACCGCTTTCGTTCTTGCTAATCAAACGTGTGGCTTCTTGTATATCTCCTGCTTTTATATAGTCAATAAAGCGGTTGTATTCAACGCTGTTTTCAAAGTTAAAGGTAACTCTTTCACCTAAATGTTTTGCTTTCACAAAAACTTCTGACAGCTTCAACTGTTCAGACACTTTATTAGCAATTCTAACGTATGTCTCCCGGAGATTGATTTGATTTCTGAGTTTATCACAAATCATATAAACTTTTTCCTTCATCTCAACAGGAGCCATTGGTACACTTTTTAGGTTTTCAGGTAATGCTCCAGGAAGGTCGAATACAAATTCGCTAAACAAAAGATATGTCCACAGTTTATTTTGCACTTCATTAAGTGAGACACCAGTACAGTCAAGTCGTGGGAATTGTACTTCTGCAAGAATTCTCCACTCTTTCTGCCAGTTCATATTTGTGCACTCATCAAGCGCCAATAATCCTACGGTTATTTCAGAAATGCTCTTTCCTCCTGTCAATTGTTCTAGCTCAGGATATGCGGCACCATCAAGCAACGCATTAATCATATTAAATGAAGTAGAGCCATTTGCAAAAAGTTTGTCCAAGTCTTGTTGCTTAGAGGGTAGAAATGTTCTGCAAATATTTTCATAAGTGTCTTGTGGACCATATGGAAATATACAGGCACTTTTCATAAAACAAGAAAAAGGCTCTTCTACCCAACTTCTGTTATTGGTTGGCATTGGACGCTGACGATATATGATCATCTGAACGTTTTTGTCTATGGATAAGTCATTGCACCAGAATCGTGATGCAGACAATCGGGCATGGAGTGCTCCTTTGGTTGTATCAATCACCTTAAATCCTTTTTCTATGGCTATCGGCAATAAGTCATAGTAAACCCCTTCTTTATCATATATGATAATGACAGGTGTTTCTGGCTTCATCTTTGCTTGCCAATGATCAAGTATATATCCTTGTATATCCATATCTTAAAAATTAAACAGGATCTATTGCATTTTTGGGATTACGATTTACTGGTTCATAATGATTGTTTGCATCAAAACATTCTTTAGCTGTTCCTGGAAATTCCTCAGTGCTTTTCTAACTTCATCATGACCACTGAAAACAGTAAACCATATAGACCAGCAACCTGACACCTTTATGTAATCTATTAAATGCCGGAGTTTTATTTCTCCGTTTTCATAATCATTTAGATACATGATTGCTTTCTCCCAAACCTCACGTCTCATTCCACATCGCCCATCTGTATCTAAATCTTCTTTATCCAATCCTACGAGACTAATTAATGCTTCAGCATTTGCCAAAGATTTTCCTTCTAATTTCGGATTAGGAATAACTACACCTGCCTCCTTGTATACGAGACTTAAATATGTATTATTTCTATGTGGAAGATGAATATCTTCAAATACCACATTTTTATCACCTTTATTACCTTTACCATTGCAAGTTGCGCATCCTAATAAAAAATTCTCCCATTTGGTTGATAATTCTGCATATGGTTTTATACCATTAACATCTAAACCTTTTGGTTGAATGTGTTCAGTTTGTAGATTTGAACCACACAGAAACGCCTGCTCACAATATGAGCAGTAACGACCAAGATTGGTCAGGAGAATAGGTCTAGCATTACCATAAGGCTTATATTCTTCTTGTATTACATGCGTGGTTCCATTTCCCAGCATAATACTTTCCCCAATAGTTTTTTTCGTTACCGGTCTCATAAATCTCCTCTTTTAAGTCTTAATGCAGCTTCAAAAGCAGGATCATGGAACATTTTTGACTCCGCTTCAAGTTTATTTAATTCACTTTTTACATAGTTGGCCTCTTCGGTTCCTTCTCGTCCATTTTTCACCAATTGATAATACCTATGTGCTAAATCATATTTTTTGCGATATTTTTCACTGCGGTTACTTATATCAATATCAAGTCCCATTTCTGCAACCATGATTTCTTCAATCCCTCTATTGCTTGGAGAAATAGGTGATACTTTAGCATCAAGAGTAATAATATTATTAGTGTCAACACTCTGTACAATAAATGGAGAGTGAGTGGTGACAATAAATTGAAACATAGGGAATGCTTTCTGTAAGTCTTCAAGAATGTGTTGTTGCCAATGAGGATGTAGATATAGGTCTACTTCATCTATCATAACAATGCCTGGAGTCTTTTTTACAGCATCTTTCCCCAAAAAACCGTTTAATTCAATACAACGATAAGCAATTTCAGCAACAATATTTATCATTGACTTGAAACCGTCACTCATCATATCGTATGTAAGCCATCTAGGTGTTAAATCTCCTGTCATTTGGATCTGGGCGGTGAACTCATCATTCTTTTTATCAATGAAAATCTGCTTGATGGCAGGTATTGCCTCTTTTATAGCTTGAATAAAGGCTTCATCAGTGCCTTCAAATTCCAATTCTTTCAAAATATTCTTTTCATAAGAATATATCCAATCAAAGGCAGATTTGAAATCAACCTGTTCATCAAGAGCACATTTATATGCTTTTTCTTCGCGTGATGCTCTGGCCTTGGTCTTCTCGGCACCGTTATAATTGTTCTGAAGACGTGTTGCACCAAATGACAACATCAAAGGAAATATGGAGTTCACTTTTGTAGCATCAGCATTGCGTCTTTGCTGTTCCATGTAGTAAACTTCATCCATCAGTTCTCCATTATTCTTTCTTGAGTTTTTAGAACCTTCTCTAAGCCAAGTTATATTTTTTATTTGCTCTGAATAATCTTTTGTTCCCAAAGCAATTCTTCCTACATAATAGTCTGCATTAACCTCAATGCTCGGTTTCTGTTCATCAAGCAAAAAACTTTTCGTTGATTCACTATATTTGCGAACTTGATCTCCTTTGAGAAAATTTCTGCTGAAATATTTACCTCCAGGAATCAAAGTTAGAGCTTGTAAATATGCCCCTAAGGCAATCTGGACAGCATGAAGCAAAGTTGTTTTACCGGTTGTATTATTACCTAATACAACATTCATTCTACTGTCAAATTCAAAAGATTTATCTTCAAATCCTCTGAAATTCTTTATTTTAATAGTATTAATTCTCATATATCTATATTTTAAAATAAAGTTTGATTATTATCTTTTTTCTTTCTCGCTTTCTTTTCCTTAGGCTTGTTTTCACAAAGATGTTCCAAACCGTGAGTAAGGGCAAGACACCAGTCTTTCTTGGCTTTTTGGGTGACACGGGCTGGAAACATACTCATGGCAAGGTGGCTCCAGTCGTATTCTCCTTTTGTGAGTTTTTCCAAATTGTCCTTACATTCGTTGTTCCATCCTCGGTGTGCTACCAGCTTAAGCATTGGTGCTGATGTTACGGGCACTCCATCATCATGATTTGGCTCGTAACCGGATGCAAGAATCTGGTTGATTTCTTCCATCATGCCTTCCACCTGCGCTTGTTTGGCCCGAAGGGAGGATTCTTGCGCCTTGTCATGACCTGCCATTGCTGCATTGATGCCACTACGCAATTGTTCATCCTCACTGCGGAGCTTAATCAAGAGCGAAGGTAGTGTATTTCTTGACAACTTTGGATAATATACCCAATAAGTATATGAACCATCTTCACTTGATAACGGCCAATAGATAGGAGCCTTGCGACGACTTTTGGTGTATCGTTTGAAATGGTAGTCGAAGAAACCGGTTGGTGCTTCAAAATAGACTTGCAGGTTCTTGCATCCTATCAATTGGCACAATTCGTATTCCAGTTCGTCGGCATGCTTTCCCCAAATATGTTGCATCACATCGCGAACACGATTGACAAGACTATCAGGACTATCTGCTTGGTTATTCAAAATGCCGTCTTCAGGGATTTGCAACGCATAATCCGAAGGTATTTCGCTTAGGCTTACGGTTGGCATAAAAGGCAATGCGTCAAACACATCACCGAACTCAGGTATCTGCTTTACTTTTTGGGCGTATGCTGTGTCCCATCTGCCAAATGCCATACCCACCAATTCTTGTACAATCTCTTGTGCTATCACCTTTTTGTCGATGATGTTCTGGTTGCTGGCATTATCAATAGAGAGCAATTCCTCGTATGGACGACGGTTCTTATATTCATTTAATGTCTGGCGGAATTCACTTTCGCGGTCTATGTTTGCTAAATCCATCCAGAGGTTATCATTCTCTTTCACAAGCTCTTGATAGTGTTGATAATCAGCAGTGATGCCTTCTTGCATTCGATTGATGCTATCTTCAATACTATCGCTGATACTCATCTGTGCAATAAGTCCATGATATTCCAAATTGGTTTCATCAAGGCTAAACCAATGGCGTTTAATATCAATGATGGAATTAACTATACTTTCAATATCAGACAGACTTTTGTCGTAATCGGGCATAGGAAGTATATTCACATATCCATTACCCTTATGTTGTGCACAATATAAATTAATTGTATATTGTGCTACTATCGAATTTAAATAAGCAAGAGCACTATAACCATCAGATATTGATAAATTGGGAACGCCAATACCTTCACGTGTAAAAATGAATCCTTTTTTTAAAACATGTGCATCTAATATGTCACCTCTCTTTCCATATCCGACAGTTCCAAGTTTTTGGAGATGAAGACTTCTAAGATTACAAAGAGAATTATTTCTTATAATCTCTTCATTCCAAAATACAACATCGTTATAAGGAAAATAAAACATAGAAAAAGCACCTCCATTATACATTAAAGAGAATCCAAGGGTATTTGTTATTTCGTAGTATAATCTAGGGTAAATATTTGCAGCCAAATCATGACCTTTTTTAGAAACCAGATTCCGTTCTTCCATATTTTGCATTTTGAAAACACTTAATATGTTTACATCGAAATAATAACCTATTATAGCGTTCGGCAAGTTCGCAAAATCTTTAGATGATGCTATATAGCTCCACTTAACTTCATCTCCATCACACATTGCATGAATCAAAGCAATAAGTTGGGCATTCTTTTCTTCTGCATTAACATCAAGAATATCCATAAATACTCCTTCAACATCTGAAGAGTGTTTATTGAGAACTAAAGTAGATGTTTCTACACTCGCATCAAGCACTCCCCAGCCGATATCTGCACAGTTGGTGATGTATCCACAAAGATTACGTTTACGGAAATCCTCATAGCTTGACTTTATCATTACGGTGCGGTCAAAGATTGCTCCCAATCGCCCATCTGCATCAAGCATTTCCTGCATACGGTCAAAGAATGCACAAACCAAATTGCGACACCAAGCCGGATAGTTATTATCCAGATAACTACTGGTGTTCTCACTACCTTCACCAAACGGTGGATTCATCACAATACAATCGAACCGCTTTTGGCAAAGCTCAATAAATGCGAAACCACGGGTGGCGTCTTCGCTAAAGAGCGCATTTTCGTAACCTTCTTCTTCACTCAATTTAGCTGACAATTGTTCCAATGCCTCTTTAAGACGGTCGGTTATCTCTTCGAAGAATGCCGATTTGTTCTGACGAAGCAATTTGCGAGCTTCATTCTCCGCATCGATACGTGCTCGTTCTTCTTCGGTGGCAAAGAGGTCGGCATTGCGACTTTGGTTTACTTTGCTCCAGTTCTTACGCAAATACTCGATGTCCTCTTCTATTTCCTTCTCCATTTTGAAAAGCAAACCAGCTTCACCCACGAACTTCATCTTATCCCATATCTTGGTGATAAGACGCTGCATAGGTGCATCCAACTCTTCCATCAACCCCTTTAGCAAACGTTTGTTGCCAGGCATTGCTTCAGCCAACACGAGATTACTTTTGGTAATGAGTGGTCGTTCGGTGGCATCAATTCCCATTTCACCATAACTGCGCTGGGCGCGGAGCCAAAGACTAAGTGCAGCTATCTGAAGGGCACGTGGATCAATCTCACAACCATAAATGTTGTGGGTCAGAATCAGACGAGGCACTTCTCGCAAGAAACTCTCACGGGTATGTAACTCTCTATATTTATGCAATAGCTCAGGGTAATTATCCCATGCGTCGGTATAGATATATTCATAAACCTCATAAAGATAAAGTCCGAAATGCATACTACCACACGTAGGGTCAAGTGAAAGTATTTCTGTCGGTTCCTTGATGGCACGTTCCTTCATTTCTTCATTGGGACGGCGCACCATATATTGGCATTGTTCTTCGCCAATACGGCTTTGTCCGCCTGTCATTTCATACCAAATGCGTCCTAAAGAGTTGTCGGTTAGGAAACGCACCACATATTCCGGTGTAAAGAATTGGTTGCGTACCGCCATTTCACGACTATTGCGAGGTTTGTTGCTCTCATCACGCATCTTGCGACGTTCTTCCAATGAATTGTAGTATTGGAACATCCACCCCAATGTTTCGTCTTCCTTCCAGAAGTTGACAGTGGTTCCGTTCTGTTCGTCATACCAATCGGATAGTTGGCTGTCGTTAATCAACTCTATCAATTTCAACAAAGTGCTTTCATCGGGAAACACTAATCCGTAGGGCGAATAACGGTCGAACACGGCTGGCAATTCAATGCTCAGTTCATCGAAGATACTATGAAGGTACCATCTGTATCTGTTGTATTTAGATACACCTATCGTCTGAGCAATGGCATCATAGCTTTGGAATCCTACCGCATCATAACCACCACGTATGCTTTCCAATATTAGGTCACGTTCCTCGCACATGCGAAGTGCACAGAATCGGTTGAGCTGGGTAAATGCCTGCTCGGCTATCAATTGACCAACAGCCAATCTATCTTTGTCTTCTTCTGTTTCCGGAAGCGCAGCTTGCAAGTGCTTCAGACGTTCACGAAGCATACGTGCTGTATGTACGATGTCTGTATCTTGATTGGCCAGTTTCTCTACGGCAATGGTATGTCCGTCAGCCCAAATACCATAATGCTGTTGCAATAATTCTGTGATATTTTGCATTAGCAAATTCTTGGCTGTGCTGACAAATCGTTCCAATATTTTCTTACCACCTTGTGAAATCATAGTCGTAACTTAAGGGGTTAATCTTCATTAAAATTAAATTCAACAGGACTGTTGTCACTGATTTCGCCCAATAACGAAGTCAGTTGATCAATTACCTGTTGCAATTCTGTTCGAGTTGTAATCTTTCGTTTCACTTGCAAGCGTTTAGGCTGATAGGTTGGCTCTTCCACTTTGTTTGGTTTGGTCGCATCATCCTCTTGGGTAGCACCTTTTTGAGGAGAAGTGGGAGGTGTCGGTATAACCTTTACTGCAGGTGCATTGTCTGCAGCATATTGCCTGATTCTATTCTCTATTGTCTTAATACTTCCAGATGGTAGATAATAAGTCACAAACTTATTGATCATTTCGCGCAGATTACTAATAGAAGGATGAGTGCACTCAATGCTTAAACCATCAAGCTGAGTATCGATCTGAGTACGTTGCTTGTCATCCAACTTTGCATACTCTGGCATACTCTTCATTGTCGTGCGACTTTCATCCAACAATTTTTCTGTCTGTGTCTGGAATTCGATACAAGCTTGATTGAGGTATGCATCAAACTGATTGCGTAGATCTGTAATATTAGAGACTATCAGATGCAAATCCGGATTGGCAATGTATTCATGATACAATTGGCGCACATCATTGACATGCTTGATGTAGTCTGCCAGTTGCTCAACTTCAGGAAGAGTATGAGATTCATTTGCCAAATGGTTGATATGCTTCAGATGGTTAATGAGAGAAGCTTGTTCGTTGCATTTTATGATATCCATCACGTATTTAAAAGCCTTTTGGCAGTCGACATCCTTACCCAACAAGAATGCCGCCTCACCACCTTCGCTGTCAATGATACGTTGTGCATAGTTGATTGCTTGGCGAACAATGGATTCACCATCTAATTTCAAGACCTCGAAATCGGGCAATAGTCGATTGAATTTTTGTAAATACAATTTAATCTTTTTGTATGCTTCTTTCGCAATTTGGTCTTTGACAGGTGCGACTCGTGAACTATTGAATAAACCAGTCATACTCTGTGCTGCCTTCAACAATTCTGTTGTGGTAAGAGCTCCTTCCGTGTTAAGTAGAACACTAATCTTGTTGAAACTATTATTAGTCGCCATCGCTTCAACAGCTGTATCACCAAAGACTGTAACATTCTTTCCTGCAACACGAATCTGGATAATGTTTGCTTTCAGCATGAGTGCAACAATATAGCGGATAGTGTCTTTTGACCATCCATAAGGATCGCGCTCAAATCGGTTCATAATTTCAGAGCCGGTCACTTCATTGAGCGTAGCAATATAATCCTTTATTTCAGAGATTGCCGGATGAGAGACGTCAATGGTACCATCTGTTTTCTTGATGATCTTAAATGGATTCAGAGCGTCTGGTATAGTTGTCAAATCTCCGTATGAAGCCAATTTGTTGACGCAGTCTCCCTTCATATTGCTTGAAGCCAAAGGGTATTTCTCAAATACCTTTTCGGCAATGGTTTTCAGCGCAACCGTCTTGTATGTCTCGCCATTAACCTGTTGTGGCGAACCACGGAAGATAACTTCACTATTGGCTTGTGCCTCACGCAGGATTTTGTTCAACTCTCTCTTTTTTTCATCGGCAAAGTCTGTTTGAGCACGCAAGTAAGCCTGTATCTCTTTATTTGTTTCGTTTTGATGTCGATTCTTGATATTTTGACTTCGTACGATTTCCTGTAATATCGTTTCCTTATCTTTAGCCAAAGTGCATAACCAATAAAGTGTGCGGTTATTTTCTTGGCGAGTACTTTCTGTCAATAATTGCTGATGAGTTTCATCAAAAGCACTACCATCAACAAAACGGATGTTCAGTTTCAAACCGCTTGTTGTTGGATGAATATTATAAGGACGGTTTCTCTCAGTCAGTTCGACTCCGGCAGTGATGGTTTTGCTGGAATATACATTGACAGAAGGAGCTGGAGAAAGCATATCCTTTAATTGTTCTTGAAGAACATCAGCCTTCTCTGCATCTCGAGGGATAATCTTATTTCGTTCTTCACGTATGCTCAAAATGGCATTGGTCATAAATTGATATTTACCATCAATCTCTTGAAGAGTTACACTGGTAGAATCCATGATTCTTTCAATCGCTTCACGAACCTTTGATTTGTCAAAAGTGCTACCCACGTTGTTGTATAACAAGGCACATAGGTTGTCGAAAGACAAATTAAAATCATCGAGTAACTGCATGACCGCAATTGTCTTGCAGATACGGACAGCCAATTTATCTCCGTTGAATATGGATATGGCTTTATCAGCTGAAATCACAATCTCTTTCGCTGAATTACGCTCCATGTCGGAATGGAGCACATCATAGAAATGTTCTGGACCGGCAAGCTGGCCTATTGTGGCATCTGCAAGATGGTTATCTACCAAGATATCGCGAATCAAACGAATGACTGAACGTAAGCCGACCCCCCCCGTTCTACTAGCTAACTTCTGCAGTAAAGACAATAAGATATCAATGTGAACAGGCAAGAACGGATAGAGATTGGTAAATGTCTCGTCAGTCAGCAATTGATTATAGATGCTTCGTTCTTGCAAAGTTAGATGGATACTATTTTTGAGTAAACCTTCATTCTGCGAGAACAAACGTTTGAGATAATCACTTCCGTCTTTGGATTTACCCAATAAACGTTTTGTGATAATCTCCTTGATGTCATTTGCTTCAATATCCACTTTAACGGGGAATCGGTCGTTCAGACGGAAAAGTTCGTTGGAGTTGAGTTGGGCCTGACGATTGTCTTCTGTCAAAGTTTGCTGTGCTGTTGCAATAACCCAAACATCACCACGGAATTCATCCTTGAAAATTTGCATCATGCCTTGAACGTTCAAAATCAAATCAACGTTGGATGCGACATATTGACCAACTTCATCCAATACATAAATGATTTTGTCTTTTCCTGTTTTCTCCTTAACCAATTTATGTAGTCGAACAAAACGTTCTTTTTCATTCAATGCACTACTCAAATTAATATTCTTGAAACTTGCACTATCTGGAAAATAAGCAGGAAGTACGCGAGGAGCAAGATTAGCTGCAATAAGATTGGCAGCAAGGTCGTTGGATTCTACCGATTCCCAGGATTTATTCTTTTCTGTTTCTACCAATCGGCAAAATTCTTCATATTTACCTTCGCTATGCAATAAGTCAATGAAACACATAACCTTTTGGTCTGTACACTTGGTTACACCCAGTAATTTCAATGTTTCATAGTAAACGATGTCGCTAACGTTTGCGATTTTACCAGCAACAGATTGCGTGCTGAGGTCAATCATTACCACTTGTGGGTTATGGCGTGATATGATGGTTCGATGCATAGCCGTGATGGCAGTATCCTGGATACGACTCATCAATTTGTCACCAAATGATACACCGTCAATCATTACACTCTTGTCGAATGACAGACCAAGATATTTCGCAAATGAACTCTTTCCGGATCCATAAAATCCAGATACCCATATTCCGACTTCTTTGCTGGAATCATCAAATGCAGTCTGCAAATCCGTTATTACATCTTCATAGTTTTTATGAAGTTTGTCTGTTACCACATATTCACGAATTTCTGAACTTAAATCTTGTTCTGTATTGGCTCCAAACGTAACCACGCTTTCAATGGTTCTATTAAGTTGTTTGGTCGGGTCGAAAAGATCTTGTATCTTATGCATAGGTCGGACTTTTAAAAGTTAATGGAACGGTAATTACCATCTTGATTATATAAACCAAGAAAAGAACGTGCAGTACCTTGTGTTTCACCGGGATAAAATACAAGTATAGGTACTTTTATCTTATTGTAGATTTTGTTTTCAATAACTCCCATCATATAAAAGGGATGTAACATCTCTACATCTTTAATGACTAACAAAGCATTGCCATCAGCCAACAATTCATCGTGGATTTGAAGAATGGATTTTTCCAAATATCCATCGGATACGATTTCTTGTTTGATGCTATTATACATTTCATCTTCGTTGACACTTGGGTCTGTCCAGATTTCACGATAGTCATGGTTGTTGATGTACTTGTCTAATAATTCTCCCATAGATATAATATGGGCTTTGAATCCGTAGAAATCAGCTTTAGCACATAAGAATGTATCAATGATGCTTCGCACCATTAACATATCTTCCGGTTGATATACCACATATACGATTGGACTATAGCCGGTAGGTGTGATACGACTTGGATTCTTCAGATATTGAAGAGCCTTTTCTATTTTATCATCATATTGCCCCATTGATAAACTCCTCCATAGTTTGATAATTCCACGATATTGTCAACAACTCTCCAGAACATTGTGCAATATAGCCTCCTTTAAGATTCAAATTCATTATTTTCTCTTGTACTTGATATTTGTCCAATCCAAATAGAACCCAATCTTCATGGTGCCAGATTGCCATGTCAGAGAATCCTCTAAAATGCAATTCATGCATTAGGTAGAGGACTGTAGTATTTGCGATTTCGTATGGTAAAATATTATTTCTTTTGTCAACTAAATCAAAATCCATTAATACAGCCTTGATATAGCTGGTTTGTTTATGGCAGATGGATTCACCCCATGATGCTTTTCCTTCTGCAACAACACTATCTATATATTGCCGTATATCTTCCCTTTTTATATGATTGTTTCCAGATGCTCTTAGTACATTTAACTGTGAGACAATATAATCGTACATGATTGCATTGTCTCTTGCACAGTACAACATCAATAATTGTTTGAACTGAGGAAGCATGACACCACGATTACGGATTGCTTTCAGCCAAGACGGAATACGGGAATCGCATTTCATAAAACGAGGATAGAATACCAAGTTGACAATATCCTTACTTCGTTTTTCTGTACATTTGCTCAACGAGTTGTTTTGATGAACGTAATCAACCAAAGTCGCTTTTGTCATCCCTTCATCATAAAGGGATAACAAAGTCAAGGTTTCCTCTATCATACCACAACCTTTAGCCAGATTACTATTATATGTTGTCTCTCTCATTGGTCAATCAAAATAAGGATATGATTTTACTCCGTACTGAAATGAATAGCGATAATGCGACGCACACAAACGCAATATGGAGTCAATTTCATTTAAAGTAAAAGAACCTATGTTTATCGTGGTGAAACAATGGTCTGTAACAATTGTGTCCATAGATTGGAGGTATTCTTCTGGATCCTGAATTAAAGATGTGAAATCAATAGAACCGTTCTTTAAAAAATCCATGATTTCCTTCTCTATTTGAACTGGCATTTTGTATAGGAAATAAGAACCACCTGTAATAACATCGTGTTCTTTACGCATATATTCTACAATTAAGTTGTAATATGCTATTTGTCCTGACTTGGTGAATATATAATTCATCATGTCAGAAGCTCCTAATAGGTTAATGTCTTTCCAAATACCAACTTTAATGCCTGCTTGATAAACAGCCATTCTCATTTTCAGTATTTGCTCAATATATAACTTTGTCATATCACGACTTTTGTTGTATGATTATGAAATTATCTTTTGGTTGTGTGGAATTCAAAAGATCTTTTACGTCAACTTCAAGTAATGCAGCTACTCTAGCCAAAGTTGCCAAGTCGGGTTGAGAAGAGTTGGTACACCATTTGGATATGGTTGCAGGGTCTTTCCCTAATTGCTCTGCCAACCACTTATTGGTTCTCTTTTTTTCCACGAGAACTACTTTTATACGATTCAAATCTTTCATGATTTCTGCCATTTTTATTGCGTCAAACGCAAAAATAGTAATTATCTGCTATATTAAAGAATGTTAGTGATAAATTTTTCATCAAATAGGGTTATTTTTGAATAAAAGTCCGATAGCAAAGTATGTTTTATGCTATCGAATCTCATTTATAATAGACAAATTATGAGTATCGAAATCAAAAGTAGTGAACAGAGAAAGATTATCGTTATTGTTTTGTAGTATGCCATCTTTTGAGATTCCCGTTCCTTGCGGTATTCATTGACGATACTCCTTGTTGCGGTTTCAATTTTCTTTTCAATTCCATTGAGAGGTGTTAGTGTTGGCTTTATGTATTGGTTAAAAAGATTCTTTTCTCTTTGGGTTGTCCACGTTGCCATAGCTTGATGGTACCGTTTGGTTTCTTCGTCCTTTTCCAATTGAGATTTATTAGGAAACTTTTCATTGAGTGCAACATAAATGGATTCATCTACGATTTTCCCAATGTCATGACGTTGAATAGTGTTTTGTAATTGTGCTATTGCTTGTCGGTTCTTTTTAACCTCGTCTACCAGCTCATCAAACATGGACAGGAGAGCCGCATTTTCATTATCTTTTTTCATCTTCTTCTAAATTTACGTGGTTTGTTATTCTTGTTTTCTTTCTCATTGTCCTCGTCCTCTGAGGTACTTCCGCCACCTCCACCGGATGTGGGTACATCGTGAGGTTGCAATACAAATTCTATAGCTGCATTGGCAATATTATGTCCAAATGAAGGACCACTATCGGAACTTGAAATTTCTGGTTCATAGATTCTGATGATTCTCCCATCGTCCAATGTCTCTTGGTATACATGAGTATTTTCGTAATGGTAATATTCTTTTTGATTCACTTGGGACTGATTAATTTGGCCCAATAGACCGACCAATTTGTTATACCCCAAACTACGGTCGATTTTTGAACCACTATAAGTATGGCCATTCTTGGTAAAGCATATACCATGTATATTGCCATTCTCATTTCTCCGGAATGAAATAGCAATTCCTCTTCTTTCAAGTCTGCGTTGGAAGTTATCCCAATTATTACAATCATGTAAAACATCTAAGATGGTTGCGTACAGATGAAATTTCTCTTTGTTCACACCACGTAACCTATGTACCTTAACTTTTTCTTTACCTTTTGGCATGTATAATCCATACTGTAAGGTAATCTGTTTGCAAATAGCGGCACTCCGGATTTGGTCATTACTATCACTAATCGTATGGCCATCGTTGTCCACACGATTGTACACAATATGTATATGTGGATGGTCTCTATCAAAATGACGGACAATGATGTATTGCGTGTTTTTGATTCCCATCTTTTCCATATAGTCATGTGCAATTTGAACCATTCGTTCGTCATTCAATTGGTGCTTATCCTTCTCGCTAAAACTCAGCGCGGTGTGTCCAACTATGTTTCTCACTTTGCTGTTTTGCGAAGCCTGGTCGTTGAAGCATGCAATGATGTTCTGTAGAGTATTTGAGCGGACACCATCAGATGCCAACAGTTTAGCGTCTTTACCATCTTTAAAGACGTAATTTACGACACCGCCAAAACTGCTTCGTTTCATAATCTTTGCAATCATCCTCTAATCTTTTTAATAATGTTATCCACTTCGCTCATCAAATGATCGGTCTCTGTTGCCACATGATGATAGCCGTAGGTATTTGCGTTCTTGGCCAGTTGGTTCAGATTGTTTGCCATACCGGCTAATGCCCTTATGTATTTTATTTCTTCCGAAGTCAATCTGGATTTTATGCTTCCATTTACTGCACATTCTCTGATGTACTCTGCTGGTTTGACCCCAGACATTTTAGCCTTTCCTTTAATCGTATGTTTCTCTATGGGTGTACATTTGATAGTGAAGATTTCACTACGTTTTTCTACTCTCGTTAATTGCGGTCTTCCGCCTTTGTTCTTATCGTTCATTTCTTTTTTTCGGTTGAAAGTTTGTTGGTTGTGGAGTGTGAGGAGCGGTTGATTCAAGGTTTTGGGATTACCAAAACATAAACTTGCCAGCCGAAAAAACTACATTCCTCTGTCACTCCATTTTTATTCAGATTTATAAGGATTGAATCTTCTTTATTTGCTCTCGAAATGGAAGTCTACCAATTCCAAATTGAGGAGTTCTATCAACTTCTTAAGAGAGGGATTTTTCTGGCACATACTTTGTAATATGGCTTCACCAGACTTTTCTTTTATCAGATAATCTGCAATGTCATATCCGTTTTCTTTTTCCTCTGCACTTGCATGCTGACCCAAATAGTCAGACAGTATAACGTTGATGCCTTTTCGTCTCATCAAGCATGCTTTCTTTTGCCATTCATCTTCCATGCCGATGTCCGGAAAGAGGACCACATTCCTGCCACAAAGAATGTCAATGTGGTGTTCATTAAAACAGCCATTCTTCCCTCCTGTGGCTAACCATATATAATTAGGTATATAAACGGAAGCTATGATGGCGGTTTTTTCACTCTCAACAATGGCTATTGGTTTATTATTGCCGGCCAGCAGGTGTTCACCAAAGAAACATTGGTTGAGTGTAAAAGCGGGAAGGTTAAGTATCGTATGAACCCATGAGATTTTAGCATATGGTTCTTTTACACGTTTGCCGGTATTTGGATTATAGAGCATGACTTTACCTGTATGTACTCTGCCTTCTGTGTCCACTTGCCAAAATACAGTAGAATTACCCCATTTTTTGGCTGTACCAACATGATACATTTGCATTTGTTGGATGGCGGTTTTTGTTCCGAGTTGTCCACACAGATATACATATAGGTTGTTGCGTTCGTAATGACGTAGCGACTGTTCCATAATCCGTCTGTCAATAAATGATGCGTCCATTGCTTCTGGTGTAAAAGGTTTTACATCCTTTGTGGTAGGGGGAGAGAAAGATTGTTCTCTTGTCTTTTCCCTTTCGTTTGGATTCTTGTCGAAATACATAGATGGGGAATAGTGATAACCGCATTTGTTCTCGCGATTGCATTTACCCACATAGTCAGGAAATTCAATACTGCTTTCAATGTCAATATAGCGTGAGAATTGAAACTTTTTTCCGCAACTTGGACAAGTGTAGCGGTTTCTTTTACTCCTGTTATATGGTTCTAATATGAATCTATAATTCGTCATATGCATTAAGTTTTTGTGATTGCCAAATTGCTAAAATGCTAAAATCGACCATGAATTTGTCAATTTGGCATTTTGTCAAGTGCCTTTTGATAGTGCCCATGCCGATGAATAAGGTATTTAGTGCTTGCCTTTTTTAAGAACCTGTCGAATGTGCTTGGATTCCATTCCTGTTGTATTGCTATCTCCAATCCTTCTGCACGGCTGAATTCTTCTGGGAGTTTGTCCAATAGTTCTTTCTGCTTGGCAGTTAGAAATATTCCATTCATCATGTCGTTAACCAATAAAGCAGTTCCTTTGTAGTAATCTACCAGTTTGATAGCTTTAGTAACCGTGTCAAAATCCACTTTATCTGCGCTTCCTTCATTACAAAGCCATTTGCAGACTTGGATAATGATACAAAAGCGGTGAATGAATATCTCAAATTTGCTATAGATACCTTTCTTTTTGTCTGACTCTTCCTCGTTAATCATATCAGTCCAGTTTCGCTGCCATTCCAGTAGAAGTTTCTTTGCTTCTGGCTCATATTCTATTGTTGTTGGTATTACGCGGCCCGTTTCATCTGTTGAAATTTTCAAGTGAATGAGTTTTTGAATGATATTATGCCAATCATCGTAATAGGAAGCGTCCATGTCTGTATCATTCCAATAGGATTTTTCTTGTTCTTCTGGAATTGCAAACAGAATTCTTTCGGCAAAGCCATTGTTGCTTTTACTCCCTTTGAGCATTTCAGTAAGAATGGTCGGTTGTATTGTCCCAATGATACAAGCAAAAGGGTCGTCGATGCAATTGTTGTTTGTATCTCCTTTTCGGTCAGATATATAGAAGCTTCCGTTAAAAAGAGAAATGTAAAACTGTTCTTCGGAACCATTACTGTAACGGGTAAAATTTTTTACCCAAGCTTGAAGTTCATCCATGTATAAACATATCCCCCTACGATTCTCGGCAAGAGCCTTGACCATTGCTTCCTGTGTGATATCAGATACCAAGAAGCGTTTGCGAACGGGCGATGTGGGGGCTGTCTCATATCCCTGTTCTAGCCGTTCCTTCTTGTTCATTTCCATAATCTTGTTGTAGCGATTCAGTTCCTCGCTAAATTTTCGGTATTGCTCCATATCAAATTCAAAATATGGACGTAGAACCGTACGAAGGGGATGGCTTTTGTTTGCACCAGGTCTTCCAACAAGCGCCATATAGAGGATATCTTTAACTGTCCATTCACTTTTGAATTTCAATGCATGAGTGTTACCTATGCCTACTGCTATGGCAACTAACATACTTGAGGCTGTATAGTCCACCGGATAAGTCAATGCTTCTTTCATTTTCCAGATGATTTTACGAATCATTGTGGGGAATATCTCAACCGGAAACTGAGACTTGCAGACTTGATTTATCAGCTTGTCCGCATCTTCCATGATTCCTTTTGCGGTAATTCTTGTCTCATTCATAAACTTCCCCTTTCTGAATACGTTCCACATCGGATAATTTGTAGCGTACCTTATTGCCTACTTTTGTAGTGGTCAGGTATCCATCCTTGTTCCAGCGCCAAAGAGTAGAACGGTCAACTTTTAGTCTTCTAGCTGTCTCTTCCACGCTTAAATACACTTCTGGCTTGTTTTCTCGCTTCTCCAATAGACGGTTAACTGCGTTTTGAACAACATTTTCTAAATCATCCTTAGAGACAATCATTAGTGTCTGTGTGCTTTTGTTGAATTCGTTCATCATATTTGTGAGAGTGGGTTTGTTGGCAGCCATCATTGGTGATACATTCACCGCTGCACCCACTTGGGTCTCCACTCGTTACAATGATGAAATAACGGCTTTGACGCTGCAAATGTAATATGCTAAAATTGATATGCAAAGGCTTGAAATATTACTTAATAAATTGATAATAAGCTGAATAGATAAACTTTTGCCAAATACTAAAAAGGGAAAATGCCAGAACCGTTCCACATCGTTTGCTACATAATAATCAGAGTAGTGTCCAGATGTTTGAGTGAATTTAGACGATATCATGACAAGTTAGCATAATTGAATAAAATATGAGTATCCAATAGCTGTTTACACTTTGTGCCACATTATTTGCCACATTTTTGCCAATAGAAGAAAGGGGGTATTGTCCACTAAACACAAAAAATCGGACAACAATCTTTAACATTTGATTGTGTGCCCGATTCTATTTTTAATGCAAAATGTTGAGTGTTGACTATACTTCTTCTATTATGTTAAGTTCCTTGTCAACCTTATAAAGTGGTTGTTTGTATGCAGCACTCATTAGGATAAAACGGTCTTTTAGGGATAAGGAAGAATAGTGTTTAACTGCGTTGCTCCCTTCTTTGTGATGTCCTGAAACATACATGTTGACTTGTACCTTTGTCAACATATCTATATGTGTTTTACGACAAATTTTGCTACTACCCATAGAGTAAAGAGGCTTATAGATATTTTCAGAAGACTTTTCATCGAAGATTCTTACCTCTCTGCCTATCTGGCAATATTCGAGCAATCTTCTGATTTTCACGTTATAACCGCTCTTGCCCGTAACATATTTAAGAATAGGAAAGTTGAATTGCCATTTCTTTATTAAGTCTAACGCATATCTTACGATAGGGATTTCCACTTCATCCTTATGCTCGTTGCTTTTTAGGGTCTTTTGTGGTAGATAACGTAAATATGGAATACCATCAGTACTTACTGTAACTTTATCCATGCTGAGAGCTTTGTAATCTTCAATACGACTTCCAAAAGCGCATTGAAGTAGAAAACATTCTTTCGCTTCCTGTAAAACTTCCGGTACTTCAGTGTTCATAACCTTTAAAAGTTCTTCCTGTAGCAGATAAATAGGCGCATCATAGCTTTCTTTCATTACGGCTTTTCTTCTATTTCTACCAAGTTTTCTGAATGGGGACACTTCTATTTCGTCTCGTTCTTCCAATTCTGTATAGAAAGCCTGTAACATCCTTAATTTTATGGCCACTGTATTTTGCGCACGTTCTTTGGTGGGCAAGCACTGTTGTTTAACATCGGCATAGAGCGATGGGTATTTATCTACATATTTATGCTCTTCAAAAAGGAAAATACGTAAATCCATTAAATCGTCAGCTGTAAAATGCTTCGGTAATATGTTGGTCTGATTGTGTATAGTCAAGTATCGCTTCAGTTCCTTGTAGAGACCATTGTATTGAAGGACTCTTTTTTCTGCAAAAGTGCCGTCACGGAATCCCTCTTTGATAAATCGGTTGTATCTTTCCAACAAAGTTTCCTCTTTTGTTATTGCGATATAATCTTCTGGATGCAGGCACCGGCTAATTGTTTCTTCAAATAGATCTGCTGTTATAAGACTTTTATCCATCTTTCCACATAACTCTATATATGCGGCCTCAATCGCTTTTATTTCTTTATCTATTTTCTCTTTGAGTTCATGGTTGTAGATAGAGACCTTAGGACGAAGTGTGCCGTCATCTTCGAACTTTGATAAATCTTTAAGGTCGGCCTTTATCTCACTCTTATGGTAAAGGTCAACTCCACGCCCGTCTCTTAATCGGAATCTGAGTTTGATGGTTCCCTCTGATTTTGTGGTTCTTCTGAATAATGTTAATCCTTTCATAACATACCATTATTTAATGTGGTGCAAATATATAAAAATTGCACCACTGAACTGCAATATTGCACCACAAAAATGCAATTTGGTTCAAAAGATTAATATTTATAAATATGTGTATCAGTGTATTAGATTTTATTTGCGTTGTATGTGGGTTTAATTCCTGATTCCCGCTTCGAGTACGAGTATTCTTTATAAGGCTTCATGAATCATTGATTCATGAAGCCTTTTTATTTTTATGGGTGTATAATATACATTTTATTTATTTTCTGGAAAGCTCTATATGATAGCTGCTTGGAAGAAATAAACCAAAAAAGAGTTATAATATTTTTTTATTGTGTTATTAATCTTTTATTTTGCTTTTAGATTATGATTTAATGTATAATATTATATTGAATCATTCCTTAGACCTAAATATATGTAATATTTGATTTAACCGCTAACACTGAAAAATATTAGAGAGATGGAGAATAATGACAGGCAGATTGAATTAAAGTTTCAGAGGTTTTTCACTGTAAATTTTCCAAAGGTAAAGAACTTTGCTCAAATGCTGCTAAAATCGGAAGCGGATGCAGAAGATGTGGCTCAAGATGTTTTCTGTAAGCTCTGGTTGCAGCCTGAGTTGTGGCTGGATAATGATAAAGAACTAGACAATTATATTTTTATAATGACTAGAAATATAGTTCTGAATATCTTTAAACATCAACAGGTAGAACAGGAATATCAGTCGGAAGTTATAGAGAAGACTCTTCTTTATGAATTAACAGAAAAGGAAGAGATCTTGAATAACGTATATTATAAGGAGATGTTGATGATTATTCAACTCACCCTGGAGAAAATGCCGAAGCGTCGGAGGTTGATATTCGAACTTAGTCGTTTCAGGGGATTAAGTCATAAAGAAATAGCTGATAAACTCGATGTTTCTATCCGAACAATAGAGCATCAGGTTTATTTGGCATTGATCGAATTAAAGAAGGTACTCCTCTTTTTTATTTTTTTTCTCTAATATTTTTAAGTAGTATGTATGTAGTAGTTGTATTTAGTGTATAAAGCCCAAAAAAGAAAGAAAAAGATTCATGAAAAATTATATTCAACAACTCGTAGAATTATTCGGCCATAATAGCTATTCAGCCGGAACACAGAAGAAAGTGCAACAGTGGTTGGCTGATGAGGAGCATGTTGATGAAAAGAGTGAGGCTCTTCGTGAGCTTTGGAAACAAGCAGGAGAGCAGAAAGTGCCTGATGGCATGCAACAATCAATACAACGAATGCGGCAGAATCTGGGAATGCAGTCTATCACTTCACGTAGAAATTACCAGTTACTTATATGGAGAGCTGCAGCTATTTTCTTGTTAGCAGTCTCATCCGTTTCTATTTATTTGATGTTGGAAAAGGAACGGCCGGAAAAAGATTTAGTTGAATGCTATATACCGACAGCGGAAATTCGTGAACTTACATTACCGGATGGTACAAATGTCATGCTGAATTCGAAGAGTATACTACTATATCCGGAAAAATTTACAGGAGAGACTAGAAGCGTATATTTGATTGGTGAGGCCAACTTTAAAGTGAAACCGGATAAGAAGCATCCTTTCATTGTAAAGGCCAATGATTATCAAGTTACTGCTTTAGGTACTGAATTTAATGTAAATGCTTATCCGGAAAATAGCGAACTGATGGCTACTTTGCTGGAAGGTAGTGTGAAAGTTGAATTCAATAACTTGCTGTCCAATATTATTTTAAAGCCTAATGAACAGTTGGTATATGACAAACATACGAAAGCGCACAATCTGCGGATGCCTGAGATAGATGATGTGACGGCATGGCAACGTGGGGAATTGGTTTTTAGTAATATGTATCTGGAGGATATTTTTACAAGTCTTGAACGCAAATTTCCTTATGCTTTTGTATATAGCCTTCATAGCTTGAAAAAGAATACATATAGTTTCCGCTTCTCCAAACAGGCGAATCTGGAGGAAGTTATGAAGATTATATCGCAAGTTGTAGGAAATGTAAACTATGTTATCAAGGGAAATAAGTGCTATGTAACTAGTAAAGAATAAATATATTGTAGAACCTTTTAAATTTAATACGTAATGCAAAAAAATACCCGGAAGGAATGGCCGTTCCTCCCGGATATGAAATCAATCTCTTTTAATATTAGCGTAATATTGACGCTATTCTGAATGATCCTAGAATAATAACCAATTAACTAATACTAAAGATGCTACAAATCTACGAAAAAATAGCAGAAAAAATAGCTCATAAGCGGGTCTTTCTCACTTTTTTAAGTCTTATTCTTATACAGACTTTCGCTTTGGCTCAAAATGATAGTAAAATAACTATCCAGCAGAAGAACATCACTGTCATTGATGCCTTAAAAACTGTGGAAAAACAGTCCAAAAAGTCTATAAATTATAGTGATTCCGAATTAAAAGGAAAAGTAATAGCCCAGTTAAACTTGCAGAATGCATCCCTCGAGACCGCACTTGATACCATCTTAAAAGGGACGGGCTTTTCATTCCAGATTCAAGGTAACTACATCATAATAGCTGAAAAGAAGCCTGTAGTTGCACAAACCCTTAAAAATATCAAAGGAAAGGTTACTGATGAAAGCGGTGAACCGTTGATTGGAGTAAATATATCTGTGGATGGTAGTTCTACAGGTACGATTACCGATTTCGATGGTAACTTTACGATCAAGGCGGCAGAGAAATCTATTCTCAAAGTATCTTATATCGGATATGCTGCACAGATAATTCCTGTTTCCAAGAAAGATTTCTATCCGGTTGTAATGAAGCAGGATACAGAAGTGCTCGATGAAGTTGTTGTGACGGCATTGGGTATCAAACGTGCAGAAAAGGCGTTGTCTTACAATGTACAACAAGTCAAGGGAGATGCTCTGACTACAGTAAAAGATGCTAACTTCGTAAACTCGCTGAACGGTAAGATAGCCGGAGTGAGTATTAACAAAAGTGCTAGTGGAGTTGGTGGTGCGACACGTGTTGTAATGCGTGGTGCAAAATCTATTGAAGGTGATAACAATGCTTTGTATGTGGTGGACGGTATTCCTTTGTTCAATACCAATATGGGAAATACCGACAGTGGTATTATGGGTGAAGGTAAGGCCGGAACAGAAGGAATCGCCGACTTCAATCCCGAAGATATTGAAAGTCTTTCTGTTTTGAGTGGTCCTTCGGCTGCTGCGTTGTATGGTAGTAGTGCCGCTAACGGTGTAATTTTGATTACCACTAAAAAAGGAAAAGAAGGAAAACTTTCAGTGCAGTTCTCTTCTTCTTCAGAGTTCAGCAAAGCTTATATGACTCCTGAGTTTCAAAATACGTATGGTAACAAAAAAGATATGTATGAAAGCTGGGGTGAGAAACTGTTGACTCCTACAAGTTATGATCCCAAGAAGGATTTCTTTAATACCGGAACAAACTTTATTAATTCGGTTACGTTGACCACCGGTACGAAATCGAATCAGACTTTTGCTTCTGTTTCTTCTACCAATTCCAAAGGTATTGTGCCTAATAATGAATATGATCGTTTGAATTTCACAATCCGTAATACGGCAACTTTCCTTAATGATAAATTACAACTCGATTTAGGTGCGTCGTATGTGAAACAGAAAGACAAGAATATGGTATCGCAAGGACAATACTGGAATCCGGTGATGGCCGCCTATTTGTTCCCTCGTGGTGAAGACTTTGATGGAATTAAGTCATTCGAACATTTCGATGAAAGTCGCCAACTTCCGGTTCAGTATTGGCCGGTGGCAGATCCGGTATATGCTTCACAGAACCCTTACTGGACTGCTTATCGCAATGTAGCTACGAATGAAAAGAGTCGTTATATGTTCAACGTAGGGTTGACTTATAATATTACCGATTGGTTGAATGCGACAGCCCGTTTCAGAATGGATGACACACATGTATTGTTTGAACGCAAGATTTACGCTTCATCCGACGATAAATTTGCGGAAGGAAAGAAAGGACTGTATGGATACAATAACTATGAAGACCGTCAGGAATATGCCGACTTTATGTTGAACGTAAATAAACATATAGCTGATTTCAGTATTTCTGCCAATGCGGGTTGGAACTATTCTAACTATTGGGCATTGGAGAGAGGATACAAAGGGACATTATTGGGAGTGCCCAATAAATTTGCGGCTTCTAATATCGATCCGGCTAATGGTCGTATCTCAGAAAAGGGTGGTGATAGTCGTGTGCGTAATCATGCTGTTTTTGCCAATTTGGAACTTGGTTGGAAGAGTATGCTTTATTTGACGCTGACCGGACGTAATGACTGGAATTCACGTTTGGTGAATACCGATGAAGAATCTTTCTTCTATCCCTCAATCGGTCTGTCCGGGATTATTTCCGAGATGGTCAAATTGCCCGAATTTATCTCTTACCTGAAAGTTCGCGGTTCGTATACGGAAGTCGGTGCGCCTGTATCCCGTTCGGGACTGACTCCGGGTACGGTAACTACCCCTATTGTGGGTGGTGCATTAGATCCTACCGGTATCTATCCGTTTACTGATTTCAAGGCAGAGCGTACAAAGTCATACGAATTTGGATTAAGTCTGAAGTTGTGGAATAAATTAAGTGCGGAGGTAACCTACTATCATTCTAATACATACAATCAGACCTTCTTGGGTGATCTTCCGGAATATACCGGATACAAGCAGATTTATTTGCAGGCCGGTAATGTGGAAAATCGTGGTTGGGAGGCTTCATTAAGCTATTCCGATCAGTTTAAGTTCGGATTAGGAATCTCTTCAACATTGACATTCTCTCGAAATATAAACGAGATTAAGGAGATGGTTGAAAACTATCATACGGATTTGATGGATGAACCGATTAATATTCCGGAGGTTTTGAAGGATGGTGGTCGTGTCATCTTGAAAGAAGGCGGAAGTATCCACGATATTTATGCCAACACCTTCTTGAAGAAAGACCACCTGGGATATGTTGAGGTAAAGAGCGACGGAACCTTTGGAATGGAAAAGGGGGAACCTGTTTATTTGGGAAAAACTTCTCCTGACTTTAATCTGGGATGGAGTAATATGTTGACATACAAAGGCTTTGGACTCGGATTCCAAATCAACGGGCGTTTTGGTGGTGTGGTGACCTCTTCTACAGAGGCATTGCTTGATCGTTACGGTGTGTCCAAACGTTCGGCTGAGGCTCGTGAAGCGGGAGGCGTATTGTTGAAGGGACAAGGTCTGGTAGATGCGAAGTCTTATTATCAGATGACAGGTACGGGAAATTATGAAACTTCCGGTTACTATGTATACAGTGCCACCAATATTCGTTTGCAAGAACTTACCTTTAGCTATACTATGCCTAATAAGTGGTTTGGTAACGTGTTGAAAGATGTTACAGTTTCGTTTATAGCCAACAATCCTTGGATGTTGTATTGCGAAGCTCCGTTCGATCCGGAACTGACTCCTTCCACTAGTACTTACGGACAAGGTAATGATTATTTTATGCAACCGAGTGTTCGTAGCTTTGGCTTCGGTATTAAATTTAAATTATAATACACCTTCTTTATTATGAGAAAAATGAATCATTTTAAACTATTAGCGGTGATATGCGCAATGGCGCTATTTGCCTCATGCAATTTTGAAGAAATCAATACCAACCAATTTGAGATGAGCGACGGAGAAGGTGCGATGGATGGTTTTGAAGTCGGAGGGCTGATTACAGCTATGCAACGGACAGTGATTCCCGTAGGCACACAGGCTGATGATACAGATGTTATCAATGAATATCAAATAGCTTATCATCTGTCGGCCGATAATTGGAGTGGATTTTTTGGCGAGAACAACAGTAACGGTTGGAACGCAGGTAGTAACAATACTACTTATTATTTGTTGGACAATTGGATAAAAGCGACCTATACACAGTCTTATACCAATGCTCTTGATCCTTGGAAGAAATTGAAAATAGCGTCCGAGAAAAATGGTACGCCCGAAGTCTTTGCTTTGGCTCAAATTCTGAAGATTTCCGCTTGGCACAAGACACTTGAAAGTTTCGGTCCGATGCCTTATTCTCATGCGGCGGACGCTACAATGAACATTCCGTTCGATTCGGAGAAAGAGGTGTATACGGCGATGTTTGAAGAATTGACCGCAGCCATTGAAGAATTAACGGAAAAGGCGGAAAATGGGGTGAATGTAATGGGCGCTTATGATGCGGTATATGCCGGAGATGCTACCAAATGGGTGAAATACGGCAATTCGCTGATGCTTCGTTTGGCTATGCGTGTCCGCTTCGCTGATGCGGAACTGGCGAAAAAGTATGCTACTCAAGCAGTAAATCATTCTATCGGTGTGATGACGGCTAAGGATGATGCGGCTCAAATGAGTCAAGGAGCGGGTATGACTTTCCGCAACAACATTGAATGGCTGGCAGGCAACTATAATGAAGCTCGTATGGGTTCTTCCATCTTTTCTTATCTGATGGGATATGAAGACCCGCGTTTGAGCGTTTATTTTTTGCCGATGGATGGTAATGTCTCTTATGGTGTTGAGGCTTTCGACGGAAAAACGTATCAAGCGGTGCCGGCAGGGCATGCCAATGCGCAGAATGATATCTACAAATCTTGCTCAAAGCCCAATATTCAAAGTGGAACTCCTACATATTGGCTGCGTGCATCGGAAGTTTATTTTTTGCGTGCGGAAGCAGCTTTAGTGTGGGAAGGTTTCGGCAGTGCGGATTCATGGTATAAACAGGGCATTGATATGTCTTTTCAGGAGAATGGTGTGACCGATCCTGTAGACGATTATATGAATTCCAATTTGGCACCTCGGGCATATGTTTTTTCCCATTATCAGTATGGGCAAACACTTTCTGCTCCGTGTGAGACTACTGTCAAGTTTGAAGGAACAACAGAGCAGAAGTTGGAAAAAATTATGATTCAGAAATGGATTGCTTTGTTTCCTAACGGGCAGGAAGCGTGGACGGAATGGAGAAGAACCGGTTATCCGAAGTTGAATGTCATTAAGACTTTGAAAGGAGCAGTGCAAGGCGCAACTCTTGAGGGTGGTATTCGCCGTATGATTTATCCCACTAGTTTTTCTCAGACTAACGAGGGAAAGGCTATTTATGAAGCAGCCTTGAAGTTGTTCAATAACGGTGCAGGTGGCGAAGATAAGTCTTCTACCCGTTTGTGGTGGGATTGTAAGAGATAACCTACATGTATCATTTTAATACAGATGAAGAATATGAAATCATTAAGAAAATTGTTATATATTATTCCATTGACAGGCATGATGGTAACTTCTTGCATGGATGTGGAGAATATTGAGATAGACCATATAGGCGGGTATGCCACAATGAACAATGCGGAGAGTGAGGCATATTATGCCAATCTGCGCGCCTATAAGGCGACTGCTTGGAATTACAATCGTCCCGTAGCTTTCGGATGGTATTCCAATTGGGCGCCTGCTGGAGCTTATCGAAGAGGATATCTCTCTGCTATGCCCGATAGTATGGATTTTGTTTCAATGTGGAGTGGCGCTCCAGGACGTTATGAAATCACTCCGGAGCAGAAGGCAGATAAAGAGTTTGTGCAAAAGGTGAAAGGAACGAAACTGTTGCAGGTAAGTCTGCTTTCTTATCTTGGTAAGGGTGCGACACCAAATTCGGTATACCTCGAAGTGGAAAAACAAGCGGAGGAAGAAGGCTGGTCGGCGGCTCAATTGGAAACGGCGAAGAAACAAGCCCGTTGGAAATATTGGGGATTTGAAGGTCAGTTTGAAAGTGAAAACCATTATGCATGTCTGGCGAAGTTTGCCAAAGCTCTGTGCGATTCTTTGTATGCAAACGAATGGGACGGTTATGATGTAGACTGGGAAATCGGTAGTGGTGTGTTTGATATGGATGGCACATTGAGTCAGAATAAGCATTTGATTCATTTGGTTAAAGAAATGAACAATTACATTGGCCCGAAAAGCGATCCGGAAGGTAAAGGACATAAAATGATCTGTATTGATGGAAATATTTATGGGCTTACCCATGAATTGGATGAGTATGTCGATTATTGGATTATACAAAGTTATGGTAGTTCCAATCCCGGTTTTGATGGTTATGGCGTTGATCCTAAGAAAATAATCTGCACAGAGAACTTTGAAAAGTATGCCACTAATGGAGGTCAATTGCTGAAGCAGGCTGCTGCTATGCCGCGAGAAGGTTATAAAGGTGGAGTAGGAGCTTATCGCTTCGATAATGATTATGACAATACGCCAAATTATAAATGGATGCGTCAGGCTATTCAAATCAATCAGCGGGTTTTCAATGAATGGAAAGCGAAACAAAACGAAGCGGAAAATAAACCGCAGGAATAAGTGGACTTATAAAATTCTAAAACAGTAAAAAGATGATGAATAAACATATATTCTATTATTTGATGGTAGGTAGTATGGCGTTATTGTTGGGCGCTTGCAACGACAGCATGAATGACCTGCTGGAGCCTAAGGTTTATTTCGAAAGCAAGGAATATAATTTCTCGGTGGAAGATGAAATGGATGTAATGACATTTGATCTGGTTTCAAGACTCTCGTCAGCAACTTCCTCTCAGGTAGACGTATCATATAGTGTAGCCGAACCAAGTGTAGTAGACGAATACAATGCAAAGTATGGCACAAATTATGAGATGCTTGATGTTTCGCAGGTAAAGCTAAGCAGTACGACATCTTCTATTTCGAGTGGAAAATTGTATGCGGATAATGTAGAAGTCGAACTTTCCGGGTTAGAAGCCTTGAAAGCCGGGAACTCGTATGTTTTGCCTATACGGGTGCATTCGTCTTCGGTGTCGACTCTTTCCGGAACAAACATTGCATATTTCTTTTTCTCCAAACCGTTGAAAATTACCAAAGCTGGTAACTTCAGTAATCACTATATTTCTGTGAAGTTCCCTGTCGGTACTTTCTTCTCGTCATTCACTTACGAAGCATTGATTAATGTGGATTATTTCCTCGATAATAATACGATTATGGGAACCGAAGGTGTGATGATCCTCCGTATCGGTGATGCGGGAGGAGGAATTACTCCTAAAGATTATTTGGAAGTGGCCGGAAGACAGAACTACCGTGTAACGAAACCGTTGTTAACAAATCGTTGGTATCATGTAGCGTTGACTTATGATCAACCGACAGGAAAAACAGGCATTTATGTAAATGGTGAGAAATGGGCTGGTTCAGATTGGGGGATTGACGGTTTTGATCCGAATTCGGATATGGGTTTTTATATTGGTAGAATCTATGGTTTCAAATGGGGTGAACGTCCATTCCATGGTAAAATGAGTGAAGTCCGTGTTTGGAGTGTAGCCCGTACGGAAAATCAACTTAAGCAGAATATGCTGGGTGTTGACCCTGCTTCAGAAGGCTTGGCACTTTATTATAAACTAGACGGATCGGAGACTCAGGAAGGTGGAGTTATCAAAGATGCCACAGGGCGTATAAACGGTACTACAAATGGAATTACTATTAAGACGTTGGATGCTCCGATAGCTATCAATTAATGGAACACACAAATTTGTGAGAGATTTTGCTCTTTGCATTTTTGAATATGAGTGAAAGCCTGCTTACTGAAAAGATAATATTCTTTGGGTAAGCAGGTTTCTTTTATTTATGTTTGTTTTATGAAGAAGTTACTATTTACCCTGTTTATATCTTTTCCATCTAAATGTTTTTGCCAGTACCTCAGAAGGAAGATTAATGCTGACGTGCAAATTATAATCAAGGCATTTCTTTTCTTCTTTATAAGGAAAAGGTATTTTAGCTAAATTTAAATTTTCTCTAAAAAGTTTCCTTTTTATGAGTAAAATGTATTTCTTTGCAGCATTTAATACTTATGGATATACTGGAATGGCTCAAATCAATTTCAACTCGATATATACTGCTTATTATAGGAAAGCCTTCCTATTTACCTTGTCCTATGTCCATAATGATTTAGTAGCAGAAGATATTGTATCAGAAGCCATTATCCATTTATGGGAACTAAGTAAAGAACGGGAAATCCCAAGTGTTGAAGCGATTTTGATTACTTATATTCGCAGCAAATCACTCAATTACCTGAAACATATACAAGCACAAGAGAATGTTTTTCAAACTTTGCTTGATAAGGGACAGCGTGAATTGGAAATTCGTATATCAACATTGGAAGCATGTGACCCGAAGGAAATATTATCAGAAGAATTACGGGCAAAAGTGCATGCATTACTAGAGAGTATGCCGGAAAAAACTCGTATTGCTTTCATCCACGATCGCCTAGATGGAAAATCCCATAAAGAAATAGCCGAAGAACTGGGCATTAGTGTAAAAGGAGTAGAATATCATATCAGCAGAGCAGTTAAAATGCTGCGTGATAATCTAAAAGATTATGCTCCATTCCTTTTCTTTTTCATCTGAAAAGAAGGAAAAGGCCTCCTTGTTTGCTATTTTTTTAAGCACTAACAAAAAAATCACATTTCTTACTAGGGAATCTCTTTAGTGAGTGGTATTCTTAATGAAAGGGGGAATAATACCCCTATTCTCATAACTTATAAATTATTTATTGTATGGATAAGGAATTACTATTAAAATATATTGCAGGCAAGGCATCCCAAAAGGAAAAGGAAGACGTTGCTACATGGATTGATGCAGATGCAGCCAATCTTAAAGAATTCATTTCTCTTCGTAAGAGTTATGATGCATTCATATGGCAAGACACAGACGCATTCTCAAAGAAGACAAAAAAGACAATTTCATTGCATCCTGTTACACAACGAATCTTGCGGATTGCGGCAGTATTTGTTGTAGCTTTCGGATTAAGTTATGCAATGATACAGGTTCTCCAAAAAGAGGATATAGAAATGCAGACTGTTTACGTTCCTGCCGGACAACGCACATTGGTGACACTTGCTGACGGAACTACAGTATGGGTGAATGGGAAAAGTACATTAACTTTTCCGAATTGTTTTTCTTCCCGTACACGTAAGGTGGAACTTGACGGAGAAGCCTATTTTGATGTTCGGAAAGATCCGGAAAAACAGTTTATAGTCTCTACGGCTCACCAGTCTGCCATAAAAGTTCTGGGCACAAAGTTCAATGTAAAGGCATACAAAGAAGCCGATGAGGTAATTACTACATTAGTTGAAGGAAAAGTTAATTTTGAATTTAACAACGCTAGTCAGCAACCGCAGTATATTGTGATGGCTCCGGGACAGAAGCTGGTCTATTATTTCCAGGATGGAAAGACTGAACTCTATACAACTTCCGGTGAAAGGGAGCTTTCATGGAAAGATGGCAAAATCATTTTCCGGCAGACCTCCCTACGGGATGCACTGGATATCTTAGCGGATAGATACAATGCTGAATTTGTCGTTCGGGAGAATGTTCCTCATGACGACTCATTCTCCGGTACATTTACCAACCGGAATCTAGAACAGATACTCAATTTTATCAGTGTCTCTTCAAAAGTACGTTGGCGTTATCTGAACAATAATGGAACTGCCGGTAAAGAAAAGATAAAAATAGAGATATTTATTTAGTATTGGAAAATATAAAACCTTAAAAAACAAAACTTATTGCCATGAAAAACAAAGATCCTTAAAGACAAAAATACGGGACGATATTGGCCGTATCTTCCCGTATGAGCCTCAGTAATTGTGAACTACTTGTTTGCAGACAAGTATAACTACCAATTTTCTAATTAAACTCGTTACAAATCTATGCAAAATTATTGTATCGTCCAATTTCTTGGAGGATTAAAGTCGCTTAGACGAACCTTAAAAGAAATATCATTGGCTATGAAATTACTATTAATGCTGCTCGTTTGTTCTGTTGGGCTGACTTATGCGTCTGACGGATATGCACAAAGAAACTCTATTTCGTTGAACGTGAAGAACAGTACTATCGAAGAAGTGCTGCACACGATTGAACGTGAATCCGGATTCGGCTTTTTTATTAACAGCAAGAATCTGAATCTCAATCGCCGGATAACGGTTTCCGTATCGGATAAAAATATTTTTCAAGTACTGAAGCAAGTCTTTGAAGGTACCAATATTGAATATAAAATACTGGATAATCAAATTGTACTGACAGCTAAGGAAACGGAAGTTGCCCAGCAAAAGGTACAAAACGTTAAAGGTACGGTAGTTGATAAAAATGGAGAACCGCTAATTGGCGTTTCCATTGTGGAGAAAGGAACTACTAACGGAACAGTGACGGATCTTGATGGAAATTATACGTTGACTGTTCAGACTGCCAATCCGGTGTTGTTATTTTCATATGTGGGTTATCAGAAAAAAGAACTGCCTGTTGTCGGTTCGGTCTTGAATGTTACTTTGGAAGATGATTCGCAAGTGTTGAACGAAGTAGTGGTCACCGCCCTTGGTATTAGAAAAGAAGCGAAAGCACTTTCTTATAATGTGCAGGAAGTATCTGCCAGTGAAATTGTTGGTGTTAAAGATGCCAACTTTGTAAACAGCTTGTCCGGTAAAATAGCCGGTGTGGTTATCAATTCCAGTTCATCTGGTATAGGTGGCGGAGCAAAGGTGGTGATGCGTGGTGCAAAATCTCTTTCCGGAAATAATAATGCATTATATGTAATTGACGGCATTCCGATGCCTTCATTGGAAACGACACAGCCGGATGACTTTATGACTGGTATGGGGCAGTCCGGTGACGGTGCTTCCATGATTAATCCCGAAGATATTGAAACGATGTCTGTATTAAGTGGTGCTGCCGCTTCTGCACTTTATGGAAGCGATGCAGCTAATGGGGTTATTATGATTACCACGAAAAAAGGTACGAAAGATAAACTCCGTGTCAGTTATGCTAATAACACCTCGTTCTTCAATCCGTTTGTAACTCCGGAGTTTCAAAATACTTATGGTGCAACGACAGGTGAACTGAAAAGTTGGGGGCAGAAAATGGGACAACCCAGTAATTACGATCCGTTAGATTTCTATCAGACAGGATGGAATGAAACTAACTCGTTGACTATCAGTAATGGTAATGAGAAGAACCAGACATTCCTTTCTATGGCTGCTACCAATGCAGCGGGCATTGTTCCGAATAACACGTTGGATCGTTACAATTTCACGATCCGGAATACAACTAGTATGCTCAATGATCGTTTACGCCTTGACTTGAGTGCTAGCTATATGAACGTACGCGAACAGAATATGGTATCACAGGGTCAGTACTTTAATCCGATAGTTCCGGTCTATCTGATGTCACCGAGCTACAGCCTGGATATGCTTCAACAGTTCGAAATGTATAATGAGACTCGTAACTTCAAGACACAATATTGGCCGTGGGGTAATCAAGGGATTGCTTTGCAGAATCCCTATTGGATTGTCAACCGCGACAATTTTGTCAATCATAAGAATCGTTTTCTTATAAGCGGGGGCTTGAACTTTGAAATCACTAAAGGTATAACATTAGGTGCACGTGCTAAAATGGATTATACCTCGGCTCTGTTTGAAAAGAAATATTCGGCATCTACCGATAATATCTTTTGCCAGGACTTTGGTGGTTATTACAAAGGCGATGCCTCTACCCGTCAGCTTTATGGTGATGTGATGTTGAATATAGATAAATATTTTGGTGATTTCTCATTAACAGCTACGCTGGGAACCAGCATTCAAGATGTCAACTACCAGTATTTCGATGTCGGTGGTAGTTTGAACTCGGTAGCCAATAGCTTTACAACGCTTAATTTGATGCAGTCTACCGTGAAGTTTCAGCAAGATGGTTATCATGACCAGACGCAGTCTATTTTTGCTACCGCACAGTTAGGATGGAAAAGCAAACTTTATTTGGATGTAACTGGGCGTGTCGACTGGTCTTCTGCTTTGGCATGGACCGATGCGAAGTCAGTCGCTTATCCATCGGTAGGTCTTTCCGCAATTCTGACTGAACTGTTGCCTATCAAGAACGATGTATTTACTTTCTTGAAAGTGCGTGGCTCGTATAGTGAGGTAGGAAATGCTCCTACACGTTATATTGCTTATCAGACCTATCCGTATGAGTCGGCTTCTCCCACGACAGCTACTACGTATCCTAACACAGATATTAAGCCGGAACGTACCAAGGCGTGGGAGGTCGGTTTGCAGTCTCATTTTTGGAACGATAAATTAGAGTTGAACGTATCTTTATATAAGACATCCACCTACAACCAATTGTTCAATCCTTCACTCCCTTCATCTTCCGGTTATTCTTCCATTTATATCAATGGTGGACAAGTGGATAACAAAGGTATTGAAGCCAGTCTGACATTGAATCAGCCTCTCGGACCGGTGAAATGGAACTCTACGTTCACTTACACTCTCAATCGCAACAAAATTAAAAAGTTGTTGAAGCCCACCACTCTGTCAGGCGGAGAAGTTGTTAGCCAGGACATGATGGATCTTGGGGGGCTTGAAATCGTGAAGTCACGTCTTTTTGAGGGTGGTTCTATCGGTGACTTGTATGTGACTGCTCTTCGCACAGACCATCACGGGTATATTGACGTGGATTATGTCAATAATACAGTGGCTATCGACGACAAAGCCGGTGAACGTAAGGATGGTTGGATTTATGCTGGTAATTCTCAAGCTAAATACATGATGGGATGGCGTAACTCCTTCTCTTGGAAAGGGCTGACATTGAGCTGTTTGATTAATGCTCGTATCGGTGGTGTGGTTGTTTCGCAGACCCAAGCATTGATGGATGCTTACGGTGTTTCCAAAGCTACGGCTACAGCGCGCGATTTAGGATATGTATTGATTGACGGTCACGAAGTGCCAGCCGTGCAGAAATATTACAGTACTGTGGGAAGTGGTGTAGGCTCGATGTATGTCTACAGTGCTACAAATGTCCGTCTTGCAGAATTGTCTCTCGGTTATGATGTTCCCGTTCAAAAGATAATTCCTTGGATTCAGAGCATGAACGTCGCCTTCACCGGACGCAACTTGTTCATGTTCTATTGTAAGGCCCCTTATGATCCTGAACTGACGGCAAGTACAGGTACACACTTCAGCGGTATGGACTATTTTATGTTGCCGAGCCTGCGTAATTTAGGCTTCTCTGTTAAACTTAACTTCTAAAGAATCGACAAGATGAAACAGATATCAAAATATATAAAAGTTGTTAATGGTACGTTGCTTGCCGGAGGCTTGCTGCTTACAGCCTGCACCAGCCATTTTGAAAGTTGGAATATTAATCCGAATGAGGTAACTCCGGAGCAGATGGAACGCGATAACCTTAAAACGGGAGCTTACTTTACACAGATGGAGAGGGGCATTTTTGTGGTAGGTAAGGATAAAGGCGGTTTGTTTGAGGAAACTCAGATGCTGACCGGTGACATATTTGCCAGCTACTTTGCTCCTGTCAAGACGTGGGATTATGCCGGAACAGAAGATAACGACTGTTATAAACTTTATCGCCAATGGTATAATTCACCGTTCAATAACGCTTATACCGAAGTGATGCAGCCGTGGCAAAGTATCGTAGAGAATACCGATGAGGTTTCACCTGCACGTGCTTTGGCTACTATTGTCAAGGTGTTTGGTATGAGTCGTATTACGGATAAGTATGGTCCCATTCCTTATTCTAAGTTTGGTACAGGTATTCATGTGGCTTATGACAGCCAGAAGGATGTGTATTATCGCTTCTTTGAAGAATTGGCAGATGCCATTGATGTGCTTACTGGTTATAACAGCCGAACGTCCGAACCGTATATGGAACGTTATGACTATATTTATAATGGTAGAGTAGAGAAGTGGATAAAGTTTGCCAATACACTCCGTCTCCGTTTGGCAATGCGTATTTCTTATGTGGATGAGACAAAAGCTCGGACAGAAATAGAGGCTGCGATTGGTCACAGTATAGGACTGATGACGTCTGTTGATGATAATGCGGTTTTAAAACAGTCTGCATCGTTCACTTTCATCAATGAGTGGTGGGAAGCATTTGAAAGTTTTAATGATTTTCGCATGAGTGCTACTATGGATTGTTATTTGAAAGGTTTGCAAGATCCGCGTTTGGCATGTTACTTTAAGGCTGCGGTGAAAGATGGAGCATATCATGGAGTCCGGAATGGACAAACTAGCCGTAATCAAGGAACATTGTCGGAGGCTGCTTCCAGTATGAATGTGGAACAAAACGATAATATAGAGTGGATGGGCGCCGCTGAAACTTATTTTTTACTGGCAGAAGCTAAATTGCGTTTGAACTTGGGGGATAAGACCGTGCAGGAGTATTATGAAGAAGGTGTGAGAATTTCTTTCTCTTCCAAAGGTGCTACGGGGGCAGATACTTACCTCGCGGATGATACTAATGTACCGGCTACGTCTTTTGTAGATCCGACAACCGAACGTAGTACTGATGTAAGTAGTATGGTTTCAAACTTGACTGTGAAGTGGAACGATAATGCTACTGAAAGCAAGAAACTGGAGCGTATTATGGTTCAGAAATGGATTGCTCTTTTTCCTGACGGGCAGGAGGCATGGAGTGAGATGCGTCGTACAGGTTATCCGGGAATTGTTACTATCAGTTCGAATCGTTCCGGTGGTGAAGTGCCTGAAGGAGAACTTATTAGTCGTCTGAAGTTTCCGACAACAGAGTATTCAGACAATGGCGAGAATACGCAAGCTGCTGTCTCCCTATTGAAGGGTACGGACATTGCCGGTACACGTCTTTGGTGGGATGTAAAAAGGTAATCAGATATATAATGTAGAACAATCTAACTAAGTAATTAGAATATGAAAACAATGAAATACTTATTGGTCGCGCTAGCCACAGGCAGCTTGATGGCTGCGTGTAACACGGACATTGAATCGTTGACCATTCAGCGACCGTTGACTTACGACGACCAGTACTACCAAAACCTGCGCGATTACAAAGCAAGCGACCATGAAATTGCTTTTGGATGGTTTGCGCAGTATGGAGCTCAAAACTCAGCGGCTGTTCGATTTATGGGATTGCCCGACAGTCTCGATATTTGTTCTATGTGGGGTGGTATTCCTGCAAAGGAAAATACTGAGATATGGGACGAAATTCGTTTTGTGCAGAAAGTGAAAGGTACCAAAATGCTCTGTGTGGCAATTACACGTATTGATGCGGAAACTGACGAACACGATTTTAAGAAGGCTTACAATGAAGCAAAGGCAATGCCGGAGGGTGATGAACGAACCGTTGCACTTAATCGTTCCTTTGAAATGTATGCTGAATATTTCCTTGACCAGGTGTTCCTGAATGATCTTGACGGCTTCGATGCCGACTATGAACCGGAAGGTGACTTTTTGAGTGGTTCAAATTTTGAGTACTTCTACAAGCATATGGCTAAATATATGGGACCGAATCCGGATATCACTAAAGAAGAGCGTCTACAACTCATTGAAGAGCGTTATGGTAAAGAAATAGCTTCGCAAGAAGGCATTTGTGACAAAATGTTGAATATTGACCAGACATCTACTAGTATGACAAGTCTTGTTCCATATAGTAATTATTGTTTCCTTCAGGCGTATAGTGGTGGAACTGGCGCTGGTGGATGGCCTGATGAAAAGGTGGTATACTGCTGTAATATGGGTGACGGCTGGCAGGGTGATATGCAGTCCATGTACAATCAGGCACGTTATAAACCGGCGAATGGCAAACGCAAAGGAGGTTTTGGAGCATTCTTTATCCATCGTGACTATAATGTACACGAATACAATCCTGAGCCTTACTATCGGTTCCGTCAATGTATCCAAATACAGAATCCGGCTGTCCATTAATTAACTTTTTAATGAAAGATGACTATGAAAAATAGAAAGAATCTGTTTTATATAAGTATGTTCGCCATCTGTGTGCTTGTTTTTACTGCCTGTGGCGATGATGAGACTTACGATGTTTATGGAGATCCGTATAATAGAGTGTACGTTTTGGATAATTCCAAGGAGTATAAGATAGTACAGACTCCCATCAGTACAGTCAGTAATGTAGATTTCACATGGGAAGCAAAATGCTCAAAGAAAGCGAGTGGTGACATTAGAGTAACGGTAGCGGTTGATAACTCCTTGATTGATGCTTATAATGAAGAACATGACACCGAGTTTGAAGCCTTGCCTGTTGAGGCTATTGTACTGGAGAATAAAGAAATGACTATTCCTGCAGGAGAAATGGTAGTGGCAGATGCTGTACATCTAAAATTGACTGATGACGTGAATGTTCTCTCTACTCTTAAGAGTGAAAAAGGATATATTGTTCCTTTGCGTCTAGTTTCGGCAGAAGGTGGTAATTCGCAGTTGAGCACTAATATGCTGGCGCCTTCTTTCTTGACTATTACTGTGACTGAGGATAATATGAATCATGAAGCTACCCAATATACAGGTACTGGTACATTAGTGGCAGACCAAACAGGATGGACCGCTACCACCAATGGAACTGTTCAGTCTTGGTATGAACCGATTGAAGCCATTTTTGATGGAAATTATGAAACTTATTGTTCTATCTCTAATCGGTCGGGTGAGCTTTTGCTGGATATTGATATGGGGAAAGCATATTCTTTTGATAGTATCAAAATGACAAGTTCCGGATATGATTATGAAACTTGGACTGAAAAAGAGGTCGGTGCGTTCAGTGCCGGTATGACTGTCAGCACAAGTGATAATGGTACGGATTGGAAAACACAAGGAGAAATTGAACGTAATGCCGAAGATTGTGTTTTCTATGCTCCGTTGACTGCCCGATATATTCGGATAACTGTTCCGAATGCCGGTGGTTGGTATGGTGCTTCTTTGGAATGTGGTGTATTTAATGTTTATGCTAAATAATAATTGAAGTTATGAAGAAATATACGCTCTTATCTTTATTAGCTTTGTTGCTTTGTGTGTCAGGTTGCAAGACTGAACCTGATTACAGCGATGCTGTCTATATGACTGGCACGTTGACTTCTTCAAATGTGAAATTTCTCGTTGAGGGGCAGTCTACATTAGGTTTGACCGTGACTTCAACCGATAAGACGGACACTGATGTGAAAGTTGGTGTGCAGGTGGCTCCTCAGCTACTTGAGTCTTTTAATGCCTCTACCGGTCGTAACTGCCAAATGCCTCCCGAAGGTAGTTATAGTTTTGAAGGTGGTGAAGTGGTGATTCCAGCAGGGCAGAACCAGTCTACGCAAATCAAGGTAACTGCTGATTCCGAAAAATTACAGGAGGGGGTATCCTACTGCCTTCCTGTATCTATTACCTCTGTGTCAAATAGCGATCTGAAAGTGATGGAAACTTCCCGTACCGCTTATGTTATGTTGACTAAGGTTATCAATATCAAGGCTGCTTATCTGGCACGTCGGGGATATTTTAATATTCCTTCGTTCGGTGATCAGGAAAAAAGTCCGGTGAAAGCACTCGGACAGATGACATTAGAAATGAAGGTACTTCCAGTATCCTTCCCTGTCGGTTCTGAAAGAAATGCTAATGGTATCAGCTCATTGTGCGGATGCGAAGAAAACTTCCTCTTCCGTTTTGGTGACGGTGCCGGTAATCCTGTGAATAAATTGCAGTTCGTGAAAGGCTCTATCGGTTCGGCTTCACATCCCGATAAGAAAGACCATTATGAATCGTGGGTAGAGAAAGAGTTTCCTACCGGTCATTGGTTGCACTTTGCTGCCGTATATGACGGTCAGTATTTACGTCTTTATTTGGATGGTGAGCAGATTCACTTTGTGGAAACTAAGAATGGCGGAACCATTAACTTGAGTATGGCTTATGACGGTCATACATGGGAAGACACTTTCTCCATCGGTCGTTCAGCCGGTAATGCTCGTTTCTTTGATGGTTACATTAGCGAATGTCGTGTGTGGAACGTAGCGCGTACATCCGCACAGATTGAAGATGGTGTTTGTTATGTAGACCCAACCAGTGAAGGGCTCATAGCCTACTGGCGTTTCGACGGTGAAACGCAGGATGATGGTTCGGTGCTTGATATGACAGGTCATGGTCACAATGCTGTGCCCGGTGGAACCATTACCTATGTAGACAATCAGAAATGTCCGTTCTAAAAGAGGTAAAATAGAGGTTGTTCTTTAGTACGATGAGGTCTGCTGTCGAATCGGTTTTGCGCAAAGCATTACGGGGAGATGGCAGACTTCTCTTTTTAATATCTTATTCGTTTATAAAAAATAGTTATGCTAAATAGAATCTGTAAATCACTACTGTTTACGGCTATGATGACAGGAGTTGCTTATTCCTTTGCACAGCAACTTCCGGCAGTAACCTATAAAAATCCGACTTTGCCGGTAGAAACAAGAGTAGCCGACTTACTATCCCGTATGACGTTAGAAGAAAAAGTCGGCCAGCTCCTTTGTCCTTTAGGGTGGGAGATGTATGAAATCAAAAGAAACGATGTTTTTCCTTCTGATAAATTCAAGCAACTCATAAAAGACAGAAAGGCCGGTATGCTTTGGGCAACCTATCGTGCCGACCCGTGGACAAAGAAAACATTGTCAACCGGATTGAATCCCGCTTTGGCTACAAAGGCCGGAAATGCCTTGCAAAGGTATGTAATAGAGAATACCCGTTTGGGAATTCCCTTATTCCTTGCCGAAGAAGCACCGCACGGTCACATGGCAATTGGTGCAACCGTTTTTCCAACCGGAATCGGAATGGCTGCTACCTGGTCGCCCCAACTTATCCGTGAAGTAGGAAAAGCAATCGGCAAAGAGATACGTTTGCAGGGTGGACATATCAGCTATGGACCTGTGCTCGATTTGGCTCGTGACCCGCGTTGGTCTCGTGTAGAAGAAACCTTTGGTGAAGATCCGGTATTGACGGGTGAAATAGGAAAAGCGATGGTGGAAGGATTAGGAGGCGGTGATTTGTCACATCCATACAGTACATTAGCTACTCTCAAACACTTTCTTGCTTACGGTATCTCGGAAAGCGGACAGAACGGAAACCCCTCTTTTGCCGGTATACGTGAGCTGCACGAGAACTTCCTGCCCCCGTTTAGGCAAGCTATCGATGCCGGAGCATTATCAGTAATGACTTCTTATAATTCGATGGACGGTGTTCCCTGCACAGCCAATCACTCTCTGTTGACCGAACTTCTTCGGAATGAATGGAAATTCAGAGGAATCGTCGTTTCTGATTTATACAGCATAGAAGGTATTCATCAAAGCCATTTTGTTGCGCCCACTATGGAAGAAGCAGCTATTCTTGCATTGTCAGCCGGAGTAGATGTAGACTTGGGAGGCGATGCATATATGAATCTGATGAATGCTGTAAACACAGGTCGTATCAGTAAAACAGCACTTGACGCTTCTGTCGCCCGTGTTCTACGATTAAAATTTGAGATGGGGCTGTTTGAAAATCCTTATGTAGATCCTGAAAAAGCAAAGAAAGAAGTGCGCAGTGAAGAATCTGTAACTTTGGCACGCCGGGTAGCACAAGCTTCAATCACGTTGTTGAAGAATGAGCACTCTTTGCTTCCGTTGAACAAAAATAGGAAAGTTGCATTAATCGGACCTAATGCAGATAATCGCTATAATATGTTGGGGGATTATACCGCTCCGCAGGAAGAAGAAAATATAAAGACTGTCTTGGATGGAATCAGGGCCAAACTTTCTTCGTCGCAAGTGGAATACGTGAAAGGCTGCTCCATTCGTGATACTGTGACAACTGATATTGAACAGGCCGTTGCAGCCGCTCAGCGTTCCGAAGTCATTATTGCCGTGGTGGGAGGTTCCAGTGCCCGTGATTTCAAGACCAGTTATAAAGAAACGGGTGCGGCCATTGCCGACGAAAAGACGATCAGCGATATGGAATGTGGCGAAGGGTTCGACCGCGCAACACTCTCTTTATTAGGAAAGCAACAGGAACTGCTCAAAGCCTTGAAAGCTACAGGAAAGCCATTGATAGTCGTTTATATTGAAGGCCGTCCCTTGGATAAAAACTGGGCATCAGAAAATGCAGATGCAGTATTAACCGCTTACTACCCGGGACAAGAAGGAGGGATTGCTATTGCCGATGTTTTATTTGGTGATTTTAATCCGGCAGGACGATTGCCATTTTCTGTGCCCCGTTCCGTCGGACAGATTCCACTCTATTATAATAAGAAAGCTCCTCAAAGCCATGATTATGTAGAAATGTCTGCTTCTCCGCTTTATCCTTTCGGATATGGTTTGAGTTATACCTCTTTTGATTACTCGGATTTGCACCTGTCAGCCTTGATGCCACGTTCTTTCGAAATTTCATTCAAAGTCCGGAACACAGGAAAGTACGACGGTGAAGAAGTAGCTCAACTTTATTTGAGAGATGAATACGCTTCAGTAGTGCAACCGTTGAAGCAATTGAAACATTTCGCACGTTTCTATTTGAAGCGTGGTGAAGAACGGGAAGTGAAGTTTATTTTATCCGAAGAGGATTTCTCGCTTGTCGATCGGAATTTAAAGAAGATTGTGGAGCCGGGAACTTTTCAGATAATGATTGGTGCTGCTTCCAATGACATAAGATTACAGACGAAAGTGGAGATAAAATAGGAGATACTTCGCAAGGAGGAGTAGATAAGGATACAACTATCCGGAAAAACCAGATAGTTCAAAAAGAAGGTAATCGGATGATATTAAATAAGATTACCTCTATTCATCTATGAAACAAAACTCTCAAATTTAGATCTCATAATGATTGGTACCTGTTTTATTGTCATACTGTCAGGATTATGTGCAAGTAGATGAATATCAACGTTCTATCACCTGACAATAACCATTGATAATAGGCTGACAATAAAATATCCCGACTTTTATTGTCAGCCTTACTTTTATCTCTTATGATAGCTTTATTACCTGATAAACAGTACCTTTATAAGTATGCTTCGAAGGAATACCGCATTTTTGCAGCAATCTCCCGAAGTGGTATACTTTGTTATCAGACAATGACATACCGCTTTTCTTCTTCAGATAATTCAATATTTCAACCGGAGTAAGAAATTCCCCTTCCTCTTTCGTTTGTGCAGTCTTGAAATACTGGTAAAACAATTGCAACATAGCCGGTGTCTGCTCAAACTCACGGTTGTTTTCCGTCATAATCTGCTCATCCTCACTGTCAAACCAGTAGCGTTCGCCATGATGAATCTCGTACATGGCTTGTGCGTAAAGCTGTTCATAATCTATCGGCTGTGTAGTGTCGATGTTTCCCGTCACTTCAATACAAATGAAACGGCGGCTTCCCGAAGGATCAGTCAACAAATCCTTCTGATTGCTTGTACCGATAAATGAAGCATACCGCTGCAATTCAAGTACCGAGCGACCGTGCGGTTTCCGTAGATTGACCACAGGCTTTTGAAGAATATGTTTCAGAAATCCCTGTTGTGGCAGAGTTATCTGGTCAAACTCATCGATGTTGATGAGCGCAAACCGATTCAGATACAGTTCTGCATCCCGTTTATGGCTGAAATCAATGCTGTCTGTATAGTAAGCGCGAAGCGCAGGCGGAATCATTTCACGGCAGAAAGTTGATTTATGAGTTTCCTGTCGGCCCACTAATATGGGCGACGTATTGTTCGCGTGCATTTTATCTACTCCTCTCCAATGTGAAACCATATTCAGGAACCAACGGTGGAAAAGCAATTCCCAATGCGGATTTTTGCAAGGAACCCTGTTTGCCAAAGCATGAATACGGTCTTTGCCGTCCCAATGAGGCAGATGAAACAGGAACTCTTCCAACGGATTGTAGATTGGCACACGGTTGGAATGTAAGTATCGGTCTATGTCCCTGTTCCATACGCCAATACCTTCGGATTGGGCATCAAGCATGATACTGTTTTGTGCCTGTTTGTCAATAGGATGAAAATAAAACTGAAACGAGAAACGCTCCCGGTATTCCACTTCCCCGATCTGCGTATTATAACGGAACTCATAACGACGGTTCATAAATTCGTCCATCTGCAGGCTAAGGCGTTGCTCTTTAGTCAGGCAGTTGCTTTTGGGCACTCCCTTACATTCTTTGTATACGTTTCTTATCATCTCGCGTATCAGCATCGGATTTTTTCTTTTGTAATAACGCATGATGGTCCGTCGGGTTACCTCCTCTTCCGGGATGCCGGAGTAGTAACAATTTTCGGCAAGCGGGACTACTAACGTTTGCAAATCATGATCGTTCCGATGCCAGTCTGTTTCTATTTCTTCGAATGTCTTCCGCAATGCCGCTTCATAAAGCAATGCTACTGTATCTTCCGTGTCATACCCCGGCAGTGCTCGATTCAGTGGAGATGCTTCAGTGCTCGATTTCTCATGATAAGTCATCTCGCCGGGCATACCGATGGGTTGTGAAAGATAGAAAGGGACAGGGGTGGGACGGTAAATCAAGTCCGGATCATAGCTAAGACGTGAGAATTGTTCCAGTTTCGGCTCTTTCAATAGAATGTTGAAGGGAAGTTGAGGCTGATAACATTTAATGGCAAGCCGGTAAGCATGTGCCTGAAACACTTCGGCTTCTTCCGTTGTTTGCGGTAAAGTGCCGTCCGGACGGGTGAAGCAAGTCCATATCTTGACGCTTTTACCACTTGCTCCCATAAAAGCCAGCATTGTTTGGGGAAGTTCGGCTGCCTTTTGCTTCACGATTTCCACTTCTGTCTTTCCGGCTAGCGGACCGATGGTCAGTTCTACAATGCCATTGTAGGTTTTCATTCGCTTCACTCCGTTCACTCGTCCGAAGGCTGCTGCGGGAATCACTCGTGGTAGTTTGTTGGCGAGGGAACAAGGCTCGTCGGGTAGAACAAAATGCAGGGCCTGACGTAATCCGGTTACCGGGCGGAGCTTGGTTTCTTTTTTCATTTTTTCTATCAGCAAGTCGATGTCTGTCACGCTTAGTGCCTCCGTATCTCCGTTTTCCCTGATTTGTGTAATCTTCATTTTTCTTCTCTTGATATTTAATGAGAGTAAGTGTTTGTTATTGGTTTCAAAGGTACGGATAAGGTACTTGTAAAACAAACTATTTGCGCTTTATCGCGATAAAGAATGTGTTTTCTTGTTATACTCTATTCAAGAAGGCGGACTTGAAACATTAACAAGTAAGTAAAGATATGCTCGCCACTGTGTATTGTTGCATAAAGACACCGTTATTCGTACGTTAACTTACCGGTATTGGTAGTTCGCCACGGCCGTGACGAGATCTTCCCACGGCCGTGGTAGGAATTCGTCACGGCTGTGGAAAGAAGTTACCACGGCCGTGGGAAGGTAAAGATACCGTAGCTTTAGCTGAACAATACTGCTGCTTTAGCTGAACAATACTGCTGCTTTAGCCGAACAATACTGCTGCCTTAGCTGAACAATACTGTTACTTTAGCAGAACAATACCTGCTTCTTTAGTGAAAGATACCAGATGCGCAGCATTCATTTAACGGGGGCGACATTCGCTTCGTAGCGAGTTTATATTTCTTATACGCTCTTTGCTAATATTGAACTTCTTCTCTTTCAATACAAAACTTCCTGTATTTATTTCCGTATTTCCACTTTGTTTCGAAAAAAAAAGCATATCTTTGTCATACGCTTTCTGTTCATCAGCGTGATGAAATAGGTAAGAAGCGTTTTTTATATTTATAAATAGGAATATTTACGACTTATCCCTCGTATTTGAAATCTAGCAAGTTTCTGTCCGTAGAGGGGTGGTTCAACAGATATTCCACGTGAATGGCCGTATGTCAACATATCGATGAAAGATGTGTTATATATACACAATTAGCGTGGATGTCTGTTGTTATCATTATCTTTCGGACGGGTTTGCTAGGCCTCAAATACGGATAATGGTTCAACAGCATTCACGCTTTTATTGTACCCGGTTGGTTTCATGATCCTTATAAATCCCCAACCCCAATCTCCTGTCCGCCCGGAATGCAAAAAGCGCGAATGTTTGTTGAATCAACATCAACAGAGCACTATTTATTCCTTGTTGTATAACAAATTAAAAACAAACACTATGTCACAATGGATTAGCATAGAAGCGGCAGCCGAGAAATACCGACTCGAAAAAGAGTATATCTGGCTCTGGGTGGAAATGAAAAAAATCACAGTGTCTTATGAGAACGATACAGTTTCCATAGATGATGATAGTATTCAGCAATTTATAAAACGGACTAAGCTGGGAATTACGTCTGAATATATCGATGAGTTAGAGCAACTTTGCATGGAAAAAAACAAAACCAGCCGACTGTATGCTTCACTCTTGAATATGCGGGATCAGGAATTAATGGCAATTAGAGGCCAAAGTTCGCGACTGGACGGTTTATGGAAAATGGTGGAGGAACAATACGAAAGACTGCGATCCTTTGAGAAGAATTCTATGTCGGACAACGCTATTTGGCAACTGCTGGATCAGAAAGATATGTAGGAGATTGAAACGAATTCTATAATTCTGTCGTGAATTTAATCTATTAAATAACAGGCTGACAATAAAAGTACGATCTTTTTATTGTCAGCCTATTGTCATGGCTTATTGTCAGGGTGCAATGAGTTGCTAGTCACCGTATTATCCAGCTAAAACTCCTGCTGACAATAAGAACCCTCCAATTTATATGTAAACCTAAAACCTATGAAACTTTTCTGTTATTAATTACACGCATGGCCGCAGTATAGTATTCGCAAGGAACAGAAATCAAAATACTGTTTAAACCATTGTCTTTCATTGAAACTTGAATATAGGCTTCATTCAATAAATTTTTTACGCTGGCTACCTCCCAAGGACTACCAGCAAAAACATTGACTTGAGAAATCTTTCTACTTGTAATCATGATCTTTATAGTGTGTTTTTGTTTATACTGCAACAAAGATAAGGGAGAAAAGCAACATAGAGGTGCAATATTGTTTCATATATAGTATACAAATGATTCATTGAATCAGGATTTGTATTAATTGACCAGTTTGTAGTATGATTCATATAAGAAATCCTCCTTCGGTTGCCAAAAGACAAGTGAAGGAGGATTTATCGATAAATAGGTGCTTTTTTACTTATTTCTTATCGTTTTCACGAATTTCCACCCGGCGGATCTTACCGCTGATTGTCTTAGGAAGCTCTTCTACGAACTCGATGACACGCGGATATTTATAAGGAGCAGTCACTTTCTTTACATGGTTCTGTAATTCCTTAATCAGTTCCTCTCCGGCACGTGCTTTATAGTCTTTGGATAGAACAATCGTAGCTTTTACTACCTGGCCGCGAATCTCGTCGGGTACTCCGGTAATAGCACATTCCACAACAGCCGGATGAGTCATCAACGCACTTTCCACTTCGAATGGGCCGATGCGGTAACCGGAACTCTTGATTACGTCGTCTGCACGACCGACAAACCAAAGGTAGCCGTCCTCGTCTTTCCAGGCAACATCGCCGGTGTAATAAATACCATCGTGCCAAGCTTCATGAGTGCGTTCCGCATCCCGGTAGTATTCTTTGAAAAGTCCGAGAGGTTTACCTTTGCTGGTGCGGATTACAATTTGTCCTTGTTCACCCGCTTCAACAGAGCGACCTTCATGGTCGATCAAGTCTACATCATATTGAGGATTCGGCAGCCCCATGCTTCCCGGTTTCGGTTCCATCCAAGGCATGGTGGCGATGGTGAGGGTTGTTTCTGTTTGTCCGAAACCTTCCATCAGTTTGATACCCGTCAGCTTCTTGAAAGTTTCAAATACGGCAGGGTTCAATGCCTCTCCGGCAATGGTGCAGTATTTAAGTGAAGACAAGTCGTACTTTGTCAGGTCTTCGTGAATCAAGAACCGGAAGATGGTAGGAGGTGCACAGAGAGAGGTGACATGATATTCCTGGATTTTTTCCAGAATAGCTGCCGGGGTAAACTTCTCGTGGTCGTAGACGAAGATATTGGCTCCGGCAATCCACTGTCCGTAGAGTTTTCCCCATACTGCTTTTCCCCAGCCGGTATCGGCAATGGTGAGGTGAAGACTGTTCTCGTCCAGGTTGTGCCAAAAACTACCGGTAACGATATGACCTAACGGATAAGTAAAGTCATGTGCCACCATCTTAGGTTCGCCGGTAGTGCCGGAAGTAAAATACATCAGAGAGATGTCGTCGTTAGTGTTCGCATGGCGCGGACGTACAAACGGAGCAGCATTTTCGATACCTTGATGGAAATCTTCGAAGCCTTCCGGGATTTCCGGACCGACACTGACCAACTTTTCAACCGTGGGACATTCGGGAAGAGCCTCTTTGATATGTTGCAGGATGATTCCTTCGCCGGCAGCTACAATCATTTTGATGTCGGCAGCGTTGCAACGATAGATAATATCCTTTTTGGTCAGTAAGTGAGTAGCCGGAATAACGGTTGCTCCTAGTTTGTGAAGAGCGATGGTGCTATACCAGAACTCATAACGGCGTTTCAGAATCAGCATCACCATGTCGCCACGGCCGATACCCAGGCTCTGGAAGTAAGAGGCGGTCATGTCCGTAGAGCGTTTCATGTCGGCAAATGAGAATTGGCGACTTTCGCCTTTGTCATTTGTCCAGAGTAAAGCGTTCTTGTCAGGTTGTTCGGCAGCCCAGGCGTCTACTACGTCATAGCCGAAGTTGAAATTCTCCGGGACGTTTATTTTCAAGTTTTTGATAAAATCCTCTTGTGAACTGAAAGAGGTCTGTGATAAAAATCTTTCTACCATGATGTTATGGATTATGTGAATGAAGAATGAAGAATGAAAAATGAAGAATTTTTCCATGCGTATTATTTATACAGTGCAACATAATTCTTCATTCTTCATTTTTCATTCTTCATTCTTCATTTTTTTATTATTACATAATTACTGCCAGAAAACGTACTGTTTTGCCATCGAGCGCTTTCATGCCATGTGGAAGTTTAGAGTTAAAATAGATACTGTCGCCTTGGTTGAGGATGATTTCTTTGCCTTCGATGTTGATAAGCATACGTCCTTCGATGACAAGGTTGAATTCTTGTCCGTTATGTTGGTTATAATGGATTGGTTCGTCGTTTGCTTTCGGTTCAACAGTGACGATGAACGGATCGGCGGTACGGTTCATGAATCCTGAAGCCAGTGATTGGTATTTATAAGCTTTGGTACGTTCGATGCTGACTCCTTTGCCGGCACGGGTCACGAAGTAGCTGCTCATTTTAGGCTCTTCACCAAACATCAGGGCGTCGAGAGCTATATTATACGTGCGGGCTATTTTTTGTAACATGCTGACAGAGATATCGTAGTCTCCGGTTTCTGCAAGTCGGTATTCTTCGGCAGAGATGTCGCTGTCGCGGGCGATATCCTCTGCGGTCAGTTCCAGTACATCACGTAATCCGCGGAGGCGTTCTGCGATCTGTTTAATTTGTTCATTCATACAAGTGGTTCGTATTTTTATGATTAATAATTCTATGGTATTATTTGGAGGCTTTCATGGCTTTGATGATAGCGGAGGTGAATCCGTTGTGTTCCAGTTCATTGATCCCCTTGATTGTGATTCCGCCCGGAGTGGTGACCTTGTCGATTTCTACGCTGGGGTGGGTGTCATTGTTCTGAATCAGTGCGGCTGCTCCTTTTAAGGATTGTGCTATCATCTGCATGGCATCTTTGGGACGAAGGCCCATTTCGATTCCGGCTTGCATGGCTGCCTGAACGTATTTCAATACGTAAGCGATACCGCAGGAGGTCAATGCGGTGGCTGCCGCTATTTTATCTTCGGGAATAAGCATCACGGTTCCCATCTCGCTGAACAACCGGAGGATGAATTTGTCTTGTTCATCGTTCGTATTGCGGGCGGCAACAAGCGTCATACTTTCCAGTTCGCTGATAGCGGTGTTCGGAATCAGGCGGAACATGGCCATTTCCGGTGCTACGACATAATGAGCCAGTTCTTCAAAACTGATGCCGGCAGCTACGGAGATGAGTATCTGTTTGCTTTTTAGTTTCAATTCGCGCATCACCGGTTCCATAAACCACGGTTTGACAGCAAGGATGACAATATCTGCTCCTGTGGCAGCTTCCACATTGCTGTTGGTGATAGAGATACCCGGAAATTCCTTTTTCAGTTTCTCTAGTTTTCCGGCACTCGGATTGGACACAATGATGTCCGAATCGTCTATCAGACTTCCTTTTGCCAGGCCACGGGCTATTGAGCCGCCCATGTTTCCTGCACCGATAATGGCTATTTTCATATACGCTTATTTTTAATGAGTTGTTAAAGGCAAAGGTAACAGTTAATTACGAAAAAACAAAAAGCAGCCGGAATAAGAAATAAATTTCTAATAAAGGCTGCTTTTATCGTTGGCTGTTTATTAATCAAATGAGCGATTAGAGTACTTTCTTGAACCGGGCAAGGAAGTCTTCTGCTTCCTCCATAGTAAGACAGAGAGGAGGTAACAGGCGAAGTACATTCGTACCGCTTGCTCCGGTAAATACATGCTCGTCATAGATGAGGCGGCTGCGTAATTCTTTGATGGGTTCTTCGAATTCGAGTCCGATCATGAGTCCGCGTCCGCGTACCTCTTTTATTTGCGGGAATTTCTTCAGTTCTTCCAGTAAGTAGTTACCTACTACCTTCGCGTTTTCTATCAGATTTTCTTGCTCAATGACGTCCATCACAGCGAGAGCTGCCGAACATGCCAGATGGTTTCCGCCGAAGGTAGTTCCCAATTGACCATATATCGGTTTAAACATCGGGCTGATTAGGACACCTGCCATCGGGAAACCGTTGCCGATACCTTTGGCTACAGTGATGATGTCCGGCTTGATGTCATTATATTGATGGGCGAAGAATTTACCGCTACGTCCGTATCCGCTCTGAATTTCATCGAGAATCAGGATCGTTCCTGTTTCGCTGCAAGCTTTGCGGAGTTCCTGCATAAATTCGGTGGTCGGTATCTTGATGCCGCCTACCCCTTGTATTCCTTCAATGATAACAGCACATGTGTCGCCTTTAGACAGTTCCTGTTTCATCGCTTCCATATCGTTGAGCGGGAGATAGGTGACATGACCGTTATTGTTGATAGGGGCGATAATGGAAGGATTGTGAGTCGCTTCTACCGCCAGAGACGTCCGTCCGTGAAATGCCTTGTTGAAAGATACGATTTTGGTACGTCCGTTATAGAAGGAAGCCAGCTTCAAGGCATTTTCGTTCGCTTCGGCCCCACTGTTAATCAGGAACAGGCTATAGTCTTCGTAACCGGAAATCTTGCCCAGTCGTTCGGCTACCTCTTGTTGGAGCTTGTTGATGACGGAGTTTGAGTAGAAACCAAGTTTAGCCACCTGGTTACTTATCATTGCTGTATAGTGAGGGTGTGCATGTCCGATAGAGATAACGGCATGACCTCCGTAGAGATCCAGATATTCCGTTCCGTTCTCATCCCATACCTTGCAACCGTCGCCCTTGACAATGTTGATGTTATATAAAGGATATACGTCGAATAATTTCATAATAATTAAATGAAGAATTAAGAATGAAGAATGAAGAATTAGGTTACTTCATGGTTCATTTGATTATTTTTGGCAGTTTTGATTGAAGAAACAAGCAGAGCTATGAGTTCTCCACAATCAATCTCCATACTATTAAAAGCATTAGAATCGATATAATCTGAATCTTTTAAAAGATTCAACCAATAGTCGGTTTCATTAGCTTCCTTTAATGATATACTTAGTTTATTAATGAAGTCAGCATTGCTTTGGGCAAATTCGGATTCTCGAATTGAAGCTCCAATAGAAGTGCCGGAACGAAGAATTTGTTTGCTGAGGATGAACTCTTGTTTCATTTCTCGAAGATATTTAGTCATTTGTACAATTCGAAGTGCAAATGAATAGCTTTTTGTATTCAATAATGAATTTGTTCTATTGTGGCAATTCTTCATTCTTCGTTCTTCATTCTTCATTAAAACGCTGAAGGCTTCAAACGTAGTCCTACGGTTTCTTCCAGATTGAACATCAGGTTCATGTTATGAACCGCTTGTCCGCTGGCGCCTTTCAGCAAATTGTCGATACAAGAGATAATCAATAGTTTGTCACCGTGTTTCTCCAGATGTATCAGGCACTTATTAGTATTAACGACTTGTTTCAAGTCAATATTCTTGTCTACGATGTGTACAAAGGAGTCTTTTGCATAATATTCCTCATACATACGAACGATTTCTTCCAGCGCTACTTTGGTTTTGACTACCAGCGTTGCAAAGATACCACGGGCGAAATCTCCACGGTATGGAATGAAGTCGATCTCCGCATCGAAACTGTTTTGCAGCTGTTTCAGTGATTGCTTGATTTCCGGAACATGCTGGTGCTCGAATGCTTTGTACACACTCATATTGTTGTTTCTCCAACTGAAATGACTGGTAGCACCCGGTTTCACTCCGGCTCCCGTACTTCCTGTAATGGCATTTACCATTACATCATCCGTCAGCATCAGATTCTTGGCAAGCGGAAGCAAACCGAGCTGGATGCAGGTTGCAAAACAACCGGGATTGGCTACGTGCTTTGCCGTACAAGTAGCGCGGCGGTTCAGTTCCGGCAGACCGTAGATAAAGTCGTGGTCGTCGCTCATAATACGGTAGTCCATCGAGAGGTCGATAATCTTCAGGTCTTCCGGTATGTTGTGACTTTCCATGAATTTCTTTGTATCGCCGTGGGCGGTGCAGAAAAAGAGAACGTCAATTTCGTCCAAAGGTAACTGGTCGGTGAATCTTAGATCTGTTTCTCCATACAAGCCTTCGTGTACGTCGGTAATTCTGTTTCCGGCATTACTGCTGCTGTTGATAAATACGATTTCAGTTTCCGGATGGTTGAGCAGCAGACGGATTAATTCGCCTGCTGTATATCCTGCGCCACCAATGATTCCTGCTTTAATCATATCTCTTCGTCTTTGTGGTTATTATAGTAAACACGTAGCGGAGTAGAAGTGACTTTGATAAAGCCTTTGGCGTCTTCGGCTGTCCAGCCTTTCTGCATTTCACCGTATTCTCCGAATTTAGTCTTCACCAGATCATCTTCCGATTCTACACCTACGGTAGAGAAGGAGAGAGGGCGAAGCTCGAGGATAGCCGTACCGTTTACGTTACGCTGGCTTTCCTGCAACATCGCTTCGATGTCACGCATCACCGGTTCGAGGTATTGGCTTTCGTGGAGGAACATACCGTACCAGTTGGCTACCTGGTCTTTCCAGTATTGCTGCCATTTGCTCAATGTATATTTCTCAAGGAAGCGATGGGCGCCGATAATCAACATCGGGGCGGCTGCTTCGAATCCTACACGGCCTTTGATACCGATAATTGTATCACCCACGTGCATATCACGGCCGATACCGTATGCTGCACCAATCTCTTCCACTTTCTGGATGGCTTTGATCGGGTCGTCAAACTTCTCGTCGTTGACAGCTTTCAGTTCCCCTTTTTCGAAAGTCAGGCGGAGCTGTTCGCTGCCTTCTTTTTCAACATGTTTGAGGTAGGCTGTTTCCGGGAGTCCTTGCGCAGAGTCGAGGATTTCGCCACCACAGATAGAAGTACCCCACAAACCTACATTATAAGAGTATTTCAGTTTGGTGAAGTCCGCGCTGAAACCATGTTTGTTCAGATAATCAATTTCTTCCTGACGGCTCAATGCCATGTCACGGGTCAATGTGATGATTTCTACATTGGGAGCCAGTACGAGGAAAGTCATGTCGAAACGGATCTGGTCGTTACCTGCTCCGGTAGAACCGTGTGCGATGGCATCCGCACCGATTTCATTGGCATATCGTGCGATAGCCAGTGCCTGGAAAATACGTTCGGAACTAACAGAAATAGGATAAGTACCGTTACGCAGCACATTTCCGAAAACCATGTATTTCAGGCTCTTTTCGTAGTATTCCTGGGTAACGTCCAGCGTCACGTATTTCACTGCTCCCAGTTTATAAGCATTTTCTTCGTTTGTTTTCAGTTGTTCTTCGCTGAAACCACCCGTATTGGCACAAGCTGCATATACTTCGTAACCTTTTTCTTTGGCGAGGTACATGACGGTGAACGATGTGTCCAGTCCGCCGCTGAATGCCACCACTACTTTTTTCTTCTTTTCTTCCATAGTGCTGTATCTTTTAAATGTTATTTCTTTCTTGTTCTTTTTTGATGTTCCGCGGCTCTGTCGGATCGTACAGCATGGCTGTGCAGATGCAGAACTTGCGGTTTTTCGCTACCAGAATATCATGGTTGATACATCCTTCGCATCCTTTCCAGAAAGCTTCGTCGTCTGTCAGTTCGTTGAAGGTGACAGGCACATAACCCAGTTCGGTGTTCATTTTCATGACAGCGGCTCCGGAGGTCAGACTGAATATTTTTGCTTTCGGCCATCGGAGACGTGCCAGTTGGAAAGAAGCCTGTTTGATGCGTTTTGCCAGTCCTAATCCACGGAAATCGGGATGAACGATCAGACCGGAAGTAGCCACATATTGCTTGTTTCCCCATGATTCGATGTAGGTGAATCCGGCAAAAGTATCGCCACAAAGAGCAATAATCGCCTTACCTTCTTTCATCTTTGTCGCTACGTATTCGTGTGTGCGTTCCGCAATTCCTGTTCCTCGTACGGCGGCAGCATTTCTGATAGTTTCCAAAATAGTGTCAACGTAAACCTCATGTGAGGCGTCGGCTACCATAACATCTATTTGTTGAGTGTCCATTTCTTTATTATATAATAATAGGTATAATTATTCGATATTGGGAATGATGAGTGACAGAAGCTGACGTATTTTGCTAATGGCAACTCCTTCACGCAACACCAACATGATTGTATCGTCACCGGCAATGGTTCCCAGTATTTCACTGAATTCATTGTTGTCGATGTCATACGCCATGCTGCTCGCATAACCGGGACGGGTGCGGATAACGGCAATGTTACCGGAAAACTGTAAAGAGATAAATCCGTTGTTACGTAACATTTCACCGGCACTCTGGTCGGTAGAACGTTTATACATAATGTTGTTCGGCAGTACATATACGTACTTTCCGTTCATACTGGCAGCCTTGGCTACTTTCAATTGTTTCAAGTCGCGGGAGAGGGTGGCCTGTGTCAGTTCGAAGCCTTCGCGGTTCAGCTCTTGCAGCAGTTCTTCCTGCGAACCGACCTCCTTGCTTGAGATAATCATTTTGATGGCGTCTAACCGATTTGCTTTCTTCTTCATTGTATAATTATTCTAAGAATGGCGCAAAAGTATGCATTATTTTGGAGAAAAGATGCATAAAACCAAAGTTTTTTTGCATAAAAAGTGAAAAATATGCTAAACGATGAGAGCCTGCTTTTCTGTTTTGTGTCAAAATGTATACCCTTTCAATCAAAATACATAAGGAAAAGGAGGAGGGAATCGCCTATCTTTGCCATGTAGGTAAATGGATACCTTAAATATATAGACAGAATACCATGAAACAAAACTTTTTTGCAGTCGACCTGGGCGCAACGAGCGGCCGTACAATCTTAGGAACTTTCATTGAAGGCGGATTAAATCTGGAAGAGATTAATCGCTTTCCTAACCACCTGGTTGAAGTAGGTGGACATTTCTATTGGGATATTTATGCATTATATCGTCATATTCTTGACGGGTTGAAGTTGGTTGCTCACCGTGGAGAGTCCATTGCTTCTATCGGTATCGATACCTGGGGAGTGGATTTTGTATGTGTCGGAAAAGACGGTAACTTGCTTCGCCAGCCTTATGCATATCGTGACCCGCATACAGTAGGAGCACCGGAGGCTCTTTTCTCCCGTATTTCCCGTAGCAAAGTGTATGGTAAAACGGGTATTCAGATTATGAATTTTAATTCACTTTTCCAATTAGATACTTTACGTCGCAATCACGACAGTGCGTTGGAGGCGGCAGATAAAATTCTGTTTATGCCGGATGCGTTGAGTTATATGCTTACCGGAGAGATGGTGACGGAATATACGATTGCTTCGACAGCCCAGCTGGTGAATGCACAGACACGACGTTTGGAGCCGGAGTTGCTGAAAGCGGTAGGATTGAGTGAGAAGAATTTCGGCCGTTTTGTATTCCCGGGTGAAAAGGTGGGAGTATTGACGGAAGAAGTGCAAAAGATAACCGGACTGGGTGCAATTCCTGTGATTGCGGTAGCCGGCCATGATACCGCTTCTGCTGTTGCTGCCGTTCCGGCATTGGATCGCAACTTTGCTTATTTGAGTAGCGGAACCTGGTCACTGATGGGAGTTGAAACGGATGCTCCGGTGATTAATGCCGAAACGGAAGCGTTGAACTTTACCAATGAAGGTGGTGTGGAAGGAACTATCCGTCTATTGAAGAATATCTGTGGAATGTGGTTGCTGGAACGTTGCCGTCTGAATTGGGGAGATACAAGTTATCCTGAATTAATCAGTGAGGCGGATGCTTGTGAACCGTTCCGTAGTCTGATTAATCCGGATGATGACTGTTTCGCGAATCCTGCGGACATGGAAAAAGCTATTACAGAATATTGCCGGGCTACCGGACAGTCGGTTCCCGAGAAACGCGGACAAGTAGTGCGTTGCATCTTTGAAAGTTTGGCTTTGCGTTATCGCCAGGTGTTGGAGAGTTTGCGTTCACTTTCTCCCCGTCCGATTGAAACATTGCAGGTGATTGGCGGAGGTAGCCGGAATGATTTGCTGAACCAGTTTACTGCCAATGCGATAGGAATTCCTGTGGTAGCCGGTCCATCTGAAGCAACAGCCATCGGTAATGTGATGATTCAGGCCATGGCGGCAGGCGAAGCGACGGATGTTGCCGGTATGCGGCAGTTAATTAACCGTTCTATCCCGTTGAAGACTTATCAACCACAAGACACGGAAGCTTGGGATGCGGCTTATATCCATTTTAAAAATTGCGTTCGGAAATAAATAGAACGATCGACAGAATAATCATTTTTAAAACTAATAGAATATCATGAAAAAAGAAGAACTGATTCAGAAAGCGTATGAAATTGCTGTGGAACGTTATGCAGCAGTAGGTGTAGACACCGAAAAAGTATTGAAAACTATGCAGGATTTTCATCTGTCACTTCACTGCTGGCAGGCTGATGACGTTGCAGGATTTGAAGTACAGGCCGGTTCATTGACCGGAGGTATCCAGGCAACCGGTAATTATCCGGGCAAAGCTCGTAACATTGATGAACTGCGTGCTGACATCTTGAAAGCTGCTTCTTATATCCCGGGTACTCATCGTTTGAACTTGCATGAAATCTATGGAGATTTCCAAGGTAAGGTGGTAGACCGTGACCAAGTGGAACCGGAACATTTCAAGAGTTGGATAGAATGGGGTAAAGAACATAACATGAAACTTGACTTCAACTCTACTTCTTTCTCTCATCCGAAATCAGGTGACTTGTCACTTTCTAATCCTGATGAAGGTATCCGTCAGTTCTGGATTGAACATACCAAACGCTGTCGTGCCGTTGCGGAAGAAATGGGTAAGGCACAGGGGGATCCGTGTATCATGAATCTTTGGGTACATGACGGAAGCAAGGATATTACAGTAAATCGTATGAAATATCGTGCATTGCTGAAAGATTCTTTGGATCAGATCTTCGCTACCGAATATAAGAATATGAAGGATTGTATCGAATCTAAGGTGTTCGGTATCGGTCTGGAAAGCTATACAGTGGGTTCTAATGACTTCTATATCGGTTATGGTGCTTCTCGTAACAAGATGATTACGCTGGATACCGGTCACTTCCATCCGACAGAAAGTGTAGCTGATAAAGTATCTTCACTGTTGCTTTATGTGCCTGAATTGATGTTGCACGTAAGCCGTCCGGTTCGTTGGGATTCAGACCACGTTACTATCATGGATGATCCGACAATGGAACTGTTCAGCGAAATCGTTCGCTGCGGTGCTTTGGACCGTGTACATTATGGTCTTGACTATTTCGACGCATCTATCAACCGTATTGGCGCTTATGTGATTGGTAGCCGTGCAGCACAGAAATGTATGACTCGTGCTTTGCTCGAACCGATTGCGAAGTTGCGTGAATACGAAGCAAACGGACAGGGATTCCAGCGTCTGGCTCTGCTCGAAGAAGAAAAAGCGCTGCCTTGGAATGCTGTTTGGGATATGTTCTGCTTGAAGAACAATGTGCCTGTTGGTGAAGATTTCATCGCAGAAATTGAAAAGTACGAAGCCGAAGTAACTTCTAAACGATAAGTTATGGAAATCTTAATCGGCTTATTGATTATAGCCATCGGTAGCTTTTGCCAGTCCAGTTCTTATGTACCTATCAAAAAGGTAAAAGAATGGAGCTGGGAAAGCTTCTGGTTAATACAAGGTGTATTTGCCTGGTTAGTGTTCCCGTTCCTGGGTTCACTACTGGGTGTACCCCAAGAGAGCAGTTTGTTCGACTTGTGGGGAGCAGGAGGTGCTGGAATGAGCATCTTTTATGGTATATTGTGGGGAGTAGGAGGGTTGACTTTCGGACTTTCCATGCGCTATTTGGGTGTTGCGCTCGGACAGAGTATCTCACTGGGTACTTGTGCCGGTTTCGGTACCCTTCTTCCGGCTCTTTTTGCCGGTACAAACTTGTTTGAAGGTAACGGGCTGATTCTTTTGTTGGGTGTTTGCATCACGTTGGCAGGTATTGCTATTATCGGGTATGCCGGTAGCTTGCGTGCGCAAAACATGAGTGAAGAAGAAAAACGTGCTGCCGTAAAAGACTTTGCATTGACAAAAGGGTTACTGGTTGCACTTTTGGCTGGTGTCATGAGTGCCTGCTTTGCTTTGGGACTGGATGCGGGAACACCTATCAAAGAAGCCGCTTTGGCTGGTGGAGTGGAAGGACTTTATGCCGGTCTTCCGGTTATCTTTCTGGTTACGCTTGGAGGCTTCCTGACAAATGCAGCTTACTGTTTGCAACAGAATGTAGCTAATAAATCGATGGGTGACTATGCTAAAGGAAAAGTGTGGGGCAATAATCTAGTGTTCTGTGCGTTGGCTGGTGTACTATGGTATATGCAGTTTTTCGGATTGGAAATGGGTAAGAGCTTCCTCACCGAAAGCCCGGTGTTACTGGCTTTCTCCTGGTGTATTCTAATGGCATTGAACGTAACCTTTAGTAATGTTTGGGGAATAATTTTAAAAGAATGGAAAGGGGTGTCAAACAAGACCATAACTGTGCTGATAGCTGGTCTGATTGTACTTATCTTCTCTTTAGTATTCCCAAATTTGTTTTAAAAAAATCAAGAACGGATTACACGGATTACGCAGTTTTTTTATAACTTGCGGCAAAATCCATGTAATCCGTGCCTAATTAAAATATATATATAATGAAATCAATTTTAGAGAATCGTCCGGCACTTGCCAAAGAAGTAAACAAGGTAGCAGAAGTTGCCGGATACTTGTGGCAGAAAGGATGGGCTGAACGTAATGGTGGTAATATCACTGTTAATATCACAGAGTTTGTAGACGATGAAATCCGTCAGATGAAGCCGATCAGCGAAGTAAAGTCTATCGGTGTGACTCTTCCTTATCTGAAAGGCTGCTATTTCTACTGCAAGGGAACTAATAAACGCATGCGTGATTTAGCCCGCTGGCCGATGGAAAATGGTTCGGTAATCCGTATTCTGGATGACTGTGCCAGCTATGTGATTATTGCGGATGAAGCCGTAGTCCCGACATCGGAATTGCCTTCTCACTTGAGCGTACACAATGACCTGTTGAGCAAAAACTCTCCTTATAAAGCATCTGTACACACACACCCGATTGAACTGATTGCCATGACACATTGTCCGAAATTTCTGGAAAAAGATGTGGCTACCAATCTGTTGTGGAGTATGATCCCTGAAACAAAGGCATTCTGCCCGCGTGGTTTGGGTATCATTCCTTATAAATTACCTAGTTCGGTGGAATTGGCTGAAGCTACCATCAAAGAATTGCAGGATTACGATGTGGTGATGTGGGAGAAACATGGTGTATTTGCAGTGGATTGCGATGCGATGCAGGCATTCGATCAGATTGATGTACTCAATAAGTCGGCTCTGATTTATATCGCAGCTAAAAATATGGGCTTCGAACCGGATGGTATGAGTCAGGAACAGATGAAAGAAATGTCAGTTGCTTTCAATCTTCCTAAATAAGATTTATACTAGTCATTGATTTTAATTACTTTAGAAACCGTGGCATTTTCTACCCTGGAAGGTGCTGCGGTTAACCCTTTAAACAAATAGATAACCATGAATCGCATTATTTTAAACGAAACTTCGTACTTCGGTGCCGGATGCCGTAGTGTCATTGCTGTGGAAGCAGCCAGACGTGGCTTTAAGAAAGCCTTTTTTGTAACGGATAAAGATCTTATCAAGTTTGGTGTGGCTGCCGAAATCATTAAAGTATTTGATGAAAATCAGATTCCTTACGAACTTTATAGTGATGTAAAAGCGAATCCTACGATTGCAAATGTACAAAATGGTGTGGCGGCATACAAAGCTTCCGGAGCCGATTTTATCGTTGCTTTGGGCGGCGGTTCTTCCATCGATACTGCCAAAGGAATCGGTATTGTTGTGAACAATCCGGATTTTGCAGACGTGAAATCTCTGGAAGGGGTAGCCGATACCAAACACAAAGCGGTGCCTACTTTCGCGCTGCCTACTACTGCCGGAACAGCTGCGGAGGTAACGATCAATTATGTGATTATTGATGAAGATGCCCGCAAGAAAATGGTTTGTGTAGACCCGAACGACATTCCTGCCGTAGCTATCGTAGACCCTGAACTGATGTACTCAATGCCAAAAGGACTGACTGCTGCTACCGGTATGGATGCTTTGACTCATGCCATCGAAAGTTATATCACTCCGGGTGCTTGGGTAATGAGCGATATGTTCGAATTGAAAGCCATTGAAATGATTGCTCAAAACTTGAAAGCAGCTGTGGATAATGGTAAAGATGTGGCAGCCCGCGAAGCAATGTCACAGGCACAATATATTGCCGGTATGGGATTCTCGAATGTCGGTTTAGGAATTGTTCATTCGATGGCGCATCCGCTAGGTGCGTTCTATGATACTCCTCATGGGGTAGCCAATGCCTTATTGTTGCCGTATGTGATGGAATACAATGCTGAATCTCCGGCAGCTCCGAAATATATCCATATTGCGAAAGCAATGGGAGTGGACACTACCGGAATGAGTGAAGCCGAGGGAGTAAAAGCGGCTGTTGAGGCAGTGAAAGCACTTTCTGCCAGTATCAATATACCGCAGAAATTACATGAAATCAATGTGAAGGAAGAAGATATTCCTGCACTGGCTGTAGCTGCTTTCAATGATGTTTGTACAGGCGGTAATCCTCGTCCTACTTCGGTAGCAGATATCGAAGCTCTATATCGCAAAGCTTTCTAAAGTTAGTTTTTGCGGAAGTTCTTTTCACCACAGATTACACAGATTTACACAGATTTAATTCTTAAATATCGGCTTCCGATTAGAAAATAATCTGTGTAAATCTGTGTAATCTGTGGTGTTTTTCTGAAAATAATTCCTATTTTTGTCCAACTCAATTACATGAAAACACACTGGTATGATCGAGGATAATAGTTTAGGATTAGAATTTAAATATCTGATTGTAAATGACATGGACCGTAAATTCGGGCTATGGGTAAATACCGTCGGCTATCAATCCATTCCTCCTGATTCACCTTATCCGTTGAAAGAGCATCCTTCCGGTTACTTCTTTAATGCAGAAAAAGGAAGAGTGCTTCGTGAGTATCAATTGGTATATATCACCAAGGGACGTGGTTTGTTTTCATCTGATTCTACCTCTGAAAAGCAAGTTTGTAAAGGTCGGCTGATGGTATTGTTTCCCGGACAATGGCATACTTATCGCCCGTTGCGGCAGACTGGTTGGACGGAATATTATATCGGTTTCGAGGGGCCTATGATAGACGCCATTGTTGATGATGCTTTTTTGTCGCAGGAACAGCAAATACTGGAAATAGGCCTTAATGAAGAGTTAGTCTCATTATTCTCCCGTGCTCTTGCCGTAGCCGAAGCGGATAAGATTTCCGCGCAACAATATCTTTCCGGGATTGTGCTCCACATGATAGGGATGATTCTTTCCGTCTCCAAGAATAAGGTTTTCGAGATGAGTGATGTGGATCAGAAGATCGAACAGGCAAAAATCATTATGAATGAAAATGTTTCCGGCAATGTGGACCCGGAAGAGTTGGCTATGCGACTCAATATTAGTTATTCATGGTTTCGACGTGTTTTTAAGGAGTATACAGGTTATGCTCCGGCTAAATATTTCCAGGAATTGAAACTTCGTAAAGCTAAACAAATGCTGGTGGGAACTTCCCAGTCAGTAAAAGAGATTTCTTTTTTTCTAGGTTTCCAGTCAACCGAATATTTTTTCTCTTTCTTCAAGAAACGTACGGGACTTACTCCGTTGGAGTATCGTTCGTTCGGGCGGGAAGAATGAATAGGATGAAGTCCATATCTATTAGTTATTTGGCTCTGATTTTGGGAATATCATAAAAACTGTTACTTTTGTGGCGAAGATAATGTGCTATAAACCATCATTCTTGATATGCGCGGACAAAAACTATCTAAGATCCATTTTCTTATTCTGTTATCTCTTTTAGGATTTATATCTCCTCTTCAATCACAGGAATATAAGTTCAGAACATTGGGTGTGGAGGATGGATTGTCGCAAATAACGGTGAGCGATATTTGCCAGGATGAGAAGTCGCGTATATGGATTGCCACACTGGATGGTCTGAATTGTTTCGATGGCAATCATATCAAAGTCTTTAATCATTTTCATAACGATTCCATCAGTTATGGTAATCTATATGTCACCCAGATGGTGGAGGACGGCCAGGGGAGTCTTTTTCTCTTGACTTCTACCGGACTTTTCCAGTTCGACCTTGAAACGGAGAAATATTATATTCTTCCGGTGCCTTCTCCTTCCACTCTTGCCAAAGGAAAGCTGGGAGTGTGGATTGCAGAAGGGGGAAAACTCTTCTTGTATGATAAGAATACCCGTTCCGTGAAACCCATGTATGCGGAGGTACATTTGCCGGACACCGGGCCGACAATGGTAGAAGGTTCGGAAGGAAATCTTTGGGTTGCTTTGAAAGATGGCGGGGTGATGCGTGTGGATACTTGTGGATCGATGTCGCTTTATTTGCCCGGAATCAAGGTGATGAAACTGATAAAAAGTAACGATCAGAATATTTGGGTTGGTTCGCAGGATCATGGTGTTTTCTGTTTTTCACCTCAAGGTGCAGTCATACATCATTATGATTATAACGACAAGAGTGTTTACACGGTCCGGGATGATATGGCAAGAGCGTTATGTCAGGATTTGGAAGGAAATATATGGGTAGGTTACAGAAGCGGATTGAGTAAGATTGAGGTGGCTACCGGGAAAATATTTCATTATCAGGCGGATCCTAACCGGGTGGGGGCTATGTCCAATCGTTCGGTGACTTCTCTTTATACGGACAAACAAGGAACTGTCTGGGTGGGGACCTATTGGGGCGGCGTGAATTTCTTCTCACCGGAATATCAACATTTTGTACATTATCATGCTTCGGATACCGGATTGTCTTTTCCGGTGGTGGGTGCTATGGCAGAAGATAAATCCGGAAATATATGGATTTGCACAGAAGGTGGAGGACTGGATTTATATCAACCGGAACAAGGAACATTCAAGCATTTTAATGCGCATACCGGATATCATTTTAGTACGGATTATCTGAAAGATGTCGTTTTTGATGAGGCTAATAACTGCTTGTGGATTGCCGCTGACTTTACAAACAAGGTCAACTGTTTTCATCTTGATAACTATCGGAATGATATATATGACCTCGAACCGCTCGGAGAGGAAAGTGTGGGAGAAGCTCTGTTTGCCTTGGCCGACACTCCTCGTAAATTGTATGTAGGTACAACATCAGCAGTTGTTAGTCTGGATAAACAGACCTTAAAAACTGAAGTGTTGTTTCATCAAAAGGAGTTGTTTACACATAATTATAACACTTTGTTGCTTGATTCGAAAAACCGGCTATGGTTTGCTTCCGATGATGGTTGTGTAGCTTATGTGATTGATGAAGGACGCTTTGAAACGTATAGGATAAGTCTGAAGAAGCAGGTCAGATCTCAAAAAGAGCTGGTCAATGTCATCTATGAAGATCGAAGGGGAAACATTTGGGTCGGAACACATGGCAACGGGCTTTTCTTGTTGGATAAGAAAGAGCGATTGTTTCGTTTGCATACTCCTGAAAGTGTATTGTCGGGAGAAAATATCAGAGTGTTGGGCGAAACTCCTTCCGGGAATTTATTGATTGGTACCGGACATGGATTGTCTGTGTTAGAACAGAAAGACGGGAAAGTGATAAACTTCAATTCTAAAACAGGATTTCCGCTGACTCTTGTTAATAGGAAATCCATGCATGTATCCCGCAATCATGATATTTATATGGGAGGGGCTACCGGACTGGTTGCCATTCGTGAAAGTAGTTTGTCCTATCCTCCGAAAATATACGATTTGGAGTTGGCGCATTTGTATGTCAATAATAAAGAGATTACCACAGGCGATCAAACCGGCATCCTAAATAAGTCCTTTGCCTATACCGACCGGATTAAATTGAATTATTTGCAGAATGTGTTTTCTATCGGTTTCTCGACAGATAACTTTCTGCATATTGGCGGTGGTGAGGTAGAATACCGGTTGATAGGTTCTAATGACGAATGGAGTGAGAATCGTTTGGGGAATGATATTACTTATACAAATATATCTCCGGGCGATTATGTTTTTGAGATCAGATTGAAGAACTTTCCGGAAGTAATTAGATCTCTTCATATAACGATCACACCACCTTTTTATGCCACCTGGTGGGCTTATACTATTTATGTGTGTGTGATTCTGACGATTCTATTCTTTGTGGTGAGAGAATATAGAATTCGGCTGTTCTTGAAAACCTCGTTGGATTTTGAACTTCGTGAGAAACAATACATTGAAGAAATGAACCAATCCAAACTGCGTTTTTTCACTAATATCTCACACGAAATCAGAACCCCTATTACTCTTATCCTGGGGCAGGTTGATCTGTTGTTGAATTCTGGTAAGTTGTCTACGTATGCTTATTCGAAATTACTGAATATACATAAAAATGCCGGTAACCTGAAATCATTGATAACGGAGTTGCTTGATTTTCGGAAACAGGAGCAGGGACTTTTGAAATTGAAAGTTTCTCAATTTGATTTATATTCTTTACTCAAAGAGCATTATGTATTGTTCAAAGAATTGGCAGCTAACAGGAATATTTCGTTTGTTTTGCATGCTGACTGTGAGCAATGCCTCGTGTGGGGAGATCGTATGCAATTGCAGAAAGTGGTTAATAACCTGCTGTCGAATGCTTTTAAATATACTTCAGACGGTGGAAGTATCAGTATGGAATTGGCTGATGGAGCGGATGAATGTATGTTTTCTGTTTCAGACAATGGGGCAGGAATATCCGAGGAAGATTACGTGAAGATATTCGAGCGGTTCTATCAGGCCGAGAATATCGGACAGTATGGAGGAACGGGTATCGGGCTGGCTCTAAGTCAGGGGATTGTGAAAGCTCATCAGGGAGATATAACTGTAGAAAGCCAGTTGGGGAAAGGTTCATGTTTTAAGGTCACTCTGAAGAAAGGAGATGCTCACTTTGATTCTTCTGTTTCCCGGATTGAACCGGAGCAGGATAAGGAATATATTTATTATTCGGAAGATAAAGAACTATTGGTTAAGGAGGTACAGTCGGCTCAAAGTGAGAGTGGGACTACTGACTGCAAGCTGTTGGTTATTGATGATAATGAAGAAATCAGAAATATCCTTGTAGATATCTTTTCTCCATTGTACACGGTTGAAACTGCAAGTGATGGTGAGGAAGGGTATGAAAAAGTAAAAATGATGCAACCTGATCTGGTTATTTCGGATATTATGATGCCCGGAATGCCCGGAACGGAATTGTGTGCCAAAATTAAGAACAATATTGAAACTTGTCATATCCCTGTCGTTCTTCTGACTGCCCTTAGTGCGCCCGAACGTGAGTTGGAAGGATTGAGAATTGGAGCGGATATTTATGTGGTGAAGCCATTTAATATGCGGCGGCTGGTGATGCAATGCAATAATCTGATTAATACCCGCAGACTTTTACAGAATAAATATGCCCATCAGCTGGATAGCAAAGCGGAGAAAATTGCAACGAATGAACTCGATCAGAGGTTTATCGAACAAGCGACGCAGGTAGTGGAAGATAATATGGAAAATCCCGAATTCAGTGTAGATGTCTTCTCACGTGAGATGGGGGTGGGACGTACTGTCTTATTCCAGAAGATAAAAGGTATCACGGGAAGTACGCCAAATAATTTTATCATGAATCTGCGTCTGAAAAAAGCGGCATATTTTCTGCAGAATTCTCCGGAAATGAATATATCGGATATTGCTTACCGGTTAGGATTTGGAAATCCTCAATACTTCAATAAATGCTTTAAAGAACTTTTTGATATTGCTCCTACGCAATACCGAAAAGCTCATAATACCTCCTCCGAACCCTCTGTGAAGTGATTAAAATAAGTCATCTGAATTTTTAGACTAGATAAAACGAACAATTCGATAGGGTGCAATATATTCAAATGCGATACTTTTGTGGCGTTGGATAATGCCAGCTTGTACTTGAGTTTTCTTTGGTTAGGTGTGTCCGCACACACTTTCATTTGGTAGACCAGGTGCTGTGTAATCTTTATTCTAATATAATAATTATTGTGTAGTATTATGAAAGACAAATATCCATATAATAAATAAAAGATAACATCTTATTGGAGAGAATCAATATATTTTCCCCAATTAATTAAGTAGTGAGTAAAACCTTGATAATTAACCAATTTAATTTTATTCTAGTTATGAAAAATTTGCAGAGTAGGACAAAAGTGCGGTTGCTTCAGTCGTTGCTTTTGATTTCCTTGAGTCTCTTTTTCCTTGTCAATCCGGCTTATGCTCAAGGCGGGTTTGCAGTGAAGGGAGTTATTGTGGATAAAACAGGATTTCCTTTGCCTGGCGCCAATGTGATGGAGAAGGGAACATCTAATGGGACAATTACAGATTTAGATGGTAATTTCTCATTGAATGTTTCGAAGAAGGGAGTTACTTTGACTGTATCATTCATGGGATATACCCCTAAAGATGTGGTAGTGAAAGATAAAACAATGAATATTACGCTTGAAGAGAACTCTAAGCTATTGGACGAAGTAGTGGTAGTGGGGTACGGTACGATGAAAAAGCGTGATGTAACAGGAGCTATTACTTCCATCTCAAGCGAGGCCATTGAGCAAAAAATGGCTACTAATGTTTTTGAAGCATTGCAGGGAACTACTGCCGGTGTACAGGTGGTGTCCGGTTCCGGACAGCCCGGTGAATCTTCTTCTATCAAAATTCGTGGTACTTCCACTTTCTCTGCCGAAGGTGTGACTCCTCTTTATATTGTAGATGGTGTTCCTTTGGAAAGTATCGATGGTATCAATACCAATGATATTACTTCTATGGAGATTTTGAAGGATGCCGCTTCTGCAGCTATCTACGGTTCGCGTTCGGCGAACGGTGTGATTATTATCACTACCAAAAGTGGGCAAGAAGGTAAAGCCCGTATTGATATCAAGTATAATCACTCGTGGGGTACATTGTCTCACAAGGTGCCACAGGCAAACCGTAAAGAACGTTTGTTGTACGACCAGTATCGTAAAGAGTATTTTGAAACATACGGCGGAGGTAATCCGGATGAAAGTAGTGATATACTGAATGATCCGTTGAACTCTTTCTTTAATGTGGATAACGATTATCTGGACATGATTACAAGCACTGCACAAAAAGATCAGGTGGATATCAGTGTAGGTGGTGGTACAAAGAAACTGAAATATTTCATCAATACCGGTTATTATAATGAGAAAGGTATTATTTCCAATACAGGTTTCCAGAGATTAAATACTCGTATCAACTCCGATTATTCACCGACAGACTGGATGAATATGGGTAGCCGTATTTCTTTGACTTATTCTAAAAAGAAAGGTCTGAATGAAGGTACTTTATTGAGCGCAGTGTTGACTCGTCGTCCTTATTTCAATACTTATTATCCGGATGGCTCTTTGGTCGGAGTGTTTAACGGTCAGAAGAACCCTATTGCGCAGGTCAATTATACCACCGACTTTACTGATTCTTATAAGGCTAACTTCTTCCAGTTCTTTGAAATCAAATTCAACAAGTATTTGAAGTTTAGAGCTAATATTAATGCCAACTTCTATCTGGATAAACGCAAAAAACTCGAACCGAGTCTTATCACCGATGAATGGCAGAAACAGAATAAAGGTTATTCTTATAATTACCTGAACTGGAACTGGATGAATGAAGACATCCTTACTTATGCACGCAAAATAAAAGATCATAATTTTACGGCCATGGTAGGTGTTAGTGCACAGCAGTGGCGTTATGAAAACGAAACATTTGTGGGGATAAACTCGTCTACAGATTTTATCTATACAATGAATGCTTTTGCCGCAAACCTGGATTTGTCATCTACAGGCTCCACATTAAGCAATCACTCTATGGCTTCCATTTTTGCCCGTGTGACTTATGATTATAAAGGAAGATATTTGCTCAATGCCATTATGCGTCGTGACGGTTCTTCTCGTTTTGCCAAAGAGAACAAATGGGGTAATTTCCCTTCCGTATCTGTGGGATGGCGCTTCTCGGATGAGAAATTCATGAAATTTTCGAAAAAGTTTCTCGAAGATGGTAAGATCCGTGCAAGTTTCGGTATCACGGGTAACGAAGCAATCGGCAACTACGACTATATCTACTCTTATTCTCCGAATTCTATTTATGACGGAGTGGGTGGCGTTATTCCGACTCGTATCGGTAAAGACAATCTGAAATGGGAGGAAACTAAACAATTCAACCTTGGTCTGGACTTGAATTTCTGGAATAGCCGTTTGACAGTCACTGCCGATTATTACGATAAATATACAGACGGTTTGCTGGCAAACTACCAATTGCCTAAAGAATCCGGTTTTGCATATATGAAAACCAATGTCGGTGAAATGAGTAACCGAGGCTTTGAAATAGCTGTTACCGGTGATATTATCCGCACGAAGGACTGGAAGTGGAATGCTTCTTTCAATATCTCCAGAAACATCAACCGTATTGAGAAGCTGTCTGAAGGTAAGGCATATATGGAAGGTGATATCTGGTGGATGAAGGAAGGTGGCCGTGTGGGTGACTTCTACGGATTTAAAAGCGCCGGTGTCTTTGCATACGACGAATCGAATGCTTTCACTGATAAATGGGAACAACTGACTCCGGTGTTTGAGAATGGTGTATTCCAGTACAAATATTTGTTGGATGGAAAAGAATATACAGGTAATATTCGTCAGAAGACGTTGCCGAACGGCAAACCGTTCCGTGGTGGAGATTACAACTGGGAAGAACCGGAAGGAACCCGTGATGGTGTGATTGATGATAATGACCGTATGGTGATCGGTAATGCCATGCCTGATGTAACCGGTGGTTTGAATACAACGGTGACTTGGAAGAATTTGAGTTTATACTTAGGATTCTATTATTCATTGGGAGGACAGATTTATAATGCAGCCGAACATAATCGTAATATGTTCAAATACACCGGAACTACTCCTTCACCGGAAGTCATCCATAATATGTGGTTGCATCCGGGTGACCAGGCAATCTATCCGCGTCCGTATAATGATGATTACAACAATGCCCGTATGGGTAACTCGTTCTATCTGGAAGATGCTTCCTTTATTCGTTTGCAGAACATACGTGTAGCATACGATCTTCCTGAAAACTGGATAAAGAAGCTGATGTTGAAGAATATAAATATCTACGCTTTTGTAAACAACGCCTTGACATGGACCAACTATTCGGGATTCGATCCTGAATTCTCTACCAACAATCCTCTGCAGGTAGGTAAAGACTCTTACCGTTATCCGAGAAAGAGAGAATATGGTATTGGTTTTTCTGCAAACTTTTAATTGAAGATATCGTATGAAGAATATAAAATATTTTGTTGGAGCTGTATGCCTGGCTCTATCGTTGAATAGCTGTTCAGACTTTCTGAATGAGGAACCGGTAAGTGAAATTCCGGCAGGTGACATGTGGCAGACTGCCCGTGACGCTAAGGCAGGTATAAATGAAATCTATGGATTGTTACGTTCCACTTTACGGGAGAACTATTTCTATTGGGGGGAGTTCCGTTCGGATAATGTAGCTCCCGGAGCACCGGTAATGGCCGATCAGGCACGTGTTATCAACAACCTAATGTCTACGGATGAGAAATGTGCAAAGTGGACGACTCTGTATCAGATGATTAACCAGGCAAATCTGGCTATTAAATATGTTCCTAATATCAGTATGCCTGATGTGGCAGACCGAAATGACTATCTCGGACAAGCTTATGCATTGCGTGCTTTGGCCTACTTCTATGCTATCCGTGTTTGGGGAGACGTACCTTTGTTTACAGAACCTACTGAAAAGTATTCGGAAGCCATCTACAAAGAGCGTACGGATAAAAACTACATTTTGGAACATGTCATTCTTCCGGACCTGAAGAAAGCGGAAAGCCTGATTAACCGTAACAAGAATTACGAACGCAAACGCATTTCTATCTGTGGCGTATGGGCCATCATGGCGGATGCTTATATGTGGGCTAAAGAATATAATCTGGCCGACCAGACCATCGATAAGATGGCGACTATCGCTTCTAAAAAGGGCGGTCGTTTTGTAGACTTCGAACCTAACATTGCTACTTGGCATACCATGTTTACGGAAGAGCTGACTAATAAACCTTCTGATGATACACCGGAAAATGATGAATATAACTCCAGAGAGTTTATTTTCCTTGTTCATTTCAACATGGATGAAGTCGGCACGAATGGTTACAGTTACATGTATCAATGGTTTTCCGGTTCAGGGAATCGTGCGGCAGTCATGTCTGATAAGTTTATGAGTATCTTTGATGAAAAGGATATGAAAGGTGATTTACGCAAAGATTATACGGTGAAGAATTACCAAAATGGAAATGAATTGCGTAAATATATGGCAGGTGACATCAGTAACTCTTTGAATAAGACATGCGAAGTAGCCTATCCAATCTATCGTTACACAGATATGATGTTGTTGCAAGCTGAAGCTCGTGCTCATCAGGGAAAATGGGGGGAAGCTTTGGATTTAGTAAAAACTGTACGTGACCGTGCCGGATTGAATACACTGACTGAAAATGATTTTGCTTCAGAAGAAGAGGTAGTCAATTATATCTTGCGTGAACGTCAGGTGGAGTTAGCTGGCGAAGGACGCCGTTGGTTTGATTTACTGCGTACCGAAAAGTGGAAGGAAGTGATGAAACCTATTAACGGAATGGAGCAGGATGGCAATGAACTTTTCCCGATCCACTATTCACATATCTTGGAAAATCCGAAGATTGTGCAGAATACGTATTATGGTAATACTAACAACTAAAAAAGGTAGAAGCAATGAAAAAGACAATATTATATAAGACTCTTTTCTTTTGTTGGACAATTTTGGCATTGACCGGTTGTGATCTGGACTTGCAAAAGAACTATGATTATGAGCCTTCGGTGGATGATCCGTATGTAAAAGTGACAGCGTGGGAATATTTTCAGGATCACAAAGATATGTTCTCGGAGTTGATAGCAGCTATTGAATATACAGGCTTAAAGGACTATTATACCCAGACTGATAATAAATATACTTTTCTGGCTTTGAATAATGCCGGTATGCAGCTTTATCGGGAGAATGAATTTGCAGGCGTAGCTTCCATTACAGATTGTGATAAAGAAAAGGTGAAGAATATGTTGCTTTATCATATTGTAGATGGAGAATATAGTTCTTATGGGCAATTGCAGGTAGAACCGATGTTCGTCTTAACTATGCTGAAAGGTGAGACTGGATTGATGACAATGTCTGTTTGGAAAAATCCATGGCAGGCTGCAGTAGGTAAGATTCTGGTGAATCAGACCGGAAGCAACGGAAAATCTCCGCAACGACAAGCTAAGACTAGCAATATTCTGCCGACAAACGGTGTGATTCATATATTTGAGAACTATTGCAAATATTCCAAATAACCACAGTTAATTAAAAAGAGAACTAATTATGATTCGTAAAATATATACCTTATTAATATTAGGACTTTGCTTGGGCTTTGCTGCCTGTGGCGACGATAATGATGGATTGGAACCTAATGCAGCGGCTCCTGTGATTAATTTTCCTATGGAGCAGCTGGACGTTGATTTGAATAAAGTAGACAATCTGCCGGTAGTGGCTGTTATTAAATCACAGGCAGGGCTTCAGAGCGTGACAATGAAATTGCAGACGGTGGAGGGAGTGACAGAATATAAAACTGTAACCGACTTTTTCAATCCCAACTCGTATAGCTTGTCTGAAAACTTGGAGTACAATGCAAATTATGAAGCTTTTATCATTGAAGCTACGGATAAACTGAATCATGTTACGAGTGGGACTTTACCAATTGCTGTTACCGATGTAATGGCACGTCCTGTCATTACATTCGATCCGGAAGAGATTGTATATGATGAGATGGATGAAAATCCGGTAATTCCCCGTACTACTTTCGAAGTTGTTTCGGAAGCCGGCTTGAAGGTTGTGGAAGTGTATTTGGTATCTGCCACTGGACAGGAATCAAAAGGAAGTGTGGAACTGAATGGCAAAAAGGATTTCTCGTATGACGAGATGATTAATTACAAAGAAGGCGATAAAGGTTTCAAAGTAAAAGCAGTGGATATATATGATAATGTGACCATTTCAACTTTACCTGTGGAATATAGAACAGTGCCAATACCTGTATTGACTTTGCCTGAATTGCCTATTTTTGCTACAACAGATGCAAAACAGGGAGTGCCGGTGAAGGTCGAATCTGTACGAGGAGTTCACGAAGTAATTATTTACCGTATTGAAAACGGACAGGAAATCGAAGTCTTACGGGAACAGAAGAATGGTGAGAAACAATTGGATTACACTCCGGAAATTGATTTTACTGAAACTACGTCTCAAATTAAAGTGGTGGTTTCTGATGGGAGAGTGGGAAAAGAAGCTGTCGGAACTGTGAAAGCATATGTAAATATGGATGTTGCCACAGTGAATATATCTAGTAAGACTTTTGCTAATAGTGCGCACGAAAAATATCCGGATGCTTATGGTTTGTTATCTTTCAAAGATTTAAAAACGTATTCTGTTGATTATGCATTAGCTAGTGCGGATAATGCGAAGAATGTTGATTTGAAATTCTATTGTATGGGAAAAGGTAAGGACGTTCCTTCAGAGCCTCGTCTGTATTCTATAAATGCTACAAAAACAAATGAATATACAGGCTCCGGTGGGGTATCTTTGAACACCGCGGCTGTGAAGAATAAGACTATGATAGCTAAACTTTCCGGCTTTGATTATGATAATGCAACAGTTACTTCTATAGCTTCTGAAATATCAGCTAGTTTGATTGTGAAAGAAGAACTGATTCCTATAGCGGAGGGAGATATTATTGCCTTTAAAACAGCATCGACTTCTGCAGCAGGTGGAAACAGAATCGGAGTGATGAAAATCATTAGTATGACACCATCTATTGGTGAAGGTGTACTGAAGCCCGGAGATACAACAGCTCGTGTATTAACTGTTGAAATCAAATTCCCTAAGAAGAAGTAAGCAGGGTAGTATTACCTACCGCCTGAAGTCTTAATAGAAAACTTCTTTTCTATTAAGACTAAACTTCCCTTTCATTGGGAGTAAAGTTGTTCTCTGTCCGATACAAACTATAAATGAAGCTTCCGTTTTTATAATTGCAAGTTGCGTTTATAAAAACAAAACTTGCAATTATAAAAACAAAGCTTGCGTTTATAGTTTATAATAGAGATAAAAGAAGTTTGCAACAAGGGGGAAGGAAGTTCTCTCCTAGTGGAGGATAACTTTTCTATTAATAGCCAACGCGAGAGTTATTAACAGCTATCCCGGTGAACTTAGATAGAATATACGAAAGATGCGATTGATAACGAGCACATTGGTTAAGTAATAATGTGCGGTAGCTGAAAGTAATATGAGAAAACATATAATATATAGGTATTTCCTCTTTTTATCTTTGGTCGGACTGATGCAGTTAGCGCTTAGTTGTTCCTCCTCTTCCAACGAAATAGAACCTTTGAAACCGGAAGGAGGAGATACTCCTTTGGAAAAAGATGAATATACTTTTTTGAACGTTGAATACCGGAAATGGCAGAACGGAACATTCCAAGCATGGACAACGGCAGATTCAAGGGAAACACGTACCATTGATAATATGAATTGGTATACTCCCTCTTCGGATGATAGCCGGACTGCGTGGGGAGGACGAATCGGTTTGCAACCCTCTTCTGTGGTTGGAAAAGAAGGCTTTTTCCGAGTGGCTAGTTGCGAAGGCCGTTCTTATTTGCTCGATCCGGATAATGGAGCTGTTATCATTCATGGAATTCAGCATGTTCGTCCGGGAGAATCTACTGCTCATAAGAAGGCTTTCGGTACTCGATACGGTAGTGAGGCGCAATGGAGTGAAGAGACTGGCAAACTGTTAGCAGACAATCATATAAACTATATTTCGTATGGTTCGAACCGTATTGAAGTATTTCCTGCTGCAGTACGTGCTAACTTGTTGACACCTAAGACGCAAAAGATTGCTTATGCAGAGAATCTGTATCTGCTCCGTACCTTTATGTGGGATATGAGCAAGAATTTGGGCTACGCGTTTGATGATGACAAATATAATCGTCTCGTTCTTCTTTTCGAACCGACATTTGCTACGTACATAGATCATCTCGTACAAGAGAAGTCAGCTTTATTTGCCGGTGACCGGCATTTTATAGGTTTCTATCTTGACAATGAATTGCCGTTTGCCAGTTATCAGAATACTGACCCTTTGCGAGGAATTGATCTGAAACATTTTTTGTCCTTGCCCGAACGCTATAAAGCAGCTCGTGAGTATGCAGAAAAGTTCATGCGGGATAACGGTATAGCTTCTGCCGGAGCGATCACCAAGAAAAATCAGGAAGACTTTCGGGGGATGGTTGCTGATTATTATTATCAGTTGACTACCGCTACCGTCAGACGATATGATAAAGAGCATTTGATATTGGGAACACGGCTGCATGACTGGAGCAAATACAATCAGAAAGTGGTGGAAGCTTGTGTTCGTTATTGTGATCTTGTTTCTATCAATTATTATGCCCGTTGGCAACCGGAAGCAGATTTCTTGGCAAACCTGAAAGTTTGGTGTGGAACGAAACCTTTTTTAGTTTCGGAATTCTATACGAAAGCAGAAGATACCAGTTATCAGGGAACTGGATATACCAATACCGAAGGAGGTGGATGGCTGGTGCATACACAGAAAAATAGAGGTGAGTTTTATCAGAACTTCTGCCTGCGTTTGCTGGAAACCCGAAATTGTGTGGGTTGGGTACACTTTGAATATAATGACGGCTACGATTCTAACGGAAAAGCTTCTAATAAAGGAATAGTCTCCATCGAATACGAACCTTATGAATCTTTTCTGTCGCAGATGCGGCAGTTGAATCTTTCAGTTCATTCATTGATCGATTATTACGATATAAAATCGGTTCAATAGATTGACGGAAACTTTAAATAGACAAATTGAATATTTAGAATTAAAATAGTTATGACCATGAAGAAGTTTAGTTTATTTGCAATCCTTTTAGGATTTAATATAGCTTTGGGAGCATGTTCCGATGATGATGCCGCTCCTGTAGTAAAAAATGAAATCTTTCAACTTCCGGAAAAGGCTTATGTACTGGCGGAACAATCCAGACGGGCTATTGTCATCAGAGATGCGGAGACGCACCGCAATATTTGGAGTTGGGATCCTTATACTGCCTGTGTTCCTGCTGCACAGCAGGGTTGGTTTGTTAATCCGAGTGAAGTAAAACCGGTTTTCAATAGACGCTATATCTTGATGACTGCCTCCGGCGGAGCTGTGGCTTTAATCCGTTTGTCCGATCATAAATTAATGTTCTATGCAAATTGCGGACAGAATCCCCACTCTGCGGAGGTATTGCCCGATGGAAATATCGTGACGGCAGAATCTAAATCCGGTGAAATCAATACCTTTGTGGTTGACACGGTTAAGGTATTGGGAGCAAAAGCTAATACGGTGAAGTTGGGTAATGCGCATAATGTTGTTTGGGATAAGAAAAGATCGTATCTTTATGCTACAGCTATCAAAAAAGAGGGAGTGACTGCATTATTCCGTTTTAAGTACGATGGCAACCGGAGTAATCCCAAGTTAATAAATCAGACTACCCTTTATACATTCAGCAATGAATCGGGTGGGCATGATTTGTTCCCGGTATATGGTGAAGAAGATAAATTATGGCTTACTGCTGCTTCGGCTGTCTATAAGTTTGATTTGACTGGAGTTACCGACGCTACGACTAATGACTCTACCGAACCTACTTGCGAGAAAGTTTACAGCATAGCCGATATAAAAAGCATCTGCAACGGACCGGACGGAATCCTGATGCTGAAACCGACTGAAGAATGGTGGGCAGAAGGACTTGTAAATGAGAAGGGAGAAGAACTTTTCAAAATGGACGGAGCCAAGATTTATAAAGGCCGTTGGATGATAGACAATCTTTTCAGTTATCCGGAAAAGCATGATTTCGTGTTGAGTGAGGACTGATTAAGTATGGTGGAAGATTGATTAAGTACATAAGTTGAATAATTAAGTTTGGAACAATGAGGAAACTTCTTCTTTTTTTATTGGTATCTATCGCATTACCGGCCTTGGCGCAGAATAGAAAGAAAGTGTATGCCGACTTTCACGGAGTGCGCTATACCCGGCAGCATGACGGAAAGCTGGGGCGTTGGGAGATGTATGCCAATACGGAAAAATCAAGTACCGGAAGAAAGTCGCTGTGTTATAATGCCGACCTGATAGACAGCGAAGGACGGCATGAGATAGCGGCAGTGGCTTATCCCCAAGTCGGAATGCAGTCCAATCTCGATCCCGATTATATCGAATATCAGATATTGTCGGCAAAAGCGGCTAAGATAGATGGATTCTTTATCGAATGGGGGTTCAAGCCTCACGAAAATGACATCTTGCTGCGTGAGATGCAGAAAGTGGCAGCAAAGTATGACTTTGAAATCGGCGTAAACTGGTGCGACGGTTGGTTATATTATGACTGGATTACGAAGATTTATCCGGAAGTTAACACCCGTGAGGCAAAGACCGAATACATGGCCAAATGTTACCAATATCTGGTGGATAGCGTCTTTACCGGTCCTACAGCTCCTATGGTGAAGGGAATGCCTGTTTTTTATCATTTCGGTCCCGGAGCGAAAGTGGATGAATATAAGAAAGTATTATCATTGGCGAAGTTACCGCAAGGAATGAAGCAGCCGGTTGCTTTACGCCGTTGGGCAGATTGGGGAAAACTGGAAAATGATAAATATATCCCCGTCACTCGTAGCGATGAAATGGATACCTGGAAAGAAGTGGGAGAAATACCGACTGCATGGCTTCCTGCCCGTGTCCGTACAAGAGATCAGGCACATGCCGAATGGGATAATTACGCCACTCAGGATGATGTTATTGAGTTTATGAAACCTTTCCGTGATTCAATTTGGCATAGTAACAATCCTGCTTATACCATTAAGTCGGGATTTGCCATGCCGGGAATGGATAACCGGGGATGTGCGGGCTGGGGACGTGGACACTTCTATTATATCCCACGTAACAATGGAGAAACTTATCAAAGTATGTGGAAGTTCTGTATGGCAGAGAAGGACAGCCTGGACATGATGTTTATCGCTTCGTGGAGTGACTATACCGAAGGACACGAAATAGAGCCGACCATTGAAAACGGTGACCGTGAACTACATACGACTTTAAAGTATGCGGCGGAATTCAAAGACGAACAGGCGGACGAGCGTGGATTAACCTTACCTTTAATGCTTTTCCGGCTGCGAAAAGAAGCCCGTTTCCTGGAAAAGACGAAGATGGACGTATCCGCTTGTCAACGTTCGCTCGATAAGGCAGCATTGTTGATTAGCCAGGGACGTTATCCGGTGGCAATAGGCTTGTTGTCACAAATAGAAAATGATGTCAAGACGGCAAAATCCGCTTTGGCGGTTGAGATGATGCGTTTGCGTGAGTCGGACATGAAGATTCAGGGAAAGCGAAAATCCGGTGGTTACAGTGCCGAAGAAACTCTCTCTATCTCTTTGCCCAAAGAGCTGGTTTCCAAATTACAAATGAATAACTATGTAGGGTATCTCTATTTTGAATACCTGGACAAGGGAAATGAATCTCTTTTTATACGTTCATCTACACAGCGCGAACCGAAAGAGCCGTTTAAAATTGTGTCCCGGATACGTACCGACAACACGGGTGAATGGAAAAGCGCAAAAGTAGAATTGTATAAGGATAATATCGTGAATGGATTCAATATGCCTACTTTCTATTTAAAAGGAAATGTCGTAGTCCGTAATTTGTCATTGGGCTATACGATCTACACAGTCAAATAAATGCATGGATGAAGAGTTTAAATAATTGGTTATTAGTTTTATCTGTACTATCCTGCTTCGGATGTTCCTCTCCGGTCCATGAAGATGACAGGGGATGTGCTTTCGTATCTGACAGTATTCAATATCGGGTTGAGTTTATGTCGGCGGGGTGCGTGCGGATTCTGTCTTTTCCCGAAGGTGATACACTGGTAACAAGAAGATTGGTGGTCGATTCGGAAAAGCCGGCTTTTAAAGATTATAAATGGGAAGATACGGGACAGAAGCTACTCTTTCGCACCCGTGAACTTTCCGTAGTTTTTGATAAGGCAGATGTGGCTTTCACTTTTCAGGAAACATCCACAGGTAAGTTATTACTAAAAGAGAAAGGGGATAGAAAGGCACGGAACTTCAAACGTTCGGTTGCCGGAGGTGAACAATGTCTCGAAGTCACTCAACGCTTTGTTCCTACCGAGGATGAGGCCATTTATGGACTGGGACAGTATCAGAATGGAATCATGAACTATCGGGGGAAATCTGTACTTCTGTTACAGGCCAATATGGATATTGTCAATCCGTTCCTTATTTCGACCAACGGATATGGTGTCTTATGGGATAATTATTCTTCTACGAAGTTTGAAGATACGAAGGAGGGCTACTCATTTACTTCCGAAGTAGGTGATGCCTCCGACTATTATTTTGTCTATGGTAAGAATATGGACGAAGTCCTTGCCGGTTATCGGGAATTGACGGGGGACGTGCCGATGTTTGGAAAATGGGTGTATGGCTTCTGGCAGTCCAAAGAACGATATAAGTCGTTCGATGAATTGAAGGCAGTCGTTAAAGAATACCGTAAACGGGGAATTCCGTTGGATAACATTGTGCAGGACTGGGAATATTGGGGAGACAAACCTCATTGGAACAGCCTGACCTTCCATCCGGCAAACTTTAATCATCCCCGTCAGGTTATTGATGAACTGCATCAACAGGACCATGTTCATTTTATGCTTTCCGTATGGCCCGGATTCGGACCGGAAACGGCTGTCTATCAGTCTTTGGATTCTATCGGTGCATTGTTTAGTGAACCTACATGGGCAGGTTATAAGGTTTTTGATGCCTACAATCCTGTCGCGAGGGATATTTTCTGGCAATACCTCAAGAAAGGACTCTATGATATGGGTGTGGATGCTTGGTGGATGGATGCAACGGAACCATCTTTCCGGGATGGATTCACACAGTTGAAGCAGGAAGAAAAGACCAAATCGGCAGGTAATACTTATCTGGGTAGCTTCCACCGTTATCTGAACACTTATTCTTTAGAAATGCTAAAGGACTTCTATCAACGCCTGCGCGCCGAGAGCGATCAGAAGCGTATATTTATCCTAACTCGTTCCGCCTTTGCCTCGCAACAGCATTATGGTACAGCCGTATGGTCGGGTGACGTTTCGGCTTCATGGGAGAATATGCACAAACAACTGGTTGCCGGCTTAAACTTGTCTATGTCCGGTATTCCGTATTGGACTTCCGATACGGGAGGATTCTTTGTCACAGAACGGGATGCAAAATATCCCGACGGACTGAAAAGTAATGATTATAAAGAGTTATATTCCCGTTGGTTCCAGTTTAGCGCATTTACTCCTATCTTCCGTGCTCACGGTACGAATGTGCCGCGTGAAATTTGGCAATTCGGTGAAGAGGGGACATTATCTTATGATAATCAAGTGAAGTATATTTATCTGCGTTACCGTCTGTTGCCATACATTTACTCAATGTCCCATCAGGTAACCGCCAATAATTATACCATGTTGAGAGGTTTGGCAATGGATTTCACAACAGATACCCGGACATTTGATATTGATAATGCCTATATGTTCGGTACTTCCTTATTGGTGCGTCCGGTATTTCATCCGCAATCGGAAGAAAAGAACATCTGTATTTATCTGCCGGAACATAGCGGTAAATATTGGTATGACTTCTGGACCGGAGAAGCTTTTGAAGGAGGAAGAGAACAAATGCAGACAAATATCCTCGACATACTTCCGCTCTATGTGAAGGCTGGTTCTATCTTGCCTTTGGCAGAAGTGAAACAATATGCGATGGAATATCCCGATCGTGAACTGGAATTGCGTATCTATGGAGGAGCGGATGCTGCTTTTTTATGGTATGAGGATGAAGGTGATTCCTACCGCTATGAAGAGGGTGTATGTTCGAAAGTGCCGATGCAATGGAAAGATTCGGAACGGACATTGACTATTGGACTGCGTGAGGGAACTTATCCCGGTATGCCGGAACAAATAAAAATGCATGTGAAATTATATCTGCCTGAAGGTGTAGCTCTTGATAGCAAAGAGTGCGTCTACACAGGTAGAGAAGTAAAAATAAAGTTTTAATTATAAGTATATATCGATTATGAAGAAGTTTCTCTATATTTTTATTCTATTGTTTATTGTGGGATGGGCACAGGCGCAACAGCGTGTGGTATACACAATCAACGACGGATGGAAATTTACAAAAGGATCTCCGTTTGAAGCGCAGCTGGCCGGCTGTGACGACTCTTCTTGGGAGACGGTCAATATACCTCATACATGGAATAATAAAGATGCAGACGACGAAACTCCGGGATTTTATCGGGGACCGGCTTGGTACCGGAAACAATTGTTTGTAGATAAAAGCCAGGAGGGACGTCAGGCAGTGATCTATTTTGAAGGAGCCAATCAGGAAGTGCGATTTTATCTGAACGGTCAGTTCGTGGGAGAACACAAAGGAGGGTATACCCGTTTCTGTTTTGACATCACTTCCCATTTGCGTTATGGACAGGAAAACCTGTTTGCCATTTATGTGAACAATGTCTATAATCCGAATATTCCTCCCTTATCTGCCGATTTTACTTTCTTTGGCGGTATCTACCGGGATGTCTATCTGCAGTTTATGAATCCGGTACACATTGCAACGAATGATTATGCTTCGTCAGGAGTTTATATCCGTACACCCGAAGTGAACAACTCCGCAGCCTCGGTAGAAATTACTACATTACTGACGAATAATACACTCCAACCTGCAGAAATCAGGGTGGAAAATATAATCTGCGATGCGGATGGTAAGGAAGTGAAAAAGACTCATGCGGAAATAAAGCTGGCATCCGGTGAAACAAAGACAGACATCTCTAAAAAGATAAAAATAGATTCGCCCCGTTTGTGGGATATAGACGATCCTTATCGGTATATGGTATATACGCGTATTCTCGATAAAAGAAAGGGTACTTTGCTGGATGAAGTGGTGAATCCGTTAGGCTTGCGCTGGTTTAAATTTGATTCGGAAAAGGGCTTTTTCCTGAATGGCAAAGGACGTAAACTAATCGGAACTGCCCGGCATCAGGATTATTTTCAGAAAGGAAATGCCTTGCGCGATGAGTTGCATGTACAAGATGTACTGTTGTTGAAAGAGATGGGAGGGAACTTCCTGCGTGTGTCACATTATCCCCAAGATCCTGTAATCATGGAAATGTGTGATAAACTGGGTATTGTGACTTCGGTTGAAATCCCCGTTGTCAATGCTGTTACGGAAACTGAAGAGTTTTTGCAGAACTCCGTTGAGATGGCTAAAGAAATGGTACGTCAGGATTTCAACCGCCCTTCTGTTATGATTTGGGGGTATATGAATGAGATTTTTCTGCGTCGCCCTTATACCGAAGGCAAGCAATTGGAAGATTACTACCGCTTTACTGAAAAAGTAGCCCGTGCCTTGGAAGCGACCATCCGCGAGGAAGATCCTTCAAGATATACCATGATGGCTTATCATAATATGCCTCAATATTACGAAGATGCCCATCTGACCGAAATTCCGATGATTCAGGGGTGGAACCTGTATCAAGGCTGGTATGAGCCGGATATCAATGAGTTTCAACGTTTGCTCGACCGTGCCCATAAGGTATACAAGGGAAAAGTGTTGATGGTTACGGAATATGGACCGGGAGTAGATCCGGGACTTCATTCCTACCAGCCGGAACGTTTCGACTTCTCACAGGAATATGGTTTGGTGTATCATAAACATTATCTCCGTGAAATGATGAAACGTCCGTTTATTGCCGGTTCCAGTCTGTGGAATCTGAATGATTTTTATTCCGAATCCCGTGTCGATGCTGTTCCTCATGTAAACAATAAAGGAGTTGTCGGATTAAACAGGGAGAAGAAGGATGTTTATTGGTTTTATAAGACAGCTTTGTCACGTCGTCCGATACTTGTTATAGGTAATCGGGAGTGGAAAAGCCGTGGGGGAGTGGTGAATACTGCACAGAAAGAATGTATTCAGTCTGTTCCTGTATTCTCCAATGCGGAAGAAGTAGAGCTGTTTGTGAACAATAAGAGTCTGGGAAAGAAAAAGGTGGAAGATAATTATGCTTTGTTCGATGTACCGTTCGTTGGTGGGGAGAATCTCCTGGAAGCGGTTGCTGTGGCTGGTGATAGCAAATTGCGGGATATGCTCCGGATTCAGTTCCGGTTGGTAGGCTCACAGTTGAAAGACGAAGCAATCCCATTTACGGAAATAAATGTAATGTTGGGTTCTCCGAGATATTTTGAAGACCGTACAGCAAATGTAGCATGGATTCCCGAGCAGGAGTATAAGCCCGGTAGCTGGGGATTTGTAGGCGGAACTTCTTATCGTCGTAAAACAGGATTCGGCAGTATGCTTGGTTCGGATATTGACATTCTGGGAACGGATATGAATCCAATCTTCCAGACTCAACGTGTTGGAATAAAATCTTTTAAAGCTGATGTACCGAATGGAGAATATTCCGTATATTTGTACTGGGCAGAATTGGAGTCGGACAAAGAGAGGGAAGCGTTGGTTTATAATCTGGGAGCTGACTCGGAACAGACGTTTGCCGGAAACCGTAGCTTCGGAATTTCAATGAATGGAACGACTGTTTTGGATGATTTCAACATAGCTCGTGATTACGGATATGCCCGTGCTGTTATCAAGAAGTTTGTAGTAACGGTGAAGGATGGAAAAGGATTGAGTGTTGACTTTCATAAAAAAGAAGGAGAACCTATTCTGAACGCTATCCGTATTTATAGAAACTATTAATCATAAACACTGTCAATATGCTTAGGTCTATTTATTTACTGTCTTTTCTCCTCCTGCAATCTTTATTTGCTTTTGCCGGGAATGTAAAGGAGAATGTTCCGTCTTCTTTTGACTTGTATGTATGCATCGGACAATCCAACATGGCGGGGCGTGCAACATTAACTCCGGAAGTCATGGATACCCTCCAAAATGTGTATCTATTGAATGATAAGGGGAATTTTGAACCGGCAGTAAATCCTCTCAATCGTTATTCTACAGTTCGGAAAGATTTGTCAATGCAGCGTTTGGGACCGGCTTACGGCTTTGCTAAAGAGATGGCCCGACAAACGAAACGTCCTGTCGGGCTGGTAGTAAATGCGCGTGGAGGCTCATCCATCAACTCCTGGCTAAAAGGGAGTAAAGACGGATATTATGAAGAAGCTCTTTCCCGGGTTCGGATTGCAATGAAGCAGGGAGGTGTTTTGAAAGCAATCCTTTGGCATCAGGGAGAAGCCGATTGTTCGAATCCGGAAGCGTATAAACAGAAACTGATTTCTTTGGTGAAAGACTTGCGGGAAGATCTGGACATGCCGGATCTACCGGTTGTTGTAGGACAGATTTCACAATGGAACTGGACGAAAAGAGAAGCAGGTACAGTCCCCTTTAATCAGATGATTAAAAAAGTTTCTTCATTTATTCCCTATTCCGATTGGGTATCATCGAAAGGATTGGGATGGTATAAAGATGAGAAAGACCCTCATTTTAATACGGAAGCACAACTGTTATTAGGAAAACGTTATGCGAAAAAGATACTGAAGTTTTATAAACATCAATAGGATACCCTTTTTCGAAGGAACATAAAAGCCGGCTGATCCCTCATGAATCAGCCGGCTTTTGTATGGTGAATAACTAAATACTGCCTTGTTGATAGAAAAGGAGTCTATATGCTTAATTGTCTTGTTATAAGCAAATTAACCTGTTAATAACTTTGTTGATATCCTTGTTGATAACTGAAATTAGGTTGTGAATAAAACCAGTAAAGAAGAGTCGTCATAAAAAAGAAGAACCGCATTTCTGCGATTCTTCTTATCTTTAGTTGCGGAGATCCGACTCGAACGAATGACCTTTGGGTTATGAGCCCAACGAGCTACCAACTGCTCCACTCCGCGATGTTTAACGGGTGCAAAGGTACGGCTTTTTTTGAAACAAACAAATAATTTGCTGAATATTTTTCGAGTAAATCATCATTTTTTTCTTATTTAGTTGAGAATGAATGAAATAATGATGAAACTTTTTCTTAGCACCTATTAATATACAAATGTTAATATTCTCTCTATTTTCTTGTATGGTCTAAAGAAAAGAATTACTTTTGTTCAAAAGTATTGTGCTTCAATGATTTATAACTTTGGTTCTTAAACGTTGTTCTTAAATAGCCTTGTTTGAACGACACAAAGATAGGATTAATTATGTATAAGGCATAATTTTGAGATTAGAATTTTAGTCTGCATTTAGATGTGACAATTCATATTTAGATAAAAAAAGCCAGCTATCATCACTGACCACTGGCTATATTCTAATTATTTATTGAGTAGACTTTCTAAGGTCATTTTCAATATACTTTGTTTCTCTTCACTTTTAGCTTCTAGGACTCTTTTTACTATAGCATCTGGCATTTGTTTTAAAGCGTCACAAACAAGTTTATACCCATGTTCTGTAGACAGGTCGGCAACTACAGTAATCAAGTATCTTTTAGCGATAAAGGAATTGTCAAATTTAGTTCGTGCTGCATCCAAAAAGTATTTAGCACGTTCCAGATTATAATCTGTTTTTATTTCTTTACCTGCAATCAAATTACAGTATGCTGTCTTTCCCAACTTACCAGGAGCAAAACAAGCAATATAACCTATCGTAGTGGTTGGATAACCTAAATCGGCAAGTTCTTTTGTAAATTTTGCCAACTCATTTTGGGGATTAAATAGTGCCGCGCCATTAGCATAATCTGCACCACTCCACGGGTCAGTAATTGTGTTTGTTTCAGAGAGAATCTCTTTAGTGTTCTCATTGCTGTAACATTCATACAAGAACAGCTTTTCTTCATCTAAACCTGTTTCTTCGGCTGCCGTATATCTATGTTGTCCCTCAACAATGGCAACATACTTACTTGCTTCTTCATCCGGTATATCCTCTTTCGTAATAGGATGCACCAAAGTACAGCCGTCATTTACCGCTTTTTGTCCGTCTACATACATTAAAGGAACAAGATTCATTCCAAATTTCTCAAAGGACTTTTTCTTTCTTGAAATGTTCTTTGAATTAACACTACGATTGCCTTTAATAAAAGCAATCATTTTGCCTCCAATATAGAGGTCTTTTACAGAAATGATATTTTTGTTCATTGTCTATAAAAATTTAGGATTATTGGCAATATTACCAACGCTGCGAAGGTAAGAAACCATAAATTACTTTTCGTGAAAAATCAGATTATCTCGAAATTTCACATTTCCTCTATGAACCTTCTATATTTAGACCTTATTTTTTCAATTTCTGGATTAGGCAGTAAGATTAAGGGGAACGACTGCCCGTTTACTGTGAATAGAGAAAGTTTTATTGGGGATTTATTATAGTCGCGCATTAATGCTCTATAATTATCTGTATTTATTGGAACATTGTTCTTAAAACGACCAAACAAGTATAGGATGTATAAAACAAGCTTCTTTCTGTTTGAGGACATTTTTCCACCTTTGTATTTGCTCAAGAAGGCTTTCAATTCTTGTGCAAAATAATAATTCAAGATTCTTTTGTTTGCTATTTCATTCATTGTGGTAATCCTCTCAATTGTATAATGCTTCAAGTTATCTACTGTTACAATATCATCTTGCAGTTCTAAATAAGCTTGTTTCATTTTATTAATCAGTAGTTGACTAGAGATAGTAAACTTTTTGGTTTTAGTTGACGATTTACCTTTCTTCGTTTCTGTTGGCAACCTACCCACTACTTCAATACTTGCAACCTTCATTCCATCGTTTAGGTGGTTGAACAAGTCTAAATATTGGTCTGCTACAGATATGGATAGTTCAGCAACATTACATCCCATTATCATAGCGTACAGCAATACGGATAATCTCCATAATTTTAACGCATCCAGTTCCTCTCTTTCTAAATATTGAGCTAGAGTACTATCGTTAACAAAGACTTCTTCACTTAGCAATAATTTTCGTTTGTTATCATCTATGATTATGGTTTCAGCGAGTTTTACAGCTTCCTCATAATTTATAGCCTTGATATTGTTCAATATAATATGTTTGCTTTTGTCATCTATGCTTGTGGCTACCTGCAAGCATCTCTGCATATAAAAATCTACATATTCATTCATGGTATTATCTTTTAAAATCAATGACTGCAAAGAAACAAATTTATCCAATATTCCAGTCCACTGTATTATAAAAAATAAGGCAGTAAATGAAATTTCACTTACCACCTTATCAATGACTTAGTTTCATCATATCTCACAGGTACAAAAAATAAAATCATAAATATCTGGTATGAATCAGTTACAAGAATTGTTTTACTTGCTACTTCAAATCAAATCTTTTTGAAGATATACGCACATATATTCTGATAATCCAAAATGTATATCTTGTATTAGATTTACCTGATTCTTATCAATAACTTTGCCGTAGATAAATCAATTACCAATCTATTTATTTCTACAAAAATATGCAAGTAACACCAAAGAGGAATAACACAATTCATTATTTACCACAAGAGATTAAAGAAACCAAACTCACAGAAGTCACATATTTACCTATTACAAGGGAAATGTTAGAACAACTATTCTCAAATTCAGCTAAGAAGAATAAGCATAAATTAGTTAAGAAGAGAAGGAGGTAATTAATAAGGCAGCAAATGAATGTTACTTCAAATGCTGCCTTTTGATACTTTTAAATTATAATTGGATAAATTCTACATCGTCTACCTGAAGTTCCTGCTTACCAAATGTATAGTAACCAAATCCTGTATATTCTAATGGCATATAACGTACTTTCAGAATCTGTACACCATCAACAATGAATGTAAGAACCTGTCCATCGCTTATAAGTTCCCATTCTTGGTCAACCTTTTTTTTATCTTTCCATGTTACACCTTGTTGGATAGCTCCTACCACTATTCCATCCACTCTACGTTCAAATCGTACCATTTCATTATTGAAATTGAAACAATAGAAGTTTCCTCCGTCCCTATAATTAAAGACTAATCCAGTGGTACGGTCATTTGCTAATTTCTGAATATTGACGTGCGTTCTGATTTTGAAAGGTTTCTGTACATCAAGCGGAGCATAGCAATGAGTCTCAAAGAATGTATTTGCACCAACTTTAGTAGCTACACCGCTTAATGCAGTAAGAGCAATTCCTAATCCTTTATTTTCTCCTTTTGATACGATAGTCATTTTCCCCCCATCTATGACGGCTGTTCCATTATTACTTTCAAAAGCACATTCTGTCCATTCGAGAGAATTCGCATCAAACGTTTCTTTAAAATTTTGGGCATTTGTCTGAGCAAGCAAGAAAAATGCCATTCCAACTGTAAATACTAACTTTTTCATAAATTATAATATTAAATGATTAAAAAATTAAAGGCTACTAACTTTGCCTATACGTGTTTGTAACTCTTCAATCAAGGGCTCTAACTCTTTAGGAATGCGGTCTACTTCAGTAAACTCCCCATGTCTCGCAGCCATAGTTCCTGCAACTTCTGATGAAACTTTTATTTGAAAAGCGACACGCTTAGGTGTCGAAATATCCCTAATCGTTACTCTATTTCTTATCTGCTTTTCAGATAGACTAAATGTCTTGTATTGCCATGGAGTTTGTAAGTAACCACCATATATATCAGTAGCGGCAATTTCATCAAAGTAGTTCAAAAGTATTTGATGTAGTAATTTCCATGCAGGTGAAGCATTAACTTTATCACCATCCACACGATAATAAAGAGAATCCAAATCAATTGTAAAAAATTTATTTACAATACCGGATGCGGCAGAAGCACGATAAAATCCATCTTGCTGCAATGCGAAAGACAAACTACTCCGTTTATCCCCTCCATAAAATTTAGTCAAAATCGGTTTATATTCACTACATTCACATCGGATGATTATAACTTCATTTTTTTTCTTTGGACGTGTAAATTCTGCATATCCGTAACCTGTTAAAGCATTATTTATATATATGGCAGCATCCTTAGGTTCAACGGTGACCTTTACAATCTTAGGTATTTTCTCTGCGTGACACACGACCACAGACATTGATAGTACTGTTATTAAAAGTAAGATTCTTTTCATAATCATATTACTTACATTATCTAATTTGAGGTTTAACTTGTTGTCCAGAAGAATAACGATAATCCTTAGGAATATTCAATTCAAACAATTGATTTTTCTTTCCTTTGACATAATAATTCCTATTATATATTTCAACACCATTTTCCCTGCATGAAACTTTAATATAATCAGTTCCTTTGGGAACAATATAGTTAACCTGTCCTCGCCCAACATATTCTTCGTCAACATATATTTCTATATGTTGCTCATTACATAAGAGGCTTATTGGAATACTGGTAGCACATGAAATAAAAATAGTAATGGTTATAAATAGTCCAATAAATTTAAATGTTTTCATTTTGATAGATTATTTATCTTTCTATACCCTCAATAGAAAGGGTCAATTACAGAAATAAGTGTGAGGATATGCAATTATATTGCCCACTTGCCAATTGGCGGTAGTTTCAGGTTAGAACTGTCTATTTTGTATAATAAATGTATTATAGTCAGTGTTCCCTACTGACTGTTACATAATAAAAAAAGCTCTAAGTTTGCAGTTAATAGATAAGAGGTCGGAAATTTATTTTAAAAAAGTC
>OAST01000005.1_pt1 | contig 206488 bp, 151 predicted proteins | sample 1475821 | NCBI WGS metagenome assembly OAST01 (sample SAMEA2579924, study PRJEB22360) | human gut metagenome | biome: human gut; feature: human-associated habitat; material: faeces | place: Denmark | collected 2008/2010 | reverse complement strand
TTCAAGGAAATGTTTCCAAGTTTTTCCAAATCGATTTTCTGCTAAATCCATAATGCTTCATTTTTATACATCGCAAAAATATAAGAATGAAAAAAGGGCGACAAGATAGAATCGCGGAGACGCTTACAAAAGAAAAAACGTGAAAGGATGGGTGAAGGGAACACCCTTCACCTATAAACTGCTTATAGATAGGATAATACAAGGAAAAGTGAAGGGTGAAGAGATTGTTCATTATAACTCTTCGCATACCCGCATTTCCATACCTTTATATACCACTACAATCTTGTGTAGTTGCGTGGAGCCAATAGCTTGCTTCACCGTGTCCGTGTCGGCATAGCGGTTGGCTTGGGCGATGGCTTCTTGACGCAATTCCTCCACACGGTTTTCGGAATCGCGATATTTGGCGTATTTTAACTCAACGATGTAGCTGTGCTTCATGTCAGAATATATATCCAACATGGGACAGAGGAAAATATCGACGTAACCCGCTTGTGTATCTTGCTCGGAGATAGGACGGTAGAAGCGGTTTTGCGCAGTCATGGCCAAGGTGAAGCCGTGAACGAAGAATTCGCCCTTTTGCTTGTCACGTTGGGATGCATAACGTTTCAGGCAGTCGGCAATGTAGCCGAAATAGGCTTGCCAGTCGCCTCGATAAGCCAGCTGGCTTGAAAGTTCGCTTTTCTCATAGCTGCTGAAACTCAAGTCTGCGTCGTTGTATGTATTAAGTAAATAAGTGTATAGTTGCTCCTGAACCACCAGGTTGGGAATGGTCAGCTTGGTTTTTCCTTCATGCATTCCGCTAATGGTCAACATTCCGAAATAGTAGAGCAGGCTTATAAAATTGTCCGGACTGGTGATGTTGACGGCAGGGAAACCTTTCTTCAGTTCACCAGTGATATAACCTTGACTCACTAAAGTTTGAATGACGGAAGCATCGTGTGCAAACTCCTTATCCTTTCGAATGAGCATACGCAGCTTTTCATAGTCGATACGTATATTATCTTCTATCATTTCTCGTGGTGCTTTGCCGTTATCTATGTAATTCTTCACGAAGTAGAGCACCATGTTGGAGTTGTACATGGTAGTTTCACCGTAACAATCCTGCGCGAAGCAATAATTGTCGTACCACGGTTTCATTATTTCCATCAGTTCGTCAACAGTATGGCGGAAAGGGCTGTTGGTTGAATAGTAAGTCAGCATTTCGCGCACTTCTTCTTCGGTGAATCCCATCATTTGGTTAAATTGGGGGGTAAGTGAGTAGTTCGTGCCGATGTTGAAGCCACTCGTCAGGTCATCCATCGTTACGGGGCTTACGCCAGTGATGAAACAACGCTCTATGCTGGAATAAGTTCCTGCCTTCACCTTATTGAAGAAAGCACGTAGATAACCTTCGCCATGCGTTTCGTCAGTGTAACGGTGCAAGCTTTCCGCATCGGAAAGGATGGCGTTGGTGAAGTGGTCGTATTCGTCGATGAAGAGATACATTTTCTGTCCGGCACGTTCGCACTCCGAAACCAAATAGTCCAGTTGGTTGACAGCCCCGTCCTTTTCGTCCAATCGTTCTCTGATACCTTGTGGCAGGAGGTCGGAATAGACTTCACAGAAGAAGTCGAAGCGGATTTGGCAATGTGCATCCAGTCCTTTTCGATAATCGTTCAGTTCGCCGGTGATACCTGAAAAGTTAAGGTAAAGCACCAGATAGCTGTTGCGGTTTACTGTGGGATGCTTCCCGATGTAGAGGTCGCCGAATAAGTCGTTGAACTTATCGCGGGTACGCACATCGTAGTAGTGTTGCAGTACGTTCAGCGTGAGGCTTTTGCCGAAGCGGCGGGGACGGATGAAGAAAAAGAACCGGTCTGCCTGCTCTATCATAGGAATGAAGCGGGTTTTGTCTACATAATAATAGTCTTCGCGGCGGATGACTGCGAAGTTCATCATACCGTAAGGTAAACGCTTTCTGTTGGGTACTATATATTCCATTGGATCCATCTTCTGTCCTCCTGCTGATTTCTTTTTTATAACTTGCTTATTAATAGCGTTAACGACACAAAGATAGTAAAAGTTCTTGTTGGGTACGAGGCATCCTCAAAAAAGTATTGGAAAAACTCATTCACACAAAGAACTGCAGCCCTGACAAAGCTATTCTGAAACAGCAGTGAAGTGGCGGAAATAATTCTCGAGGTTAGCTTGTATATATTGAAAGATACTGTATTTTTGTGCAGAACTAAAAAAAGAAGAGACTATGTTGGACATTATTTTGATCGTAATTAGTGCCCTTTGTATGATAGCCGGGTTAGCAGGTTGTATTCTGCCGTTTCTTCCCGGTCCGCCTATTGCTTATGTGGGGTTGGTCATTCTGCACTTCACGGATAAGGTACAATATTCTACGACACAATTAATTGTATGGCTATTGATTGTAGCTGTTTTGCAGGTATTGGATTATTTCACTCCGATGCTGGGAAGTAAATATAGTGGCGGTAGTAAATGGGGGAATTGGGGATGTATTGTAGGAACTCTTGTCGGTCTTCTTTTCTTGCCTTGGGGTATTATTCTTGGTCCGTTTCTAGGAGCGGTGATTGGTGAACTATTAGGAAATAAAGAGTTCTCGCAGGCACTCAAATCAGGTGTGGGCTCTTTACTCGGATTTATATTCGGAACTTTACTGAAGTTCGTTGTCTGCGGTTATTTTTGCTATCAATTTATCATAGGTCTTATTCGGTAACCTATTTGATGTTGTAAAACATTCGTAAGAATAACCTATCTATTGCCTTTACATAGAGTACTAAATCGATGTGTGTTCGTCTTTATTGAAGTAGCACATTGAGGTAGTACCATGAAAAAGACTTTTATTTATCTTTCTTTTATCATTTTCTTGGGGTGGTTTCCCTCGCTTTTTGCGGGAGAAATTTATGTATCCCTGCAGGGGAATGATAAGAATCCCGGGACAAAGGAAGCTCCGTTTTATACATTAAACCGGGCGATCAAGCAGGCTCGTGAATGGCGTAGACTGAATCGGTTGGAAGTAGCCGGAGGAATTTATATTAGTTTGGAAGAGGGTGTTTATGCCCAGCGCAATTCTCTATTTCTTCGTCCGGAAGATAGTGGGACACCCGATTCTCCAACGGTGATTTGTGCAGTAGATGGTGCTCATCCTGTGATTAGTGGTGGAGTTGCTGTTACGGGGTGGAAGCGTGGATGTAATCATCCGGCAATTCCTGAAAAGCTAAAGCAGAAGATATGGTCGGCAGAGGCTCCCCTAATAGGAAATAGAAGGGTAGAAACCCGGCAAATGTGGGTGAACGGTCATAAAGTTCAAAGAGCTGCGCAATTTCCTGACGGAGGATTGGAACGAATGATTGACTTCAATCCGGAAGAACAAACAATAACGATCCCCGTTTCTCAAAGTGTAAATCCGAAGAGACTACAAAATGCCGGCCAACTGGAAATGATTGTCCATCAACGCTGGGCGATTGCTATTTTGCGCGTGAAAAGTATAGACGCGAAAGACGGACAAGCTGTAGTTCGCTTCCATGAACCCGAAAGTCACCTGGAGTTTGCTCATCCCTGGCCGCAACCCGTCATCGGAGGAGAGAAAGGAAATTCTTCCTTTTGCCTGACCAATGCACTGGAATTGCTGGACCAACCCGGTGAATGGTTCCAGGAATATCCTTCCGGCACGATTTACTATTATCCGCAGGCGGGCGAAAATATGGAAACAGCTGAAGTGATTATCCCTGCCTTGGAAACTTTAGTGACCATAGACGGTACATTGTCTCGTCCGGTAAAACATATACAATTTAACGGAATTACTTTTGCGCATACCTCCTGGATGCGTCCTTCTTTTCAGGGGCACGTCACCTTGCAAGGGGGATTTCCTTTATTGGATGCCTATAAACTACAAGAACCGGGGCTTCCGGAAAAAGCAGAACTGGAAAATCAAGCCTGGATCACCCGTCCCGAAACGGCAATATGTGTAAGAGGTGCCGAGCATATTGATTTCAAGCATTGCACGTTCCGTCATTTATCGTCCACCGGACTGGATTATGAATGGGCCGTTACTGCATCGAGCGTCGAAGATTGTCAATTTACGGATATTGGAGGAACGGCTTTACTGGTCGGTGCATTTCCGGACGGAGGATTTGAGACGCACGTCCCTTTTATTCCTGTTGACGTACGGGAATTATGTTCCCATATTACTATCAGAAACAATTTCATCAGTAATGTGACTAATGAAGACTGGGGATGTGTAGGTATCGGCGCCGGATATGTCAGAAACATGGATATTTCTCATAATGAAGTCTGCCATCTGAACTATTCAGGGATTTGTGTAGGCTGGGGATGGACATCGCTGGAGAGCGGAATGTGCAATAACCGGATAGAAGCAAACTATGTACATCACTTTGCCCGTCGGCTATACGATGCAGGCGGCCTGTATACTCTTTCCAACCAGCCGGGTTCCGTCATGCGAAATAACCGGATCGAACATTTAATCGAAGCCCCCTACGCTACGAATGACCGTGCTTTTTATATCTATCTGGATGAAGCTACGGACGGATATACAATGGAAAACAACTGGTGTCCCACTGAACGTTTTGATTCGAACCGCCCCGGGAAAAAGAACGTGTGGAAGAATAACGGCCCTCAAGTGGCGGACAGTATTAAATACAAAGCCGGAAGAATAAAGCAAGATTGAAACAAATCAATGGATTAACATAGTCATCAATGTACTAGTATAGCAATCAATAAACAAGTGTAATAATCATTAGAACTAGACTACTATGGTAATCATTCAAACTAATATGATAATTATAGTAATCAATAAACGATATTTAATCAATAAAATAGATGAAACCAACGAATTACCATTTATTTGATTTCCTTGATTTCGATACCGAGTTATCAAGGAATGAGTCGCTTTGGAAAGCATACAAGCCAACGGCTGTTTATGAAAAGGAAGGAGATATTTACGTAACAGTTCCCTTTCAGAAGCAAAAGCTGGCTAACGATATGATGGCGGATACCGATGTTCCCCAGGAGGAATACACGTTAATCATCCGTCAGTATAACATCGGCATCACCCGTCTGTTTCTTGGCTTCGGTGATTATGTACTGACAGATGAGTCGGAAATGCTACAATTCAGTGACCGGATTCAGAAAGTGCCCCTGTTTATAAAAGAACAAAAAGGAAAATGGATTCTTTCGACGGAGGACGGAACGAAGCGTGCCGTTATCAATGTGGAAGAGCCTCTATTAGACCGATGGAGCGAATTGCTTCCCGACCCTCAAGAAACGCTTGACATCACTTTATACCCTGACGGAAAGCGTGAAATCCGCTTGTCAGCCTATGACCATTTTTCGCCTCCCCGCTACGATGCGTTACCTGTTGCTTTTTGCAAACGCGACGGTCGGAAAGAACGTGCAACGCTTTCTTTTGAATGTAAGCCCGATGAATGTTTTGCCGGAACCGGAGAACGTTTCTTTAAAATGGACTTGAGTGGACAGACTTTCTTCCTGAAAAACCAGGACGGGCAAGGAGTCAATAACCGGCGTACTTATAAGAATATCCCTTTCTATCTATCCAGCCGCATGTATGGAACATTCTACCATACATGTGCTCATAGCAAGCTCTCGCTGGCCGGACATTCCACCCGTTCCGTACAGTTTCTAAGCGACCAGGCATTGCTTGATGTATTCGTAATAGGCGGTGATACGATGGAAGATATTCTTCGCGGTTATCGTGACCTGACCGGCTATCCGTCTATGCCTCCTCTTTGGAGTTTTGGCGTTTGGATGAGCCGTATGACTTATTTCAGTGCCGATGAAGTAGACGAAATATGCGACCGCATGCGTGCCGAACACTATCCCTGTGATGTAATTCATCTGGATACGGGCTGGTTCCGTACCGATTGGCTCTGCGAATGGAAATTCAATGAAGAACGGTTCCCCGATCCGAAAGGATTCATCGGACGGTTGAAAAAGAATGGCTATCGTGTCTCTTTATGGCAACTTCCATACGTTGCGGAAAATGCAGAGCAGATTGATGAAGCCAGAGCCAATGATTATATAGCCCCATTGACCAAACAACAAGCGACCGATGGTTCCAACTTCTCCGCCCTGGATTATGCCGGAACAATCGACTTTACTTATCCGAAAGCAACCGAATGGTACAAAGGACTATTGAAACAACTCCTGAATATGGGAGTAACCTGTATCAAAACCGATTTCGGTGAAAACATTCACATGGACACCCTCTATAAAGGTATGAAGCCGGAATTGTTGAACAACCTGTATGCCCTGCTTTATCAAAAGGCTGCTTACGAAATTACGAAAGAAGTGACAGGTGACGGCATTGTCTGGGCACGTTCCGCATGGGCGGGATGCCAGCGTTATCCTTTGCATTGGGGAGGCGATTCCTGTAGTTCTTGGGATGGAATGGCAGGTTCTCTGAAAGGTGGTCTGCATTTCGGTCTGTCGGGATTTGCTTTTTGGAGCCATGATGTTCCCGGCTTCCATACATTGCCCAATTTTATGAACTCGGTAGTAGCAGATGATGTGTACATGCGTTGGACTCAATTCGGCGTATTCACATCGCATATCCGTTATCACGGAACCAATAAGCGTGAACCCTGGCACTATCCGGCCATAGCTCCGTTGGTGAAAAAGTGGTGGAAATTGCGTTATTCGCTCATTCCATACATCGTAGAACAAAGTAAACTAGCCATAGAAAGCGGCTATCCGCTCTTGCAGGCACTCATTCTGCATCATCCGGAAGATAAACTTTGTTGGCATATAGATGATGAATACTATTTCGGCAATGATTTCCTGGTAGCTCCGGTGATGAACAGCGAAAACCGTCGGGATATCTATCTTCCCGAAGGAAAATGGGTGAACTTCTTTACGGGAGAACATTTGGAAGGAGCATGCTGGTTGAGAGACGTGTATGTTCCGTTGGAAGAAATGCCCGTATATGTGCGTGCAAATGCCGTGATACCCATCTATCCGGAAGACGTGGACTGTACGGATGAAATGGATTTAAGCAAGAGCATGGCTTTACGCATAGATAATGATTATAAAGGATTTTGGAATAGATAAATAGAAATAACTCAAGTTTTGTAAGTAGCCTGAAAGGCTTACATAATATTGCGTAGAGTGATACCTTACGCTATATACCAAGAGGCTTTCAACCTAATAAATTACTTCCGAAACTTGAGTAGAATAAATAAAAAATGGCAGAGTATGAAAACATGGAAGAGTAATTTAGAAGAAACAAAACAACGTTATATAAATTGGTGGAACCATAAAGGAATCATTCTCAATATGTGGGAACACTTCCAGGAAGGAGTGCAACCACATGCAGAGATAATGCCTCCCGCGCCGGCAAAAGATTTGTCGCAAAAATGGTTCGACCCTCAATGGAGAGCAGAATATCTGGACTGGTACGTAGCGCACAGCAGTCTGAAAGCGGATATTCTTCCGGTTGCGAATACCCAACTGGGCCCCGGCTCACTGGCCGCCATCTTAGGCGGAGTGTTTGAAGGCGGGGAAGACACCATTTGGATTCATCCCAACCCGGATTTCACCGATGAAATAGTCTTTAACCTTGAACACCCGAACTGGATTCTTCATAAAGAACTCCTGAAAGCCTGCAAAGCGAAAGCCAACGGACACTACTTTGTCGGTATGCCCGACCTGATGGAAGGATTGGATGTTCTGGCCGCACTGAAAGGAACGGATAGGGTATTACTGGACACAGTGATGCAGCCCGAAATCTTGGAACAACAGATGCAGCAAATCAACGACATCTACTTCAAAGTATTTGATGAACTATACGACATCATCCGTGAAGGCGACGAGATGGCTTTCTGTTATTTCTCGTCCTGGGCTCCCGGAAAGATGAGTAAACTGCAAAGTGATATTTCAACCATGATTAGTCAGGATGATTATCGCCGGTTTGTGCAACCTTTTATTCGTGAACAATGTCAGAAGATTGATTATACCCTTTATCATCTGGATGGAGTGGGAGCCATGCATCACCTGCCTGCCTTGCTTGAAATTGAAGAATTGAATGCGATTCAATGGACCCCCGGAGTGGGCGAACCACAAGGAGGATCTCCCAAATGGTACGATCTGTATAAGAAGATTCTGGCAGGAGGAAAGAGCGTGATGGCTTGCTGGGTGACATTAGACGAACTAAAACCTCTATTGGATCATATCGGCGCGGACGGTGTACATTTGGAAATGGATTTCCATAACGAAAAGGAAGTGGAACAGGCCATGCGGATTGTCGAAGAATATACCGGTTCTTCTACCGCTGTAAATACCAATAAGCATCAACAGGATGCCGACTTGGCAGCTACCGGACAGGAACGTATTTGTATACGGGAAGAACAACATCGGGAAGAGGATAAACTGAAACCTCTGTATGAAGCCATTGTTGCCGGGAAACTGGAACCTGCGGTTGAAATCACCCGGCAAGCCATTGCGGAAGGAGTAGCTCCTCAAATGATTATCAATAATTATATGATTAAAGCAATGGGCGAAGTGGGACAACGTTTCCAGGATGGAAAAGCTTTTGTTCCTCAACTGTTGATGGCAGGACGTGCCATGAAAGGGGCTTTGGAGCTACTGAAACCTTTATTGGCAGGAAGTGCTTCCACTACAATCGGTAAGATTGTCATCGGTACAGTGAAAGGAGATCTCCATGATATTGGTAAAAACCTGGTGGCTTCCATGCTGGAGGGTTGCGGCTTTGAAGTCATAAATATTGGTATTGATGTGACTTGTGACAAGTTTGTGGAAGCTGTGAAGGAAAACCATGCTGACATCTTGTGCATGAGCGCATTGCTGACTACTACCATGACGTATATGAAAGAGGTTATCCAGGCATTAGAAGAGGCCGGTATTCGTAATCAAGTGAAAGTGATGATTGGCGGAGCACCCGTCAGTCAGGGGTTTGCTGACGAAATCGGTGCGGACGGATATAGTGATAATGCGAATACAGCCGTAGCAGTTGCCAAAGAACTGATTGGGAATAAAAAATAGAATAAAAAGGCACGGATTACACGGATAAACACGGCTTTTAATTACATAGCCTATTAAAACCGTGAAATCCATGTAATCCATGTAATCTTTGCCTAAAGAAAATTAGATTTAAACTTACGTTACTTATTTAATACTTGAATTATGCATGTGAAATTCTTAGAGACATTAGATTGGAGTATTCTGATTGCCTACTTCCTTATTTTGATAGCTATTGGTATATGGGCAAGTTCTAAACGAAAAAAGGGGAGTAGTCTTTTCCTTGCGGAGAATTCGTTGAGATGGTATCATATCGGTTTCTCCATGTGGGGGACGAATGTCGGACCTTCCATGTTGATAGCTTCCGCAAGTGCCGGATTTACTACTGGTATTGTTTCGGGGAATTATGCCTGGTATGCATTTGTCTTTATATGTCTGCTTGCTTTTGTCTTTGCTCCCCGATATTTGGGTAGTCGCATCACGACATTGCCTGAATTTATGGGAAAACGTTTCGGACAATCTACCCGTAACATCCTTGCCTGGTATACCATTATTACCATTCTTATTTCATGGCTTGCATTGACTTTATTTGCCGGTGGAGTCCTGATCCGTCAGGTCTTCGATATTCCTATGTGGCAATCGGCATTGCTGTTACTTGTCATCTCCGCTTTCTTCACGATGCTCGGCGGACTGAAAGCTGTGGCCTACACGAATGTATATCAAATGATACTGTTGATTGTAGTATCAGCCACACTGGCTATCATGGGAATCTATAAAGTGGGCGGTGTAGGCGCACTGGTGGATGCCGTTCCGGCGGATTACTGGAATCTTTTCCATCCAAATGATGACCCGGCTTTTCCTTGGCTACCTATTATCCTGGGTTATCCTATTATGGGAGTTTGGTTTTGGTGTACGGATCAGTTGATGGTGCAACCGGTTCTTGCTGCCAGGAATCTCAAAGAAGGTCAGATGGGAACCAACTTTACCGGATGGTTGAAAATATTAGATGTACCTCTTTACATTCTTCCCGGCATTATCTGCCTCGCTTTATTCCCACAATTGGAGAATCCCGATGAGGCTTACATGACAATGGTGACTCATCTGTTCCCGACAGGAATGGTCGGCTTGGTATTGGCTGTATTGACAGCAGCATTGGTAAGTACTGTCGGCTCTGCATTGAATGCATTAAGTACGGTATTCACGATGGATATCTATGTGAAGAAAATCCGACCGCAGGCAAAGCAGAGAGAGATTATCAGAGTGGGACAAGTGGTTACGGTAGTCGGTGCACTGATCTCTGTGATAATAACCATAGCGATCGACAGCATCAAAGGACTGAATCTGTTTAATGTTTTCCAGTCTGTACTGGGATTTATAGCTCCTCCGATGGCAGCTGTATTTCTCTTTGGCGTGTTCTGGAAACGCACCACTACTCTGGCAGCTAATATGGCTCTGACATTGGGAACAGTGTTTAGTATCGGAGTAGGAATCTTGTATTTATGGGTGTTTCCGGCAGAACAATATGATGCATGGCCCCATTTTATGCTGCTTTCCTTCTACTTATTCGTTATCATCGGAATAGGCATGATAGTAGTCAGCCTGTGGGATAAGTCTCCGCAATTGGGCATCTTGAATATGGAAAAGATAGAGGACAAACCTGCACGAATTGTTCTTATTCTATGGGGATTACTTATTGTGACTATGATCGGGCTTTACATCTTCTTCAATGGCCACTAGTTTTTATTCACCACAGAGGACGCAGAGATTATTATCTAATAATAAAAGACTCTGTGTCCTCTGCGTCCTCTGTGGTGAAACTATTTTCTGCGAAAACAATTCTCATACGTACACAGCCCGCAAGTATATTCCAGCTTACGGACATGAGAACCCACTCCGATAATACCACTTACAGATTTGATGGGAATCATAAGGCTGGAATCTGTCAACTGAATACCACAGGGCGAAGCGACCGGAAATAAGGAGAATAGTTTTTGTTGTTCCGATACGTGCCATCCGCAATAACCGGGGCTGTATCTGTTAGTGTGCTTCCAACCTCTCTTTTCGATAAATGCAGCCAACTCCTCTTCCATGCAATCAGCAGCCTTTTCTGCAATGATGCTCCCCAATGAGTCTGCTATATATACTTTCACCATGTCGTCCTCTTGCTGAAGCAGATGTTGAAACTCCTCAAATTCAACTCCCGCAGTGGCGGTAAAAAAGGCAAAGGCTTCCGAACCCCGTAGTTGGCGGGCAATGGTTTTACCGATTGAGAGAACCGTATCTTTTACAGTCAGTGTTGCTTTTTCAGTGTCAAGCAGTCCGTCAGTGAGGAAAAAGAAAAAACGGGGACGAAGAAGGGGAGTGATACGGTCAAGTAACGTATTTATTTCTTCTATAACCATTCCATCCGGCATAGAATCTTTATATCCCATCGCCTCGTAGATATCGGACGATGGGATTTGCAGTTTCTGGTAAGTAAGTTCCTGTTCAACCATTGGTGGATGCATTGAAATATATAGGTTGTTGTAATCCTGCGGACACAGAATTAAACTTGTGTCTTATTGAACTCTTCCAATGCAGTATAAAATGCATCTATATTAACAGAAGACGTATGTGGCGGAATATCACAACCACTTGACAATACGAAATTCGGATATGCACGGGTAGCCTCCAATAGTTGCAAAGTCGCTTCCTTCATAGTCTCCGGACCTGCCATCTTGAAAAGGCTCACCGGGTCCAGATTTCCCATTGCCAGTGCATCGGCCGGAACCTCTTTCAACGCTTCCTCCATCTTAATTTTATTCCCGAAGTGGTAAGCGGCTGCACCGGTATAAACCATCGCTTGTGTGCAATTCCCTGTGTTTCCGCAATTATGAAGTACTACGGCAAAGTGATCATCCTGTACCTTCTCTATTATTTCCTTCACGAATAAAGAAGAATATTGCAGGCAATCTTCGTTGGATAACAGTCCTGCAGCAGGTTCAGCCATGACTACACCGTTCACACCGGTTGCTTTCAATGCCATGCAATAGCGGGTGATGAAGTCACTGCATTTTCTTAATAACGTATTGGCTGCATCGGGGTTAATGTAAATCAGCATCATGATTTCCGACATATCATACAAACGTCCGGCCAGCGAATAAGGACCGATGCAACCGGCAAAAACCGGACGGTCTGTTACATTTCTGGCTGTCAGCATATTCGCTTTAAGATATTCCGGGATTCTTCCTTTATTCAACGCCGGAACTTCCAACTTTTCAATAGCAGCTTCATCCGCTAGCAAACGGCCGGACACACTGGGCACCTCATTTTCCGGAAAGATAATCTCTGCCCCGAAAGCTTCCGCTTCTACCGTCAGATCCATGATAACGGTTGCTGCCGCAGCCGGATACTTGTCACAAAGAGCTTTGATAGCCTCATAATGAACCTGTCCGTTTGTTACCGCATCATGCACCGTTTTCCCGATAAATTCGATACCCGGATGTGTCATGATCGGAATTGCAATCGTTTCCTTACGCTGGATCGTTTGGCTGATCCATTCTTTCATATTCAGTTTACCCATAATTTCAGTTTTTAATATCGTCTTGTAATAAAGACGAAGTTGCCCTTCTTTTGTAATCTCGTATATGATAAAATCTTATACCAGTATAAAAATAAAGCTGCCCTTCAAAAAGAAGAACAGCTTTACACCTATTTGATTTATCTTCGAGCTTTATTTTACCGGAATCTTATCAATACGGTTCTGATGGCGTCCGCCGTCAAATTTGGTAGAGAAGAACTCTGTCAAAATCATGTCCGCTTCTTCAGTGCTGATGAAGCGTCCCGGCATAACCAGTACATTAGCGTCATTGTGCTGACGAGCCAGGTGTGCGATCTCTGCATTCCAGCAGAGAGCAGCACGAACCCCTTGGTGCTTGTTCAGCGTCATATTGATTCCGTTTCCACTGCCACAGATAGCGATACCGGGATAACATTCTCCCGATTCCACTGCAAGAGCCAGTGGATGAGCATAATCCGGATAGTCTACGCTTGCGGTAGAGTTAGTTCCGAAATCCTTGTAAGCCCAGCCTTTTGCTTCCAGCCAGCCGCGAACATATTCTTTCAGTTCAAAACCGGCATGGTCGCATGCTAATCCGATTGTTTTCATTAGAGCATTGCTTTTACTTGGTTATATACGTTCTCGGCAGTAAATCCAAGTTTCTCATCCAACACTGTGTAAGGAGCAGAGAAACCGAAAGATTCCAATCCCCAAACTTTACCGTGGCAACCTACCAGACCTTGAAGAGTGACAGGCAGACCGGCAGTCATACCGAAAATCTTCGCATCTGCCGGAAGGATAGCTTCCTGATATTCTTTCGGTTGGTTGCGGAACAGACCTTCAGACGGAGCAGATACAATGCGTACCTTCACACCATCTTTGCGAAGCAACTCTGTGCCGGCTACTAATGTAGACACTTCAGAACCTGAAGCCACCAAGATAACATCCGGATTTTCGTCGGAACCTGCTACGATATAAGCACCCTTGGCTGCTTGTTCGTAATCTGTTCCTGCCGGTAAGTTGGCAATATTCTGGCGAGAGAAGATCAATCCTGTCGGAGTAGACATATTTTCCATAGCAAGTTTCCAAGCGATGGTTGTCTCTTCTGCATCAGCCGGACGAAGTACCAACATAGAGTTGTGTCCCTTATGGTTTTTCAGTTTTTCCATCAGGCGGATTTGTGCTTCCTGTTCTACCGGTTCGTGAGTAGGACCGTCTTCACCTACGCGGAATGCGTCGTGTGTCCAGATGAATTTCACCGGTTGTTCCATCAAAGCAGCCATACGTACGGCAGGTTTCATGTAATCGGAGAATACGAAGAAGGTACCGCAAGCAGCGATCACACCACCGTGGAGAGACATACCGATACAGATACAAGCCATTGACAATTCAGATACACCTGCTTGGAAGAATGCTCCGCTGAAATCACCTTTCTTGAAAGAATGAGTCTTTTTCAGGAAACCGTCAGTCTTGTCAGAGTTAGAAAGGTCGGCCGAAGCAACGATCATGTTTTCTACCTGTGTAGCAAGTGCGCCCAATACGGTTGCAGATGCAGCACGAGTAGCGCTACCTGCTTTCTGTTCGATAGCAGCCCAGTCCACTTTCGGAGCTTTGCCCGAGAAGAAGAGTTCCAGTTTTGCTGCCAGTTCCGGGTTTGCTTTCGCCCATGCAGCTTTCTTTGCATACTTTTCAGCAACGATCTTCTTCAGTTCTTCTGCACGTTTTGCATACAGTTCGGCTACTTCCGGGAATATAACAAACGGGTTAGTAGGATCACCACCCAGATTCTTGATTGTATTTACATAAGCGTCGCCACCGAGAGGAGCACCGTGTGTAGCGCAGTTAGCTTCATAGCTGCTGCCGTCTGCCTTGCGTGCACCTTTACCCATTACGGTTTTACCGATAATCAGTGTCGGACGTTCTTTTTCAGCTTGTGCTTCTTTGATTGCCGCACGGATTTCGTCAGGATCATTACCGTTGATATTAAGTACGTTCCATCCCCATGCTTCATATTTCATGGCAGTGTCTTCAACGGTTACGTCTTTCGTTTCTGTAGAAAGCTGAATATCGTTGGAGTCATAGAACATAATCAGGTTGTCCAATCCCAGTGCACCGGCAATACGTCCGGAACCTTGAGAGATTTCTTCCTGAATACCACCGTCAGAGATGTAAGCGTAAATGGTCTGATTCATCACCTCGTCGAAACGGGCTTTCAAGAATTTGGCAGCGATAGCAGCACCTACTGCAAAAGTGTGTCCCTGTCCTAGCGGACCAGAAGTATTTTCGATGCCACGCATGATGTCCACTTCAGGATGTCCCGGAGTAGGGCTTCCCCATTGACGGAATTCTTTCAGCTCGTCCAGCGTGAATTTTCCTGTCAATGCCAACGTAGAATAAAGCATCGGAGACATGTGGCCCGGGTCGAGGAAGAAGCGGTCACGTCCTTCCCAACGGGGATTTTCAGGATCGTATACTAGAAACTCAGAGAAGAGTACATTTACAAAATCAGCACCACCCATGGCGCCACCCGGGTGACCGGAATTGGCTTTCTCAACCATTGAAGCAGCAAGAATACGGATGTTATCCGCTGCACGATTCATAAGTTTGTTATCGTTCATATCATTAAAATTTAATTGATTTCTGTCAGATTGTTCGCAAAGATAACTCTTTATGTGGATTTAACAATCCAAAAGAGCTATCTTTTTTATCGACAATTTTACGGTCTTCTTGTTTGTGATACAATAAGTAATTGCTCTAAAATTACTGTAACTCTAAAGTAACAATGGACTTAGCAGGAAGTTTTACCTTCATTGTACCTTTATTGATTTTTACCTCTTTGAAAGGTGCCGGTTTTACAATATTAGGTTTTTCAAAAGAATTGTAATCGGTCAGTTTGGAAGCGGTCAGAATCTCTCCGATAGCTTTCTTGGCTTTCGTATCACCCAGATTGATGGTGATTTCCTGCGCTTCATCAGCATCTACATTGGAAAGAGAAATATGGATCACCCCATCTTTATTTTTGGAAGCTGTGGCGCTCACCATCGGTACAGTGCGGTTATCACGTACACTTATCTTTTCGCAAGTCAGGTCGATAGGAAGATAAGTGGCATCCTGGTGTACTTTATACATTTTGAAGACATAATAAGTAGGCGTCAACACCATTTCTTTGTCTTTCGTCAGAATCATCGATTGAAGTACGTTGACAATCTGTGCGATATTTGCCATCTTCAGGCGGTCTGTATATTTGTGGAATACATCAAGACTCAAAGAAGCCACGAAAGCATCACGCAATGTGTTCTGCTGATACAGATGTCCTTTGATGGTTCCCGGTTCCTCATCCCACCAGGTTCCCCATTCGTCCAGTAAGAGAGCGATTTTCTTGTCCTTGTCATATTTGTCCATGATGGCACAATGTTTCTTGAGTACATCTTCTACTTCCAGACATTTGCCCATCGTCCAGTAATAATCATCCTTGTTGAATTGAGTGGCTGATCCTTTGCTGCCACTCCATCCGGTTACGGTATAATAGTGCAGAGAAAGACCGTCCATCCGGTGTCCTACACGATTCATCAATACATCTGTCCATTTGTAATCATAGTCACTTGCGCCACTGGCAATCTTGAACAGACGGTTGCCGTCATAATTGCGGCAATAAGTAGAATAACGACGATATAAGTCTGCGTAATATTCCGGACGCATGCTGCCACCGCATCCCCAGCTTTCATTTCCTACGCCGAGATATTTCAATTTCCATGCTTTGTCGCGACCATTCTTACGGCGAAGGTTGGCCATAGGCGAGTCTCTGTCAGAAGTCATATATTCCACCCATTTAGCAAGCTCTTCCACTGTGCCGCTACCTACATTTCCACTCACGTATGGTTCGCAACCCAGCATTTCGCAAAGATTCAAAAACTCGTGCGTTCCGAAACTGTTATCTTCAATGGTACCGCCCCAGTTGTTGTTCACCATCTTCGGACGGTTCTCTTTCGGACCAATGCCGTCCATCCAGTGGTATTCATCGGCAAAGCATCCGCCCGGCCAGCGAAGAACGGGAACGGACAAGTCTTTCAGTGCATTGAATACGTCTGTGCGATATCCCTTGATATTAGGAATATCCGAGTTTTCGCCTACCCAAAGACCGCCGTAGATACATGAACCCAAGTGTTCGGCAAACTGGCCGTAAATTTCCTTCGGTATGATTTCTTTGCCTTGGTCGGCATGTACGGTTATGGTAGCACTCTTTTGTGCAGAAAGAGATACAGATGCTGCCAGAAAAGCCGTGCTGACTAATAGTTTTGCTTTCATAAATGGTATTTGTTTAATGATTATTTTTTACCACAGATTACGCAGATTATCACAGATTGATTTTATTCTGACTACTATCATGTTATAACCCATAAATAATCTGTGTTAATCCGTGTAATCTGTGGTGACTTCTATTTTAGTAAACGAACTTCATAAACGGCAGAGGTCCATTCCGTCCCGTCAGGGATAAAACGTATCGGACAACTACCCGTATTCAATTTTTGAGGCAAAACGTATGAAAGGGTTATGAAACCGTCTTTATCCGCTTCACTGACAGTTGGATGAACAGCCAACTTTTCGTTATTCAAAAGAATAGCCACTTTATTGCGGTCATCTTTCCGTACCGTAATCAGGAGGCGGCTTGCTTCTTCTTTCACTTTCAACTGATAGCCGAACCAACCTTTAGCACGTCGGAAATGCCGGTCTTTATTCGTCCCTGTTTCTGCCTGCTCATACTGGATGCCATGATCAGACTCCGGCTGCTGTTCGCCAGGGAAGATCAGGTCAATGGTTTGATTAGCTAATTCCGTTGCTTTTCGTTCAGCCGTTGCCATCTCTTCCTGAATCGCTTTAAACTGCTCTTCGCTTGCCTGCCGGAAATAAACGGCATAACGGGAATTATGCAGGCGGAAGAACGGGACGAGTTCCAATGCTTTGCCTTGTGCAGGATAAACCTCTCCGTTATAGTTGAAAGTAATCCGGCTATTCTGTTCTTTCTGAAGAGATTTGCAGATTGAATCTGGATTTCCTATCAGCATCGGGACTTCTTGCAAAGGAATTTGTTTGCCATGAGCGATATGTCCGCCACGGCTGTCATCGGCATATAAACCGTCAAGATGTTCTGTGCCTGTGGAAGCTGCAAGAACGATCGGACCATATAAGAAAGCATAATAATCTTTCTTGTCGGGAATCTGTTCCACGCTGACTTTCATAGGCAAGTGGAAAGTAACGACATCTCCTTTTTTCCATTTGCGGGAGAGAGGAAGATATTGGTTACCTTTTGCCATAACGAACATTTTTCTTTTTCCATTGATGCTGACGCTATATCCTTTGGATTGGTTCGCCCATTCCGGAATACGTATCATTAAAGTACGTTTTTTCTTAGGGGCTTCATCTATTCGTAAAGTTACCTTGCCGTCATCGGGGAAACGGGTTTCCTGTGTCAAAATAATGCCTTGCTCTTTCCAGGTCAGTTGTGAAGGAATGAAGAGATTGACATAAAGAGTGTCTTTCCGATACGCATAGATAAATTCACCGTATTTGGTATGATTCTCCAAGCCTGAACCTACACAGCACCACATTGATGTTTCCGGTTGTGAGTACACGCGATAATGTCCCGGACGCATAGGAGTGAAGTAGACAAATCCACCTTTATCCGGCTCTTGTGACGCTAGAATATGATTGTAAAGCGCACGTTCGTAATAGTTTACGTAGTTGGGATCAGGTTCGTTTGTTTGATTCGGATTGTGAGAATTCTGATAAAGCATTTTGGTAAGACGGAGCATGTTGTAAGTATTACAGGTCTCCGGTCCTTGAACGTCGTTCAGCATGGACGTGAAGTTATCCGACGGATGGAAATGTTCGCGGACGCTATTTCCTCCGATGCAGACAGAACGGTGATTGACTACCGTGTTCCAGAAAAAACGGGCGGCATGATCCCATTCTGCAGCATGATTCCAAGTCTTGTCGTCTTGTGACACTTCGGCTATTCGCTTGTAGCCGATCACTTTCGGAATCTGTGTGTTGGCGTGCATCCCCGTCAATTTGTCTTCCTCTTTGATAAGCGGGTCTAAGATAAGCTTGTGAGAGAAACGGCGTGCCAGTTCCAGATACTTCTTGTCGCCTGTGATTTCGGCCACGTCAGCGAACGTTTCGTTTAATCCGCCATGTTCGCTACGAAGCATATCCTGCATTTGTTCGTCGCTCAAGCCGGAAGTGATATCGATCATCCAGTCTGTAAAAGCGATAAGCATTTGGCGTGCAAGGTCGCTTCCTGCATAGAGATATGCATCCCGCAATCCGGCGTAAGTCTTATGTATATTGTATAGAGGCACCCATTTGCCGTTAAGGTCGAAACCTCCGGCACGGATTTTTCCTGCTTTTATATCTTTCCAAAGTTGAAGGCTTCCCGGAGTTCCTCCGATGAATCCTGTGCCGACAGTTTGCTGTGCCCGGTTCAACTCATTCAGCATGTAGTTGAGGCGATTATAGACTGCGGTATCTCCGGTGGCGGCATACATCATAGAAAGTGCGGATAAATAATGTCCGCCGATATGTCCGTCCAATCCGGTATTTTCCCAATTGGTGTAGCTGGGGGCTTTAGGCTGTAACCCTGCTTCGCGGAGAAAAGGAGCGAGCAGACGGTCGGGGTCTAATGCAAGTATGTAATGTAAATCAGTCTGTTGAGCTTGCAGAAACGGACTATCCAATAGTTTCACATTCTGTAAAGGGAAGTAAGACACTTGTGGGGCGTTTTGAGCTTTGCCCAGTGAGGTGGACAGGACAAGTGCAAGTATGAACGAGGTGGTTTTCATGATAATAGTCTCCCCATCTCCCTCTCCAAAAGAGGAGAGGGGTGGAGATAATTAATGTTAATACTTAGTTAGAATTGACTCTTGATAAACAGCGATTTATCGGCAATCTTTGATGAATAACAATGGATTGCCGACTGTCAATTATTTAAATTTGACTGCTGCCTCTTCGATAGGCAATCCTGCCTTATAGTTTTCGATGTATGTATTGAAGCCGGCTACATCTTCGGGTGTAGGTGATACCTCGATACCCGCGTCACCGACAAATACACTGTCATCCAGAAAATCGGCAAGAGATTGTTTCTTTTCATTGTTCACGAGGTAAGAACCTAACAGGGCAATACCCCAGGCACCACCTTCGCCGGCTGTTTCCATCACAGAAATAGGCGAGTTGATAGCTGCAGCAAGTATTCTTTGACCTACTCCTTTGGTTCTGAATAATCCTCCGTGACCAGTAATTCTGTCCACTTTGATTTTTTCTTCGTTGAACAGGATATCGTTGCCAATCTTGAGTACTCCTACTGAAGCATACAAGTGAGTACGCATAAAGTTTGCCAGGTTGAACTTGTCATTTGCCGAGCGTACAAACAACGGTCTTCCATCAGCAAATCCTGTTACGGGCTCGCCTGAAATATAATTGTATGAAAGCAAACCTCCGCAATCGGTATCACCGGTGAGCGCAATATTGTAAAGTTTGCTATAGATTTCATCCATATCTACAGGTATGCCCAGAAGTTCCTGATATTCCTTGAACAGGTTGACCCATGCGTTGAGATCAGAAGTACAGTTGTTGCAATGCACCATGGCTACCAGACTTCCGTCAGGAGTGGTCACCATGTCAATCATTTCGTATGGCTTCGACAAATCTTTCTCCAATACAATCATAGAGAATGAAGAAGTACCTGCCGATACATTTCCGGTGCGTTGTTTGACTGCATTGGTTGCCACCATTCCGGTACCTGCATCTCCTTCCGGCGGACAAACCGGTATTCCTGCCTTCAAATGACCCGATGCATCGAGCTTTTTACTTCCTTCCGGAGTGAGGACGCCGGCATTTTCACCTGCCGACAATACTTTAGGCAAAATATCCTCCAGTTTCCAGCTATATTCTTTCGGAGCAATCAGTTTATCGAACTTAGCCACCATTTCAGCCGAATAGTTGTGGGTTGTCGGATCGATAGGGAGCATACCCGATGCGTCACCGATACCCAATACCTTTTCGCCAGTTATCTGCCAATGCACATAACCTGCCAGAGTAGTCAGGAAATCAATGTCATTCACATGCGCTTCATTGTCCAGGATAGCCTGGTACAAATGAGAAATGCTCCATCGTAGCGGAATGTTGTAGACAAACAGTTCTGATAAGGCTGCTGCTGCCCGACCTGTATTCGTATTTCTCCAGGTGCGGAAAGGTACGAGGATTTCTTCTTTTTTGTTGAACGGCATATAACCATGCATCATGGCGCTGACACCGATAGCAGCCAGCGTCTCAATCTCTATGCCATATAAGTTCTTTACGTTAGCGCGAAGGTCAGCATAGCAATCTTGCAGTCCCGACCAGATAGCTTCAATATTATAAGTCCAAAGTCCGTCAACTAACTGGTTTTCCCAAGTGTGGCTACCTTGAGCAATCGGCTTGTTTTCCTGGTCAATCAAAACTGCTTTAATTCGTGTTGACCCCAGTTCTATACCAAGAATGGCTTTGCCTGCTTCGATGGTTGATTTTGCATCTAATTTCATGTTGAAATCAATATTTTAAGGTATAACGATAATGATAGAAAAAATCAAGTTTCGCAGGTGCTTAATGATTGGATTAAGCTCTTGCGAAACTTGAGAGATCGGCTTTTTAGCAAAGCGCTTTATTCAACATGTAATATACTTCGTTCATGCGCAGTTCTTTCTTGAAGCAGCTGATCGTAGTATCCTTGTTGATATGTACCATTTCGATACCTGCGATTTCAGCATAATCTTCCCAATATTCTGCTGTCAGGTCGTAAGAGAAGCAAGAGTGGTGAGTTCCACCAGCCAGGATCCATGCACCTGCACCCACTTCGAGGTTAGGCATCGGAATCCAAAGAGCAGAAGCAACCGGCAACTTAGGCAGCGGTTTCGGTTCGATACATTCCACATCGTTCACAATCAGACGGAAGCGGTTACCCATATCTACTACTGTAGCAGTGCATCCTGCGCCTGTCTTTGAAGTAAATACCAATCTTGCTGTCTGGCTCTTGCGGATACCTATACCGAGGAAGTGTACTTCCAGGCGCGGTTTGTTGGCTGCGATAAGCGGGCAGATTTCCAACATGTGTGACTGCAGGATAGAGCTGTTGGCACCGTCGAAGTTCAGTGTGTAGTCTTCCAGGAATGAACAACCTCTGGGAAGTCCCTGATTCATTACCCATACTGTACGGTAAAGAGCAGCCGATTTCCAGTCACCTTCAGCACCGAATCCGTAACCTTCCGCCATCAGACGTTGTGAAGCAAGACCCGGGATCTGATCGAAACCATTGTATTCGATGTCGCCCAAATCGTCGAAGTTGGTCGTAAATCCTTTAGCGCCTTTAGCTTTCAGGATAGCACGCATGGCAAGTTCTGCTTTAGCGGCATTCCATACTTTCTGATAAGCTTCAGTCGATTTGTCTTCCAAAGAAGCATCGTGATCGTATTCTTTGAAATAAGTAGCTACCAATGCATCTACATCTTCATTCTTGATTTCTTTGTGGTATTCCATCAATTCGCTTACCGGACAATAATCTACGTGGTAACCCATACGTTGTTCAGCTTCCACTTTATCACCGTCGGTTACAGCTACATTGTTCATCTGGTCGCCGAAACGGATAATCAGCATATCCTGTGAATCTGCCCAACCGGCACAAACACGCATCCAGACAGCGATCTTGTGCAAAGTGTCTTCCTCTTTCCAGTAACCTACCACTACTTTACGGCGGATACGCATACGGGTACAGATATGTCCGAATTCGCGGTCACCGTGAGCTGACTGGTTCAGGTTCATGAAGTCCATGTCCATTGTATCCCAAGGAATTTCCTTGTTGAACTGTGTGTGCAGGTGCAACAATGGTTTCTTCAACTGTTGCAGACCATGAATCCACATCTTAGCAGGAGAGAAAGTATGCATCCAAGTGATTACACCGATACATTTTTCGTCGTTATTGGCTGCTTTGAAAATAGTTTCCACTTCTTTAGAAGAGTTGGCAGTACCTTTGTATACCACCTTGACAGGGAGTTTACCGGATTCATTCAGTCCGTTTACCATTTCATTAGAATGTGCGTCTACTGCGATTACTGCGTCACCTCCGTACAGAAGCTGTGCTCCTGTTACGAACCATACTTCATATTGATCAAATACGTTATTCATAATGTTATTGCTTTAATTTTTAATATCTGTTTTTTTAATTGTTATTGTCCATAATAAGCATTCGGACCATGCTTGCGGCTGAAATGTTTTTCTACCAGCAATGGGTTCATTGTTAAATTCGGGTTTACCGCATAAGCGATACTTGCCATTTTGGCTACCTGTTCCATTACCACGGCGTTGTGTACAGCATCGTGCGCATCTTTTCCCCAAGAGAAAGGACCGTGATTCTTCACCAATACTCCCGGTGTATGTACAGGATTCAATCCTTCAAAACGTTTCACTATCACATTACCGGTTTCCTGTTCGTAAGCGCCTTTCACTTCCGCTTCCGTCATATCTGCCGTGCAGGGAATAGCGTCATGGAAATAATCCGCGTGAGTCGTTCCGATGTTCGGAATGTCGCATCCCGCCTGTGCCCAGGCAGTTGCATAAGTAGAGTGGGTGTGTACCACTCCGCCAATCTCCGGAAATGCTTTGTAAAGTACTACGTGAGTAGGAGTATCCGAGGATGGCTTCAGTCGTCCTTCAACGACCTTGCCATCCAGATCCACTACTACCATATCTTCGGCTTTCATATCATCATAACTTACACCACTGGGTTTGATTACTACCAGTCCGCTTTCACGGTCGATAGCAGAGACATTGCCCCAGGTAAAGATGACTAATCCATGCTTTACCAATTCAAGATTGGCATGAAATACTTTTTCTTTTAGTTCTTCCAGCATAATGATTATATTTTAAATTTCGGGTCTTTGCGGTAAGCCTTGCCGTTGAACTTATACAAGGCAGCGCCCCGTTTGGAACCCAGTTTATCAATTTTATCAGTCTTTTCTATATAATCCATTTCAGCCACTCTTTTACGGAAGTTCCGTTTATCCATTGTTTCACCGTAAATGGCCTCATATAAACTTTGTAATTGGGATAATGTAAAGAGTTTCGGAAGCAGATTGAATCCGATAGGTTCTACGGATGCTTTCTGTTTCATCAGTTCCCGTGCTTTTTCTACCATTTCAGGATGGTCGAAGATAAGCGGGGGAAGTTCGTTCATATTCACCCAGTAGGCATTGTGCTTCTGAACCAGTTTCCGGTCATACTCATTGATGTTAATCAATGCATAGTAAGCCACGGAGATAACCCGTTCACCCGGATCGCGGTCGATTGCTCCGAAAGTTCCTACCTGTTCCATGTAAACGTTTTCCAGTCCGGTAAGCTCATGCAATACACGTTTGGCGGCATCATCCACACTTTCATTGTTTTGCACAAATCCTCCCATCAGTGACCATTCACCCATTGCCGGCTCGAAGTTTCTCTTCAACAATAGCAAGCTGATTTCCCCTTCGTTGAAACCAAAGATGATACAGTCGATGCCGACATAAAAGGTGGGATTCGAGCTATAATAAGCCTCCCCCCGGTTCTTTCCAAAAGAGAGGGAGTTTGAGCTTATCATTGACTCTTGTGAATTATCTTTATCCATTTAGATTGTGATTTTAGTTATAATAAACCAGTCTTTCCGTTGGCAAGACTATTTTTAGCTTCCTTCAACCTTTCCCAAAGAGAAGATTGAAGGAAGGGCTTATTTTTTACCAGAAATACCAGTAGAAAGCACCTGTAATAGCCAGGATAATTACAGTATGAATAATATCCCAGTGATTCCAGCTAGCACGTGTAGCAGCTTTTTGTTCTTTGGTAGCCGTACCGAATACCAGTCCCTGAATCTTTTCTGCAGTCGGAGCTTTGGTTGCCAGGCTGACTACGATTACTACAATAATGCAGAACAAGAACATCCATCCACAGAAGAATAACCAATTCATATCATAGAACAAATATTTGAATGTAGAATCTGCTACTTCACCTGCATTGCTATAATATACTTTTGCACCGAGGCGAGTTAAACCGATTACCATACCAGCAATCAATCCCCACATACCACCCTGGGCGGAAGTACGTTTCCAACAGATACCCAGTAAGAAAGCCGCAGCGATACCTGGTGCCAGTACGGATTGAACGTCCTGCAAATAAGTATAAAGTACATCGCCTACACTACGCATGATAGGAATCCAGAGAATACCTAAAATAACGATTACAACCGTTGCAACCTGACCGATACCTACCAGTTTCTTCTCCGGAGTTTCCGGTCTGAAACGTTTGTAGAAGTCGATAGTAAACAGCATGGCTGACGAGTTAAACAGAGATGCAAGAGAACTCATCAAGGCGGCAAGAATACCACATACTACCAGACCTTTCACACCGGCAGGAAGTAATTTGGCTACTAATGTCGGGAAAGCGGCATCGGCATTTGCTGTTCCGTTAGCCAGCATCGGCAAGAAACCTTCGCCACCGGCACCGATATATTTTTGATGTAATGCAAATGCGATCATACCAGGAATCAAGAAAAGGAATACAGGCAACAATTTCAGATAAGCACCGAAAATAGTACCACGACGAGCTTCCATTTCATTTTTACCTGAAAGTACACGTTGTACGATGAACTGGTCGGTACACCAGTACCAGAAACCGATAATAGCCGAACCGATCAAAGCGCCCAACCAAGGGAAGTTTGCATCATCATTGCTACGGATCAGGTTAGTCATTGTATCACCGTAATCATTTACGGTAACAGCCCCACAGACTCTCATCATTTCGTCCCATCCACCTAATTCTTTGAAGCCGAGTACCAGAATTATTAATGATCCTAGCAGTAGGATAGGGGTTTGAAGAACAGAAGTGTAAAGAACTGATTTCATACCACCGAAGATCGTATAAAGTGCAGTTAACACTACCAGACCGATAGCTGCAATCCAGAAGAAATCAATTCCCCAAAGCTCTTTGATACCGAATACTTGTTGGAATACAAGACCACCGGCATATACAGTCACAGCTACTTTGGTTAACACATAACTCACCAAAGAGATGACCGACAGGATGGTACGTGATTGAGGATTATAGCGGCGTTCCAAAAATTCCGGCATTGTATATACCATACTTCGTGTGTAGAAGGGTACAAACACCCATCCCAGAATCAAGATCATCCATCCCTGAATTTCCCAGTGTGCCATAGCCATACCACTGGATGCACCGGCTCCTGCCAGTCCGATCAAGTGTTCCGAACCGATGTTGGATGCGAAAATAGAGGCACCGATCGCAAGCCATGTTGCGTCGCGTCCGCCCAAGAAATAATCTGCCGAGTCATTTTGTTTTTGTCTGACTACCCAAACAATAATACCGATCAGAGCCAGAAAAAAGACTCCGATTACTAGCCAATCTAATGCTTCCACAATAAATATGATTTATGAGTTAATATTATTTCTCTACAGAGAATTTGAAAATACATTCACTATTATAAGTTTGTCCCGGTTCCAGTACAACAGAAGGCCAGTCTGCCTTGTTAGGACTGTCAGGATAATGTTGTGTTTCCAGACACACAGAAGCACGTTGGTTGTAAACGATGCCTTTCTTTCCGGTTACGGTTCCGTCGAGGAAGTTTCCTGTGTAAACCTGTACACCCGGTTCGTTGGTATATACTTCCAGAGTAATGCCACTTTCAGGTGAGGTGAGTTTTGCGGCAACTTGCGAAAGATCTCCCTTTGTGTTGAGTACCCAGTTGTGGTCATATCCTTTTCCGTTTTTCAGTTGAACGAAATCGTAGTTGTCGATCTCTTTGCCTATAGCTTTCGGAGTGGTGAAGTCCATCGGAGTGTCTTTCACCGGAGCGATTTCGCCTGTGGTCATAAAGGTACTGTCTACCGGAGTATAATAGTCTGCGTTCACATACAATATATTGTCGGTTGAAGCTTTTGACGGATCGCCAGCCAGATTGAAGTAAGAGTGGTTGGTCATATTGATGATCGTCTTTTTATCGGTAGTTGCGCTATATTTGATGTCGATAGCGTTGTCTTCAGTCAGTTTGTAAGTCACTTTAGCTGTCACATTACCCGGGAAGTTTTCGTCTCCGTCCGGTGAGACAAGTGTCAGTTCCAGCGTTGTCGGATCAATCAGATTAGCTTCATAAACTTTGTATTGCCAACCTTTCGGACCTCCGTGCAGGCAGTGGCCGAAATTGTTTTGCGGCAGTTGGATCGTGTCGCCGTCCAATGCGAAACGTCCTTGGTTGATACGGTTTGCATAGCGTCCGATAGAAGCACCGAAGTCGCTGGGTACATTAATATAGTCAGCAATGCTGTCAAAACCTAAAACTACATCTTGCATCTTACCGTTCTTGTCGGGTACCATGACAGACACGATACGTCCTCCGAAGTTAGTGATGCATACTTCCATGCCTGCCTTGTTCTTTAAGGTGTAAAGAGCTGTTTTGGCATTGTTCACTTCTGTTTGAAATTTTACCGGATCAAGACCGGACAAGGTCAGCTCGGAAGCCGGCTTGTTATTGCACGCAACCAGCATCAGCGCGGCAAATCCTGCAAGTAGAAAATGTTTTTTCATGGTTTTATTTTTAATGTAAATGAGATATTTATCTTATTTTGGGTGTAAAAGTAACACTTTTGTTTGGTGTATCAAATACACTCTTGTATGTTATGCAGCATAAAAGAGAAAAAACTGCTTCTGAATATCAAGATTCAAGAAGCAGTTTTAATAAGCATATCAATGGGCGTTTATTGAACTTTCTTTCCCCAATAAGTCTTTTTATTTCCTTGTGCAGCGTAAACGATAGTATGAGTTCTGGGACTAGCTTCCCAATCCACTTCTCTTTGTAGATAAAGCACTACTCCGGCACTAGTCGTAATCGTCTGTGAAACTGCATCGAATGTCCACGATGCATCCTTCCAACTGCCGGAAGTAATCTTATGCGTACCGGCATCAAAAGTCAGAGTTTCAGATGTTCTTTGAGTACCAGTGGAGGAAGTCAGAGACAGATGTTCCCAGTTACCGGCAATTTCCTCTTCCGTGATAGGCACTTGCGGCACAGCTCCATATCTTTCCGGCATCACCAAAGGCCAGCCGTTGGCATCCCAGCGGATACTGCGAACGTGTCCCATCATCATAGCGTTGGAATATTCATTCCCTCCGACATTCTCCGGGAAGCGTCCCTGTGAAGTATAAAACCAGTTGCCCTCTCCATCCTCGAAAACACCGCAGTGGGAGATACCTACCCATCCGTAGCTGTTGTTGAATTTGTAAGGTGCTGTCAGTATCGGATAGAGTTCTCCGCTTCCCATAGCTGAGTTACCGTCCATATCAACATACGGGCCGTCGATGTTGGTAGAGCGGCAGACACGGGTGTTATATTCTACCGCTAGTGTACCATAAGCGAGGAACAGGTAATAATAACCATTGCGGTAAATCACTTCCGGACCTTCCGAAGCTTGCCAACGGCTATTGCCGCGGGTAGCGATAATTTTGCCATAACCGGAGTTGTTTTCACCTGTGATGTCCCACGGATTGCCTAGGGCGTGGAGCGGCTTACCGTCTTCGGGATTCAGTTGCAGGGCAGCAATGCTACTGTGCCATGAGCCGTAGATCATCCAATGTTCTCCGTCCTCAGTAATAATATAGGTTGGGTCGATAGCATTGATCTTAAAATAACCGTTCCAGTCACCGGTGCTTACGCGTCCATAGTCCGTTTTGCCTTTATCGCTGGCAGAGCAGACAACAAAACCCTTGTCTTCCCAGATATTGCTTGCCGGGTCGGAAGTCTCCATCAGTCCGATAAAAGCACGTTCAGTCCATGAACCGTCAAAGTTTCCATTGTTTTCTATTTCCGGTTTCCCCGTTTTGATATAGTTAGTAATCACGATGGAGTAGTACATACGATATTTGCCAGTGGCAACTTTACGGGCAACCGGTGCCCAATAACCATAAGAAGGGCTATCGATAGGTTCCAGTCCCATTTCCGCACGATAGGCGTTCAGCTTCTCTTTAATCCATGTGGGAGGGGTTTCGGTCATTGTAGCTCCCAGATATTCCCAATTTACCAGATCTTTGGAACGTCTTGCATGAAAATGTCCGTTTCCACTGTGTGCATTTCCGTAAGAAGCATCTGTCTGATACATATAATAGCATCCGTCATCAGCTTTCATCACTGTGGGATCATGAACGTTAGCCAAGTTCCATCTACTGCGTTGGTTCCAGGCGGCTATGTCCACGTAGTTGTCCTCATAGGCGGGTGCCACGTAGTTTTTGAGCTGTTCGTCAAGGCTTTGGCTTTCTGTGGTTGCAGTGAACGCATCCGAGTAGGTATAACGGCTGTTACCGTAGACATAAGCACGGATATAGTAAGAGGTATTGCCCGTCAAGCCGGAAATCGTGGCACTGAAATTCTCGTCGGCCTCCACTATGTTATCTTTGATGGTTGGATTCTGAGCATTGACGCTGTAGCAAAAGCCTTTCTTGACTATCTGGTCGATATTGCCGGTGGCCGATGCAGTGACAGTCAGCGAGGTACCTGTGGTTGCAGTGACTTGGGCAGTGGCTATGGTTATACCGCTGTTTCTATCGTATTCGATATTGTCCAACCCGTCGGAGCAAGCTGCAAAAGCAAGGACAGTCAGCAGGGACATGAAGAATAATGTTATTTTTTTCATTTGATATGGATGATAAAATGATTTAATTGTGAACCTCTCTTATTCTTATTCATTGAAGACGAGATGACAGCCGTCAACGGTCAGTGCGAAGTGCAGGTCGTCGGGGCTCACTGTATTGATACCTAAATAATATTGAGTGGAAGTTGTACCTGTAGTACCCTCCATCACTGCCTGAACGTCGGCGGTGCCATTACCGCAGTTGGTTACGTAGACCGTGACTTTGGCTCCATTCATGCCGGCAAGCCAAGTGTTCAAGTCGCCTTGTGTTCCGTTGTGAACGCAGGCGCCATATCCGTTGCCCGATCCCCAGTTGTCGGCGCGAACAAATGCGTATTCGTCCATATGATTGGCTTTACGGAGAACTACAACGAAGTTGTTCCAGTAGTTAGCCAGATTGCTGTAATTGGTGAAGGCGATGGACTTTGTTTCTCCCATAGGTATATTGAAGTAGTCTGAGAAAGCTGCCCCGAAGCCCGTTGAGTTGTTTTCGGTTCCTACCATATTGGCTGTGTTCCTCACTTCAGAAGTTGTAGATTTGGAGACGGTAACCTCTACCGTTGCGGTGATTCCTTCTCCAGCCGTAATGGTAACAGTCTGAGAACCGGTCTTGGCAGGAACGGCGGAGAAGCTGAGTCTTGCGTTGTCGATGATTCTTGTACTTTGGTCGGTGTAAGTTGCCGTAACCACCATACCTGTCGGGTCGAAGGCCATCGTCCGGTTCGCCAGACTCTCAGTAGCTGCCGAACTGTAATAATAGTATTGCGTGTGCGAGGGTGGGGTAGTCACCTCGATGGATGCAATCTGTTCCACTACTTCAAAGGTGGTATTAGCCATAATCGGCTTATCGCAATTCTCACCCTTTAAGGTCTTGTTGTAGATAACCACAAGAGTTTTCACGCCCGGTTGCTCCATATCGGGGATGGCAGAGAAAGTGAGTTCGGCAGCCGGCACAGTTTTGGTCACTCCCTCTTCAAAGGTAACGATGGCCGAGACATTGGCCATGGCCTCTTCGAGCGGAGTACCTACGTTGACCAGTTCGGGTACATCTTGCAGTACCATCGATACCGGATTCTTGTCTAGAGCAGATGTTAGGCCGCCTATAGGGACGATGTTGGTTTGCAAGAAGTCGATGTAAGAACCTTCGGGAACTAAGAAGCAGCGGATATTGGTATTGCTCGCATCTGCGTTCAGATTTTCTTCCTTATATGGTTGCTCGTAAGTCTTGGTCACCTCGCCGTTGGTCATCTTTATGGTGAAAGCGCTTTCGTTGGTGCGGTCTACGGTAAGTGTCACCTTGCCGCCTAATTTCTGCACATTGGCATCTATGTCGTTGTCGGGACTGAAAATCAACGTACTCGAGATGTATTGCCTATCGATATAAGTGCCCCACTCGGAATTGAGGGCTGCTGCGAAGTCAAAACGGATAGCTCCATATTCAGTGTATCCTGTACCTCCACGATCCACATCGTTGGTGACTACAATGGCATAATTCTTGTAATACGTGTTATCGGCCGGATTGATATGGAGTTTGAACACTGCATTCCACTTCTCGCCATCAGGTACCACGTAATACTTGGAGAAAGCACTCCAGAAACCGGAGGTGAAATCCGTATTACCGATGGTGTACACATCTTCCTGCATACCCTCAAGTTCTTCATCTTCCGGTTGTTTCTTCGAATCCTCAATTTCCTGTATCTTATCAGAAATCCAGTCGGGGGCGTCTACCTCATAAAGTTTGCCATCCGTGCAGCCTGTCAGTGTCAGTAATCCAAAGGTTACGGAACAGCAAGCGTATGCTATCTTTTTTAGTATTCTCATTGTCTTGAAATTTAATAGGTCTCTAAGTTTGTTTACTTGCTTAAATTAACAACCGGACGCACTTTACATCCGCTTTCCCGGAAATAAGTGGAATTATCTGAACTATAGTTGGCGGAGTTGCCTTTCAGATTCGGGTTGTTGTTCATCAACTGCTGCACAATGGGCAGGAATTCGTGTCCCGATATGTAGGTATCGAAAGTGCTCTTCAGTTCGGGATCGTTTGCTACATCGCTGTAGCTCACAGGATTCTTTACTCCCGTTGTAGAGCGACGTACCGTGCCGTGTTCCTTGAGTTGCAGCAAGCGGCCGCTGTCATAGAAGAAGCCCCAGCGGATGAGGTCGAAGCCTCGGCCGAATTCGCATCCGAATTCTTTGGGACGCTCTACGTTGGCAATCTGCTCAAAGAGTTTGTCAGCCGTGTTGAAGTCGGAAAGTTCCAAGTCGGGCAAATCAGCTCGATTGCGCACTTCGTTAATCCAGTCGATAGCCTGCTGTGTGGGACCATTGACTTCATTCTCGCACTCGGCAGCGCGGAGCAGCACATCTGAATAGCGCATCAGGCGCAGGTTGATACCATCGTGCAAGCCTGTAACGATGGTGCTGTACAGACCGGTACGGAGATTCGTGAATTTGGCGATCGGCAGACCACCGTAAGTGTTGTTGGTCACCATATTGTCGGTGGCTGTAAGTTTGTGCGTATAAGCTACATTGCCATACTCGAAATTCGCCCAGTCGTTTTCGTAGGTTCCGATGGTCCAATAGAGTCTTGGGTCGAGTTTGCCATTGATAGTACGTTCACTTTTGAAGAGTTGATAGAGCCAGGGCGAAGCCGAGATGTCGGCCCAACCGCCATAGTTACCGGGACCAAAGTTGCTCTCAATGGCCGATCCTTGTGTGGCATTAGGACTTGTATTTACCGGAGTCCACTCGTCATCGGTGCCTTGCGAACCATAGTCAAGATACTGCACTTCGAAGAGGCTTTCCGCATTGTTCTCGTATGCCGAACCTTCGCGGAAGTTATCACCATAGTTGAGCATCAGTCGATAGGTGCCGTATTTCTTGCCGATGATGTCTTTCAGCACCGTGAGTGCATCGCTGTATTTTTGGCGCATCATGAGGGCGCGGGCATAATAGCCTGCCGCAGCGCCACAGGTGGCACGTCCTCCTGCCCATTCGCCACCTTCATCACGGGAAGGAAGCAATTCCATCGCCTCGTGGAAATCTTTTTCCACCTGGTCTAGTACGGCATCGTAGGTGCTGTTGGAGGTATAAAGTCCGTCCAACGAAGAATAGGTGGCATAATCTGTGATGAGGGGCGGATTCTGATAATAACCAACCAGATTGTAGTACGACAGGCCGCGTAGGAAAAGCACTTGTCCTTTGATGCGTTTCATTTTATTAGAAAGTTGGCTGTTGTCCTCACCGCAACGGGAAATGGCGAAGTTGCACACGTTGATGGTGTAGTACCACTCCCGCCAAGGCCACCACGTGATGTCCGAGGTAACTTCTGCGTTAAGGTCATCGAAAGGCATGTGCCACACTTGTGAAGAGTTCCAGGCTTCATCGCCACGGCACACGTCGATGGTGTAGCCTACACGGGCATAGGAACCCTCCATACGGATGTGGTTGTAGGCAGCAATCACGCTTTCCTCCAAATCATCGGCATTAAAGCCGAAAGTACTTGAGGTTTGCTGGTTAGGATTCAACAGATCCATTTTGTCACTGCAAGAAACCAGCGTGCTAAATCCCAAAATGAGAGCAAGTGAATATTTATATAGTTTCATAAAATATGTTTTTAGTATTTAGGTACTAGATAGTAACGATTAGAATGTAAAGTGAACACCACACATGAAAGTGCGTGCAGTAGGATAAGAACAGAAGTTGTATCCCGGGGTGAAAGTACCTCCCGCATAGTCTACATTATAACCGTGATAGCCGGTGAATGTGTGGAGATTCTGTGCTGACACATAGAAACGTACATCAGATACATATTTACCGAACCACTCGTTAGGGAAGTTGTAACCCAACTCTACATTGGCAATCTTCCAGTAGGCTGCGTTCTGAATCTTGCGTGAACTGAAGAGGTCGTTCCAACCCAAGCTGGCACTGTTGGTGACGTAGGTGCGTGGCACGTTGGAAAGGTAAGTGCTGCCGTCTTCGCTAAAGCGGTTAGCATCGAGCATACCCACCTCTTTGTTTCCCCAGCCGTAGCAAGAGTTAAGTGAGTTGTAGATGTCGTCACTGACGTGATAGTTCAGCGCACCGAAGGTAGCAATACTCAGGTCAAAGCGCTTGTACTCAAAACGGGCATTGAGACCGAAATGTATCTTAGGCATACCGCTGCCCAGCACCACTTGGTCGTTGGCGTCTATTTTACCGTCGGGTTTACCGTCCGGTCCGCTTACGTCCTTATAGAGGCAGTCGCCAATCCGGGCACCCTCTTGAGTAGCGTGATTGTCCAAGTCTTCTTGCGTGCGGACAATACCCTCATATGCCCAGCCATAGAACTGACCTATTTCCTGGCCTACATTGGTGATGTATGCTCCGGAGATGTAAGAGTCGGTACCAAAGCCTAACGAAGTCACACGGTTGCGCAATGTGCTGAGGTTGGCCGAAAGTTCATATTTGAAGTCACGATCGCGGTTGCGGTAGGTAGCCGAGAACTCAAAACCGGAGTTGTTCATTGAGGCGGCATTCATAGTAACAGTGGTATTAGATACACCGGCTTGTTCGGGAACAGGTACAGCATACAACAGGTCTTCGCTGGTATTCTTGTACCATTCGGCTGTGAACTCCAAGCGATTGTTGAATAAGGCGAGGTCGATACCCACGTTGTAGGTTTTCTTTTTCTCCCATGCCAAGTTATTGTCCACGAAAGTGGAAACAGCAGAACCGGTCACCACGTTACCGTTGAAATTGTAAGTCATGTTGTTGCGCGACATGACAGCCTGATACATATACTCACCTATATTCTCGTTGCCGAGCTCACCATAGCTGGCACGAACCTTGAACAGGTTTACGACATTTTGGTCGAAGGGGAAGAATTTTTCCTTGTCGAAGCGCCAACCCACAGAGACGGAGGGGAAAGTTCCCCAACGGATATTTCTGGTCAGGCGCGAGCTGCCGTCCCGGCGCACTGTTGCCGAGAATAAGTATCTGTCATCATAATTGTAATTGATACGACCGATGTAAGAAAGGATGGAATGTTTGTATTCGTAGCTTTCAGAATACGTGTCGGAAGCATTCTGGAGCTGTAGGAAATAAGGTTCGGTGAAGTTGATTCCCCATCCGGTCAGCAGGTCGGTGTCTTCTTCTTCATAAGTCTGGCCTGCCAATACGTTGATGTGGTGCTTGCCTATCGTGCCATCGTAAGTAATCACGTTCTCTATCAAAGCATCTGAATAGTCGCGCGACCCTTTGGTGAGTCGTTCGTTGCTTTTGGACAAGTACACACGGTTACTCTGCACCCATGCGGGAATCCAAGTAAAGTCCTTGCAATGGGTTTTGCTGTAAGAGAGGTTGACTTTATAGTTGAGCTTATGATTTTTGTTATCAACTCCAATCATCTTGAGGATATCCACATCGGCAGATCCGGTTCCCACGAAGCGATCCACGCGGGTGTTGCGTTGCAGCAGGTTATTTACCAGCAACGGGTTGGAAGCGGAGATATCACCATGCACGGTATCGTAGTATACGCCATAGCCGTAAGCGTCATAATTAAAGTTGTTGGCGATTCCCACCAGGTTATCAAGTACCCATGTAGAAGAATCATATGCCTTAATGGTGGGCTGCATCATCAAGGTGCCGCGCAGCACATTGGTTACGTCGCCATACAAACCTTGAACGTATTCGGAAGCATTTGACAAGCCCATGTTGTCCTGGTCGGAATGAGAGTAAACAAGGCTGGTCTGGAATTTTATGAACTTAGTCTCCATGGTATTGTTGACACGTGCTGTGTAACGTTCGTAGTTAGGGCCGGCACCTTCGAGAGTTCCTTTTTGGTTGAAATAGTCTAATGATATATTATAGGTGTTATGGGCACCACCTCCGGAGAGGTTCACATTGTGGTTTTGACGGATCCCCGTTTTGAATACTTCGTCAAACCAGTTGGTGTTGGTGTCATCTTGGAAATGGTATTTTCCGGTTTGGCTGTCAAGTTTGTATCCCGTTGGCAACGGAGTGTTGGAGTTTGCAGCCGCCTGACCGAGGTACTGGCTGTACTGGTCAGCATTCATTACATCATAGACATCCTTAGGAATATTATCCACACCGAAGTATCCATTGTAATCCACTTTCAGAGGTTGGTCTTTTTGTCCGCGTTTGGTGGTGATAATAATCACACCATTAGCAGCGCGCGAACCGTAGATGGCAGCAGCCGAAGCATCCTTCAGCACTTGGATGGTTTCAATATCGTTTGAAGAGAAATCTCGGATGGAAGTTCCCATGGGGACACCGTCGATAACATAAAGAGGAGAGGTGTCGCCGAAAGAACCGACACCACGGATGCGAACGGTAGGATCGGCTCCGGGTTGTCCGTCGGAGGTGATTTGCACGCCGGAAACCTTACCTTCGAGCATGGTGGAGATGTTGGAGTTTGATGTCTGTTTCAAGGCTTCCGCATCTACTACGGCAACAGAACCGGTTAGGTCGGATTTCTTTTGTGTGCCGTAACCCACGACAACCACTTGATCAAGCATCTTATTATCGGCTTGCAACTGGATGCTTTCAATAATGGCACGATTGCGAACAGCCACTTCACGTTCCTTGAAGCCCACATAGCTAATCAGAAGGATAGTGTTTCCGGGAACCTCCAGTTGAAAGTTTCCGTCCAAATCGGTAACGGTTCCGCCTGGTCCACCTTTAATCTTGACGGTAGCCCCTGGCATGGGTTCACCTTGTTCGTCGATCACTTGACCACGAACCTTGATAGTCGGAGATTGTGCCACGATAGCCATTGCAGGTGTAGGATACACCACCATGCCGCCAAAGGCACACATACTAAGCAATGCTATGCACGATACGACAGCCATTTTCTTGTCATTCTTCATAATATTAATATTAGATTAAACTTTAAATGCATGGTGCTCTCCCGAAGGATTGAGCACCGATTGCATGACAAAAGTATGGCATTGATTGTAAATGAGGGTGGACAAACGTATTTTAGAGGTGGATAAAAAGTTTTAAGTGTAAAAAATACAGCTTATTATGCAGAATTATTGTTTTTAGGTAAAACTATTCTTCCTTGTTAAGCAGTGAACTCGGTGTCGTATTAAAGTATTTGGTGAAGCACCTGGTGAAGTATTTAGGATCGTTGAACCCTACTTCATAAGCTATTTCCGCAATATTCATATTCTTTGTTTCCCGATTCTTCAGAATCAGTTCGCGTGCTATATTCAATCGGTAATTCCGGATAAACTGTCCGGCAGATTGTCCGATGAGACTTTGCAACTTTTTATTCAGTAAACTTTTGCTCACCCCTACAGCTTCACTGAAATCACTGACCTCAAAATAAGAATTCTTATAATTCTCCTTGATCACCTCCATCACCTGATTCAGAAACTTCTTATCACCCGATTCTTCCTCCATATTCAGCACATCCACATCCATGTTGAGCGTGAATTTGCGCTGATAGCGTTTCCGGTTTTCCAAGATATTCTGAATACGTGTCAATAGCAATGTTTCATCAAAAGGTTTCAATAAATATTCATCCACTCCCATACGATAGCTTTCCAAACGGGCCTCTTGTGAAGTTTTGGCAGTTAACATCAGGAAAGGAATGTGTGAAATGGCGAAAGCGTCTTTCACCCGACGGGAAAGTTCGATACCGTCCATCACCGGCATCATCAAGTCACTGATGATAAAGTCTACCGGATTGCTGTTTAGAATATGCAATGCCTCTTCTCCGTTCGCCGCTTCCAATACATTATAATGTTCATGGAGGATGGAACGGATATATCCTCGCATATCCACATTATCTTCTACCACTAGAATCGTCAAAGCCTCTTTCTCTTTAGGAGTTTCGGAAGTGGACGTAGCATGAATCGAAGAATCGTTAGAATCAATGATTATCAGCTTGTCGTCTTTTTCTTCTTCCCGTTGCAAGGGGAGGAGAAGGCGGAACGAACAACCTGAAAGGCGTTTGTTGCGCACCTTGATTTCCCCACCGTGCATCTGCACGATTCGTTTGCAGAGATAAAGGCCTATACCGGTTCCCGCCTGTCCGTACACCGGATATTTCACCTGATTTTGCGATTGGTAAAAACGATTGAATATCCGGTTCAGATCCTCTTCCGGGATGCCCTGTCCGGTATCTCCGACACATATATACAAAGATTCTTTTCCACCTTCACCAGATGATAGGGAAGATATATACAGCGAAACAGTTCCTCCATTCGGCGTAAATTTAATAGCATTACTCAATAGATTAGTCACCACTTTACGCATTGCCTCCTCATCATACAGAATCTCTGGTGTCTCCATCCTGTAATACCTTTTCAGCACGATATTCCTTTCTCCCGCAAACACCTCGAAAGGAGTGATTAACGAATCAATGAATTTTAGAAAATTCCCCCGTGTTTTGACAATCTCCAGCTTGCCCGATTCTACCTTACGGAAGTCCATTAACTGATTGACCAATGACAACAGATACTTCGAATTGCGCTCAACAAAATGAAGTTGTTCAATCACCTGCGGATTATAACTCAACTTCAATGCCCGCTCGATAGGTCCGATAATCAACGTAATTGGCGTACGGAATTCATGCGTGATATTGGTGAAAAACGAGATCTTATCAAGCGTAAGCTCCTGCACTTTACGCGACATTCGGATCAGCTGCGCTTTCTGTCTCGTAATCTTCTCATTCTGCTGGGTCAGCATCTGGTTCTGGCGTGAAAGTTCTTCCGTCTGATTCTCCAATAGATGCTTCTGCTGCTCCAGTTCATGAGTGCGTTCTTCCACCGTGCAGTGCAGATATTCCTTCTGCCGTTTCAGCGTGCGGATTCTCCATTGATAGAATTGCCATACGCTTACTAGCACGAGGATGATAATCAGCAGAATGAACCAAGCTGTTTTGTAAAAGTAAGGAACAATTGTAATATTCAGCTCCGTCACATTTTCCCCTTCATTTTCTCTGTCGGGAGTATATTTCACTTGCAGCGTGTAGTCGCCCGGAGGTAAATTGGTATAACTGGCAAAACGGCGGTTGCCGGACACTTGCACCCATTTATCATCAAATCCGAGCAGCCGGTAACTGTAAGTTGCCGTATTACTCGGCTCAAAATTGAGTGCCGAAAACTCCAGTGAAAACGATTTTTCCTTCTCGTGTAGCCGTAGCTCCGTAGTGATAGCAATGTCTTTGGGCAAATATTCGCTTTCCGGCAATATCTCCTCATTGCCGATCCGCAGGCGTGTGAAGCGGACCTTGGCGGCAGGAAGAGAAATAGCAGGACGATTGTTCTCGATAGCTACCAGTCCGCCAACACTTCCGAAATACAGTAAACCTTGTGCCGAACGGCAAGAAGCGTTCCAGTAAAACTGAGTGTCGATCAACCCATCCTGCAAAGTATAATTGATAAACCGATTCTCCTCCGGCTGATAGCAGGAAAGACCATTATTGGTGCCAATCCACAGATAGCCGTTGCCATCTTCTAATATTCCACGCACACTACTGTTAGGCAATCCTTGAGGAGTGCTGTAAGATATGAAAATTTCCTTTCCCTGTTCGTTGGTAGTCCGTCTGTAAATGCCATATCCGCTACTTCCCAGCCAGAGTGTGCCATCCTTTGTCTCATAAAAACAGGTGATTTTTTCAATCAGACGAGAGTTGGGATCGTTCAGTTTGTAGTTCAAATGCCTGTATTCGAACTCTCCTGTAGCCGAACGGGAATGAAGGTCGATGATATATACCCCTTCCAGACATCCAATCCAAAGTTTTCCTTCTTTATCAATAATAGAACCGATGCAGCCATGAATACTCTCCGCCACTCTGTCTGCCAGAGGAGCACTGATTGTCCCGGTTTCCGGTTCGTAAAAGTAAAGCCCTTGATTGGCGCCAATCCATATACCTTTATTAATAGGATCGTATGTCAGCGAACCCACAAAGTCGATTGGAAATCCATTGCTTGTTTGGGAAGAAATGACTTTCAGCACTTGTCGGGGAGCTTTCAGGTTGAGAAGGTTGATGCCTCCACCCCAGGTTCCTATCCAGAGATGATCGTCCGGATCGGCTGTTAACGCACTGACGGAATTATGGCTTAGTCCACCATGGTCACGGGTGAAATGAGTAAACTTTTCGCTGCCATGCTCTTTCCGGTTCAGCCCGCCTTCCACAGTTCCTATCCATAAAGTGCCGTACTTGTCTTCGTAAATGGCATTCACCGGATTGTAAGACAAACTCGACGGGTTTTCCTTGTTGTGTAGATAATTCCGTATCGACAATCGTCGTGGACTCAGCATGTTGATACCACCGGTTTCGGTTCCGAACCAGATATGATCTTCTTCAGACAGTATGCAATTGATAAAATTACTGTTTAGCAGATTTGAACTTCCATATTGAAGATCACCGGATGCGATACACTCAAAGTCGTCCGTCATTGGATTATAGATGTTCACACCGCGTAAGGTGGCTATAATCAATTGTTTGTCATTGGTTATAGACAGGTCGGTCAGGTAATTTTGTGAAAGCGAACGTGGGTTATTGGGGGCGTGTTCGTATCGTTTAACGATGTTCCCGTTTTTATTATATCGGAACAGTCCCCGGTCCGTGGAAATCCATACCTCGTTTTCCTTCATAAGAAAATCGGAAATATAAGTTCCAGGCTCGAATTTCAGACATTCGGCGATTGGGGTAGCTGTCAGTTTTCCCTGTGAGTCCCAATCCACTTTAAGTATTTCACCATTAATTCCTGCCCAAATTTTACCGTCTTCGTCAATATCCTGAAGTGCGATATTCGGCCCGTTCAAGACAACGGGATCGAGAGTGGAGATCATTTTTACATCTCCTTCTTCATTAAATACAATACGGTTGAGTTTATTGGCACAATGCAGCCAGATGCAACCTTTCGAATCTTTCATGACGTGCGCAGCCGGCTGATTCAAAATGTTTTTCAATACCCCTTTGGCATCCCCCGGTACGGTCGGTTTCAAGGTCGTTAGGTCAATGATATCCGTTCCTCCTTCAGATACCATCCAAAGACGTTGAGCTGAATCTTCGCATACATTAATAATAAAATTACTCTTCAATTTGCAATAGGGAGTGTTGGGATTGTAATTCACAAACTCATAACCGTCGTAGCGTGACACTCCGCCTCCGGCAGTGGAAATCCACAAGAATCCGCGACTGTCTTTATATAAATCGTCGATGAAATTATGAGGCAACCCCTCGTTCATTGTCACGTAAGTGATGTTGTATCGATCTGCAAATCGTTCCTGTGCATGCACGCTCTTCCATCCGGCAAAAAGCAAAACGCTATATATAATAAGGAGTGTGAGTAGGTGTCTTTTCATATTTGTACGTATTAATAGTAGCAAAGTTAAAAGATAATCTCAAATCGCAAAAGCGGAAGAGGGCTTCTTTTTAGCAGGTTATCGGATTATCCACCAATCATGTTCGTATGTCCACCTTCAATGGGGGAAACGGGGCGTATTTTTGTGGCATGATTGACAAACTAATCATTAATGTTATGAAAAACTTGTTTATGCCCCTTTTTTTTGTAGCCGGTAGCTTGTTGACAAGCTGCACCTCTGCTGTGTTTAGCCCGATCCCATCCGCGAATCCTTGGGATGATAATTATTTGTCAGTAGCCAAAATGGAAGATTACCTCCAATGGGGAACATACAACGTACACGACCCGTCCTGCCGAAAGCTGGGCGACTATTATTATATGTATTCTACCGACGCCATCTTCGGTGAAAACCGAAAGGAAGCCGAAGAAAAGGGGGTGCCCTTGGGATACATTCAGATGCGTCGTTCCAAAGACCTCGTACACTGGGAGTTTCTGGGATGGGCATTTCCCGAAATTCCGGAAGAAGCTGTGCAGTGGGTGCGGAAACATGCCGATGGAAAAGGAGCAACCAATATCTGGGCCCCCTATATCATTCCCTACAAAGACAAATACCGTCTCTACTATTGTGTCTCCGCTTTCGGACGCAAGACTTCGTATATCGGACTTGCTGAATCCAACTCCCCCGAAGGTCCTTGGACACAAATAGGCAGTATTGTCAAAACCAATGATTCCACTGCCATGAATGCCATCGATCCCAGTGTGATAGCCGATGAAATCACCGGAAAATGGTGGATGCACTACGGCTCTTTCTTTGGTGGACTCTACTGCGTGGAGTTGAATCCGGAAACAGGGCTGGCTCTCAATGAAGGCGACTTGGGACATCTGGTAGCCCGCCGTGCCAACTATCGTAAAGACAATCTGGAAGCACCGGAAATCATCTATAACCCTGACCTGAAGAAGTACTATCTCTTCACTTCATACGACCCGTTGATGACGACCTACAATGTACGTGTCAGCCGTTCCGATGCTGCCGAGGGACCGTTTACCGACTATTTCGGCAAAGCCGAAAAGGACACTACGAACAACTTCCCGATACTGACCGCTCCCTATCGCTTTGAGAATCATCCCGGCTGGGCGGGCACTGCACATTGCGGAGTATTCACCGACGGACAGGGAAACTATTTTATGGCACATCAGGGACGTCTTTCTCCACAAAACCAACTGATGGTATTGCACGTCCGCCAGTTATTTTTTACACCGGATGGATGGCCGGTCGTTTCTCCCGAAAGATATGCGGGGACTCCTCCACGCGAATTCACCGAAGCCGATCTGGTAGGAGAATGGGAGATTATACGTGTGCAGGAACCTAAGTATGAACGTCAACTGGAAGCCGGTCAAATCTTGTGGGGAGAAGGCGAACTGAAAGATGGTGAGTGGAATCTTTCCACCCGGGTCAACTTGGCTAAGAATGGAACTTGTGCGGGGGAGATGACGGACGATGAATGGAAAAATGTGCAAATGAATGGAAATTGGTCTTTTCTGACCGAAAAACAGCTATTAATGATAGAATCGGACAAAGAGATAATTGAGAATCTGATTATCTTTGCAGGACACGATTGGGAGAATGAAACGGAAACCATTCTCTTTACAGGACTTGACAGCCGGGGACGTTCCGTCTGGGGAAAAAGAATCAAATAAACTATCTATAATTTTTTATTAAAAACCATGAGAAGATACACAGAAATCTTGGCTGCATTAGCCTTATCTGCCGGAATGGCACTTCATGCGCAAACCAATGAGCTGGTGATACAGACGAAAAAAACGGGTGCAGAAATCCAACCTACCATGTACGGACTCTTTTTTGAGGACATCAACTATGCTGCCGACGGCGGACTTTATGCCGAACTGGTGAAAAATCGTTCCTTTGAGTTTCCACAACATCTAATGGGATGGAATACCTATGGAAAAGTGTCATTGATGGACGATGGCCCTTTCGAACGCAATCCGCATTATGTGCGCCTTTCCGACCCCGGGCATGGACATAAACATACCGGATTGGATAACGAAGGTTTCTTTGGTATTGGCGTCAAAAAAGGAGAGGAATATCGTTTCTCCGTTTGGGCGCGTTTACCACAAGGCGGTACAAAAGAAACATTACGAATCGAACTCGTCGATACCAAATCAATGGGAGGACGTCAGGCGTTTGCCTCGGAAAATCTGACGGTTGATTCTAAAGAATGGAAAAAATATCAAGTCATCCTGAAACCGGGTGTTACCAATCCTAAATCTACGCTCCGTATTTTCCTTGCCTCCAAAGGAACTGTAGATTTGGAACATGTTTCTCTTTTTCCGGTAGATACATGGAAAGGACATGAAAATGGACTTCGCAAAGACTTGGCACAGGCTTTAGCAGATATTCATCCTGGAGTTTTCCGCTTTCCCGGTGGTTGTATCGTAGAAGGTACTGATCTCGATACCCGTTATGACTGGAAGAAATCCGTAGGTCCGGTAGAAAACCGTCCTTTGAACGAGAATCGTTGGCAATACACTTTTACTCACCGTTTCTTTCCGGATTATTACCAAAGCTACGGACTGGGATTCTATGAATATTTCCTGCTGTCCGAAGAAATGAATGCGGAACCTCTTCCGATCCTGAACTGCGGGTTATCCTGCCAATATCAGAACAATGATCCGAAAGCACATGTAGCAGTCTGTGATCTGGACAGCTATATTCAGGATGCACTCGATCTGATTGAATTTGCCAATGGTGACATCAATACGACTTGGGGAAAAGTGCGTGCAGATATGGGACATCCGGCTCCGTTTAACCTGAAATTCATTGGTATCGGTAACGAACAATGGGGTAAAGAATATCCTGAACGTCTCGAACCATTCATCAAAGCCATTCGTAAGGTTTATCCCGATATGAAGATAGTAGGTAGCTCCGGTCCGAATTCCGAAGGAAAAGAGTTTGATTATCTGTGGCCCGAAATGAAACGTCTGAAAGCCGATCTGGTTGACGAACATTTCTACCGTCCCGAAAGTTGGTTCCTGGCACAAGGTGCACGCTATGACAACTATGACCGTAAAGGTCCGAAAGTATTTGCCGGAGAATATGCCTGCCACGGAAAAGGTAAAAAATGGAATCATTACCATGCTGCTCTGCTCGAAGCTGCCTTCATGACAGGCTTGGAACGCAACGCTGACATTGTTCACATGGCTACTTATGCTCCGCTTTTCGCTCACGTGGAAGGATGGCAATGGCGCCCGGACATGATTTGGTTTGATAACTTGAATTCCGTACGTACTACAAGCTATTATGTACAGCAACTGTTTGCACACAACAAAGGAACCAACGTACTTCCACTTACCATGAACAAGAAAAATGTAACGGGAGCTGAAGGGCAAAACGGACTCTTTGCCAGTGCAGTCTATGACAAAGATAAGAATGAACTGATTGTAAAGGTGGCTAATACTTCCGCCACAGCTCAACCGATTTCATTGAACTTTGAGGGCTTGAAAAAACAGGATGTGCTTTCTGATGGTCGTTGCATCAAACTTCGTTCGCTTGATCTTGATAAAGATAATACGCTTGAACAACCTTTTGCCATCACTCCTCAGGAAACTCCGGTATCCATTGAAGGCACTGTATTTACCACCGAACTGGAACCGACCACCTTTGCGGTTTATAAATTCAAGAAGAAATGATAACTAAGATTAGATTCATTGTTTGCTCATTCGTGCTGACAGCCTTTTCCGGGCTGTCAGCGCAAAATGACACAACTTTCGTAGCTAACGGCAACCCCATCATTAAATATAAATATACAGCAGATCCGGGTGTTATGGTATATGACGGAAAGGTATATATCTACGCCGGACACGACGAATGTCCTCCGCCTAAAGAACATTACCTGCTGAATGAATGGTGTGTCTTTTCCTCTCCTGATATGAAAACATGGACGGAACATCCTGTTCCTCTGAAAGCCAAAGATTTCAGTTGGGCTAAAGGGGAAGCGTGGGCAAGCCAAGTGATTGAGCGGGACGGCAAATTCTATTGGTATGTAACAGTAGAACATGGCACGATTCCCGGTAAATCTATCGGCGTAGCTGTTTCTGATTCACCGATAGGACCTTTTGCGGACGCACGTGGGTCAGCATTGGTCACCAACGACATGACTACCGAATATACCAAAATCAGGTGGGATGACATTGATCCGACAGTTTTCATAGACGACGACGGTCAAGCGTATCTTTATTGGGGAAACACCCAGTGTTATTACGCCAAACTGAAAAAGAATATGATTGAACTGGACGGTCCCATTGTTCCGGTACATCTGCCGAGATTCACCGAAGCACCTTGGATTCATAAGCGTGGAGACTGGTATTATCTCTCTTACGCTTCTGAATTTCCGGAGAAGATCTGCTATGCAATGAGCCGTAGTATTACTGGCCCCTGGGAATATAAAGGTATCCTGAATGAGATTGCTGGAAATTCCAATACCAATCATCAGGCTATCATCGAATTCAAAGGAAACTGGTACTTCATTTACCACAATGGCGGTATCAATACCGCAGGTGGTAGTTTCCGCCGTTCTGTTTGCATCGACCGTTTGTACTATAATGAAGATGGTACAATGAAACGGATTCAGATGACGACCGAGGGCATACAATAATAAGAATCAAAATGAATAGGGTTAGTTCAATCAATAGGTAATAGATTTTAAATTTTTGTTAATTTGTAAAAGTAAGGGGGGCTCCCATCACGGAAGCCGCCCTTCTTATTTAATAACGAATAAATTCTTATTCTATTCTACGAGAACCGTCTCCGATTACTACGTCATACACTTTCGGGCTTCTGCCGAATTTAGCTTTGAAAGCAGCTTTTGTTTTTTCAACGAAGTTGTCATACAACTCATCTTTAACAAGATTGATTGTACAACCACCGAAGCCACCACCCATTACGCGTGAACCAGTCACACCGTATTCTTTAGCGCAGTCATTCAGGAAGTCGAGTTCTTCGCAGCTTACTTCGTACAGCTTGCTCATACCATGATGAGTTTCGTACATCTTCTTACCTACAGTTTCGTAATCATCCTTTTCCAATGCCTCGCAAACATCGAGTACACGTTGGATTTCTTCGATTACATATTCTGCACGCATATAGTCTTCAGCGCTGATATCAGCTTTCGCTTCTTCTAGCATAGCCATTGTACAGTCGCGCAGGAATTCTACGTGCGGATGTTTTTTCTGGATAGCGGCAACAGCAGCTTCACAGCTTTGGCGACGCTTGTTATAAGCAGAAGAAGCCAATTCGTGTTTCACAACTGAATCCATCAGAACCAGACGATAACCTTCCGGATGGAATGGGAAATACTGATACTCCAGTGAACGGCAATCCAGACGGATCAAGCTACCAGCTTTACCGAATACGGAAGCAAACTGGTCCATAATACCGCAGTTCACACCACAATAGTTATGTTCTGTAGCCTGGCCAACTTTAGCCAATTCAAATTTATCTATTTTGTTTTCACCGAACAGTTCGTTCAATGCGAAAGCATACGTACTTTCCAAAGCGGCAGAAGAAGACATACCTGCACCCAGAGGCACATCACCTGCGAAAGCAGTATTGAATCCCTTCACATCAACGCCACGTTTAATCATTTCACGGCATACACCGAAAATATATCTTGCCCAGCTGGCACGTGGAGCATCTTCTTCATTCAAACCAAATTCTACATAATCCTTCAAGTCGATAGAGTAAGCCTTTACTTTGTCAGTACCGTTAGGTTTGATTTCAGCAATCATCCCTTTGTCTACCGCTCCCGGAAAAACGAATCCACCGTTGTAGTCAGTGTGTTCACCGATCAGGTTGATACGGCCCGGAGAAGCATATAAAAATCCAGTAGTTCCGTCAAAGTGTTTAATGAATCGACTTCTTACGTATTCTGTATCCATGATATTTATATTTTAAAGGTGAATAAATTGAATTCTATTCTATGTGATTATTCCACAGGAATATCCTTATTTACATTCTTGCAACCTACCAAGCCGTAGAACAACAGGTAAGCCAGAGCAGCGATAATCAACCAGTAGCTAGCCATATAACCTACAGAGTCAGAGATGCTTTGTTGGATCAACGGCAATACACCACCACCAACAACCATCATCATAAAGATTCCGGAAGCCTGTGCTGTATATTTTCCTAAGCCTTCTACTGCAAGGTTGAAGATACCACCCCACATTACAGAAGTACAAAGACCGCAAAGTACAAGGAACAAGGCACTTATAGGAACCTGTGCCATCATAAAGCCTTCGCCTACAGTGTAACCCGGCATTGAAACCGTTACATCTTTCGGAGTGAAGATAGCGATCAATACGAAAATGATAGCAGTAGCAGAAACAGCGATCAACTGTGCACGGCTGGAAACCTTACCACTGATAGCACTACTTGCAGTACGTCCCACAAGCATCAGCAACCAATAGATAGCAGCGATAGCACCACCGATAGCAGCACCGTTCATCATGATACCGGCACCTTTATCGCTTGAATCGGCAAGATAGAAGTTCAGTGTACCCGGGATACCAATTTCAATACCTACATAAATAAAGATACCGATTACACCCAGTAAAGTGTGACGGAAGCTCCATGGACTGTGAGAGAATTTTTCTTTCTTCACTCCACCTTTCTGAAGGTGTGGTTCAGGAATAGCAACAAATGAGATAACGATAAATGCAGCAACGAATACACCCATAGCAACGAAGAGCAGAGGAGCAACGTCAGACATAGCAGTACTTGAAGTAACAGTACCGATCAAAGCACCTACGAAAAGCGGAGTCAATGTACCAGACAAAGAATTAAGAGCTCCACCAGTCTGAATCAACTGGTTACCTTTGTTACCACCGCCACCGAGAAGGTTCAACATCGGGTTTACCACTGTGTTAAGCATACAAACGCAGAAACCGCAGATAAATGCACCAAGCAGATAGATTACAAAGTTTAATTTGATAACATACTCACCGAATGCAAATACTTCAGCACCTGCTCCGAATAAGCTGGAAAGATACTGTGTGAACAAACCGAGGAAACCGACTGCCATTGCAATCAAAGCAGTCTTCTTGTAACCGATCTTAACGAGCATGTTACCGGCAGGAATTCCCATAAACAGGTAAGCCAGGAAGTTCATCATATTTCCCATCATACCTAAAGTGTTCGAACCCGCATATTCATTTCTCCAGATTGTTCCGAATGGAGCAGCGAGGTTTGTTACGAAAGAGATCATCGCAAAGATGAAGAACATCGTGATAATTGCGACGAGATTACCGTTCTTTTTTTCTTGTGTCATGGTTCAAAAAAAATGTTAGTTTATAAAATTAGGTTAGTTATTTTTCAAATCTTATTCTTCTACCGTAAATTTGTAGACAGTGATCTGTTGGTATTCATCACCCGGCAGCAAGGTAGCCGATGGGAAATGAGGTTTGTTCGGAGTATCCGGGAAACACTGTGCTTCAAAGCAGATAGCGCTTCTGGCAGGGAATGTAGCTCCGTGTGCACCTTCAAATCCATTGAGCCAGTTGCCCGTATAGAGTTGTACACCCGCTTCGGTGGTATATACTTCCATGATACGTCCGCTTTCCGGGTCCTTGCAAGTGGCAGCCAGGTCGAGCGAACCGCTTTCCATCTTGTTCAGTACATAACAGTGGTCATATCCTGCACCGAAAATCAGTTGCTGGAATTTGTCGTCGATACGTTCGCCTACAGTGTGCGGAGCACGGAAATCCATCGGAGTACCTTCTACTTTGGCAATTTCACCGGTAGGGATAGAAACTTCGTCGATAGGAGTATAGAAATCAGCGTTGATCGTAACGATGTGGTTGTTAACGGTAGGAGTAGGGTTGGAAATACCGGCGAGGTTGAAGAAACCGTGGTTAGTCAAGTTAACGACTGTAGCTTTGTCGGTGGTAGCGCGGTATTCGATAGTCAGTGCATTTACTTCATTTTCCAGGCGGTAAGTCATTTCCACTTCCAGATTGCCGGGGAATCCCTCTTCGCCGTCAGCAGAAACATAGTTGAATTGCACTGTGCTCTCATCAATCTGGACAGCATCCCAAACACGGGCGTGGAAACCGGTAGGTCCACCATGCAGAGAGTTAGGTCCGTTGTTAATCGTGAGTTCATGTTCTTCGCCGAACAAGGTGAATTTTCCTTTCGCGATACGGTTGCCGTAGCGTCCGATAGTAGTGCTTAGGAAAGGTTCCGGGCTGTTGATGACGTGGTCGATGCTGTCGTGTCCGAGGATTACATTAGCATACTTACCGTTTTTGTCCGGTACCATGATAGAAAGAATGGCGCATCCGTAATTGGTTACAGCTACTTCCATTCCCTTTGTGTTTTTGAGGATAAATAAATCAGTTTTCTTATCATTTATATCCTTTTGGAAATCTTTCCGGCTGAGCCCTGATAGATTCCCTTCTGTTGGGAATGTGTTATTCATGTCTGGTATTATTAAAAATTTCCTGCAAATAAAGGGAAATTCTTTCTTACTCACAAATTATTCCGACTAAATATGACAGGTGCTTTAGGAAAGTTTAGCTTTATTACTTCATCTTCTTTGGATGCAAGGACAAAAGATGATTTCTTAAATGAATTTTCATCCTTCTTTTCTTAAAAACTGAACAATTTTTTGTATGTTTGTTCCCGGATTGTAACAATCCGAGCGAATTTAATCTAAGTTTATAACAAGAAAAACTAAAATGTATCCATTAAAATTCGAACCTATTCTGAAGCAGACGCTTTGGGGGGGCGACAAAATTATTCCGTTCAAGCATTTGAACTCTGACTTGAAAGGAGTAGGAGAAAGCTGGGAGATTTCCGGTGTTGAGGACAATGAATCCGTAGTGGCTAATGGCCCGGATAAAGGTTTAACCTTAGCCGATATGGTAAGAAAGTATCGTGAGGAACTGGTTGGTGAAGCGAATTATGCCCGTTTCGGCAACAAATTTCCGTTGCTCATTAAGTTCATCGACGCCAAACAGGATTTGTCAATCCAGGTACACCCAACAGATGAGTTGGCGAAGAAACGCCATAATTCGATGGGAAAAACCGAGATGTGGTATGTGGTAGATGCCGACAAAGGAGCTAAATTGCGTTCAGGATTCTCTGAACAGATTACCCCGAAAGAATATAAAGAACGCGTGTTGAACAATACGATTACCGACGTATTGCAGGAATATGAGATCCATCCGGGTGATGTGTTTTTCCTTCCTGCCGGACGCGTACACAGCATCGGGGCAGGTTCTTTCATCGCCGAGATTCAGCAAACCTCTGATATTACTTATCGTATTTACGACTTCAACCGTAAAGATGCGAATGGCAAAACCCGCGAACTTCACACCGACTTAGCCCGTGAAGCCATCAACTACGAAGTATTGGATGACTATCGCACTAAATACGAACCGTTGAAGGATGAGCCGGTAGAACTGGTTGCCTGCACCTACTTTACGACTTCTCTGTATGACATGACTGAAGAAATCAGTTGCGACTATTCCGAACTCGATTCATTCGTGATCTTTATCTGTATGGAAGGATCCTGCAAGATGAGAGACAATGAAGGCAATGAACTGACTGTTAGTGCTGGAGAATCTATTTTGTTGCCTGCAACTACACAAGACATCACAATCACTCCTGAAGGAGGAAATGTGAAATTGTTGGAAACATACGTATAAAACTAGGAAACAGGAAGTATAAAGGGGCATTCTTTTGAAGGATGTCCCTTATTATTTGGCAAAGTGGAAAAATTGGCAATAAAATGTGTAGAATGTTATGCATTATCCATGAAATCGATGATGAGAGCCATCATTTTTAGAAGTCTTTTTTCCAAATCAATATTGGAAGTGCTACTTCCTCCATGGGTGTTGTTGTTTCTTGTAGAGTTTAATTCCAATAATGTCATGAAATGTCGGTTTGTGGTACGGGCAAACATCCATGAACCAATGCGTGCGTATGGTGTCAGTTCTAACTCTTTTTCTTTATGAGTACCTTGTGTTTGTTGAATCAAATTGCCCTTCCAGGTTTTATCATATATCATTTTTAGCTTTTCAGAACAATTAATATCATTTCTGTTTATATCTTCGCAATAAATATCCTTTTTGTTTTTGATTTTGATATACATATCAGGGCTTGGTTCTGCAAAAAGTTCTAGAATCTGATAATATGACAAGTAAGCATATCGTAGATATCTTTCATCAAAGCGGTAATTTGTTAACATGATCCATGCTATTTCTATTTGTTCCCTTATATTATCAAGCATCTTTTTTCTAATAGGAACACTTATTGTGCTTGTTTTATCATCTAATCTGTCCAAAATCTTTTTTTCATTTTCTGCCACTTTCTGGAGAAAATGACTTTTAGAGATTGCATTGACAGATTGTTTTAATAACTCTTCCAGTTTTTCTTTAGAGCAACTTTTATCAAAAATAGATTCTTTAGTGATATAAGCAAATACATTTTTGTTTAAAGTATATTGTAGGTTCCATGCCTTATTGGAGGCTGTCACGATGATAATTTGGATTCCCTTATTAAGTGTTTGCAACATATTGATAACATCAAAGCTGGAGAAGTCTGTTTTCTTGTTAAAGTCATCTTGCAGTAGCCGGATGTCAAGTAATACTAAATGGTATGGTTCAAACGCATTTTCTAGAATCGTCTCCTTTACTTTTTGGAGTAAGGTCTCTTTGGTGTCAGATGCATAATCAAAGCCTTTCAGCGTGTTTACTTCAATGCAGGAATAGTGGGAAAATAATGCCTTATAAAGTTCACCCCATCCTTTATCTGCTTCATCATCAATAATAAGAATGCGCTTTTTTTCCGGCTCTGACTCTGATGGATATGGAGGATAATCAATCGTGACTTTATCGTCAGATTCGGGGTGTTGTGATGTAATATACCTGTAATATAAATTCCTTTCAATATGATTTTCTATAGCCGATTTGATATTCAGACATTTAGACCATTGGTAGAGAGACCACTCGCTCGTTATAGAATGATGGGAAAGATAGTTATTAGGTTGAGGTATATGAGTTTTTTTTAGATATGCTTCATAATTTTCCAGATGTTTATAGGTATGAATATTGTCAATGACATTTTTCACTTTTTCTTTAGAATAAGGTAAAAGTTCCACCGCCGGAGTCTGTAGAATGGAGGAATAATCTGAAAGACGTAATAATTCGGTGATATTTTCTGAACCAATTAAGAAAATGGGCAGCTTTCCTACTCCTTCGCCTCTGGTTATAATACGTATATAGTGTGCCATCTGAAGTCCTTGCAATTCTATAGCATTATCAGATAATGTGTTCATAATGAAAATGGCTGTGATTCCTTCTTTGTTGTAGCTTTCTGATAAGTCATTGAATGTCAGATAAAATCTTTCATCAACAGTGTGTCCAGAAGTGGCTAAACGGATGTTTTGAAAATAATCAAGTTGAGAAAATACATTTTCTTTATAGTAAATCAAGGCAGGTTTCATATTTTTTGTTTTATAAGTGAGGATATACTATTAATCTGTTCGCGTAATAGGGTCGGATTATACCCTTTATCTTCATGCACACATTCGGTTAACGAAGCATTGTTGGCTAATTCTAATACATAACTGTCTAAATCAAGTTCTGAATATGTCTGCGTGTCGTCTTCAGCTTCAAGCCATTCTATCAATTTATTTCTTGTGTTCATTAATATGGCAACTTCATAATCTTCTCCGAATTCTATTTTTTCAAGTATCAGCGGATTTTCTGCTTTTATATCTTGCACTATGTATGGCAATGCCTGTGTGTAAAACTTGTCGACGCTCAGTTGCAATACATTATCACTCATGTAGGAGTAGGAATAACGTCCGGAAAAGAAAATTAGTGGAATACTGTTTTTCCGGCATATCTCTTTTAGCTGATCTTCTATTTTTTCCACAAATGTGTGGTGGCAACAAATGATTGCATACTTCGCAATATGGGATGTCTCTTTGTTGGAACGAATTTCTTCAATAAAAGAAGCACATTCGTTCCCTGTCAGGATGTGAAGCTGGTCACAGTTCTTCAATATGTTGTTTACTTCCTTATTTATTGAAGCAAGCTCTTCCCGCCGTGTTTTCTTTTCATCTATAATTAGGATTTTCATAAGCATAATGTTTATATATACGGATTCGGTGAGTGAATCCCTTTACTCCATCTAAAAGTAAAGGTTCTGCTATTGTCCGATCAGATTGAATACTATTTAAATACTTGATGCGGAATACTCCATCTTTACATTGTGCTTCCACATACCAGTCGCATAAGTTTATCATTTTTCTTTTCCATTCACAAAAATCTCCTGATTCAATTTCCTGCATCAGTTGTTGGTGAGTGGCGTAATAATTCGAATCTTGTTGACTAAGTAAGATGTCTACATAATCAGAACCAAGGTCTTCTACTTTTACGAGTATGTTGGGAAACTGTTTCCTTTGTGCCATGTCATGTAGTATGTCGGATAGAATATTACGTATCATATATACGTTTGTGTATAATTTGGTGTCTGTTAGTTCAAAAGTAACATGAAAATCGAAATTTAAATATTGCTTGACTAGTTCTCGCAGAAGTTTCTTTAGTTGACGTGTCTCCAGCCTGAACTGAAATTCAGACTTAAATAGTTCTACGATATCACTGAAATAGTTCAATTTTACATTTTTTGCTATTTCGCGTTTATTTTCCGGAATCGGGCAATCGAAAGGAGAACGTTCCGGATGTTCAGAACACCATGCTTTTAGCCATGAAGAACTCCATCCGGATTTTATTTTATATTGCCCCCATCCTCTGTTGTTGAGGGGATTATGTAGAAAACCGTAAAAACAGTAAAAAAGATTCTTATCTATTGTTTTAAAACGTTCGGTTATCTCTTTAAATGCAATTTGTTCCTTTCGGATAAAATCCTCATATCCTTCAAATTTGCAATTGTCAGCATTTCCATCCCAGATATGAGTGATAAATTTGAGCGGATCGTTTTTGCTGAAATTCTCATATAAAAAGGATGGTAGTAGTGTGGCATTGTGTATTTGTTCCTTAAAGACAGTCTGTGTGGGAGTGTCAGATGCTTTTAAAGTTAAACAAGACAGAGCTTTGGTAAGTGAAGTATAGAGGGGTGTGTCTTTTAGCAGGTGTATGTTGATGTTTGTACTAATTGTTTTATACCATTTATTTAGCTCTTCTATACTTAATTTAGAGTTCTGTACTGCATCACAGAAATTGAGTATATTCTTTTTCCATTCTTTCCACTGAGGAATATATAAGTAAATAAATTTATTTTGCAATGTCTTATAAGTAGCATCACCATTTCCTTTTATCATCCGCATATATTGGATTTTTCCACTTAAATAGTTGGATAATTGAGGAATGTCAGAACAGTTGTCTTTCGTTTTCTTTATATCTGAATCGAGATACATCTGCGCGCGTTCGTATCCATATCGTTCCCATAAATATAAATATAACCGAATCTCTTTGACATACGATTTTGAGACATTTACCTTTTCATTGATCGTTAAGCCGCAAACAGTCTGTCTGTAGCCTCTGCCTTCTGCTCTGGTTTTGGAAGGTTGAATTTGGAAGTTCTGTCCCGAAATGATCCTGGCTAGTTCTTGCTGGAACTCTGTGTTGTTTGCGATGTCCTGATAGGATGAAAAAGTTATATCATCTGCATAGCGTGTATATCTAGCACTGAATCTTTTGGCAAGTCCGGTAAGTTTACGATCCAGACGCAGACTTACAATGTTAGATAAAATGGGAGAAGTCGGTGCGCCTTGAGGTAAGAAGGCTCTGTTGCCGTCATTAGTACAACATATATTGGCAATACAATAAGCTATTCTTTCTTTATCTCCATTCAGATTGAATGGAGGTAATGTAAGACAGGCCTTTACCCGATAAAGAGAAATAGAAGTAAAAAAGTCTTTTAAATCTAAATGAAAAACATAAGGCATTCTTACATGTGGTTTTGCTGCGTCACCTATGTTTTGTCCCAAAATAAAACCCTTAGCGGAAGGATGAGGGTGATAGAGACTGGACAGGATAAAGTTCAGACATATTTGCAGACGTTTTAAATCTTTTATGGGTGCTTGTATTTCACGTGTTTTTCCGCTTTTTTTAGGAATTAAAAACTTGTAATATGCATCTTTAGCCAATTTATAATTACTAAAATAGGTCACGTCTTTTAGTGGAATTCTTTTATGTACACCTTTGCATAAGTATGACCAAACCTCATTCATCAGTTTAGTCAAATCTGCAACAGTCTTTATATCTTGAAAAGACTGAGCTACTTGCTGACGTATCTTAATTTCTTGCTCTGTCATTAATAGAGGAAAGTATACTAAAAAATTCTTTATGTATAAACGAGCACGCAGAGCAGTCTGCGACTACGGCAAATGATAAAACCTATAGTCTTCCGAAGAAGACATCAAGCCGATCTGTTAATTTCTTAACCAGCTTGCTAAATTCAATTTATGTAATAGCATACTTTCCTTGCTGCAAAGATAAGATTTTCGTTTGAAATAGGAAAGAATTAGAAAGTTTTTCGTTCTTTTGCCACTTGCCAAATGGCATAATATACCAAATAATTAATGATGTAATGAGGAACAAAAATGGATTTAGCCGGTGTGCGGAATTCTACATCGGTCGTTTGCGAAAGGAGGGACGGCATTCTACGGCGCATGTCTACAAGAATGCCCTCTTCTCTTTCAGCAAATTTTGCGGCACGTCTAACGTGTCGTTCAGACAGATCACCCGTGAGCGTTTACGGCGTTACGGTCAGTATCTTTATGAGTGTGGCTTGAAGCCCAATACGATTTCTACGTATATGCGTATGCTTCGTAGTATCTATAACCGTGGAGTGGAAGCGGGCAGTGCGCCATACGTGCCGCGACTGTTTCATGATGTTTATACAGGTGTGGATGTCCGCCAGAAAAAGGCTTTGCCTGCTACGGAATTGCATAAGCTTCTGTATGAAGATCCCAAAACGGAGCGTTTACGCCGTACGCAAGCTATCGCTGCTCTGATGTTTCAGTTTTGTGGAATGTCATTTGCCGATTTAGCCCATTTGGAGAAGTCGGCTTTGAATCAGAATGTGTTGCGATACAATCGTATCAAAACCAAAACTCCGATGAGCGTGGAAGTGCTGAATACTGCAAAGGAAATGATTAACCAGCTCCGTAGTAAGGAAAGTTCTCACCCCGATTGTCCGGATTATCTGTTTGATATTCTTCGTGGGGATAAGAAACGGAAAGATGAAAGAGGTTATCGGGAATATCAGTCCGCTCTTCGTCGATTTAATAATAATCTGAAGGACTTGGCAAGAACCTTGCATTTGCAATCTCCTGTCACTTCCTATACGCTTCGTCATTCCTGGGCAACGACTGCGAAGTATCGGGGAGTATCCATTGAAATGATTAGTGAATCATTGGGCCATAAATCTATAAAAACCACACAAATCTATTTGAAAGGCTTTGAGCTTAAAGAACGTACGGAGGTAAATAAAGGGAATTTATCTTACGTAAGAAACTGCTGTGTAGGCAGAAATAAAAGCGTAAAGTTCTAATAATCAGAACTGATATATGTGTGTTACTTCTTAGGTAACGGAACTTAAATTTGACGCAAAGATAGACAAAAACATAAATAGTAAGCAAATATTCTTCCATTTTTTTTCGTTTTATCTAAAATATAGGAAAAAAACTATCCGAACATGAAATAAGATTATTTTCATGCCCTATACTTTTTATTGCCTAATCTCTGGATTCTTCCCGTTGAGTATTAGGCTGTTTCCTTCTTATGCCCTATTTCTATATGTGATTTCCATTTTTTGTTGAGATGTGTGCCTTGTGTATGTATTGTCCGTTACCTAAGAAGTAACGGAAGAACATGAGGTAAAAAAACATGATTTTAACAAAGCCGAAATCAATTAGTGCTGGGCCTAGCGATGGGACAGGGGAAGGCGTAGCACACTCTAAACGCTGGTATGTTGCTCTGGTTCGTATGCATCACGAGAAGAAAGTAGCCGAACGTTTAGATAAAATAGGGATTGAGAATTTTGTTCCTGTTCAGCAGGAAATTCATCAGTGGAGTGACCGGCGCAAGATGGTTGAGTCTGTCCTTCTTCCAATGATGGTGTTTGTACACGTTAATCCGAAAGAACGCAAAGAAGTTCTAAGTTTTTCTACAGTGAGCCGTTATATGGTGATGCGTGGTGAGAGCTCTCCAGCGGTGATTCCAGATGAGCAGATGGCTCGTTTTCGTTTCATGCTCGACTATTCAGAGGAAGCTATTTGTATGAACAGCTCTCCTTTGGCACGTGGTGAGAAGGTTCGTGTAGTGAAAGGACCTCTGACCGGGCTGGTTGGTGAACTGGTTAATGTAGATGGCAAAAGCAAGATTGCCGTCCGGCTGAATATGCTGGGATGCGCTTGCGTGAATATGCCTATTGGTTATGTCGAAGCTATCTGCGAGAAAAACTAGTACTCGTCATCATTTATCCACAAATTACATGAATATGAAGTTTTCTTGTGCTTTTGCACTGATATTCTCTTTCTTCTTCTTTTCAGCTTGTCAATCCTATAAGAAAGTACCTTATTTGCAGGATGCGGAGGTTTTGAAACAGGTGAATACGCAAGTTTCCCCTGTTCAGGACGCCAGGTTGATACCGGGAGATGAGGTTTCCATTCTTGTTTCTACTTCCGATCCGGTTGTTTCGCAGCCATTCAATGCACAAGGCAGTACCTTTTTGTTGGATGACCAGGGAAATATCAATTATCCGGTTTTAGGTAAACTCCCTTTAAACGGATTAACGAGCCGAGAAGCTGAAAACCTGATAACGGAGCGACTGAAATCTTACGTGAAAGAAAGACCTACGGTAGTAGTCCGCATGTCCGGTTTTAAAGTTTCGGTTTTGGGAGAAGTGGCGTCTCCGGGTGTTTATCCGGTGGTGAATGAGCAGATCAATGTACTCGAAGCCCTTGCTATGGCAGGAGATTTGACCATTTATGGTGTTCGTGATAATGTGAAACTAATCCGCGAAGACAAGAACGGGCATAAACAGTTTGTTACACTCAATCTGAACGACGCGGATTTGTTATTATCTCCTTACTATCAGTTGCAACAGAATGACATCCTGTATGTCACTCCCAATAAAACCAAAGCACAGAGCGCGGACATCGGAACAAGTACCACGATGTGGATTTCGGGATTTTCCATCTTAGTGTCTATTGCCAGTCTGCTGGTTAATATACTTAGATGATCCCTACAACTCTCCATATTCTTTGATACAGTTAAAACACGGACATTCCTTCATCGGATTTAAATCATGATGGCCTACAATCAATGCTTTGGGGAATCTTTTCCTCAATTCGCGGAGCAAAGCGAGCAAAGAACCTCGTTGCGCCAATGTACGTGTGTCTTGGGGACGTCCGGCAATATCCAGCCCTCCTTCGTAACAAATACCTATCGAATGGGTGTTATGGTCACGGCAGTGTGCTCCGACCTTTTCCAGAGGACGGCCCTGGCAAATTTCTCCATCGCGGGTGATGTAGAAATGGTAACCAATGTCACGGAACCCGCGGTGTTGGATATGATCTTGTCGGCAAGCCTCCGCCGAAAGGAATTTTCCTTCCGGCGTGGCACTGCAATGAATGATAATCAGCGTGATGGTGCGCATGGGCTACATACAACTTTGTACTCCGATCAGGCCTCCGATAGCGGTGGCAACGGTGATAATCACTTTGATAATGAAGCTCCATACGGAGCGGGGAGAAGATGAATTACTCATAAAGAAGAGGTTTTAAATAAATTAATAATATTCCCTTAGGCAGCCGGGTCAGGTGCTTCACCGCTTCCGCCCGGATTCGGATTCGGCGTATTGCCTGAATCGGAATCTCCACCAGGGGTGGTTGGTTTCTGATACTCCGCTTGCTGCTTCAGTTGACTGTCGAGTTTCAGGTTGGTAGTCGACAAATTACCGGTGGCACGAGCTTTAAGGCGCATACCAGTGATGTTTTTCTCTAACGAAAAATCTTCCAGTGTTTCAGCCGCCTTACTTCGGATGCCTACCCCAAAGATGGCAAGGTCGTCGATTTTCACGCATTTGCCGTCGAGCAGCAATTCTTTGATGCAGTCTACCATGTCAGAAAGTACACCTTTGATGACACCACCGGAATACGGTGAATTGTGTTTCGACATGTGTTCGGCAAGCTTGGCCAAATCAAACGTCTCGTCGCTTACCGCACGGGCGAACCACTTGCCTGCATTCAGGCCTTTCTGCTGTTGGTTTTGATAAATTTTGTAACGAATCATAAAACAATAAATTAAAGGGTTAAACATATTGTCCGGGGATTCTTTTCCCCTTCCGACAATACAAAGATACTACCCTGAAACATCGATAAATCAATTGTTTGCGATTGCACACGATTGTTGTCAATTATATGTCGTAATGGTCGTTTATTCAATGGAAAAGCGTTGGTTATGTGGTACTATTTTGTTATTTTTGTAACTGTAAATCAAAATTTTATCCATTATGACCGAATTCAAAATACGTGCCTATGGGCGCATGGAACTGGCGCAACTTTATTCTCCGACACTTACCGACATTGCTGCTTATCGAAAAATGAAGAAATGGATCTCTTTATGTCCCGGACTTCTGCAACGTCTGTACGACTTAGGGTACGAATCAAAGCGTCGCTCATTCACACCGTTGGAGGTGAGAGTGATTGTGGACGCTTTGGGAGAACCTTGAAGAAGTTGAGAGTTGAGAATTGAGAGTTGAAAAATGAAAGTGGGAGATGGAGAGAGGAATAGAGGCGGTTTGTGTGGGATAAAGCGGTGCTTTATGGGTGCTAAACCTATGCTTTACGAACGCTAAAGCGATGCTTTATTAAAATACAAGAAATACACTTTTACCCCCCTCTCCCTAACACACGCACACGTGCGTGCGCGTATAGACGCCTTTATCGTCTGCGTTGGTAAACAATCCTTTTTTAATCAGACGATTTAGCCAGCCGAAAGCAGTGTTAGGTTTGATTTTCATGATTGTAGCCTGCTCCGACAACTGTGCACGGGTGAATTGGTTGCCCATTGCTTCGAAAAGTGCATCCCGGTCGGCATTGGCTCTATGCTTGACTTCTGTGGAGGGAAGAAAAGACAAGATATGCGTGGCATGACGATAAAGCGGAGTTACAAGCTCCAGGACCGCTTTAAAATCTTCAGCGGTGATCGTTACATCCCAACGGGTGATAATGCCGTCTTTGATATTATCAGTGGCAATCTCCTTATCAGGAGTAAGCAGATGGATAGAAGAATTCTTGAATTGGTAAGGTTGATCACATTCCAATGCACGTATCATAGCTACTTCTGCCATGATACGGCACGTGTTGACAGCCAGTCGGGCGATGGAACTGCTCATTTCGTTGTCGTTGGCAAGTCCCGAACGGAAGAACAAATCGGAAAAGAGAGCGTTGAACTCTTGCTTTTGCTCGTCGGTGAGCCGGAGCGTATGGACTCCATGTGTTTTCATCAGGTCGAGTTGCTTTTTCCATTCCAGGCCTATGTCTGTGAAGATAGCTTCCAGATCGGCTTCGCCACTTTCAAACTGATTGATCCATGCCCATATACCATGCATGTAATAAAACAGTTGGCGCGAGAACAAGCCGTTCTCTGTCGAGGGAATAAGTGGTTTCACTTGTGCGGGCGTACCGGAAAGCAGGACGGACAGATAGCTTTTCTTTACTTCCCGGTATTCCTGGTCGGTACGCCGGTTGTACGACAAACGGTCATGGTCGAACGCTTTGCGGAGCGTGTCGCTCCAGTGTCCGTATTCCGAGCCGATGGCAGCAGAAATAGTATCTGCTTCCGTTTCGCAGATAAGTCCTGTGCCGTTGGCATCCATGATATTTTGCAGAATACCTGTTCCGGTGTTATTGCCAGAGATGAGAAACATTCTGTTTTTGGGCATTTGGGGAGCTTCCACTTTGCTACGCTCTTTTCCCATGACGTCGTAGGCGGCTTTCTCTTTTTTGTAAGCCTTGACCTCTGTCGCTACTTGTTGGCGGATCTCGTCATGGATAGGTTCGACGAGCAGACGGATAAGCGAAAGAATTCCCTTACCCGAGGCAGAAGGAGCCACGATGAAACTTTGCAGGCAAGGAGACTGGAGTTTGCCGGCGTATGGACATCTCACATATCGTTCCATGCTGGCACCTATGGCAGTCAATGCTCCAATCAGCATGACGTCACGCTGGGTAGGGCTGGTGGCATAGCTCATGATGAGCAAGAGGATTTTCGGCCAGTCCGCTTCGGGGAAAGTGGGCAATGGCTGGTTCGGGTCACTACCGTTCAGCAGCTCTTCGGATTCGTCCGGTTCGTCATTCTCCACCTTATTATATACGTGTGCGTGTGTGAGAACTTTGGACGGTGTATTTTCCGTATTTTCTGTATTTCTACGGTTGTTCATAACTTCCGTATTACAGAGTTTCACATTGGCCATCTCGGCAAGATGGAAAGCCGTGCCCAGGTGCACTTCCCCATGCCGGGTAGTGAGAGCATTGGAGAATATCCGTTCGGCATGTTCGCGTTGGTACTTGGCGGACGTCCGGCACAAACGGTGGAAAAACTCGCGTCCCGCTTCTCCGCAATCTGTTGCGATGGCAAACGCCAGTTGTACATATTCAGCATAGGTAGGAGCAATATCCGCTCCTGCAGTTTCAACCGCTTCAGTGAGGCGGCGTAAAGATTCAATATCAGTCATTATTTTGATTTATGATTTATAATTTATGATTTATGGTTATTCGTTGGTGGCTCTAAATAATGCTCCCGGGTCATGGCAAAGGAAGCAGGATCTCACAATGTCTTTACCGGAAAAGTCCACGCCTTTTTTCTTTTCTCCGAAAGGAGGAGGTGTTCCTGTACCATAGATCATCACAGTGTATAACATTGCTAACTTCATTTTTTCCGTAATACAGTTTGCGTCATCGGCCATGGGTAAATGATTATAGGGTATGAAGGCTTTTACGCCTCGTCCGCTAGGACTGATAAACGTGAGCACAGGGTGGAGAAGAGGATCATTGAACAACGTCTTACGCATCTCCACTGCTTCCTGATAGGAGGTGAGATAGTCTATATCTACTACTGTTAGGAGGGAAGGATCTATGAGGCATTTGCTGCTGCGACGCGAGAATGTACCACAGGGAGTCACGTATGGTAATAGTGATGCTTTTGCCGTCCGTATATCTTCGGAGTTGCGTACTTGTTCGGTCAGAACTTTGAGATTCTCGTTGCAGGTAATCATTTGAAAGACTTGCTCTACGGAGACTTCGCAGCAGGGAATAAGCGTAGGAGGAGTAACTAATTGTCCGTGTTCGTCTTTAATGGGCGCAATGGGAGGCATGAAATAAGACATTCTAAAATCGTTTGTCATAACGTATCTAATTATTTGATTATCGCCTTGAATTTTCAAAACGCGGGGCGAAGGTAGGAATAGCTTTTAAATCAACTGTTCTGACATATCAGAACAGTTATAGGTAGAATCATGTATTATTTAATAACTTTAACAATTAACAGAATTACAAAAATGAAAAAGTACTCTCATGTAGCACTCGGTCTTTTCATCGCCGAGCAGTTTAAGAAAGCAGGTGTGAAGATAGCTCCCATGTGCGCTGAAATAGGTTTGGGCAAAGCTGTCTACTATGCAAAGGTTATAAAAGGGGAGACGTTCGTTTAAGCCATTTCACCCGTCTTTTGGCTTACTTCTATGACTGTCATACCAAAGAGGAATTTCGAGCCAAAGCAATTGAATGGGTCGACCGTTATATTGATTATCGTGAGAAACACGGGTGATGGGAAAGAAATTTAATCAATTGATAATAAAATAATGCAGGAAGTCCAACGTTTCAATAAAGTCCTAAAATCTTTTGTCCTTCTAGGGGACATCATCTTATTGAACTTGCTGTTATGGATGTTTACTTCGATCTGGGAAAACCGGTCTCCATTTGAGTATTCAATGCCTCTTCTCCAGAACATGGCTCTGATGACTTTATGTTATCTGGTTTGCAACATCCGTTCAGGAGTGATCCTTCATCGTCCGGTGGTCCGCCCGGAACAAATTATGCTTCGGGTGGCCCGGAATATGATTCCTTTTGTATTGATAGTCTTTGGGCTTTCATACATATTCCATTTTGAATGTGTCAATCTGCGTCAGTTAGGGGTATTTTATATAGTTCTCATTATCGTTATCATTTCCTATCGTCTGACGTTCCGATCTATTCTGGAGCTTTATCGCAAAAGTGGGAAGAATGTCCGAAAGGTAGTGTTGGTGGGTAGCCATGAAAATATGCAGGAACTTTATCATTCCATGACGGATGATCCGACATCCGGGTATCGTGTATTGGGATATTTTGAAGATTTTCCGTCAGACCGCTATCCTATGAATATAGCTTATTTGGGACAGCCGTGTGAAGCTGTTGATTATTTGACTCGTAATGCGGGAAAGGTGGATCAGCTTTATTGTAGCCTTCCTTCCGCCCGTAGTGCTGAAATTGTGCCGATTATCAACTATTGTGAGAATCATCTGATTCGCTTCTTTAGCGTTCCCAATGTCCGGAACTATTTGAAACGGAGAATGTATTTTGAAATGTTAGGTAATGTCCCGGTACTTTCTATCCGTCGTGAGCCACTTGAGTTATTGGAGAACCGTATTATGAAACGTGGCTTTGATATTATTTGCTCGCTACTATTCCTTTGTACCCTTTTCCCGATTATATACATCATTGTGGGACTGGCTATAAAGATAAGTTCACCTGGACCTGTTTTTTTCAAGCAGAAACGAAGTGGGGAGGATGGTCGTGAATTCTGGTGTTATAAGTTTCGTTCAATGCGGGTAAATGCTCAATGTGATACATTACAAGCTACAGAACATGATCCTCGTAAAACCCGAATCGGTGATCTGATTCGTAAGACGAATGTGGATGAACTTCCTCAATTTATTAATGTCCTGAAAGGGGACATGTCTTTAGTGGGTCCCCGTCCGCACATGTTGAAGCACACAGAAGAATATTCCCATTTAATAAATAAATATATGGTCCGTCATTTTGTAAAGCCTGGTATTACAGGTTGGGCACAAGTGACAGGTTTCCGTGGAGAAACGAAGGAGCTTTGGCAGATGGAAGGACGTGTGCAACGTGACATCTGGTATATTGAGCATTGGACGTTTCTTTTGGATTTATATATCATGTATAAGACTGTGTATAATGTAATCCGTGGGGATAAAGAGGCTTATTAGGTGAGGAATTGGAAATTGAATAAAGATTAAATCAATAGTTGTAAAATTACATGAGTAGGTGGTTATGAGAAAACTGAAACGATTGACTTTGGGTGCGTTACTTGCTTTTTTGCTGGTATCCTGCCAATCATATAAGAAAGTGCCTTATTTGCAGGATACGGCTTTTGTAAATGATACAGAACAGAGTGCTCGTCAGGCAGGTGTGAAGGTTATGCCCAAGGATTTGTTGACGATTGCCGTATCTTGTTCTACTCCGGAACTGGCTGCACCTTTCAATCTGGTAAATTCGGGTACTGCTAGTGGAACGGAGGGAAAGATGGTAGGACAAGGAAACGCGTCATCTGCTCTGCAGCAATATTTGGTAGATAATCAGGGGAATATCAACTTTCCTGTGTTAGGCGAGATTCATGTAGGTGGATTGACTAAACTGGAAATAGAAAATCTGATTATAGATAAGTTGAAGGTTTATTTAAAAGAAGCACCGCTTGTAACTGTGCGTATTGTTAATTATCGGATTTCGGTATTGGGAGAGGTTACTAAGCCAGGAAGCTTTGTAGTCTCTAACGAGAAGATTAATTTGTTGGAAGCGCTCGCTATGGCAGGTGATTTGACTATTTATGGTATGCGCGATAATGTGAAATTAATCCGGACAGGGCAAGATAACAAGCAGGAAATTATTACTATGGACTTGAATAAGGCTGAAACGGTACTGTCTCCTTATTATCAGTTACAGCAGAATGATATAATTTATGTGACACCTAATAAGACTAAGGCGAAGAATTCGGATATAGGAACCAATACGGGATTATGGTTCTCTGGCGTTTCTATTTTGGTTTCATTAGCCACTCTTTTAGTAACAATATTAAAATAATCTACAATAAGCGAACAGTAATGAAAGAAAATTCGTATGATAATAATATGAGTGAACTGGACGAAGAGAAAGTTAATTATCAGGAACTTCTCTTTAAGTATATAATTCATTGGCCTTGGTTTGTTGCTTCCGTTTTGGCTTGTTTAATTGGAGCTTGGGTATATTTACATTTTCAAACTCCTGTTTATCAGGTTTCCGCTTCTATTATGATTAAAGATGATAAAAAAGGCGGTGGAGGTGGTTCTACTTCTGATTTAGAGAATTTGGGAATAGGCGGAATGATCACTTCTACGCAGAGCATTGATAATGAAATTGAAGTGTTGCGATCCAAAACGATACTAAAAGAAGTCGTTAATAATTTGGAACTTTATATTACTTACTATGATGAGGATGAATTTCCTAAAAAAGAGTTGTATCAAACCTCTCCGATAATTGTGAATTTGACAGCACAGGAGGCAGATAATTTGCCGGGTGTAGCAATGATTGATATGAAGCTTACGCAGGAAGGTGGTTTGGATGTAAATTTAAAAGTGGGTTTGAATGGGTATAATAAACATTTTGATAAACTTCCAGCGGTGTTGCCTACAGACGTAGGTACATTTGGGTTTGCATTGAAAGATTCTTTATCAAATGGGAAGATAGAAGGGCAGAATGTTACGCGAAATATCAGTGCTATAGTTAGTCAGCCATTTGAGGTGGCAAAGGGATATCAATGGGCATTAAGTATAGTTCCCACTTCTAAAGCAACTTCTGTAGCTGTAGTATCGCTAATGAATACAAATATACAGCGCGCTCAAGATTTTATCAATAAATTGATGGAGATGTATAACCGAAATACGAATAATGATAAAAATGAAGTTGCTGAAAAAACAAGAGAATTTATAAATGAACGTATTCAAATTATTGATGAAGAATTAGGTAGTACGGAGGATAAGCTGGAGGCATTTAAAAGAAATGCGGGTTTGACGGATATTAGCAGTGATGCTCAGTTGGCTGTATCTGGAAATGCAGAATATGAAAAGAAGCGGGTGGAAAATGGAACACAGATTAATTTAGTTCGTGATCTTGCTAAATATATCAATAATCCGTCTAATGAGTATGAAGTGCTTCCTAGCAACATTGGTTTAACAGATAATGGATTGACTACTCAATTGGAACGTTATAATGAACTTGTCATTGAGCGTAAACGTTTGCTTCGTACTTCTACAGAGAGTAATCCGATGATTGTGAATTTGGATATGAGTATTCGTGCTATGAAGGCAAATGTGCAGGCTGCTATTAATGGAACTTTGCAGGGCTTACTTATTGTGAAGGCAGATTTGGACCGTGAGGCAAGTCGCTTTTCCCGTCGTATCAGCGATGCTCCAGGACAGGAACGTCAATATGTAAGTATTGCACGTCAACAGGAAATCAAGGCAGGGCTTTATTTGATGCTTTTGCAGAAACGTGAAGAGAATGCTATAACATTAGCTGCTACTGCAAATAATGCTAAGATTATAGATGAGCCTGCAGCTGAAGGAGGTCCGGTTTCTCCTAAACCTAAAACAATTTACATGATTGCTTTGGTTGTGGGACTAGGATTACCTATTGGTATCATTTTCCTGATTGGTCTGACTAAATTCAAGATAGAGGGACGCGGCGATGTTGAAAAATTAACAAGGTTACCTATTGTCGGTGATGTACCGTTAACCGACGAGAAAGCAGGTTCTATTGCTGTGTTTGAGAATCAGAATACATTAATGAGTGAGACTTTCCGTCATATCCGTACTAACCTTCAGTTTATGCTTGAGAATGATCAGAAAGTAATTTTAGTGACTTCGACAGTTAGTGGTGAGGGCAAGTCTTTTATTTCTTCAAACCTTGCAATTAGTCTGTCTTTGTTAGGAAAGAGGGTAGTAATTGTAGGGCTTGATATTCGTAAACCCGGTTTGAATAAAATTTTTAATATCCCCCGAAAGGAGCAAGGAATTACTCAATACCTGTCGAATCCGGAGAAGAATCTAATGGATTTCGTTCAGCCTTCGGATGTTAGTAAGAATTTATATATTCTTCCTGGCGGAACAGTACCACCTAATCCTACGGAATTACTGGCTCGTGATGGTTTAGATAAAGCGATTGAAACATTGAAAAAGAACTTTGACTATGTAATTTTGGATACTGCCCCTGCTGGTATGGTTACTGATACTTTGCTTGTAGGTCGTGTTGCTGATTTGTCTGTTTATGTATGTCGTGCTGATTATAGCCGAAAAGCAGAGTTTACCTTGATTAATGAATTGGCTGCTGATAATAAGCTTCCCAATATCTGTACTGTTATTAATGGTCTTGATCTCCAAAAGAAGAAATATGGTTATTACTACGGTTACGGTAAATATGGCAAATACTATGGCTATGGTAAGCGTTATGGCTATGGTTACGGCTATGGAGAACGCAAAGTGAAGGAAGGATAAAGTAAGTACTCAACAATAATAGTATATGAATATAGCAATTGTAGGCACAGGCTATGTTGGCTTGGTGTCCGGTACTTGTTTTGCAGAAATGGGTGCCACTGTGACTTGCGTGGATGTAGACGCAAATAAAATAAACAAACTGAAAGCTGGTGAAATGCCTATTTATGAACCGGGTTTGGAAGAGCTGGTGAAGCGGAATGTAAGTTATGGGCGACTAAATTTCACGACAAACTTGACCGAAGTCTTGAATGATGTAGAAGTAGTCTTTTCTGCTGTAGGAACTCCACCTGATGAGGATGGTAGTGCCGATCTGAAGTATGTACTTGCTGTCGCTCGTCAATTTGGACAAAATATTAAAAAGTATACAATTTTAGTGACTAAATCAACTGTACCTGTAGGTACTGCTCAAAAGGTGAAAGCTGTCATTCAAGAGGAATTAGACAAGCGTGGGGTAGATGTACCTTTCGATGTGGCTAGTAATCCCGAATTCTTGAAAGAAGGTGCTGCTATTAAAGACTTTATGAGTCCTGACCGGGTGGTAGTAGGTATTGAGAGCAAGAAGGCCGAAGAGGTGATGACTAAGCTCTATCAACCTTTCTTGCTCCAGAACTTCCGTGTGATCTTTATGGATATTCCTAGTGCTGAGATGACTAAATACGCAGCGAATGCGATGTTGGCTACCCGTATTAGTTTTATGAATGATATAGCTAATTTGTGTGAACGAGTAGGAGCTAACGTAGATTATGTACGTAAAGGCATTGGAGCTGATGTGCGTATTGGTCAGAAATTCCTTTATGCTGGTTGTGGATATGGTGGTAGCTGTTTTCCGAAAGATGTGAAAGCATTGGTGCATACAGGTATTGACAATGGCTACCATATGGAGGTAATTGAAGCTGTGGAACGTGTTAACGATCGTCAGAAGAGTATTGTTTATGATAAGCTTATTTGTTTGATGGGTGATGTAAAAGGTAAGACTATTGCTTTACTAGGTCTTGCTTTCAAACCTGATACCGATGATATGCGTGAAGCTCCAGCTTTAGTCGTAATTGATAAGTTATTAAAGGATGGAGCTATTGTGAGAGTATTTGACCCTATTGCTATGCCCGAATGTAAGCGTCGTATTGGTGAGGTTGTAGTCTATACTGATAATTTGTATGACTGTGCTAATGGTGCTGATGCGTTGCTTCTTATGACTGAATGGAGACAATTCCGTTTACCCACTTGGAACGTGATCCAGAAGGTGATGACTGATAAGTATATTGTAGATGGACGTAACATTTGGAATCGTGCGGAGTTGGAAAAAATGGGATTTAGTTATACCCGAATAGGGGAAAAATAGAATGATTACATAATTGCTTTAATTAGTTTAAAATTGGATGTCAACTCTTAAACAAACTATGCTGACGGGGGTGTTTTGGTCAGCTGTAGAAAAATACTCTGCTTTTTTTATATCGCTTATTATCTCAGCGATATTGGCTCGTATATTGAGTCCTTTGGAGTATGGCGTTGTAACGGTTGCATCTGTTATCATCGATTTTTTCGCTTTATTCGTCTCTATGGGTATAGGTCCTGCTATTATACAGTATAAAGATTTGACGGAGACAGATCTTGATTCGATATTTACTGCCACTCTCATACTTGGATTAGTGTTGGGGGGAGTATTCTTTGTTTCTTCATGGACCATAGCAAACTTCTACGATAACCAGTTGCTTGTGCCTATATGTCAGATTTTAGCTGTCAATCTTTTGATGAATTCTGCTAATCTTGTTCCTAATTCATTGATGATGCGTGACTTGCGTTTCAAATTTGTGGCAACACGCTCACTTATTCTTCAAATCATTAGTGGCATTTTTGCTATTATTGTAGCATACTATGGATGGAGTGTTTATGCTCTTGTCATACCGCCAATATTTACAAGTATCTGCGTGTGTGTTATCAATCTGTATTACTATCCACGAAGAATCGATTGGCATTTCAATCTGATTCCGCTGAAGAGAATTTTCTCATATTCTATATATCAGTTCTTATTTGATTCGGTCAACTATTTTTCTCGTAACTTAGATAAACTTGTTATAGGTAGACTCATGAGTATGGATGCACTTGGATATTACGATAAGTCATATCGCTTGATGATGATGCCACTGTCAAAGGTAACGCAAGTCTTGAATCCTGTTCTTCAACCTGTACTGTCTACATTACAGGATGATATGAATGAGATGGAAAAGAAATATGGAAAGCTTGTCTCAATACTCGGTAATGTAAGTTTCCCTTTGGCAATATATTTGCTTTTCACTGCTTATGATTTGATAAACATTGTATACGGTAATAAATGGGATTTGGCAGTTCCTGCGTTTCAAATATTGACGTTATCATTGCCGCTGCAGATGATATTATCATCATCTGGTGGAGTGTTCCAATCAGCGAATTCTACCCAATATATGTTCTTAACTGGAATACGCAACACATTCTTTACCGTTTCTACGCTGTTTATTGCTACTTTTTGGTTCAAGACTATTGAAGCGATAGCATGGTCGTGGAATATTTCGCTCTGCATAAATTTCATACTGACCTATCGCACTATGTATCATTCAGTGTTCCATTGTTCATTTGGAAATTTGTTGTGTCATTTGACCAAGCCATTTATCAGTGCTTCAATGCTGTTTGTTGTAATGCTAATGCAACACTGTTTGTTGCCGATAAGTAATATATATTTATCTTTTGTTGTGAAAACTATATTGGCGATAGCTGTAACGTTTCTCTTTATTCGCTTGGTAATGCATACTACACCTATGGCTATTCTGAAATCTATTAAGAGTTAGTAAATATGTTATTAAAACAGGTCTTCATAAAATATCGGAATCTCTTTAAGGCTTCAGCTAAAGCCTCTTGTGCAGCAGAATATCTGCGTCGTAGATTGGTGATGGAACAGAACATTTTGCATCTTCATGAATCAGGTATTGTTGATACAAAGTATTGTGACCATGAAATTATCGTATCACTTACCACTTATGGCAAGCGTTTTTACGATGTGGCTATTACCATCGAGAGTATTATGGAACAAACAATGAAGGCTAACCGCATTATATTATGGATAGATAACTCATACAAAGGAAGGCCGTTGCCAATAAATTTGCAATTACTTCAGAAGCGTGGTTTGGAGGTTGAGTATTGCAAAGATATTCGTTCTTACACCAAACTTGTGCCTGCATTACGCAAATATCCGGAAGCTGCTGTTATCACTATCGATGATGATTTGATATATAAGTACGATGTGTTAGAACATCTCATCGTTGCTTACCAACAAAATCCAGCTTTCATTTATTGCCACCGTATGCATAAGATGAGACTGGATGCTAATGGTAATTTGTTGCCTTATTTTTTATGGGAATGGGAGAGCACAGACACTGTACCTTCACATTTCAATCTACCAACAGGTGTGGGGAGTGTACTATATCCACCTCATTGTATGGCTCCTGAGGTTATAGACGAAAATACCTTTCTTGGTATCTGCAAGTTTGCTGATGATATATGGTTTAAGGCTATGGCATTGAAAGCTGGTACTAAGAGCCAATTGGTTCATTCTACCGATTTACATGGTAACGATTATGTAGTAAACGAGGATGTGCAAGATGTTGGTTTAATCAATATCAACGGTGGTCAGAATCTTAATGATACCCAGTTAAAAGCTGTATTTGAGAAGTATGATCTTTATAAACTACTTCACGAATGAAACAATACTGGATTGATGTTTATAAGGGATTTGGTATTATTACTGTAACGATGGCACACATAATACCAGAATACAAGTTTTTCTACTTGTTTCATATGCCAATGTTCTTTTTTTTAGCGGGTTATACGTTACATCCTATAGTAGCACATAAAACATTTATTGTCAGAAAGTCGAAGAGATTACTCATACCACATTTGGGATTCTTTCTTCTGTTGCTTGTTGCAGGAATATTCCTGCCATATCAAGCAAATGAAAGTGTAATACAGATCGTGAAACACTATGTATATGATACGGAGAGTTTGATTTATGATTATGGTGTATTTTGGTATATGCCAGTATTGTTTATTTCATTGGTCATGTGTAATGTTTTGATAAATAATAGATTATCTCCCATTTATTGGGTGACTATACTTTACGTTTTTTCGATAATGCTTGAGCTTTTTCATATTAGTACATTTCAATCTATTCAAAACGTACCCCTAGCTTGTACATATATACTCATAGGCTATCAATGTCGATCATTCACTGCTCGATGTTTTTGTACTTGTACTACTGTAGTCTTATCTATAGCCCTGCTGATTGCATTGTATTTTTTGCCAGATAGGTATTTGATGGATATGAAACATACTAATATGGGTATTCCGGTTTTATCGACTCTTTTGTCGCTACTGAGTATTGGTGCAGTAATCGTAATATCAGAGTTTCTTCAAAACTATAAGGTATTGTATGTAGTATTGAGTGCCATTGGTTCTGCGTCAATTGTAATCATGTATCTGCACCAATTCATTCATTATAGACTTGAAGATTTTTTGCCTGCATCATTATTGGCACTGGTAAGTTTATTGATTCCAACCTTTTTGTATTTCAGTTATAAATTTATATTCAATCATGGAAGCAAGTCAACGCATTGATATCTACGATTATATGAAGTGTATTGCCATTATTATTGTAGTTATTGGTCATCTATACAATATCTCATATGATGCTGAAACATTAGGCAGTAGCACGCGTTCGCTAGTATGTGTATTTATCAATGTCAGCGAAATGCCATTGTTCTTTTTTTTGTGTGGCTTGTTTGCAAGACCACAAAGCAAGATAAAAGACATTGGTTTGAAACTTTTAGATAAGGCTAGACAATTGCTTTTGCCTTTTATCTCATGTAGCATACTTGCTACGTTACTTATTAGGCATAGTGATATCACTCATATGATACAGGATCAACATAAGTTCGGATATTGGTTTTTAGAGTCGCTTTTTGAATTTTATATACTGTTTTATGTTTTTTCATATCTTGTGCGCAAGGTCACACGGCCTATATTTAGAGTATCTGCTTATGCGATTCTTGTAATTATGGCCTATCTGATAGCTAAAGTTGCAATGTATATTGATCTTACCTATGCCAACTACATTAATGCTTATGCTTTGAAGGAGTTTTTCATATTTTTTATATTCGGGCAACTTTTCATGACATATCAAGAAACGATAATCAAGTTTATTGCTTCCTATCATAGTGTTCTATTTGCCTTTTCTATCGTATTGATACCTTGTGTATTGGTAATAAATAAAACAGGAGAGGTAAATCTGCTGATAAGCAATTGGTTAATGGGGATATCTGTTGTATATGTCATTTATTCATTGGTGGTTGCATACAAGGAGACGTTTCCTGAAGTCATACAGAAGACTATGCTATACATAGGTCGCCACACGCTTGACATTTATGTTCTGCATTTCTTTTTTCTTCCTCGCAATCAATCGTGGATAAGTTCTTTACTTGGTATTGAAAATGGTATATCACACAACATTTTGTTTGAGTTATTTGGTGGAGTTGCTTTAGCGCTTATCATCATAAGTGGTTGCTTAATTTTAAGTTCTATCATTCGCTTGAGTAAACTATTATCGGTAGTATTCTTGGGTGATAAAATAAATATTTATGCAAACAAAGATAATTTACGTTTTGGTTAGTTCTCCTGAGGATATTTATTATGAGCAGTGTTTGGTATCGGTATATTCGTTGAGAAAATATCACAAGAATGCAGAGGTTGTGGTGTTGGTTGATGATGCTACTGCTGCGTCACTTACTGGCAATCGTTCGCTGTTAGCCACACTGGCTACAGAGATTAAAGTGATTGATACGCCTATAGAATATACGTCTTTGCAGCGTTCACGTGTTATCAAGACCAGTATTCGCAAGCATGTCAGTGGTGACTTCATGTTCATCGACACCGATACTGTCATTTGCGCTCCCCTTGATGATATTGATAATATTGAGGCAGATCTTGCCATAGTGCCAGACTTCCATGTGTCTTTTGCCGAATATCCATTCCGAGGTTATATGCTCAGCGAGATGTATCACTTGTTTGGGCAGGATGTAAGCCATGTGGTGGATTACTTTAATTCTGGTGTTATTTATGCTAAGGATACAGAGATGGTACATCGTTTTTTTGAACAGTGGAACGAGAACTGGACTTATTCTGCTATTGAGAAGAATAATCCGAAGGATCAGCCGGCGCTACTGAAGACCGATGCTGATGCGGGTCAGGTGATCCGTGTACTTGATGGTAAATACAACTGTCAGATTGCAGCTAGCATCCGTTATCTTTACTCTGCCAAGATCCTCCATTTTTTTAACGCTCGTTTCTTTGCTCACAATAATATCCATCCATTCTACAGTTCTGATTTCTACTTGCGAGTGCGTAATGAAGGCTTTACTCATGAAATCGATGAGATGATAAACAATGTGAGAATGTTATTTGATGCATACTCTACTCCTATATCACGCCCTGAATTTGAGTATTTGTCATCACCTGAAGGACATATTATGATGGCACTTAGGGAGAAATGTGGATGGAAATGGAGCGTGATGAGTATAATATTGAAAATTTTCAGAAAGCTTTCTTGAGTATGACTGTGATTTTGTGGTACAGAAAGAAATGATTTGTAGTAAATATAACAATGATAGTAGCCTTTCTTGAATTAATGAATATTCACTTTTATAACAAGATTACCACAATATTCAATCTGACCAATCAAGTATATTGATTCTAATTTATATGGTTTGTTATGTATCGTATACTTTTTGGGGAGGACTCTAATAAAGAAGTAAATATATGTTAATAGCAACAATGATACTTATCCTTACACTAATTTATGGGCAATTGTCCCTCCATGAAGATATGCCATTCAATCTTGCGTATACTATCCCTTTACGTGGTATACTGGCAGTGATGGTGATGGCATGTCATATTGTGCCATACTTTGGTGTTGGGTATATGTTTACTGACTTCGGCGTGATGGGGGCACCAAGTGTATCTTGCTTCTTTTTTTTATCAGGCTATGGACTAATGGTGTCGCTGCAGAATAAAGGTATTGTATATTTTGATAACTTCTTTATGAAGCGATTGAGTAAGTTGCTCATTCCAGTGCTTATTATTACGCTTATCTATTGGGGGATACTCGCACTAGTGGGTGATTTCTCATGGCATTTGATTGGAAAGAGGTTAGTAGCAGGATATGGTACCTCACCCAAGTCTTGGTTTATTTTTGCATTACTTACATGCTATGTAACCTTTTTTGTTGCCTTTAGATGGATAAAGAATATTAAATACGGACTAGTATGAGTTTGGTTATTCACATTGGTATTAATGCTTTGTACAAGTGTATTACATTGGTCATTATGGACTCTCTCGCTTGTTTCATTTCCAATGGGAGTAAGTGTTACTTTTGTGAAAAAATATAACTCAACTTTCTTTTGTCGTACATTAATAACCGCCGTAATACTGTGCTGTCTCTATGGCTGTTATGGTTGTCACATTCATTCGCTACCGGGCTGGTGGTTTATTGCTAGCAACGCTATGCCTTTGGCAGTTTACTTTGCTTTTCGCAAGATAGATATTAGCGGTGTATGTTTTCTCAGTTGGTTAGGCAATTATTCTTTCGAAATTTATCTGTTGCATGGCGTGGTATTGCATTTTGCGGCAGAGTATATAGGTAATCCATGGATATTGCTTGTAACAATGGTTGTTGTTGTTTTAATACTAGCTCCTATATATAGTAATTGGACAAAAATGCTAGTTTCTAAGATTAGTGGTTTATTTATATAAAATAGTCTTTTACTATATGAATAACTCAAATTTATGAGTCCACTAAAAAAAGGCAGATGAATATTAATAAAATGAGTTATAGTAATTCGATAAGGCGTATAAGGGTACTTGCTACTTTGATAATTGTGCTATATCATTGTTTTTGTCCTTTTTTAAGTCATGGTGGGTGGAACATGTATGATAATACAATAATAGAGTCGTTTGGACATTGGCTGTGTAATATAGTACTTGCAGACAAGATGCTTCCTACGTTTTTTATAATGTCAGGCATGCTCTACTTCTCTTCCCGTAAACATAAAGTTGAGAAGAAGGTGTTGTTGATTTTGAATAAATTTGATAGGCTTCTTGTTCCATATGCTTTGTTCATGACTCTTTATTTCGCTGTGATAGAACCATTGACGGGGCCAAATAGCTCACCTGGTCATCTTTGGTTTTTGACAATACTATTCTCATGTTTTACTATTGCAATATTTTTGAGAAAAGTAGATACAAGGATTCTCATTGTGTTCTCTTTTCCTCTGATGTTTTTTGCAAGTAGATTAGGCGATGTAAATCTTTTGATATTTGATGTGAGTAAAATAGTATCGTATATGTTTTGGTTTTTTGCGGGTTGGATAGTGAGCAATTATTATGAGCAGATAAAAAACATGAACCGTTTGTTATTGAGAATAAGTATTTTGCTATGGATAACATGTGTTTGTTTTGAATTTCCTTTTAAACAAACACTTCTGTATATAATGTTTAATCTACTCTTGTTCCATTTTATTTCTGATAAACCATTTACGAATACTGTCTTTTCAAGAGTAATATTAGCCTTAGATAAATGTAGTTTTGCAATATATCTGATTCATCATTTTATTATAGTTCTTTTACTTCGAAATTCACTTGTGAGTCAACTGTACATAATGTATCCAATTATCTCCGTTGTAGGTATGTTTTGGGTAGCTTTAATGATGAGTTATGGAATAGCGATTTTTTTTCATAAAATGGAATTTAAATGGTTCTAGTAGAACTTTATTAAATACAATCAAACGAAATTTAGCATATTTATGACAAAGACGTATCTTTTTGATTTTCTTGAATATTCAAGATGTAGTACAACATACGATGCATCTACCAAACCAAGAGAAGACTCAGTACAATCTTTTGGAGAGTCAGGTGTTGTATGTTTATCACCAAAATATATTTCTTTTTCGGGTAGTAGGAATAATTTGGTAAGTAGCTTAAAGCATCTATGGAATAATGCGTTACTTAAATTACAGTTTGCAATGGGACGCTTTGCTGTAAAAGAATCAATTGTATTTATGCAATATCCCCAATATAGTCTTAAGCCAGAGAATTTTGAATTTGTAACAAAGTATTTTAAGCAACGAGGGAATAAGGTTATTTTTTTTGTACATGATTTGAATGCATTACGCTATAAGGAAAAAAGTTATGGAGATAGTTTACTATTTCAACTTGCGGACATGTGTATTTTGCACTCTCAAAAAATGGTTGAAGAATGTAAAAAGTACGGATATGAGGGCCCGGCTATTGTTTTGGAGTTTTTTGATTATTTATCAGATTATGAAATTCCATGTCAAACAGATTTACGTAAAGTGAAACTCATTTTTGCAGGAAACCTGAATAAAAGTATATTTCTGGCAGATTTTTGTAAAGAAGACATTTTTGATGAAATGTTCCAAATGTATTTGTATGGAGGATCGTGCGATTTTGTATTATCACATCATATAATATATAAAGGTCGTTTCAGTCCGAGTAGTATTAATGAAATTGAGGGTAATTGGGGCTTGGTTTGGGATGGAGAATCTGTAAATACCTGTAATGGCATCATGGGAGAATATCAAATGATAAATGCTCCATTCAAATTTTCACTTTATTTAGCAGCAAATCGTCCTGTAATAGTATGGAGTAAGAGTGCGATGGCAGAATATGTGCGAAAGTATCATTTGGGTATTTGTGTTGATAGTCTTAAAGATATTCCTGTTACTGTAGCAGCTTTGACTAATGATGAACTGTTGACAATTGTTACTTCAGTAAAAGAAGTATCAAAACAAGTTAGAACAGGTGTTAAGTTGAAAAATGCAATATGTAATGCAATAGAATTGTGCGTAAATGGGTGATAGACAAGTTAAGGTATCAGTGTTGGTACCAATATATAAAGTTGAGAAGTATTTGCACCGCTGTCTTGATTCGGTTATTTCACAAAACTTCCAAGACTATGAGTTGGTGCTTGTAGATGATGGTAGTCCTGACAATTGTCCTGCCATTTGCGATAAGTATCAGAGTAGGTATCCAGATATAGTTAAGATTATTCATAAAGAGAATAAGGGGCTTCCTTCTGCTCGTTTAGCTGGGTTTGAGGTGGCAAAGGGCGAATATGTTATTTTTGTAGATTCTGATGATTATATGGCATCTGGTTCTTTGCAAGCGTTATATAGTGAGATTTCAAAAGGGTATGATGTGGTAAGAGGACGTATAATGCGGGAAGACTTGCAGACTGGTAATCAGTGGCATGAACAATATAATTATGATGGTAGAACTATTACAAGTAATGATGAGTACTTCAAGGCTGTGATGGTTCAGAAGATTCCTCCTTATCTCCATAGTGGTATCTATAGAAAGGACTTGTTTGATATAGGGATGTTTCAGAAGCTAGTTGATTCAGGTATCAGTCTTGGGGAGGATTGGATTATAAATGTTGCAATATCATATAGGGTAAAAAAATTTAAGTCTATAGATATGCCATGTTATTATTATTGCGTGAACTCTGCTTCTATGATATATACTTCACTGTATTCATATAGGTTGAATGATATAGTTGAACAATTGCTTTACAGTTTGACAGAGCATTTTCCTATAGAATATAAGCGTTGGGTTAAGAGTAATCGAATGGCAACTAACCTGTATAGTGCATTTGTGCCAGAACTTGGATATGATGCAATTCATTATGACAATGTTAGAGCTTTTATTAATGATGACAATAACTTTGCTTTATTAAAGACTCATATAGATTTACGATTTGTTAAGTTTGCGAAGCATAAGCTACTGTTTCGCTTCTATTCAAAAGTGTTTTGTTGGCTCTATATGAAATTCAAACTTAAAGGAGTATCCAGAAAGGTGTTGCAATGAAGTCGTTACTATTTATTACAAATTTCTATCCTGATCCGCAGCACGGGGGCATAGAACGAGTAACAAACATCCTTGCTGAAAGTTTTGCAGAACAAGGTATAATATGTCGTTGTATATACCTTTATTCTTGTGAAGTGAATCTAAAGTGGGATTATTTGCCCTGCCAACTTATCAGTGCACAATATGATAAGCAAGTTTACATAGAGTATATACAGAGGTACAATATTGACATTATTATTAATCAGAGTAATCTTTACTATAGTCCATTTTTACGTGAGGTGTGCAATGTTACTGGAGCGAAACTTATAACTTGCCTGCATAATAGTACAGAATGTAAGGCACAACATTATAGAGAGGCAGTCAAAGGTGCTTTGGGTATGAAGAAGATACTTATTTCTATTGGTTACCCTTTGTTCGCATTTCAGAGTAGTAGGAAATTGAGAAAACAGCATAGAAAAAGCTACGATGTGTCTGATTTGACAGTTCTGTTATCTCAATCACTCATTAAATCTTATGCAGAGGTGCTGGGTTTGGGAAATAATCATCATAAGATGACATTCATAAATAATCCTCTATCATTTCAATATAAGATGGAAGAGAGTGAGCTACAGCAGAAACAAAAGTTAGCCTTGGTGGTAGCAAGACTATATGAACCGCAAAAGAAGCTATCATTACTGTTTAAGATTTGGAAACAGGTTGAAAATGAGGGAAATGATTGGCAACTTGTGATTGTCGGTGATGGCCCAGATCGAGCATTGTATGAAGAACAAGTAAAATTGTATGGACTAAAAAAAGTTTCTTTTGAGGGGAGGCAAACCTCATTTGAGTATTATCGTAAGTCTTCTATATTTTGTATGTCGTCTACTTGGGAAGGCTTCCCAATGACTTTATTGGAGTCATTACAGATGGGAGTTGTACCAATAGCAATGAACACTTTTCCTGCAATACAGGATATATTGAATGACGGAGAAAATGGCTATGTAGTTGAATGGGGTGATATATTTTCTTTTGCTCGGCATCTTATGGAGCTATTGGGTAATGAAGATATGTTGAGAAGTATGCAACAAAAAGCACTTGTATCTTCCGAGCGATTTGCAATAGGAAATATAACGCAAAAATGGATAAACATATTTAACACATTATCAAAATGAGAAAAGCATATATAATTCTGACAAGTTGGCGATTCTTTTTCCATTGGCTATATTTCAAGAATGCTCATAATCGCAATGATATGGAACAGGACTTATTACGGAATCTGAATCAATTCTGCTGGCCTACAGAGAAAGTTACATTTTATGGCTTTTGTTATCTAATGACTTTCTACATTATGTTTCGCAATATATTTTATGCTCGTGTGGGGAGAGAACATCATTGGTGGATGAAGGGATTGTGCATTCTTGCTGCACCACAACAATTTCTTGATATTACTTCAACTGGAGAATTGGGAGGAGGTTTGATAGTGCAACATGGATATAATACACTTATTTCTCCTGCTAAGATGGGGAAAAACTGTTGGATAAATCAAGGTGTGAGCATTGGACATCGCACGAAAGTTGGTCAGCCTGTTATTGGTGATAATGTGCGCATTGCTGCTGGAGCCTTGGTTCTTGGTGCTATAAAGATTGGGCGTGGTGCTACTGTGGCTCCAGGTGCTGTGGTAATGAAGCATGTGCCTCCGTATGCTATTGTGACTGGTAATCCTGCGAAGATTATAGGCTTCAATATGACACCGGAAGAAGTGGTGGAGTTTGAGGCAAAGGAATATCCTGAAGAAGAGCGTATACCTTTGATAAAACTTCAGAAGAATTATGAGAAACATTATATAAACAAACGTGAAGAAATCGCAGAATTTTTGTCATAAATATGTATACACTAAAAGAATACAAGAGAGCATGCAAAAATTTGCAGCTTGATACAAAAGAGATAAAAGTGGCGCTGTTAGGAGATACAGCTACGCAGTTTTTGGCTACTTCAATAAAGGGTGAGGGATTACTAAGAGGTTATAATGTAAATCTTTTCGAGGCAGAATATAACCAAGTGGAACGTCAGGTGATGGATCTTACTAGCGATTTATATAAATTTGGTGCTGACTACACTGTTGTGTTTCAGTCAACGCATAAGTTGTTGGAAAAATACAGTATTTTAGAGTCTGCCAAGCAGGTGCTGTTGGCAGAGGAACGCCTAGATTTCATCCGTCTGTTGTGTGAACAAGTGAAAGGACGTATTATTTACTACAACTATCCTGAGATAGATGATACGGTATTTGGTAGTTACGCCAGCAAAGTGCAAAATTCGTTTACCTATCAGCTTGCCAAACTGAATTTCGAATTAATGAACCTCTCGCAACAATATCATAATCTTTTTTTGTGTGATCTTGCAGGTGTGAGTGCTAAGAAGGGTAGGGATATGATGTTTGATTCATCGGTATATGTCAACACCGAGATGATACTAAGCCTTGACGCACTACCTTATGTGGCTTCACGAACAGTAGATATTATTGCCGCTGTTGAGGGGAAGTTCAAAAAGTGTCTGATATTAGATCTTGATAATACAGTTTGGGGGGGGATAGTTGGTGATGATGGTTGGGAAAATATTCAAGTGGGTCATGGATTAGGCATTGGTAAAGCATTTAGTGAGTTTCAGCAGTGGGTAAAGAAGCTGAAAAAACGTGGTATCATTATCGCAGTGTGTTCTAAAAATGATGAGAAAAAGGCGAAGGAACCATTTGAGAAAAATCCTGAAATGGTGTTGAAATTAGATGATATAGCCGTGTTCGTGGCAAATTGGGAGAATAAGGCTAATAATATCCATACTATTCAGAGTATATTGAATATTAGTTTTGACTCGATGGTATTCCTCGATGATAATCCGTTTGAGCGTAATATGGTGCGAGAGAATGTGGCTGGTGTAACTGTACCTGAATTGCCGGAAGATCCAAGTGACTATTTGGAATTCCTTTACTCACAGAATCTCTTTGAGACTGCCTCGTATAGTGAGGATGACAAGGAACGTACCAAACAGTACCAGGTGGAGGCTAAACGTGTATCGATGCAGAAGAGTTTTACTAACGATGCAGACTTCTTGAAGTCACTTGATATGGTGAGTGTTGTAAAGGGCTTTGATAAGTTCAATATTCCTCGTGTGGCACAGTTGTCGCAACGTAGTAACCAGTTTAACTTGCGTACGGTACGCTACACCGATGCAGAGATTTTTGCTATAGAAAAGAATGATAACTATGTTACTTTCTCGTTTACGTTAAAAGATAAGTTTGGTGATAATGGGCTTATATGTGTAATCATTCTAAATAAGAAGAATACAGAAACATTGTTTGTTGATACTTGGTTCATGAGTTGTCGAGTGCTGAAGCGAGGCATGGAAAATTTTGCACTCAACACTATTGTGGAATGGGCTAAGATCAATGGCTTTAAAAAGATTGTGGGGGAATACTTGCCTACCGCTAAGAATGCAATGGTAGAACAACACTATCCAAATCTTGGATTCACTAAGATAGAGGGGGGAGAAACTATGCAATATGTACTTGATGTTAACTCATATAAACCTTTTGAGTGCTACATAAAAAGGATAATAGAGTAATATGGAAACCATCAACCCCACAGATAATTGTTTTAATTTTATTCGGCTTTATGCATGTATCAATGTGTTGTTGTATCACATAGGATGGTTTATGGCTGTTAAGGTGCCTGTATTAAGTAGTTTGGTGAACCCCATTAATGGCGTGCCTGTATTCTTTCTGATAAGTGGTTTCCTAATATGGTTATCTATAGGTAGAACAAAGGATTTTAAATCATTTTGTATAAAAAGAGTCTTGAGATTATATCCCGAATTGTGGTTTAGTATTATCATTGAAGTAGTGTGTTTACTATTATTCTATGAAGGAATTGACATAGATGATTATTTACAGATGATAATACTTCAATCAACAGTGTTTCCCAATCATACTCCTGCAGCGTTTGATTCGTATGGCATAGGCTCTTTGAATATTTCACTATGGACTATTCCTATCATTATTCAATTTTATATCTCTATATGGTTCTTGTATAAGTGGTTAGATAAAAAAACAATAAGGGAATGGATAATTGTTATGCTTTTAAGTATCGTATGTGGAGTTATAATAGAATTGAAGTTACTTAATTTTTTGCCAGCGATAGTAAATAAAGTGATAGGGTTATCAATTTTATCATATCTGTGGATGTTTTTGTTTGGTAGTTTTGTGGCAAAGTTTTTTAGTGTTATTATGCCATTCCTTGTTAACTATTGGTATGTTAGTTTAATTGCATTGGCTATAAATGAGCTCTATCCTTTCTCTGTCGTCATTGTACCATATACATTAATAGGTTCAGTTTTATTGGCTTGCAGTATCTTCGGCATAGCGTACAGATTTAAGAAAATCAAAATCAAGCACGATGTGTCTTATGCGATATATTTATATCATATGCTATTTGTAAATGTAGCTATCCAAATAGGATACAGAGGTAATGTAATGGCCGTAGTAATAATTATTGCTTTGTCATTCATCTTTGCGTATTTCTCAACGATGGCTGTTGATAAATTTTATAAAAAAATCAAGTTAAAAGCAATATAAACCATTAAAGAAAAAATGATAGAACTTTTTAAGAATATGTCACTTGTGACTCATCAATTTGTGGTAACACAGGAAGTATACAAGGCATTTCAGATATGTAGTGGTGATATGAATCCACTACATACAGATTTGGAATTTGCAAAGAGTAAGGGATTTCCGGAATGTGTGATGTATGGTAATATAATCAATGCGTTTGTGAGTACACTGATTGGAATGTGTTTGCCATCTCCAGATGTGATTATTCACTCACAAGATATTCAATACAAGAAACCTGTGTTTATGAATGATGTGTTAGATGCTGAAATAAGAGTGGAAGAAGTTTTTGAAAGTGTAAATACAGTGGAATTAAAGTTTACTTTTCGTAATCAATATAGTCAGGTGGTGTCAAAGGGGCATGTACAAATTGGAGTGATATGAATATTTTAGTGACAGGTGGGACAGGTGGCTTAGGTAGAGCTATTGTTGAACGATTGGCACAATGTGCCGACAATCTTATATATTTTACATATTGTAGTTCGGACATCAAAGCAACTGCGATAACAGAAAAGTATGCAAATACTATCGCTTTTAAGTGTAATCAGACGAAGTTGGAGGATGTAGAAAGGCTTGTGACGGTTATTAAGACATGGAACCTTGATGTGTTGGTGAATAATGCGTGGGTCGGTTCACCTAGAGGAATACGCTTCCATAAATTGGAAAGTGAACAATTAATGGAGTATTTTCAGAATAATGTGTTGTCTTTGGTTGCCATTACACAGGCTGCATTGGAGGGAATGCGTAAAAGAAAGAATGGTCATATCGTAACTGTGTTAACATCTTCACTTGTAGGCATTCCTCCACTGGGTTATGGTATGTATGGTGCCACTAAGGCGTATGTAGCTCAATTGGCGAAGACATGGAGTAAAGAGTATATTAAGGTCGGTATTACTAGCAACTGTGTATCACCAGGATTTATGCAGACTGACTTTACTGCTGAAACAGATGAACGTGTGATAGAACAGTTGACTGAAGAGCATCCACTGAAACAGATATTGAAGCCTGAAGATGTGGCGCAGGTGATCGAATCTTTGGTGTATGCACCGAAACATGTGAATGGGGTAACAATCCCTGTGAATGCAGGCATGGAGATTTTATGAATTTCATGATTTATATAAGATGATACGTAAATTATTAGGATAAACTTTAAAAATAAATGAAAATGACAAAGAATGAAATTATGGTGCAGATACAAGAAATTTTCTGCGATGTGCTTGATAACGAGGATATTGTATTGACAGATACTACTACTTCTGATGATATAGAGGAGTGGGATTCACTGAGTCATATTCAGCTTGTGGTGAGTATAGAGAAGTCTTTTAAGTTAAAATTCACAGCGGCAGATATCTCTAGTTGGGGGAACGTAGGAGAGATGTGTGAAGCAATTGCGGCAAAGGTATAACAATTTGAGGTTCTTTATTCAAGAATACATCAGTATTATCAATCATTGCTATAGTCAAAATGTCTCAAAGAGATACTTCATTAGACAGTGTTGGAGGATTGATGATCCTTCATATGATATCCTTTCATCTGCGTGGATATCTGGGATATGAAGTGCTGGATTTGGAAAACTTCCTTTTTTTCTTTTTCATGCCATGGTTTTTTTTCAAGGCAGGTATGTTTTGGAAAATGGATAGTATTAAGAATGTTGTTGTCAAAGGTTATTGTCGTTTATTAAAACCCTTTATTATATTTTCTATAATCGGTCATCTCTGTTTTTGCATAAGGCTATTTGTTGAGCGTGATTATAACTGGGTACACTATGTTTTGTCTCCATTTAAGGCGTTGTTGAGATATGGTTGTGTAGCAGGTAATGAACCTCTTTGGTTCTTATTGTCGTTGTTTGTAATAAGGGTTTTATATACCTTATGCGCAAATTACAAGATACACTTTGTAATAGTGTTATTTGTAACAGCTTTGGTTGGATTCTTGTGCAATCTATATGCTCCTATAACAGAACCTCGCTATTTAGGAAATGTCAGTACTGGACTGTTCTTTTTTACAATGGGCAATTGGCTTTCTAACAGAACTTTAGAAGTAGATGGTAAAATACAATTTATAATAGCTATTACCTTGATACTATACATAGTATATCCATCTGCAGTGGATTTGTTTTATAATAAGGTGTTATATGGTAACTACTTTATATGGATGATTCATAGTGTACTTTGTATTATAACAATCAATTATTTGTTCAGGCGTTATCCAATGATAGATGTAGTTGGACTGAAATATGTAGGCAGAGACAGTATGATATATTTTGTTATTCATCGTCTAATTATTTATAGTGTACAGAGCTTTTTTATTTATTTAGGATATGGCGAAATTAATATTCCAGAATTTTGGACTGCTCTTATTTTGAGTATAATAATACTGCCAGTGGCAGCTAAATACATAAAAGTGTAATGTTTTCGGGGACAATTATTAGAAAAATGATTAAGAAATATGGCAATAAAATATGATTATTTAATAGTAGGAGCAGGTCTCTTTGGAGCAGTATTTGCTTATCGAGCTAAAAAGGCCGGAAAGAGGTGTTTAGTAATTGACAAGCGAAATCACATTGGTGGCAATGTATACTGTGAGAACATTGCTGGCATCAATGTGCATAAGTATGGTGCACATATTTTCCATACATCAAATAAGGTTGTGTGGGAGTTCGTAAATTCTATCTCGGAGTTTAATCGCTATACTAATTCGCCTGTGGCTAGTTACAAAGGTAAGTTGTATAATTTACCTTTCAATATGAATACTTTCTACCAAATGTGGGGAGTATGTACTCCGCAGGAGGCGCAGGAAAAGTTGGAACAACAGCGTGCAGAGGCATTGGTAAAATTGAATGGAAGAGAACCTGCCAACCTTGAAGAACAAGCACAGTTGCTTATTGGAAAGGATATCTATGAGGCATTGATCAAAGGTTACACAGAGAAACAATGGGGGCGCCCTTGTACGGAACTTCCCGCTTTCATCATTCGTCGTTTGCCGGTACGTATGATTTTTGACAATAATTACTTCAATGATAGATACCAAGGTATACCTGTGGGGGGATATAACAAGTTGATTGAGAGTCTATTTGAGGGTGCTGATGTGCAACTAGAATGTGACTTTTTTGATACAGTGAATTCCATTAATTGTATGAACTGGCGTGGGATAGCTAAAAAGCTAGTCTATACAGGGCCTATTGATCAATTTTATGATTACAAATTCGGTCATTTGCAGTATCGCACAGTGGTATTTGAAACTTGTATTGAAAATACAGTTAACTACCAAGGTAATGCAGTGGTGAACTACACAGAGCGGGAGATACCTTATACCCGAGTTATAGAGCACAAACACTTTGAAATGTTTGGTGCTGAAATAGAGACCTGTTCGAAAACTGTCATAAGTAAGGAATATTCTATAGAGTGGAAACCTGGTATGGAACCATACTACCCAGTGAATGATGCACAGAATAATAGACTGGCAGATAAATATCGTGAAATGGCAAAAGCAGAGACAGATATCATCTTTGGTGGGCGTTTAGCAGACTATAAGTATTATGATATGGCGCCAGTAATAGAATTGGCAATGCGTTGTGAGGTGTAAAATAGGATTTATAGAAGAATATGATAGGTTTATTAAAAGACATATTTGGTGGTATAATAACAGTATTAAAAAGTAAGTATAAATTAATTTTTATTCTCTTTGCTTTATGGATATACCGTATTGATTTTATACCAGAAGATGGGTCTGGTATAGGAAAAGCAATACAAATAGTGTCTTTGTTTGGATTATTAGCTATATTATATAGGAAAAGTCCGAATTTATTCTCTTTTTCTTACCAACAAACGCCTATCCAAATTCGGTCATTATTGTGGTTATACAGTTTTGCTGTAATAAGCACATTATGGGCATTCATTCCATCGTTTGCATTCTTCTTGGCTTTCCAGAATTTAGTGATGATAATGCTCTGGATATGGATAATGTCACTTTTTAGGACTTTCAAACAAATGGAAAAGCTTTTTATAATAGTCTGTATATGTGTAGCAGTTTTTGAATCTATAGGAGCGCGTGCTGTTGCATTTGGTTTTTCTCCGTTTATACACTTTCTTCCAGGAGCATCTACGGGAGCTCTTACATTTTCTTATTGTGTTGGCGAATACTTGTCTAACAAATGTAAAGATAGGGATAGAAGGGGCTTTTTAATGGCTTCAATGATCATTAGTCTTATCGTGATGATAACAAGTACAAGTAGCGGTGCTAATGCCTCTGCTGTGGGGGCTTTGGGGATAGCTTTGCTTTTTTCTGGCAATTTATTTTTATCATTTGTATTTATTGGGATAAGTCTTACATTATATTTGAATCCTAACTTAGTAGAATCTTTAATGATGTGGTTGATGCCAGGAAAAACAATGGAATCAATTAATACAGCTTCGGGTAGAACTGTGTTGTGGGAGCTTATAAAAATAAAAACTGCAGAGAGGCCATTGATTGGTTGGGGATTTGCATGTATCGAACGTGCAATTGGAACTGAATTTTTAGGAGAAACAACGAGTGATGCCCATAGTAATTTTGTAGGAATGTATGGTAGCTTGGGGATTATTGGCTTACTATTATTTGTTTTTCATTTAGGTGTACATACTTTAAATGCATTTAAGAATCGTGTAAAGTTAGGCTATCTTGGTATTTTATGTGCTACTATTTGTGCAATAGTAAATAGTTATTCCTATGGCTTTTTATCTGGAAAGACATGTTCTATTACTATCGTTTATTTTGGTCTTGTTGTTCTTTCATATTATTACTCAAATATAAAATATTATGAGTAGAGATTTGAGTGATAGAATAAAAATTGCTAGTTTCCTTTGTACTATCATGGTGATACTTCGTCATTCGCTTAACCATGTGGCATTTTGGGGTGAGTGGCGAGGGGATCTTTTGGCTGGTGTTGTTGAAGGTGGTTTTTCAACCACCACAGAAATTGCTGTTCCTTATTTCTTTTTAGTATCAGGTTTCTTCTTTTTTAAACATTCATATTATGGAGAAGGTAAATATTGGACCATGTTAAAAAAAAAGGGATATACGCTATTTATTCCTTATTTAATATGGAATGTTATAGGTCTGATTGAACAAATAGTAGCTGGGCAATATCACAAGACTGAACTTCATGATATTCTATATGACCTTATTTTAAGTGAATGGAATGGACCGCTGTGGTATGTTAGGACATTAATGATTTTTATGCTTCTTGTGCCATTTTACGGATGGATTTATAATCTTAAAAATAAAATGGTATTAGTAGTAACGCTATTAGTTGCCTTTTATACGTGGAGAACTGTTGATTGTTCTATTTTATCTACGGAAGGAATTATATTCTTTCTATTTGGAGGATTATTCTGTTACTATGAAAAGTATTTGGAGCATAAAATCAATATAAAGTTATTGGCCGCACTATTCGCTTTATGGATAATTATTTCATTTGTTCGGCCATGTTGGAGCATTGGGCTACATAAGGTAAATACATTGTTGGGGATTTTTGTTTTTTGGCAATTGTTGCCATTATGTTCAGATCGCTTAAAGTCTATTATTTTGCCGTTATCAAGTTTGTCTTTTTTTGTATATGTAAATCATGTATATCCTTTGAAAGCAATAAAGTTAACTATTGCTTCCCTATACCCGAAGAATGAGGTTGCTGCACTTGCAGTTTATTTTATTGCACCAATTATTGTATTAATCATTTTTCTATTTATAGGCAATCTTATGCGGCGTTATATTCCCAATGTTTTGAACATTGTAACGGGAGGGAGAATTTAAAAATTGTGATATATGAAAGTACTGTATTGTACATCGGTGTTTTTGGACTACCGAATACCATTTTTTAAACGATTGGTGAAACTTTTTAATGGGGAGTTTTATGTGATGTACTCGCCTAAGAGATATCAGTTGATACATCGCGAGGATTTGGTAGAAAAGATTCATCAGGAATTGGGTGAAAACGCTATTGCATTTAAGGGTGATCATCTATTTTGTACGAAGGAAATGTCATTTAAAAGAATGAGTTATGAACATGGGAAGAAAATTCCTATAACACGAGGATTGATAAAAGCGGTTGGCAAGGTAAAACCTGATGTTTTGATAACAGAAGGCTTTTTTCAGTGGACTCCATTGGTAACACTTTATGCTACTTTGCGTCGTATACCTGTTTATATGGGCTATGAACGTACTCCGTGGACAGAGCGCAATTCGACATTTTTGCATAAATGGCATAGGAAGTTTACTGATATATTTATGACAGGTTATTTAGTGAATGGTAGTGAGACTAAAAAATATTTAGAGTCACTGAATATAAAGAGGGAGAAAATACATATTACTGGCATGAGTGCTGATAGTGCCGGACTTGCTAACGCTATTCGTGATTTAGACCATGGTGCTGACTATAAATTACTTAAAGAATTAAAAGAAAAGAAAGAGAAAGTCATTGTTTATAGTTGTAGTCTTCGACCATTAATCTACCTCTTCATTGGTCAGATAGTTGAGCGTAAGGGTATAAAGTTTTTGTTAAATGCATGGGAGAAGCATATCAAGGTATATCCAAATGATATTTTGCTACTTGTTGGTAAAGGTGATTTATTAGAAAATTTTCAGAAACTGTATGCTGATGAGAAATCGATTGTATTCACTGGTAGAGTAAGTTATAGTAATATATATAAATATTATGCTGCTGCGGATGTATTTATTAATCCTACTATTGAAGATAATTGGAGTTTGGTGATACCAGAAGCTATGGCATGCGGCTTGCCTGTGACTACCTCTATTTATAATGGTTGTCATGTGGAATTAATAAAGGAGGGTGTCAATGGTTTTATATTTGATACATTCAAAGAAGAAACTATTGTGACTGCACTTGGTCATTTTCATGGTAGGGACTTGCAAGCTATGGGTAAGGCTTCTGTAGAGATAGAACGTGAGTTTGATACTGAGCATTGTGCGCAGCGAGAATTTGATGCTATAATGAAAAAATGAAGAGAAAAGTAATATTTCATATTATATCACACCTTGATTTAGGAGGAGCTGAGCGCGTAGCGGTCAATATCTCAAAATCTCCAAATTCAAACTTTGAATACCATATTGTGGAGGTGATTAAAGCCGCTTCGGAGTTTTCTAATTCTTTGAAAAAGGAATTGGAATTGAGCGATGTTCAATACCATTGTTCTCCGTTTTGTAAGAATAAACTTGCAATATGTTTATTCTGGATTTGGTTTCTGTTTATTTATTTAAGGTATAAACCAAGTGTTATTCATTCTCATACCGAAGTTCCGGACTTTGCACTTTGGTTGTTTCGCAAAATGGCTTGGTTGTTCTTTTGGATTCGTCCACACTATGTACGTACAATACATAATACACAGTTATGGAATGATTGGGGTAAGATAGGCTATGTGGTAGAGAAGTTTTATATTAAACATCACTGTAGCGTAGCAATATCCCATGCTACACAAAAAAGCTATAAACAAAAATATGGTGGTGAATTACCTCCAATTATCTATAATGGTCTTGAGGAAGTTAGACAAGAATTATTTGAGGGAATAAAGGAAGATAAGATTAATGTGTTGTTTGCAGGCAGATTAGAGTATCAAAAAGGCATAGATGAGTTGATTGCTGTTGTTTTAGAGTTAAAGGATGATGATAGATTTCAATTCACTATAATTGGAGATGGGAGTATGAAGGAAAAACTTCATACAGCTTGCATAGGGTTGAAAAATGTAACCTTACTTGATAAATATTATGGATTAAATAGGTGCTTATCATCATTTGACTATCTTTTTATGCCTTCTAATTATGAAGGTTTTGGTTTGATGGCAGTAGAAGCAATGATGGCTCATACCTTACCTATTATCAATCTTTGTGCTGGTCTTGATGAAACTGTACCAGAAGGTTGGGCATTGGCTGTTCGTAATAATAATGTAGCAGGTTTCCGAAGAATTTTCAATAACTTGCCATCCTGCGAAGAATATAAGAAGCTAACACAAAAAGCATATGATTTTTCATTAAGTCATTTTTCAATGGCAAAAATGCAAAGCGAGTATGAGAATCTATATAAAGAGATCGCGAAATAATGTTATTATGAGAGGCAATATATGTTAATACCTTTAAAAATGTCATGAATGATGCAAAGGCTATTTCGGATGCATTGTTCAATGATGGTAGGTAGTACTGAAATATATATGTTGTTTTTAATAATATTGATGACTGACAAATCACTTTTCTATTGTTTGTCTCTTTGGGTTTACATTTTCACTTCATGAATTTTCAGAAAAACTAATAACTTGTAGAATGTTTTATTAGGATATGTTATGATAGATTTATCTGTAATTATACCAGTGTATAATGCATCTGCACTGATTGAACGAGCATTAGATTCTATATTTAAACAGACTACTAAATATAATTTTGAAGTGCTCTGTATTGATGATGGTTCAACCGATAATTCGGTTGAGCTTATAGAACAATTTAGTAAGGCTCATGATAATGGCTGCATCAGAGTGTTGCGTCAACAAAATGCAGGACCTTCGGTGGCTCGTAATAATGGTGTGGGACATGTTGAAAGTAGATATGTGACATTTATTGATGCAGACGACTACTGGGAGGATGGATATATTGAAGAATCGGTGAGTTTTCTTGATGTACATTTGGAATGTGTGGCTGTAACAGTGGGATGTAAGAATATTAGTTCATTAGGGGGGCATGTGTCTTACAATCCTATTTGGCTTTCAGAGGATGTGGCGAAAGAACCTTATGTGATAAGGGACTTCTTTGCAGAATGGGCTTGTGATTGCTTTGTGGGCACCTGCTCTACAACTATCCGTAGAGAAGTGGCGTTGCAAAGCGGTGGTATGAGGACAGATCTTCGTGTTTCTGAAGATTATGAATATTGGAATTATATCTCGACGTTCGGTAAGTGGGGATTGATACCTAAAGTGCTCTACATTAGTGATGGTGGTGATGTGACTTGGAGACAAGGTTGGCTGAATAAGATGAAATGTCGTTGGGCTAATGCACCTGCACTTTCAGTATGGGAATGTCGTATTGTCGCTACATTTGACATGGAGATGTCAGATTCATATAAGATGGTACAAGGGCGTGTGTCACGCAATTTAACTTATTGTCAGCTTCTCGATGGTAGGTTGGCACTGAGCAGAAGTGAAGCGTTAAAATATGGCGAGTACTTTATAAAAGATCCCATTGGGAAATTGATGAATTTAGCTAAATATACTCCTTTAACTTGGTGGATGTTGGCCAAATTCTTGCAATATAGGGAGTATCATCGTAGGTAAATATACTTTGTAATAATTTTTCTGTTGTTTTCTATTCTTCCAATAGTAGTGATATTCTTTTTTGTCTTACCCAATAGGGCGAAGCAATGCTATTTGCTTGTTGTTAGCTACTTTTTTATATAAATGGGAAACCTGTATATGGCTATTTCTTGCATTGGTAATTTGGGTAAGCTATATGGGGCACAAATACTTCAGAGGTGATTTGGACGGCAAGACGACAAACAAAAAAAATGTTTTGACACCTATACTATTGGTTTGTTTTTCGGGATTGTTCATTTTTTAAGTATTTCAATTCTCTGAATGATTCGGTTTGGAGTTTACTCTCGTTGGTGGCATCTGCATAGAAATACCTCATTTGTGGCAGCTATTGTCGGTTAATATTGGATAGGTATACACCGAAAATGATTGTGTTGTAGGCGACTCCTTATGACCTGATAATAGGTGAAGAAGATTAGTATAAAAAGTTCTTAGGAAAAATACAAGTGTTGGTCAGCTATCTATCCTCATAACTCAAAATTCTTTAAAATGATGAAGAAGTTGAAGGATTATGGAATTTTTCATGCGAATGTTTTTCAGTCTTTAGAGGGAATATTGAAAGAGGAGAAAAAGGAATATACAAATAGTGTGGCAGTTGATAACCGTAAGGTGGAGGCAATGGAGCATATTATAGAGGTGTGTAAAACGAAGTAGATAATGTTAACCATGGTAACTTTACCTATGTATGCCGATATGGTGGAGATAAAGTCATTAGCTATTATAGATTCGTTATATAAGCGAAATAATATACCTTATTATTCTTTCTTGAATCAAGCTATTAATGATAATCAGAAATTGTTTCACACCATAGACTGTTTAAATTCTACAGGTGCAGATAAATTCAGTAGTGAGATAGCACATCTACTCAAAAATAATTTCAATTAATAATGAAACCGTCTATTCTTTTTATTCTTCACATGCCACCGCCTGTACATGGTGCAGCCATGATGGGGAAATATATTCATGATAGTAAAATGATAAATGAGACTTTCGATTGCCATTATATCAATCTGGCCACAGCCAAGGATATTAAGGATATCGGTAAAGTGGGGTTGAAGAAGCTAATTTCGTTTTTGAAAATGCTGAAATCTATACGTAAAATGGTGAAACAGATGAAAACACAGTTGGTATATGTTACGCCAAATTCACACGGAATTGCACTTTATAAAGAGTTTGTTATTGTACAAATGGTGAAGGGGATGGGGTGTAGGGTGGTGATCCATTTTCATAATCAGGGAGTGAGGAGATTTCAAGACTACTGGCCTAATAAGTGGATATATCCACAGCTTTTTAAAGGGGTGAAGGTGATATTGCTATCCGAAGCACTCTACGAGGATGTGGAGAAATATGTGGATAGACAGAATGTACTGATTTGTCCGAATGGTATTCCTGACATAAATTAATGAGATGGATAACAGGTTTAATATTTTCTTTCTCTCGAACATGATGTTGGAGAAAGGAGTGTGGACGCTACTAGATGCGTGCCATATATTGAAAGATAGAGGATATGATTTTGTGTGCAACTTCGTAGGAAAATGGAGTGATATTAGCGAGGAGGAGTTTGCTACTTATGTGCAGAAGTATAGATTAGAGGAGGTAGTGGTAGCACATGGTGCGAAGTATGGTCATGATAAGGAGGTGTACTGGATGCAGGCAGACCTTTTTATACTTCCTACTTACAATGAGTGCTTTCCTTTGGTTCTGTTGGAAGCAATGCAACATGGCGTGGCTTGCATTGCTAGTCATGAAGGGGGAATAGTGGATATTATTGATGAAGGTGAGACAGGGTATATTGTTCCTATGAAGGATGCATTGTCTTTAGCCGAGAAGGTAGCTTATTGTATGGAACATCGTGATCTGTGTCATGAGATGGGACGCAAAGGTAGGATGAAATTTGAATGTGAGTTCACGCTGCAACGTTTTGAGGAACGTATGTGTGACATTCTTAAGAAATTGGTATAATATTTAGAGTAGATATTCATATGATCAAGTTGAAAGAACTTCCTATTGTAGAGAATGTAGACCAATTAAAAACATTGCCGCAGGGTAAACTCCTAATAAATACCATAAATGCGCACTCATACAACACTGCACTAAAGGATTCGCTTTTTGCCGAGGCGCTAATAAAAGGAGATGTACTTATCCCTGACGGAGCAAGTATTGTAAAAGTTTGTAAATGGTTAAAGATGCAAAGCCAACCACGGGAACGAATAGCCGGTTGGGATCTCTTTGTTTTTGAAATGAATCGCCTTAATGAGAAAGGTGGGCGATGTATGTTTATGGGTAGTTCGGAGAAAGTGTTGGCATTGATAAAACAACGGGCGGCAGTAGACTATCCGAACTTAGAGGTAGTGGCTTATTCACCTCCCTATAAGCCGGAATTTTCACAGGAAGATAATGCAGCTATTGTGGCGGCTATCAACGAGGCAAATCCCGATTTGTTGTGGATTGGCATGACTGCTCCCAAGCAGGAAAAATGGATTTATAGTAATTGGCAAAAACTGAATATCCATTGCCATGTGGGCACTATAGGGGCAGTGTTCGACTTCTTTGCAGGTACTACTGAACGGGCTCCGTTATGGTGGCAGCAACATTCGTTAGAATGGCTCTATCGATTGATAAAAGAACCGAAACGAATGTGGCGTAGGTATCTAATAGGAAATGTTCTTTTTTTGTGGAATATATGTAAAGAGAAAATGGATTTATACGATGAGAAGAAATACGATTATTCCTATAGTCAACATAAATCGAATAAAGATTAATAGTATAATATAACGATACATGTAGGTCCCTAATTTCATGCTACACACATGAATCCCCTACATTTTGCAGGTTGGGAAAAATACAGCGGTATATTCCTGATCTGTCCCCCTCATATTAGCAAAATGCTGATATGTATTCTAAATATATCAACTGTCTGTGAAGATCGTTGATATATTACTTTTAGAGGGTATGATGTTTGATACTTTATTTCTATTTAAAATTTATAGAAATAAATCCTTTCACTTTCCCTTATATATAAGATAATATGATTGTGCGACCAATGTTTAGTTACTCCATTAAGTAAATTATATTATTCAGTTCAAGGAGAAGATATTATTATATTATCACTTGAAGATGCTCGAATAAATCCCAAGAATATAAGATTCTAATTGAAATACGCTTGCAACTTCTGTTCCTGAATATAGCTCATCTAAAAGTTTTTTCTATCATAGAATTAAAATCACTGCTAGCTTTGTGTTATAGAATGAAAGCTGTATATTTGTATGCACCATAATTAAAAGGTTGTACATGTATGAGCAATAAAATATATCCTATTGGTATCCAGAACTTCGAGAAAATCCGTCAAGACGGTTATTTCTATGTTGATAAAACGGCCTTGATGTATCAAATGGTAAAGACCGGGAGTTATTACTTTTTGAGTCGTCCGCGACGTTTTGGAAAGAGTCTGCTGATCTCTACTTTGGAAGCATATTTTCAAGGGAAGAAGGAACTGTTTACGGGACTGATGGTGGAGAAGCTCGAAAAAGATTGGATAGAACATCCAATTTTGCATCTTGACCTTAATATCGAGAAGTATGATGCTTTGGAGAGTCTGGATAATATTCTAGATAAATCGTTGACCGCTTGGGAAAAACTTTATGGTGCCGAACCATCGGAACGTTCGTTCTCCCTACGCTTTGCCGGTATTATAGAGCGTGCTTGCCAGAAGACCGGACAACGGGTAGTTATTCTGGTGGATGAATATGACAAGCCGATGCTGCAGGCCATTGGCAATGAGGACTTACAGAAGCAATTCCGGGATACGTTGAAGCCTTTCTACGGAGCTTTGAAGACGATGGACGGCTGCATCAAGTTTGCGTTGCTGACCGGGGTGACAAAATTTGGCAAGGTGAGCGTGTTCAGCGACTTGAATAACTTGAAGGATATTTCAATGGATGAACGCTTTGTGGATATTTGCGGCATCACGGAGAAAGAAATACATGACAACCTGGAGGAGGAATTGCATCAGTTGGCAGAAAAGCAGAAGATGAGTTATGAGCAGGTGTGCGCAGAATTGAAAGAATGTTATGATGGTTACCACTTTATGGAACATACCATCGGGATCTATAACCCTTTCAGTCTGTTGAACACGTTTGATAAGATGAAGTTCGGCAGCTACTGGTTTGAGACGGGGACACCCACTTATCTGGTGAACCTGTTGAAGAAGCATCACTATGATTTGGAACGGATGGCTCATGAGGAAACAGACGAACAGGTGTTGAACAGTATCGACTCGGAATCTAGTAATCCCATTCCAGTGATTTATCAGAGCGGATATCTTACCATTAAGGGGTATGACGAAGAGTTTGGCATATACCGTTTAGGTTTTCCGAATCGTGAAGTAGAAGAGGGGTTTGTCCGTTTCTTACTTCCTTATTATGCGAACGTAAATAAGGTGGAGTCTCCTTTTGAAATTCAGAAGTTTGTCCGTGAAGTACGTTCCGGTGACTATAACTCTTTCTTCCGACGGCTGCAAAGTTTCTTTGCGGACACTGGTTATGACGTGATTCGCGAGCAGGAGTTACATTACGAAAATGTGCTTTTTATCGTTTTCAAACTCGTGGGCTTTTATACTAAAGTGGAATATCATACAAGCGAAGGGCGTATCGACCTTGTGTTGCAAACGGATAAATTTATATATGTCATGGAATTTAAACTGAATGGTACGGCAGAAGAAGCCCTGAAACAGATTAATGAGAAACATTATTCACTTCCTTTTGAAGCGGATAATCGTAAGCTTTTTAAAGTGGGTGTGAACTTTAGTTCGCAAACAAGAAATATAGAAAAATGGATAGTGGAAGAGTAGTTCCTTTTATTTCAAATTCCTAAAATACGCCCGTATCTTCCGCATAATCTTGATTCCCATCACTACGCCATCGAATACAGCCATACCGGTATTGAACGAACGCATGAGTGCATCCGCCTTGTTGGTTGCCGGAGCAAGTGGGGCAAATATTTCGCGTGTAGTAGCTGTCATGGCCTTTTTTTGAGCATGGATCTCATTTAAAAGCTTCTTTTTACGTTCGGCAATCTCTTCTAATGTAAATTTCTGCGGGGTCTGCGCATTCATAATTTATTTATTTGAATCAGTTAAAAATAAATTAGCGAGGAAGTTCACCATCGGAGAAATGATGAGCTGCTTGCGGAAAATAATAACCAGGGCGATGAGAACAACATTGATGCCTGCAATGATGGCGAAACTTGACATCAGGCCGCCCACTAAAGGCTCCAATATATAAGCAAGAGCAAAAAGCAGATAAAACAGAGCCACCATGCCAAGGATAATAAGTACTAATATCATAATTAACGTGGAAAAAAGTATGGTTAACTTCTCCGTCAATTCTAATTTGGTATATTCTTTTTGAAGCTCCAGATATTTCTTGAACTCGAAAAACAACTGCTGAAAATTCTCAATACTTTTATCGTCTGCAAACATGGTCGCTCTGTTTTTAGTCTTTGATTACTCACTTATTCTGCTATTTCTCCTTTCATCTCCGCAGCAATCTCATCAACGAGAGTTTCCATTTCGCTGCGATTCAGCTTGATTCCCTTTTTACGAAGAATCTCTGCGATTTTGTGACGGGTGTCTTCTCCTTTTTCAGGAGCAAATAAAATACCAAGGGCTGCGCCTACGGCTGCACCACCCAGAAAAGCTGCTAAAACATTCAATCCTTTCATAATGTATAATGTTTAAAATGATTATGATACAACAAATATAACATTTTTATGGAAAGGTTGTTCGTGAAAACTGAAATTTTTTGCTACGTTTTATAATTCTTTTTTTCTTTTATGGTTTAATCTTATTTAACTGACTTTCGTAGCTAACCTTTGAAGGTTAAGGCGTACTTTTGTTTTCGAATATTGTAAATCAAAACATAATGGAAGCTAAGATTGTTTTTATAACCGGTGCTAGTAGCGGAATTGGCGAAGGTTGTGCCCGTAAATTTGCGAAGGAGGGATGGAATCTGATTCTGAATGCCCGTACCGTTTCGAAACTGGAAGAACTGAAAGCTGAACTGGAAGCGACGCATGGTGTACGGGTCTATATATTGCCCTTTGATGTGCGCGACCGGAAGCTGGCTGCCGCCTCTTTAGAATCATTGCCCGAAGAATGGAAGGCGATTGATGTGTTGGTGAACAACGCCGGGCTGGTGATCGGTGTGGATAAGGAATTCGAGGGTAACCTGGATGAATGGGATATCATGATCGATACGAATATAAGAGGATTGCTGGCAATGACGCGTTTGGTGGTTCCCGGTATGGTAGAACGCGGGCGCGGACATATTATTAATATCGGATCTATTGCCGGTGATGCCGCTTATCCGGGTGGGAGTGTGTATTGCGCAACGAAAGCTGCCGTGAAGGCTCTTTCGGACGGACTCCGGATTGATTTGGTGGATACTCCGTTGAGAGTGACGAACATCAAACCGGGAATGGTGGAGACAAACTTTACAGTGGTGCGTTATCGGGGAGATAAGGAAGCTGCCGATAATTTTTATAAAGGGATTCGTCCGTTGACGGGAGATGACATTGCGGAAACAGTTTATTTTGCCGCGTCGGCTCCTGCGCATATTCAGATTGCGGAGGTACTTTTGATGCCTACTTATCAGGCAACGGGTACTATTTCGTATAAGAAAAAGCCGGAATAGATGTTTTTTTGACGGATTTCTTTGCCGGATGATAAAATTTCTATTATTTTGTTGCCCGAAACTAAATGTAATAGACGAAAATATTGAATTATTAATTAAAACAGAGTATAGGATTATGAAAAAATTAGTCGTATTAGGAATGGGAGTATGCTTGGTGCTAGCATTTGCATCTTGTAAATCCAGCGAAAGTGCCTATAAGAAAGCTTACGAAAAAGCGAAACAACAAGAATTGGCAGAACCGCAGGTGGAAGCTCCGGTAGAAGTAACTCCGGTGGTTGCAGCTCCTGTGACAACTACTAAAGTGGCAGATACATCCGGCGTTCGTCAGGAAAAGGTTACAGTGGTTTCCGGCAACGAAGGGTTGAAAGATTATAGCATCGTAGCAGGTAGCTTTGGTGTGAAAGCGAATGCTGAAGGCCTGAAAGATTGGTTGGATGGACAAGGATATCACTCTACGATTGCATTTAATGCTGACAAGGCAATGTATCGCGTTATCGTGAATTCATTTGCTGATAAGGCTGCTGCTGCTGAAGCTCGCGACGCATTCAAGGCTAAATATCCGAACCGTTCGGATTTCCAGGGTGCTTGGTTGCTGTATCGCGTATATTGATTTCTTTTTGGTAATATATATTGGAAAGAACGAACGTTTTTTTCCGAATAAGAAGGCGGTAACTGGGAAGTTACTGCTTTTTTATTGAAAATGAGTGACTTCTTCGTTTAGATATTTTTATCTTTCTACTAAAAGAAGTTATAAATGATAGGAGGGAAACTTTTATAGCAAAGAAAGTTTTTACTTTTGTCAATTCTTAATTTGGAGAATGTATTGCCTGAATGTGAATAGGGCATTAATTTAGAGATTGAATGGAACAAAAATATGTAATGGCTGCTATCGACGCGGCTTTAAAAGCAGGTGAAAAGATTCTTTCTATTTATAATGATCCGGCATCGGACTTTGAAATAGAGAGAAAGGCCGATAACTCTCCGCTAACTATAGCAGACAGAAAAGCGCATGAAGCAATTGTGGCTATTCTGAATGATACTCCTTTTCCTGTTCTTAGTGAAGAAGGGAAGCATTTAGGGTATGAGACTCGACGTGAGTGGGATACTTTATGGATTGTAGATCCGCTGGATGGAACGAAGGAGTTTATTAAGCGTAATGGAGAATTTACGGTAAATATCGCTTTGGTGCAGAATTCTGTGCCTGTGTTCGGTGTTATTTATGTGCCTGTGAAAAAAGAACTTTATTTCGGGATTGAAGGTGCAGGGGCTTATAAATGTTCCGGTATTGTCAGTTGGGAAGGTGACGGCGTGGCATTGGAAGAACTGGTTGCGAAATCGGAACGGTTACCTTTGAAGGAAGTGCACGATCATCTGATTGTGGTTGCTTCACGTTCGCACCTGTCGCCTGAAACAGAATCATATATTGCAGATTTAAAGAAGAAACACGGCAGTGTGGAGTTGATTTCGAGTGGAAGTTCTATTAAAATCTGTCTGGTTGCTGAAGGAAAGGCTGATGTATATCCGCGTTTCGCTCCGACGATGGAGTGGGATACGGCTGCAGGGCATGCGATAGCCCGTGCCGCAGGGATGGAAGTATATCAGGCTGGCAAGGAAGAACCTCTACGATATAACAAGGAGGATTTATTGAATCCGTGGTTTGTTGTTGAGCCAAAAAGAGAACACTAAATAATGTTTATATGACATTTGAAATTGTATTTGTACTATTATCCCTATTAGGAATGGTAGCGGCTTTGGTAGCAGACAAGATGCGTCCGGGCATGATACTTTTTTCGGTAGTGGTTTTGTTTCTGTGTGCCGGCATTCTGACTCCTAAGGAGATGCTGGAAGGGTTTAGTAATAAAGGGATGATTACCGTTGCTCTGCTGTTTTTGGTGAGTGAAGGTATTCGTCAGTCGGGTACACTGGGACAAGTGATTAAGAAGTTGCTTCCGCAGGGAAAGACAACGGTGTTTAAAGCACAGTTGCGTATCTTGCCTTCGGTGGCTTTTATTTCTGCCTTTCTGAATAATACGCCTGTCGTGGTTATTTTTGCTCCGATTATCAAGCATTGGGCTAAATCGGTGAATCTCCCGGCTACGAAGTTCCTGATTCCTCTTTCTTATGTGACTATTTTGGGAGGTATCTGTACATTGATCGGTACTTCTACTAACCTGGTGGTGCATGGAATGATATTGGAAGCCGGATTTGAAGGCTTCTCCATGTTCGAACTCGGAAAGGTGGGAATATTCATCGCTATTGCCGGAATTATTTATATATTTCTTTTTTCCAAGCGTCTTTTGCCGGATGCGCGTCCGGACACGGCTGTGCCGGATGAAGAAGTAGAAGAGGGGGAGAAGTTGCATCGGGTAGAGGCTGTTTTGGGGGCTCGCTTTCCCGGTATTAATAAAAAGCTGAAAGATTTTAATTTTCAACGTCATTATGGTGCCGAAGTAAAAGAAATCAAGACGCGTAATGGACAGCGTTTCGTAACAAATCTGGATGATGTGGTGCTTCATGAAGGAGATACGTTAGTTGTGATGGCTGATGATACATTTATTCCTACGTGGGGTGAGTCTTCTGTGTTTGTCTTGTTGACGAATGGAAATGAACCGGATACTACCGGAAAGAAAAAACGTTGGTTTGCTTTGCTGTTATTGGTTCTGATGATTGTGGGCGCAACGGTGGGTGAGCTTCCGATAACAAAGGAGATGTTTCCGGGTATCAAGTTGGATATGTTTTTCTTTGTGTCTATTACTACTATTATTATGGCATGGACAAATCTGTTCCCTGCCCGTAAATACACTAAATATATTTCGTGGGATATATTGATTACGATTGCTTGTGCATTTGCTATCAGTAAGGCGATGGTGAACTCCGGTGTGGCGGATAGCGTTGCGAAGTTTATTATCGGATTGAGTGATGATTATGGTCCGCACGTATTGCTCGCCATGGTATTTATTATCACGAATTTGTTTACGGAATTGATTACTAATAATGCAGCAGCGGCTTTGGCTTTTCCTTTGGCATTGTCAATCTCTGCGCAATTAGGGGTAAGTCCGACGCCCTTCTTTGTGGTGATTTGTATGGCTGCATCTGCCAGCTTTTCAACGCCTATCGGTTATCAAACGAATCTGATTGTGCAAGGTATCGGTAACTATAAGTTTACGGATTTTGTACGTATCGGTTTGCCGCTTAATATTATAACTTTCTTAATATCTATTATCCTGATCCCATTGATCTGGAACTTTTAATAAATAAATCTGTAAATGGAAGAAAAGAACCATATATATCCGATATTTGACCGCATGATGACGCGGCAGGATAAAGAAGAACTTTTAGGGCAACACAGTGTGATGATCTGGTTTACCGGATTGAGCGGTTCCGGAAAGAGCACGATTGCTATTGCATTGGAACGTGAACTCCATAAGCGCGGATTGCTTTGCCGTATCTTGGATGGGGATAATATCCGTAGTGGAATTAATAATAACCTGGGATTTTCCGAAACGGACCGGGTGGAAAATATTCGTCGTATAGCTGAAGTGTCTAAGCTGTTTTTGGATAGTGGCATCATTACGATTGCTGCATTTATCAGCCCTAATAATGATATTCGCGAAATGGCTGCGAATATTATCGGTAAGGATGATTTTCTGGAAATTTTCGTTAGCACTCCGTTGGAGGAGTGTGAGAAACGTGATGTGAAAGGCTTATATGCGAAGGCACGGAAAGGGGAGATTCAGAATTTTACAGGAATTTCCGCACCATTCGAGGTTCCGGAACATCCGGCTTTGTCACTGGATACTTCCAAATTGACTTTGGAGGAATCGGTGAACCGTTTGTTGGAGCTTGTTTTGCCAAAAGTGAAGAGTATAAAATGAAGAATGAGGAATTAGGGATGAAGAATTAGTATGCGGTTATCAGCAAATTCATAATTCGTAATTCATAATTTTAAAAATAATGGAAGAATATAAATTAAGCCACTTGAAGGAACTCGAAGCCGAGTCTATTCATATCATCCGCGAGGTGGCGGCGGAATTTGAGAATCCGGTGATGCTTTACAGTATCGGAAAGGATTCTTCGGTGATGGTACGCTTGGCTGAAAAAGCGTTTTATCCGGGTAAAGTGCCATTCCCATTGATGCACATCGACTCGAAATGGAAATTCAAGGAGATGATTCAGTTCCGTGATGAATATGCGAAGAAGTACGGATGGAATCTGATTGTGGAAAGTAATATGGAGGCTTTTCATGCAGGGGTAGGACCTTTTACGCATGGAAGTAAAGTGCATACAGACTTGATGAAGACGCAGGCATTGCTTCATGCGCTGGATAAATATAAGTTTGATGCAGCATTTGGTGGGGCCCGCCGCGATGAGGAAAAGTCACGCGCGAAGGAACGTATTTTCTCTTTCCGGGATAAATTTCATCAATGGGACCCGAAAAATCAGCGTCCTGAATTGTGGGATATTTATAATGCCCGTGTGCACAAGGGGGAAAGTATCCGTGTATTCCCGATTAGTAACTGGACAGAGTTGGACATCTGGCAGTATATTCGTCTGGAGAATATTCCGATTGTTCCGCTTTATTATGCTAAGGAACGTCCGGTGATTAATTTGGATGGTAATATTATTATGGCAGATGATGAGCGTTTGCCTGAAAAGTACCGGGATCAGATTGAAATGAAGATGGTGCGTTTCCGTACGTTGGGCTGCTGGCCTCTGACTGGGGCAGTGGAAAGCGGAGCTGCTACAATCGAAGAGATTGTGGAAGAAATGATGACTACCACCAAGAGTGAGCGTACTACCCGTGTGATTGACTTTGACCAGGAGGGTAGTATGGAACAAAAGAAACGTGAAGGATACTTTTAATTGTAACTAGTAATGGCAGATAATAAATTAGATATAAAAGCTTTTCTGGACAAGGATGAACAGAAAGACTTATTGAGACTGTTGACGGCGGGTTCGGTGGATGACGGAAAATCAACATTGATCGGACGCTTGTTGTTTGACAGTAAGAAATTGTATGAAGATCAACTGGATGCACTGGAACGTGATAGTAAGCGTGTAGGAAATGCAGGTGAGCATATCGACTATGCGTTATTGCTGGATGGTTTGAAGGCTGAACGTGAACAGGGAATTACAATTGATGTGGCTTATCGCTATTTTTCTACTAATGGTCGTAAGTTTATCATCGCGGATACTCCGGGACACGAACAATACACACGTAACATGATTACCGGCGGATCTACGGCAAACCTGGCTATCATCTTGGTGGATGCCCGCACGGGAGTGATTACCCAGACTCGTCGTCACACTTTTCTGGTGTCTTTGCTGGGGATCAAGCATGTGGTATTGGCTGTCAACAAGATGGACTTGGTGGACTTCTCGGAAGAGCGTTTTAATGAGATTGTGGCTGACTATAAGACGTTTGTTACTCCGCTGGGTATTCCGGACGTAAACTGCATTCCTCTTTCTGCATTGGATGGGGATAATGTGGTGGATAAGTCTGAACGTACTCCGTGGTATAAGGGGATTTCTTTACTTGATTTCCTTGAAACGGTTCATATCGACAATGACCACAACTTTACGGATTTCCGTTTCCCGGTTCAGTATGTGCTTCGTCCGAATTTGGACTTCAGAGGATTCTGCGGTAAAGTGGCGTCGGGTATTGTTCGCAAAGGCGATACAGTGATGGCACTTCCTTCCGGAAAAACATCTAAGGTGAAGAGTATCGTGACTTATGACGGAGAGTTGGATTATGCTTTCCCACCGCAGTCTGTGACATTGACGCTGGAAGATGAAATCGACGTGTCACGTGGTGAAATGTTGGTGCATCCTGACAATCTGCCGACTGTGGATCGTAACTTTGAAGCGATGATGGTTTGGATGGATGAAGAACCGATGGATATTAATAAATCGTTCTTTATTAAACAGACTACCAATTTGAGCCGTACGCGCATCGATACAATAAAGTATAAGGTGGATGTGAATACAATGGAACATCTGTCTCTGGAGAATGGTCAGTTGACCAAAGAGACTTTGCCTTTGCAATTGAATCAGATTGCCCGCGTGGTATTGACTACGGCTAAAGAGCTGTTCTTTGATCCTTATAAGAAAAATAAATCGTGCGGTTCCTTTATCTTGATCGATCCGATCACCAATAATACTTCTGCGGTAGGTATGATTATTGACCGGGTGGAAATGAAAGATATGAGTGACACGGAAGATGTGCCGGTATTGGATATGACGAAGCTGGGAATTGCTCCGGAACATTATGAAGCGGTAGAAAAAGCAGTGAAGGAGTTGGAACGCCAGGGCTTGGCCGTACGACTAATAAAATAGATTGTTAAACAATAATTTGGAAGTTGGAAATGATGGTTTTACTGTCATTTCTAATTTTCGATTTTTAATTTTTAATTCATAAAGTGGGATTACTCGAATTTAATAAACTTCCGATTAATACATTGGTAGGTGCCGACTGGAAGACATTCAAGGCTATTACTGCCGGTCGTGAAATTGATGCAGCCTACAAGGGGAAATATCGATTGACCAAGGCTGTGTGTCGCTTGCTTTCTCCATTGGCGTCATTGCAGGACAAGCGTTACGAGAAACTGCTCGCTAATCAGCCGTTGGAGCATGACCCGGTATTTATCCTAGGACACTGGCGAAGCGGAACTACGTTTGTACATAATGTATTCTCTTGTGATAAGCATTTTGGGTATAATACTACTTATCAGACTGTATTCCCTCATCTGATGATGTGGGGACAACCTTTCTTCAAAAAGAATATGAGTTGGCTGATGCCGGATAAGCGTCCGACGGATAATATGGAACTGGCAGTGGATCTTCCCCAGGAAGAGGAGTTTGCTTTGTCGAACATGATGCCTTATACCTATTATAATTTCTGGTTTCTGCCGAAGTATCAGCAGGAGTACGCTGATAAATATCTTTTGTTTGATGACATAACGGATGCCGAATTGAAGGTATTTGAAGAGGTGTTCACTAAATTGATTAAAATTTCTTTGTGGAATACTCATGGTACTCAATTTCTTAGTAAGAACCCTCCGCATACCGGAAGGGTGAAGGAATTGGTGAAAATGTTCCCGAATGCTAAGTTTATCTACCTGGTGCGTAACCCGTATACTGTATTCGAATCTACACGCAGTTTCTTTACAAATACGATTCAGCCGTTGAAGTTGCAGGATGTCAGCAATGAACAATTGGAGGAAAATATCCTTTCTATCTATGCAAAGCTTTATCATAAGTATGAATCGGATAAGAAGTTTATTCCGGAAGGTAACCTGATGGAAGTGAAATTTGAAGATTTCGAAGCGGATGCGATGGGTATGACGGAAACTATTTATAAGTCTCTTTCTATCCCCGGATTTGCTGAAGCACGTAGCGATATAGAAAAATACGTGGGCGGAAAGAAGGGATATAAGAAGAATAAATATAAATATGACGACCGTACGATTCAATTGGTAGAAAAGAACTGGGATTTTGCTTTGAAACAATGGGATTATAAATTATAAGAAGAAAAAGAAAGGAAAAGTATTGATGATTCAGAAAAGCATTCATCGCCTGTTGATGACAGGTTTCGTTGCATTTATTTCTTCCTTGTCTTTGATGGCGCAACATAAAGTTGAGGTAGTTCCTTTCGGGGACATGAATCAATGGGTGGACCGTCAGATAAAGGAGTCGAGCATTATTGGCGGGAATACTAAGAATGTATATGCGATAGGGCCGACGTCAGTGATCAAGGGGGATCAGGTTTATAAGAATATGGGCGGATCGCCTTGGGCTACTTCGAATGTGATGGCGAAAGTGGCCGGTATTACGAAAACTAATACTTCGGTCTTTCCGGAGAAGAGGGGAGATGGATACTGTGCCCGTTTGGATACACGCATGGAAAGTGTGAAAGTGCTGGGATTGGTTAATATTACAGTGTTGGCGGCAGGGTCTATCTTTACCGGTTCGGTGCATGAGCCGATTAAGGGCACTAAAAATCCGCAGAAAATGCTGCAGACGGGTATTCCGTTTACAAAAAAACCGGTTGCTCTTCAGTTTGATTACAAGGTGAAGATGTCTGACCGGGAGAATCGTATTCGTGCTACCGGTTTCAGTAAGATTACGGATGTGCCCGGAAAAGATTATCCGGCAGCTATCCTGTTGCTGCAAAAACGTTGGGAAGATGCCAATGGAAATGTGTATGCGAAACGGATAGGGACAATGGTGACTTATTATTATCACTCTACGGACTGGAAAAATAATGTGACTTATGAGATTATGTATGGTGATATAACGAATCGTCCGGAATACAAGGCGCACATGATGCGTCTGCAAGCAACCGAAAGTTATACGGTGAACAGCAAGGGTGAAAGCGTGCCTATCCACGAAGTGGCCTGGGGAGATGAAAATGATGTTCCGACTCATATGTATATTCAATTTACATCCAGTCATGGAGGAGCTTATATCGGTTCTCCGGGAAATACATTATGGGTTGACAATGTAAAACTGGTATATTAACAAAGTATATAGACAAAGAAGAAAAATAGTCAGTGATATTATTTATCATTGACTATTTTTTTGTTTTAATTCTTTTGTCACAAACCCTTTCAGATGCCTTTTGGAGTTATCTAAGACTTTTATCGCTCTATAAAAATCTATGAATGAATGAAAATTTACGTGTTTTTTTGTTTGTGTTATATTAAATATCTATATTTGCACTAAATTTAGAAAGAAGAATGACGTTTATTGTCTCTTAGTCAGGTGTAGAACATTTGGGTTGTGTATCTATCCTGTAAGACAATTGAAATATATTATTTACTAAAATAAATTGAGATGAAAAAGGGTTTATTGTTTATTTTATTGGCAGCAGCATCTGTATGTTTGCCTGCACAAGAAAAAGAAAATGCAGCAAAGAGTTATAGAGTGGAAACTAACCGCTTTGGTGCTAACTGGTTTATTAGTGGTGGCGTTGGCGCACAAATGTATTTTGGCGACAATGATGGTAAAGCCGACTTCGGAAAACGTCTTGCTCCGGCACTTGACATTGCTGTAGGTAAGTGGTTTACTCCAGGTATCGGATTACGCGTGGCTTACAACGGTCTTCAGGCTAAAGGTGCTACTCCTTATGCTAACGGTCCGCTTGTAGACGGAGGACAGTACTCTAATGGTTACTACAAAGAAAAATGGAATGTTGTTAACCTTCACGGAGACGTATTGTTGAACCTTACCAATATGTTCTGTGGTTATAAAGAAGATCGTCTGTACTCATTCATTCCTTATGTAGGTGCTGGATTCGTACACACAGGTAAAGGTCCGGGTTATGATGAACTGGGTATCAATGCCGGTTTGATCAACCGCTTCCGTCTGTCTTCAGCTTTGGATCTTAACGTTGAATTGCGCGGACTTTTGATGAAAGGCGCATTTGGTAACTCAGGTCCTGAAGGATTGGCTGGTCTGACTGTAGGTGTTACTTACAAGTTCAAGAAACGTGGTTGGGATGCTGTTCCTACTGTACCGATGGTTCCGGAAAGTCAGTTGAACGACATGAGAGACAGAGTAAACGCTCTGAAGGGTGAAAACGAATCTTTGAAACGTGACTTGGTTGAAGCACGTAACAAAAAACCGGAAGTGATCGTTAAGAAAGAAGCTGGTTTCATTCCACGTTACGTTGTTGTATTTAATATTGGAAAGAGCAACATCAGCAAGAGAGAGTATATGAATATCGAAGCTATGGCTAAAGGTATCAAAGCAACTGATAAAGTATTTACTGTAACAGGTTATGCTGATAAAGGTACTGGTTCTGCTGAATATAACATGAAATTGAGTAAGAAGAGAGCTGAAGCAGTTCGTGACTTGATGGTTAATGAATTCGGCGTTCCTGCTTCTCAGTTGAAAGTTGATTACAAGGGTGGCGTAGGCAACATGTTCTATGATGATGCTAAGTTAAGCCGTGTAGCTATTGTTGAAGAATAATATACATTTTAAATAATAGAATAAAAGAGACGTTTCCTTTCACAGGAAGCGTCTTTTTTGTATTTTTGTACCCCATGAGCAGAATAGTAGCAATAGATTATGGAAGAAAGCGTACTGGGATAGCTGTGAGCGATACTATGCAGTTGATCGCAAACGGATTGACAACAGTGTCTACGCATGAACTTCTGAACTTTATCGGTGAATATATGGCTAAAGAACCGGTGGAGCGGATTATTATTGGATTGCCAAAGCAAATGAATAATGAGGTTTCGGAGAATATGAAGAATATAGAACCTTTTGTTCGTTCGCTTAAGAAGCGCTATCCGGACCTTCCGGTCGAATATGTGGACGAACGGTTCACTTCTGTTCTTGCGCATCGTACCATGTTGGAGGCCGGTCTGAAGAAAAAGGACCGCCAAAATAAAGCATTGGTGGATGAGATAAGTGCTACTATTATTTTGCAAACATATTTGGAGAGTAAACGTTTTTAATAGAAGATATTGAATAACTTAATTTTTAGTAGAGTATAAAAATATGATTTTACCTATTTATGTATATGGTCAGCCTGTATTGAGAAAGGTTGCAGAGGATATAACACCGGATTATCCGAACCTGAAAGAGTTGATTGAAAACATGTTTGAAACAATGGTACACGCCGATGGCGTAGGACTGGCTGCTCCGCAGATTGGTTTGCCTATTCGCGTGGTTACTATTACGTTGGATCCGCTTTCGGAGGAGTATCCTGAATTTAAAGACTTCAATAAGGCTTATATTAATCCCCACATTCTGGAAGTCGGGGGCGAAGAAGTGAACATGGAAGAGGGCTGTCTCAGTCTTCCCGGTATTCATGAAACAGTGAAAAGAGGTGATAAAATTCGCGTGAAATATATGGACGAGAATTTTGTGGAGCATGAAGAAGAGGTGGAGGGTTATCTGGCTCGGGTGATGCAGCATGAATTCGATCATTTGGATGGTAAGATGTTTATCGACCATATCTCACCGCTTCGTAAGCAGATGATTAAAGGAAAGCTGAATACGATGTTGAAGGGGAAAGCGCGCAGTTCATATAAGATGAAACAGGTGAAATAAAGATAAAAAACGTTTATATCCCTGTTAAGTAAGCGAAAAGCATTATTTTTGCTTCGTTTACAAGCATAAAATATCAATGGTAAAAAGAATCTTAACAGTTTTATTACTGTTCCCAACGCTGGTGTGTGCTCAGATAAATACGGATCGGGTGATGACTATTGCCCGAAACGCTCTTTATTTTGAGGACTATGTACTTTCTATTCAGTACTTTAACCAGGTTATTAACGCTAAACCTTATCTGTATGAGCCCTATTTCTTCAGGGCATTGGCAAAACTAAATCTGGAGGATTTCCAGGGTGCTGAAACAGACTGTGATGCAGCTATCCAACGCAATCCGTTTGTGGTGGGTGCTTATCAGATTCGTGGTTTGGCAAGGATTCGTCAGAGTAAATTTGATGGAGCGATTGAGGATTACAAGAAAGCATTGCATTATGATCCGGAGAATATTACCTTATGGCATAACCTGACATTATCTCATATCCAGAAGAAAGATTATGATGCTGCGAAAGAGGATTTGGAAAGTTTGCTGAAAGTATCTCCGCGTTATACCCGCGCTTATTTGATGAGGGGGGAAGTGTCCTTGCAACAGAAAGATACGATTGCTGCCTTGAATGACTTCAATAAGGCTCTTGAACTGGATAAATATGATCCGGACGCATGGTCTGCAAGAGCGATCGTTAAATTACAGCAGGCTAAGTATGCGGAAGCTGAAGCGGATTTCAACCGTGCTATTCCTTTGAGCGCTAAGAATGCGGGAAATTATATAAACCGTGCATTGGCACGCTTTCATCAGAATAATTTGAGAGGCGCTATGAGCGATTATGATCTGGCGTTGGATATTGATCCGAATAACTTTATCGGTCATTATAACCGTGGTTTGTTGCGTGCTCGGGTAGGAGATGACAACCGGGCTATTGAAGATTTTGACTTTGTCATCAAGATGGAGCCGGATAATATGATGGCTGTCTTTAACCGTGGATTGCTACGTGCCCAAACGGGTGATTATCGCGGGGCAATACAAGATTACACAACTGTTATCAACCAGTATCCGAACTTCCTTGCCGGATATTACCAGCGTTCGGAAGCTCGCAGAAAGATTGGCGACAAGAAAGGAGCGGAGCAGGACGAGTTTAAAGTCATGAAAGCTCAAATAGATAAGCAGAACGGTGTGACGAATAAAGATGTAGCACAGAATAAGGATAAGGAAAACGAAGAGGAAGGCGGAGAGAAGACCCGTAAGAAATCAGATAAGAATATGAATAACTATCGTAAGATAGTGATTGCCGATGATTCCGAAGCTGAACAACGCTATACAAGTGATTATCGTGGACGTGTGCAGGATAAGAACGTAAATATAAAACTGGAACCGATGTTCGCTTTGACTTATTATGAGAAGATGAGTGACGTGAAGCGTTCGGTGAACTTTCACAAATATATTGAGGATTTAAACCGTACAGGTATACTTCCGAAACGTCTTCGCATCACGAATATGGAAGCTCCGTTGACGGAAGAACAGGTGAAAGTGCATTTTGCCTTGATCGATACACATACATCGGCTATTGTGGAAGATGATAAGAATGCCTCAAAACGTTTTGCCCGTGCAATTGATTTTTATTTGGTGCAGGACTTCTCGAGTGCGGTCTCTGATTTGACTCAGACAATCTTGTTGGATGGTGATTTCTTCCCGGCATATTTTATGCGTGCATTGATTCGTTGTAAACAGTTGGAATATCAGAAGGCTGAACAAGCTGTCGAAACAGATGTTGTTCCTGGCGATAATAAGCGTAAAGAGATTACCGCGGTAGATTATGAGGTGGTGAGAAAAGATTTGGATAAGGTGATAAATCTGGCTCCGGACTTTGTATATGCATATTATAATCGTGCCAATGTTTCCGCTATGTTGAAAGATTACCGGGCTGCAATTGTCGACTATGATAAGGCGATTGAGCTGAATCCTGATTTTGCAGACGCTTACTTCAATCGTGGACTGACTCATATTTTCTTAGGAAATAATAAGCTGGGTATTTCTGATTTGAGTAAAGCCGGTGAGTTGGGGATTGTTTCTGCTTATAATGTTATCAAACGTTTTACGGATCAATCGGAATAACATTTTTTTGATAAAAAATAGAAAACTCAAAAGATTTAGTTACTTTTGCGTTCAAATTATGAAAATATAACATCATCATATTATGATAAAGATAACATTTCCCGATGGCTCCGTTCGTGAATATAACGAAGGAGTGAACGGTTTACAGATTGCTGAAAGTATCAGTTCGCGTCTGGCACAGGAAGTGCTGGCATGTGGAGTGAACGGCGAGACTTATGATTTAGGACGTCCTATTAATGAAGATGCTAATTTTGTTCTTTATAAATGGGATGATGAAGAAGGTAAACATGCGTTTTGGCATACAAGTGCACACTTGCTGGCGGAAGCTTTGCAGGAACTTTATCCGGGTATCCAGTTTGGTATCGGACCGGCTATCGAGAACGGATTCTACTATGATGTGGATCCGGGTGAAGCTGTGATTAAAGAAAGCGACCTTCCTGCCATTGAAGCTAAAATGTTGGAACTGGCTGCAAAGAAAGAAGAGGTAGTCAGAAAAAGCATTGCAAAGACAGATGCTCTGAAAATGTTTGGCGATCGTGGCGAAACATACAAATGTGAATTGATCTCCGAATTGGAAGACGGACACATTACAACTTATACCCAGGGTGCATTTACTGACCTTTGTCGTGGTCCTCACTTGATGACGACTGCTCCGATCAAGGCTATCAAGTTGACTTCAGTGGCTGGTGCTTACTGGCGCGGTCATGAAGATCGTAAGATGCTGACCCGTATTTATGGTATCACGTTCCCGAAGAAGAAAATGCTGGATGAATATCTGGTGTTGCTGGAAGAAGCGAAGAAGCGTGACCACCGTAAGATCGGTAAGGAGATGCAGTTGTTTATGTTCTCCGAAACTGTAGGTAAGGGACTTCCTATGTGGTTGCCGAAAGGTACTGCATTGCGTCTGCGTCTGCAAGAGTTCTTGCGTCGTATTCAGACACGTTACGATTATCAGGAAGTAATCACTCCGCCAATTGGTAATAAATTGCTGTATGTGACTTCAGGTCACTATGCAAAATATGGTAAGGATGCATTCCAGCCTATTCATACTCCGGAAGAGGGTGAAGAGTATTTCTTGAAACCAATGAACTGCCCTCACCACTGTGAGATTTACAAGAACTTCCCACGTTCATATAAGGACCTTCCATTGCGTATTGCAGAATTTGGTACGGTTTGTCGTTATGAACAAAGTGGTGAGTTACATGGTTTAACTCGTGTACGTAGCTTTACACAGGATGATGCGCATATCTTCTGCCGTCCGGAACAAGTGAAAGATGAATTCCTTCGTGTGATGGATATCATATCTATCGTGTTCCGTTCTATGGATTTCCAGAATTTTGAAGCACAGATATCCTTGCGTGATAAAGTGAACCGTGAAAAGTACATCGGTAGCGATGATAACTGGGAAAAGGCTGAACAGGCTATTATTGAGGCTTGTGCGGAAAAAGGCTTGCCTGCTAAGATTGAGTATGGAGAAGCAGCTTTCTATGGTCCTAAACTTGACTTTATGGTGAAAGACGCTATCGGTCGTCGTTGGCAGCTGGGTACGATCCAGGTTGACTACAACTTGCCGGAACGTTTTGAACTTGAATATATGGGTTCTGACAATCAGAAGCATCGTCCGGTAATGATTCACCGTGCTCCGTTCGGATCAATGGAACGTTTTGTTGCCGTACTGATTGAACATACTGCCGGTAAATTCCCATTGTGGCTGACACCGGAACAGGTAGTTATTCTGCCAATCAGTGAGAAGTTCAATGAATATGCAGAGCAGGTGAAGATGTACCTGAAGATACACGAAATCCGTGCGATTGTAGATGATCGTAACGAGAAGATCGGCCGTAAGATTCGTGATAATGAGATGAAACGTATTCCTTATATGCTGATTGTCGGCGAAAAAGAAGCTGAAAATGGAGAAGTTTCTGTTCGTAGACAAGGCGAAGGTGACAAAGGAACCATGAAATTTGAAGAATTTGCTAAAATTTTGAACGAAGAAGTTCAGAATATGATAAATAAATGGTAACTTTGCAGCCGTTTCAGAATAAAATATTTAGTATAACAATAAAAAGATCAAACTAGGAAGTAAACGTTTTTAATGAAGAATGACACTCTAAAAGGGCAATACAGAATCAATGAACAGATTCGTGCCAAGGAAGTTCGCATAGTAAGCGATGATATTGAACCGAAAGTATATCCAATCTTTCAGGCTCTGAAAATGGCTGAAGAGAGAGAATTGGATTTAGTGGAAATTTCTCCTAATGCTCAACCCCCTGTTTGTCGTATTATTGATTATTCTAAATTTCTTTATCAATTAAAGAAACGCCAGAAGGAACAGAAAGCGAAGCAGGTTAAGGTTAATGTGAAGGAAATCCGTTTCGGACCCCAGACAGACGACCATGATTACAACTTTAAGTTGAAGCATGCTAAAGGATTTTTGGAAGATGGCGATAAGGTGAAGGCTTATGTATTCTTTAAAGGTCGCTCCATCCTTTTCAAGGAGCAAGGTGAAGTGCTTTTGCTTCGTTTTGCAAATGACCTGGAAGACTACGCTAAAGTAGATCAAATGCCGATACTGGAAGGTAAGCGCATGACTATTCAGCTTTCTCCGAAAAAGAAAGAAGCTTCTAAAAAGCCGGCAACAGCTGGAACACCGAAACCTGCTGCTCCTGCACAAAAAGCAGAGAAGCCGGAAACGGGCGAAGAATAAGAAAGGATGCGTAACGCGCAGGTATAGTGCGTTGCCATTATATATTTAATAATTTAAAAACAAGTAAGATGCCAAAGATGAAGACTAACTCCGGTTCTAAAAAAAGGTTTACCCTTACCGGAACAGGTAAAATCAAAAGAAAGCACGCTTTTCACAGTCACATTTTGACTAAGAAAACTAAGAAGAGAAAAAGAAATCTGTGCTACTCTACAACTGTTGATACAACAAATGTAAGCCAGGTTAAGGAACTCTTAGCAATGAAGTAATCAAAAGCGTAAAAGTATTATTAAAGTATTAACCGAATGCATTAGCCTGAAGTTCGCTGCGTGAAGTAGCGGCGCTAACATTCAAAAAAAGTAAAACTATGCCAAGATCAGTAAATCATGTTGCTTCAAAAGCAAGAAGAAAGAAAATTTTGAAATTAACCAGAGGTTACTTTGGTGCAAGAAAGAATGTATGGACCGTAGCTAAAAACACTTGGGAAAAGGGTTTGACTTACGCGTTCCGTGACCGTAGAAATAAGAAAAGAAACTTCCGCGCTCTTTGGATACAACGTATCAACGCTGCTGCACGTCTTGAAGGAATGTCTTATTCTAAATTGATGGGCGGTCTGCACAAAGCCGGTATTGAAATAAACCGTAAGGTTTTGGCTGATTTAGCTATGAATCACCCGGAAGCTTTCAAAGCTGTAGTTGCAAAAGCAAAAGCTGCTTAAGCATCAATAGTTTACGAGTTACAAAGTGTCAGTTACTAAGCTAGTAACTGGCACTTTTCTTTTGTTAGGCAGATGAAAGGGAATAAAAAAAATGTTAGTTGGCAAACAAAATCCTTTTTTTTCTTGTTAGTTTCATGTATTCTTATTACATTTGTGATACAAAAATATTAGCCGTATCGACTGGATCGGGAAACTCTTCAAATTAATCTGATGCACCGAGAAAGCTTCGTTCTTCAATGGCGGGCCACATCCTTCGGGACAGCTTTAAGCCGGTGGATTACAAAGAGGGCGAGCGCTCAAATCTTGTTCTATCAGAGTTTCATCACATCGTCGATGCGGCTTTTTTATATACTTTTCTATGATATTCTATTTCTCCGGTACAGGTAATTCTAAATGGATTGCAAATCAGCTTTCCAAAGAGCAAAAAGAAGAATTAGTTTTTATTCCCGATGCGTTAAATAACGGAACGTTCGAGTTTTGTTTGCGGGAAGATGAAAAGATCGGTTTTGTATTTCCTGTCTATTCGTGGGCTCCTCCTGAAATCGTACTTAATTTTATTCGGCAACTCTCTTTAAAGGGGTATAAAAGACAATATTTGTTTTTTGTTTGTTCCTGTGGGGATGATACCGGGCTTACGCAGCAGGTGCTGGAGAAGGCTTTGAGTCATAAAGGCTGGAAGTGTCATGCAGGCTTTTCTGTGACTATGCCCAATAATTATGTATTGCTTCCCGGTTTTGACGTAGATAAGAAAGAGCTGGAGGAGAAAAAACTGGCAGATGCTATTCCGGCTGTCAATCAAATAAATGCTTCGATAAGTAGGAGAGAGGAGTTGTTTCTTTGTCATGAAGGGAGTATTCCTTTTATTAAGACGAGGATTATCAATCCTTTATTTAATCGCTTTCAGATGTCTCCCGAGAATTTTTATACTACGGATGCTTGTATTGGATGTAAGCGTTGTGAGAAGAGTTGTCCGGTAGGGAATATTATGATGGTGGGCAGAAAGCCTGTTTGGGGGATGGATTGCACCTCATGCCTGGCATGTTATCATGTTTGTCCGCAGCATGCGGTGCAATATGGGAAAAGAACGAAAGATAAAGGGCAGTATTTCAATCCTAATTAATCTACTCGCCAATTAATCTACTCGTCTTTGATTTTAATGCAGCAATTGGATAAGTCTTCAATGATAGCCAGGCTTTCTACTCTGACACCTTGCTCCTCAAGTTTTTTACGCCCATTTTGGAAGGCTTTTTCAATAATGAATCCCATTCCTACCAAATTTGCTCCGGATTGCTTGATGAGGTCGATAATGCCTAATGCGGCATTGCCATACGCGAGGAAGTCATCCACGAAAAGAACATTGTCATTTGGAGTGAGGAAATCGGCACTGATAACGACTTCATAATCACGATCTTTAGTGAATGAGTGCACAGTGGTGCTTAGTGCATTCTGGATGGTTTTAGGAGACTTTTTCTTTGCAAATACAACTGGTAAATCCATTAGGTAGCCTGTCATGATAGCCGGGGCGATGCCGCTGGCTTCGATTGTCATAATCTTATTTACGTTTGTGGCTGCAAAACGACGGACAAACTCGACTCCGATTGATTTCATCAGGACAGGGTCCATTTGATGATTAATAAAACCGTCTACTTTCAGGATACCTCCTTCGTAGCATTTTCCGTCTTGCAGAATTCTTTTTTTAAGTAATTGCATGCTGTATGATATTAATTAATAATGTGCTAATATTCCATTCCGCATGGTGAAAACGGCGGTTGGTATATTAGCACATGGATATTTGAATCGTTACTTGTTGTCTCTTAAGTCTTTCACCCGGACGGCTTTTCCTTCGCTTTGAGGGAGAGAGCCTTTCTTTACCAGTTTAACTTTAGGAGTTACCAATATTTCATCCTTCAATTGGCGGGTAATATCCTTGCGGATCTTCTCCAGTTCAATATAATTGTCGGTAGAAAGGTCGCTTAATTCTACTTCGACGATCATTTCGTCTTGGTTGTTGACAGTTTCCAGCGTAATCAGGTAGTTGCTGCCTAATTCGGGGAATTGTACCAGAATCTTTTCTACCTGCATCGGGAAGATGTTTACTCCCTTGATAATGAACATATCATCACTGCGGCCTTTGATACGGTCGATACGGATATGGGTACGGCCACATGGGCATTTTCCGGGAAGAATACGGGTTAAATCGCGGGTACGATAGCGAATTAACGGCATCATTTCACGATCAAGAGTCGTAAGTACTAATTCTCCGATTTCTCCTTCCGGAACAGGTTCGCCTGTTTCCGGATCGATAATTTCTACCAGGTAACAGTCTTCCCAGAAGTGCATTCCATTCTGTTCCTGACATTCGAAGGCAACACCGGGGCCGTTCATCTCTGTCATACCGAAGCTGTTGTATGCTTTTACGCCCAGCATTTTTTCTATTTTCCGGCGTTGTTCGTCGGTATGGGGTTCGGCACCGATAACCAGGGTTTTCAGTGTGGTTCCTTTGGGATCGAGACCTTCTTCCTGGAAGACTTCTGCAAGGCGGATGGCATAGCTGGGGATAGCATGTAAAGCGGTAGTCTTAAAGTCGTTGATGAATTTAATCTGTCGTTTACTGTTTCCTGCAGCGGCAGGGACTGTCAGGCAGCCCAAGCGTTCTGCACCGTATTGGAAGCCTAAACCTCCTGTAAACATACCGTATCCGGAGCTGTTTTGGAAAACGTCAGTCTTGCGTATTCCTACTGCATACAGACAGCGGGCTACCAGGTTAGCCCAGGAATCGAGGTCGTGTTGTGAGTGAACGATAACAGTCGGGTTTCCGGTGGTACCACTGGAAGAGTGAATACGTACACCATCATTGCTCATATCACCTGCCACCAGTCCGAACGGGTAGTGGGCGCGCATGTCAGATTTGGTAGTGAAAGGTACTTTGCGGATATCATCCAATGACTGTATGCTATCTGCCGTGATGCCATGTTTGCTGAAAACTTCTTTGTAATATGGAGCGTTCGCAGCTATATTAATTGTTTTTTTAAGCCGTTGAAGCTGCAATTCCTGCAACTTCTCCCGGCTCATGGTTTCTAATTCTTCTTCCCAGTATTGTGTACTCATGGTAATGCCTTTTATTGCATCAGCTTTTCCGCAATTTCTTTGCCGGCTGCCAATGCTTTAAGATTCATTTCTACAATTGCTTCTCCCTTGCGCTGGAAGATTTCACGGATGCTGTCTTGCACTTTTTCGTAATCAATACCCAGGAATGGGATTGTTGCTCCCAGTAAGACAATGTTGGCAACGCGGGCGGAGCCTACTTCTTTTGCCACTTTGTCTACGTTCAATACTATTTTATGAGGCAGTTTGTTGATTTCTGCCATCACTTTGTCTGTTTCCGGATAATTGGGGATGTTGACAAACGGAGTTTCGTTAGTCACCAACCAGCCGTTAGGGCTAAGGTAGGGGAGGTAACGCAATCCTTCCATCGGTTCCAATGAGATGATGAGATCACATTTGCCTGATGGGATCAGGTCTGAAGCAATCGGCTGGTCGCTGATACGGAGATTGGATTGGACATCTCCTCCGCGTTGGCTCATTCCGTGTACTTCCGCTTGTTTCATGTATAATCCTTCTTTCAAGGCAGCTTTGCCGATTACTGTGGCAATGGACAGAATTCCCTGTCCGCCGACTCCTGATAATATAATGTCTTTTTTCATGGCTTACTTACTTCTTTTTTTGCGTGCTAATGTCTGGATACACTCTCTGCGTGGGATAATGACAGATACACCACGATATTCGATTTCTTCGCGAATGATTTGCTTCATTTCCTCATAGTTCTTCTTCAATGGAGTAACTACACGGATATGGGCCGGATCTACTCCGATACCTGCACAGATCGCTTCGATGCGTCCGGTTCCGGCAGAATCCTGTCCACCTGTCATGGCCGTGGTTTCATTGTCGGAGATGACGATGGTTACACTGGCGTTCTCGTTCACGCAATCTAACAGTCCGGTCATTCCTGAATGGGTGAATGTTGAATCGCCGATGACAGCTACGGCCGGGAAAAGACCTCCGTCAGCGGCACCTTTTGCCATCGTGATGGAAGCACCCATATCCACACATGAGTTGATTGCATTGAAAGGAGCATTTGCGCCTAATGTGTAACAGCCGATATCGCTGAATACTTTATGGGATGGATATTCTTCTTTCAGAACTTCGGTCAGCGTGATATACATATCGCGGTGTCCGCAGCCTTCGCAAAGTGCAGGCGGGCGCATTTCTACAACAGAAGGAATACCGAATTCCGATTTATTCTCTTTGCCTACGGCACGGGCTACAGAGTCCGGATTTAATTCTCCGTCCTGTGACAGAGTACCGTCGAGGCGTCCTTTTACTTTAACGCCGATACCCAGATAGCCTTTCAATTGTTTTTCTACAAAGGGTTGTCCGTCTTCCAGAACTAGGATTTCGTCACAAGACTCGATCAATTGATGCAATTGTTTTTTAGGCAATGGATATTGGCCGATCTTGAGTACCGGATATTCGCAACCTTCCGGATAGTTTTCCATCAGATAATTGTAACCGATACCACAAGCTACGATTCCCAGCTTTTTGTTAGGACCGTCTGTGTATTTATTATAAGGTGATTCTTCTGAAGCTTTGATAAACTCGTCTTGGCGGGCAAGCAATACTTTGTAGCGTTTGCGGGCATTTCCCGGCAACAAGATGAACTGACGCGGATCTTCGCTGAAAGAGATGCTGTTCTGCGGCTTTTGCTCTTTGCGTTCTACTCCTGAACGGGAGTGTGCCAGGCGGGTTACCATACGCATCAAGATCGGTTCGCCTAGCTTTTCAGAGAATTCGAAGCCACTGTATACCATATCATACGCTTCCTGCTGATTGCTTGGTTCGTACATCGGTATTAGTGAGAAATCTCCGTAGAAACGGCTGTCCTGTTCGTTCTGCGAGGAGTGCATACTGGGGTCGTCTGCGGCTATCACAATCAATCCGCCTTTCACGCCTGTGATGGCAGAGTTGACGAAACAGTCGGCAGCTACATTCATACCTACGTGCTTCATACAAACTAATGCCCGTTTACCTACGAAAGACATACCCAACGCAGCTTCCATCGCTGTTTTTTCATTGGCACACCAACGGTTGTGTATATTCTGTTCGGTCGTTATAGGGGCCATTTGAATATATTCCGTAATTTCAGTTGAAGGAGTACCCGGATAGGCATAAACGCCTGAAAGTCCGGCATCCAGTGCAGCTTGTGCAATGGCTTCATCGCCAAGTAAGAGTTGCTTGCTCATATCTATTTCTTTTATTTAGTGTTGATCACAGTTTGTTAATCTATCGGGCAAAGATAGGCTTTTCCGTTCGTTTTATCACAAATTTACTTGAAAATCTTTCTTTCATTCAGGGCTTTCCAGTATTTTCTTGCATTTGCCATGTGGTCGGCGTAATTGGAGGCAAAGTTGTGAGTTCCGGAAAAATCTTCTTTGGCGCACATGTAGATATAGTTATGTTTGGTATAGTTCAACACGCTATCTATTCCCTTTTTAGAGGGAATACGGATGGGACCCGGAGGTAATCCGGTATTTATATAGGTATTATAGGGAGAATTGACTTTTAAATGCTCGTTGGTAATTCGGCGCAGGCCAAAATCCTGCAGGGCAAATTTGATGGTGGGATCTGCTTGTAAGGGCATATCTTGATGTAACCGGTTGATATACAATCCGGCTACCATTGGCTTTTCTTCGTTGTTGTTGGTTTCTTCTTCAACGATGGAAGCAAGAGTGCTGACTTCTTCCGGTGTCATGCCGATGGCGGTAGCTTGTGTCAGGCGATCTTTATTCCAGAATCGTTCGTGTTCGTCCTTCATTCGTTTGAAGAATTCGTCTACGCTCATATCCCAATATACCTGATAGGTTTCCGGTATGAAAAGGCTGGGGAGTGTTATACTGGTATATCCCATTTGCGCTTGGAAAGTAGAGTCGAACAGTTGGCTCGCGATTTCGGCAGAGTCTATCATGAGTTGCTTGCCGATGCTTCGTGCCAATCGGTCTAATGTCCGGACGCTTCCGATAGTAAGGTTCATAGGTTCCTGATAACCTCTGGAAAAACGGCTATATACATGATAAACATTGTCATTGGGGCGAATGGCATAACGACCGGTATGGATATTCTGATCGAAATCCTTGTATTTTGCCATCCACTGGAATCCGGTGAACTTATTGACATGCCCGAATTCTTTTATTTTATGGTAAATAGAATCGGCTGTATCATCCCGGTCTACATAAATATATACGGTTTTAGATGGGTGAAATTGGGGGGCAAACAGATAATAATAAAAGGTGCCTCCGGCAACTGCACAAAGGAAAAATGCTCCGATTAGAATTGACAATAGAATGTTTCTCTTTTTTCTCTTCATCTTTTTGAGGTATATTTAAAAAGTTCGCCAAAGATAAAAAGAATTTGGATAGGAGTGCTCTCTTTTTAGGATGAATCATAAGGCGACTACATCAAAAGTATATTTTCTTTCGGTGCGATTGTGAATTCATTCTTTCACGTTACGTCTGCCTTGCTTGATTTATTCAGCTGCTTATTGTGCTGCTTGGCATTCATTGCAATTATCTTTTTGTTTCCAGCGTAGTTCCATTATTCCCATATATTGTGGGACTATTTTCCCGCAATATATAGGAATGTTTTCTCATAAAATGAGAGAATACTTTTCCACAATATGTGGGAATAAGACAATCTCTTGACGTTACAATGTGAAACCTTGAGAGTAATACAACAACTCCCTTTTATTGAAGTGAGAGTCTGTTTGTAACTAGAATGCCATTGGCACAGGGAAATGAATTCATTTCAGAGAAACGAGTTTTGCTACTTAATTAGGCCACAGGGAGTAATTAATATCTGCTTCTATTTTGTTTTCTATCTCATCGGGCAGAGGTGCGAAGAAATCCATGTTAGTCAGATTCTCGATGCTATCTATTGTTACTGCATAGGATGATAGAGGTTCTACTGCCTGCTCATTATTGAATAAGAAACCGATAGCTCGCATCGGCTTGACAAAAGGAGAAAGGACTACTTTAAAAAACTTTTGAGGTACTACGACTTTATTCTTTCCGATTGTTTTGGGATGTTTTTCAATAATAGGGCCACATATAATAATGATGGCGCTGTCTGCTATAGCCCAATCCCGGATTTTTTCTTCCAGATTTTTCCATCCTCTTCTGTTTAGTTGTGGATGTTGCGGACACATATTGCTGAAATAAAATGATTCTTTCATGGCTTCAGGACTCCATTTCATATCTGCTGCGGGAGCCATATGACCTTTGTCATATCCTGAACGGGTATAGTCGGCATTTGTGGCAATCGGACCTGTCACTAGTGGATCGGCAATAAAACGATTACCTCTTTTTTCTTTTCCTTTGGTTTCTTCCCTGGTTAATTCGTAAGAAACCCAGTTGGGAATTTTTAAATCTTTGTTATATGATACCGTATATCCGCTATGCCGGATGATTTGTTCTTGCCGGGGAACTAGTGATATAGGTGTCTCCAGATCTTTGCCGGGTGGAATCTGAAAGGAAGTATCAGTTTGCGGTTCGTTATTTTTCTGGATATTAATCTGCTGGCAATACAAATAAACACCAAAAAGAATAGGAATGAGCACAATAATGGCGATGATACATCCTAATCTATTATTAGAGTGTGATTTCTTTTTGAATAGTTTTCTGTTTTTACCTTTTTTATTTCGATTCATTGATTGGCTGGTGATGACAGGTTTGTTTTATTCTTCTTTTCTCATGCTGAATTCGCAACCGCAATATTGTTGGTTGTAAAAGTTGTATTCTTTAATGATGGCAATACGTCGCTCGCTAAGTCCCCCTTTCCGCCAATTCTGTTCCCAGTATGTGACATCCGGGTAAGAGGCGGTAGCATATTGTCCGGCTTCATTGATCTGCTCCAGACTTTTCCAACGACTGGAGGCAAGTGTCGTGGTAATTACAGAGAAGCCATGTTCATGTGCGTAACGGGCTGTCTCCAATAAACGCAGTTTAAAACAACGCAGGCAACGTCCTCCTCTTTCAGGTTCCTGCTCCATTCCTATTATGTGACATCGCCAGTTTTCATGATCGTAATCAGCATCTATGATCTCCAATCCCAATGATTGGGCATAGCGCGTACATTCTTCTTTTCTTATAATATACTCTTCCTGCGGATAAATATTAGGATTGCAATAATAAATAACGGGGGTGATATGATGTTGCATCATACATTCAATAATGGCTGATGAACAAGGAGCACAACAAGTATGAAGCAAGACTTTATCGGCTCCTCCCGGAACTTCGAGTTGGAATTTCTTTTTCATGCTGTAAAGTTAGTACATATTTACGATACGAGTCAATGGTTTATGTTTTATTCAGAATAGTTTTTTTAGTATCTTTGTCCACTCAAGTTTATAACAGAACAATAATGAATGAATTAAATTGCGGGCAAGAAGAGCAATATGCAGGCCCGGAGAAGAAAAAAAGTACCTCGAAAATTGTAAAGAGAACTTTAGTTGTGGCTGCATTAGCTTTGGCGGTATATGTTGTATATTCCGTAGTTTATTTATTTGTTTCGCCTGATCGTAATATTCAGCAAATCTATCTGGTTCCCGAAGATGCTGCGTTTATCATTCAATCATCGGCCCCGATTGAAGATTGGGAAAAGTTTAGTGGAAGTGAAACATGGCAATGTCTGAAGAAAGCGAAATCTTTCGAGGAAGTAACGGAGAGTGTAGAGAAGCTCGATTCGGTAGTCAAAAGCAATAAAGTGTTGTTGTCGCTTGTTGGTGAACGGGATATGCTTATTTCGCTTCACAAGACCCGTGCCACAAAGTGGGATTTTCTGCTGATTCTGGATATGCAGAAAACATCGAAAATGGATTTATTGAAAGACCAGGTGGAAACCGTATTGGTCATGAGTGGCTTTACTGTCACCAACCGGATGCATAACGGCATTAATATCCTTGAAATGCGTGATTCTGAAACAAGGGATATTTTCTATATTGCTTTTGTGGATAATCATTTGGTAGGATCTTATACGTCCGGGCTTGTCGAATCGGCTATTGATTCGCGTAATAAACCCAAAATCGGACTTGACCAGTCTTTTATTGAAACGGAGAAGTTGGTTTCCGGTAAGGGGCTTGTCAGAGTCTTTATTAATTATGCGCGCGTACCTCAATTCATGTCTATTTATCTGGGGGCAAGAAACGAATACATTGATCTGTTTAGCAATTCTATGAATTTTGCCGGACTTTACCTAAATACGGATAAGGAGCGGATGGAAGTGAAAGGGTATACGTTGAGAAAAGATTCTGCCGATCCTTATGTCACTGCTTTATTGAATTCGGGAAAACATAAAATGAAAGCGCATGAGATTCTGTCCGGGCGGACGGCTCTTTATACCAATATAGGTTTCAACAACCCGGTAACTTTTGTAAAAGAGCTGGAGAATGCGATGTCGGTTCATAATAAACAATTGTATGATTCTTATCAAAGTTCCCGGAAAAAGATTGAAGGGCTATTCGGGATATCTTTGGAAGAAAACTTTTTGAGTTGGATGTCGGGAGAATTTGCTATTACGCAATCCGAACCGGGGTTGTTGGGACATGACCCAGAACTAATTCTGGCTATCAGAGCTAAAAGTATAAAAGATGCCCGTAAGAACATGGAATTAATAGAAAAGAAGATTAAGCGGCGCAGTCCGGTTAAGATTAAGACAGCTAATTATAAAGATTTCGAGATTAATTACGTCGAAATGAAAGGTTTTTTCCGCCTGTTCTTTGGAAAACTATTTGATAAATTTGAAAAGCCATATTATACTTATGTCGATGATTATGTAGTTTTTAGTAATAAGGCTGCATCTTTGCTCTCTTTTGTGGAAGATTACGAGCAGAAGAATTTATTGAAAAATAATCCGGGATTTGAAAATGCGCTTTCCTATTTAAAGTCAAGTTCTACCATTTTCTTATATACGGATGTGCACAAGTTTTATTCCCAACTGAAACCTATGATGAATCCTGCCACATGGAATGAAATACAATCCAATAAAGATATTCTGTATTCGTTTCCTTACTGGACTATGCAGGTTATAGGAGATGGACGGTCAGCTTCTTTGCAATATGTGATGGATTACAGTCCATATCAACCGGAGGAGGTTGTTGCCGTTGCTACCGATGAAGATGATGAGGAAATGAACGAAGATGCTGAAACTGAAAAAGAACAGATGAGCGAATTGAAGCGTTTCTATGTCGAAAAGTTTGAAGGAAACGTTTTGAGGGAGTTTTATCCGGAGGGAGCGTTGAAGAGTGAAGTGGAAGTAAAGGAAGGAAAACGTCACGGTCGTTACCGTGAATATTATGAAGATGGGACATTGAAGCTTCGTGGAAAGTATGCAAATAATAAACCGAAGGGTACATGGAAGTACTATACCGAGGATGGAAAATTTGAGCGCAAAGAAAAGTTCTAGATTACGTCAACAAAAGTTGATTTAAAAATTATGCTCAAAAAATAATCGGATTCTTTTTGTTTTCTCAAATAAAGCTGTAATTTTGCACGCCGTAAACGAGAGACAAACGCCGCTATAGCTCAGTTGGTAGAGCAACGCATTCGTAACGCGTAGGTCGCCAGTTCAAGTCTGGCTAGCGGCTCTCAAACTAGAACGCTGATTATTAATTAATAATCAGCGTTCTAGTTTTTACAGGATTCCCTATTCTTATTTTAAAAGGGAAATCCTGCGTATGTAATAGATGTGAAATATAAAAATGTAATCTATGTTGAGTCGTATTATTGTTTTAGTGGTTGCCGGAGTAGCCGTAGTCTATATCGTTCGCTTTATAGATAACTTTTTCTCCCAGCGTAGAAGATAAAACTAGCTTTCAAACATTCTGCTGCGTGCGAGCATACAAGCGCCAACGATGCCGGCTTTGTCTTTCAGCTTAGATGTGATGATGGCTGAATCTTTATTAACCAGATTTAGAGAGTACTTGCGTACGGCTGTTTTTATGGGCTGGGTGATATAATCGCCAGTTAAAGATAAAGTTCCACCTATAATGACCAGTTCCGGGTTGAAGATATTGATTAGCCCGGCAATCTGTTTGCCCAGTTTCTGCCCGATTTCTTCTACAATTTCAATGCAAAGCAGGTCTTCTTTATTCACAGCGGCAATGATCTCATCAAGAGTGATCGGATTTTCCTCTGTGGCGATTCGTGTAGATAGAATGGAACTTTCCCCACTTTGAATACGCTCTAATAAGATACGATGAAGTGCCGATCCGGAAGCTTCCGTCTCCAAGCAACCTTTTTTTCCGCAATGGCAGATTATCTCATTATCATAAGCACTCATGTGTCCAAATTCACCGGAGAATCCGGATTTTCCGGTATAAATCTTACCATCAATAATAATTCCGATACCTACTCCCCAGCTTACATTCACAAAAATGATATCTTTTTCTCCTTTCACGCAGCCTTGCATGTATTCGCCATAAGTCATGGCACGCGTGTCATTATCAATGGTTACTTTATATCCCAATTTTTCGGATAATACATCCGCCAACGGCCTTTCCTCAAAATTGAATTGACTGAAGCTATACCCTGATTCAGGATTTACACGTCCCGACACATTTACATTAATATTTAAGATCTTTTCTTTATTAATAGTGAGCTTTTTTATAAAATTAAGAATATGCTTGCATAACTCATTCATCCCTTCGATTGAGTTCTCAAACTTATAAGGTATATTCATTTTTAATTCTACCATATCACCTTTGAAATTTATCAGTCCGATATTGACGGCGAATCTTTTGATGTCTACACCCAAAAAGTAACCGGATTCCGGATTAAGCCCATAGAGGTTGGGATGGCGTCCGCCACTAGTCTCCAATTTGCCATAATCATTAATATATCCGTCATCGCACATTTCACCGATAAATTTGGTGACGGTCGGTACACTTAAATCCAGCTCTTTTGAAAGATCGGGAATTGTAGAACTTCCATTATATATATAATGTGTAATAATCCTCTTTTTGACAAGAGCACTTTTAGAGCCTTTTTCTATTTCTTTCAAGAATTGTTGGTTCATAACTATGTATATTTGGTAATTCATACAAAGATAATTAATTTTTTTATTAATATGTGGTTTTGGGGCTTTGAAAATTAGAATATCTTGAATGTTATATTCCCTATATACTATGTAATGGATTTATATATAGGATAATGTAGCTATGGACGATTGTGGATATAATAATGAAAGAAGACGATTTGTGAGGTAATTCCCCCTTCTATTAATTAATAATGCGAGAAATAACGATTTTATTAATAAAATATTTTATTATCTATTGTTTATTTAATAAATATAGCTATATTTGTGCCGTGATATTATTAATAAAACTCTATATCCTTAAATGAATTTAGTATGAGAAACTATTTTTTAGGTCTGTGTTTATTATTTGCTTTGTGTTTTACAGCATGCTCTCATTCAGATGATTCTGTTGATGTGCTAATTATTGGTGGAGGTGCCAGTGGAGTGACTGCTGGTATTCAGTCTGCTCGAATGGGGGCTGCAACATTGATAGTAGAAGAAACTGAATGGCTGGGTGGAATGCTTACATCTGCAGGCGTAAGTGCTGTTGACGGAAACTATGATTTGCCAGCAGGCTTGTTTGGTGAGTTTCGCAAACATTTGGCAGATTATTATGGCGGACTTGATTCTCTAAAAACCGGTTGGGTGAGTGCAGTGTTGTTTGAACCTTCAGTCGGAAATAAAATTTTCCATGAAATGGTTGATGTAGAGAAAAATCTAAAAGTATGGCATAATGCTACCTTGGTAAAGCTGGAAAGAGAGAAAGATGTTTGGATTGCTCAAATTCAGATGAAAGATAATACAATCAAAAAAATACATGCTAAAATATTGATTGATGGTACTGAATTGGGGGATATAGCAAAAATGTGCGGGGTGAAATATGATGTCGGTATGGAAAGCCGTCATGATACAAAAGAAGATATCGCTCCGGAAGAGAAAAATAATATAGTTCAGGATATTACATACGTAGCAATCTTGAAAGATTATGGTAAAGATGTGACTATTCCTTGTCCTGAAGGATATAATAAGGATGAATTTGCTTGTGCTTGTGCCAGTCACGTTTGTATCACGCCTAAAGAACCGGATCGTGTATGGTCTAAAGACATGATGATAACTTATGGAAAACTTCCTAATAATAAATACATGATTAATTGGCCGATAGAAGGCAATGATTATTATGTAAACTTGATTGAAATGACCCGTGAGGAACGTGAAGAAGCCTTGAAATATGCAAAACATTATACGATGTGTTTCGTTTATTTTCTGCAACATGAATTAGGTTTTAATACATTGGGCTTAGCTGATGATGAATATCCTACAGCCGACAAATTGCCATTTATTCCTTACCATAGAGAGTCTAGGAGAATCCATGGGCTAGTACGTTTTGATTTAAATCATGCTTGTGAACCGTTCAGGCAGTCTCAACCTCTTTATCGTACTTGTATTGCCGTGGGGAATTATCCTGTGGATCATCATCATACGCGTTATCATGGATATGAAGAGTTGCCTAATCTTTATTTTCATCCGATACCGTCATACGGTTTGCCTTTAGGAACTTTGATTCCGAAAGATGTTGAAGGATTGATTGTTGCTGAAAAATCAATATCTGTTTCTAATATAATTAATGGTACCACTCGTTTGCAGCCGATGGTTATGCAGATCGGGCAGGCAGCGGGAGCATTAGCAGCTCTTGCGGTGAAAGAAGATAAAAATATAAGAGAAGTATCTGTTCGGGAAGTACAAAATGCGATTTTGGATGGAAAAGGATATTTATTGCCTTATTTAGATGTTGAGTTAGATCACCCAATGTTTAAGTCACTACAACGTATCGGCTCTACAGGTATATTAAAAGGTATAGGTAAAAGTGTTGACTGGTCAAATCAAATGTGGTTCAGAGCGGATACATTATTATTGGCAAATGAGTTGAAAGGATTGGGTGATGTTTATCCTTTTGTCAATAAGCAAGTATTCGAAGGTAATAATACCATATCAATTCAGAAAGCTACAGAGTTAATAGGAGGAATTGCCGAAAAAGAAGGTTTTGAGATGAAAGAGGGTAGGGTAGAAGAGATATGGAATGAATTTGAATTGAAGGACTTTGATATGAATCGAGGCATCCTACGAAGTGAAATGGCTATTTTGATTGATCAGATATTAGATCCTTTCAATAATAAAAAAGTAGATATTACAGGACAGTATATTCAATAGGTAATAATAATATAAGTGTTAACTGCTGTTTTAATTAAACTAATATGAAAACATTAGATCGAAGAGACTTTCTAAAAAAAGCCACATTGGCTGGCGCGTCAGCCTTGACTGTACCAACTTTGTTTGAATCTTGTACTTCAAAAGCTAGTGCCAGTACAGTAGTGGCAACTGATGGTTTGGAAAGTAAACTCATTGTTCCTAAAAACAATGGCTTAAAAATTACCGGAACTTTTTTGGATGAAATATCACATGATATTCCACATCAGAACTGGGGTGAGAAAGAATGGGACTTGGATTTTCAGCACATGAAAAATATAGGAATTGATACGGTAATAATGATCCGTTCTGGTTATCGTAAGTTTGTCACTTTTCCTTCTCCTTATTTATTGAAGAAAGGTTGTTATATGCCTTCTGTTGACTTGGTGGATATGTTTTTACGTTTAGCTGAAAAGTATGGAATGAAATTCTATTTTGGACTATACGATTCGGGTAAATACTGGGACACAGGGGATATGACTTGGGAAGTGGAAGATAACAAATATGTAATTGATGAAGTTTGGGAAAATTATGGTTCCAAGTATAAAAGTTTTGGAGGATGGTATATCAGTGGTGAAATAAGCCGGGCAACGAAAGGGGCGATTGGTGCTTTCCATGCATTAGGAAAACAATGTAAGGATATATCTAATGGATTACCGACTTTTATATCGCCTTGGATTGATGGCAAAAAAGCAATCATGGGAACGACAAAAATGACTAAAGAAGATGCCGTTTCTGTACAACAACACGAAAAAGAATGGGATGAAATTTTTGATGGAATTCATGATGTGGTAGATGCATGTGCATTTCAAGATGGGCATATTGATTATGACGAATTGGATGCGTTCTTTTCTGTCAATAAAAAATTAGCAGACAAGTATGGTATGCAATGTTGGACAAATGCCGAATCTTTTGACCGTGATATGCCAATTCGTTTTCTACCCATTAAGTTTGATAAACTTCGGATGAAGTTGGAAGCAGCCAAACGTGCCGGATATGATAAGGCTATTACTTTTGAATTTTCTCATTTTATGAGTCCACAATCAGCCTACCTGCAAGCAGGTCATTTATATGACAGATATAAAGAATATTTTGAAATAAAATAAATGTTATGAAGTCTACAATCAATTTTGGTTATCTTATATTCCTTTCTGTTGTGGCAGCATTGGGAGGCTTTTTGTTCGGATATGATACCGCAGTTATATCGGGAACAATTGCCCAAGTGACTCAACTTTTTCAATTAGATGCACTGCAACAGGGATGGTATGTAGGATGTGCTTTAGTAGGCTCTATCGTAGGTGTTCTTTTTGCTGGAATCTTAAGCGATAAGTTAGGAAGAAAACTTACGATGGTTATATCAGCTGTGTTGTTTTCCACATCAGCTCTAGGATGTGCTCTATCAGCCGATTTTGCCCAATTGGTAGTTTATCGGATTATAGGTGGAGTAGGAATAGGGGTTGTGTCCATTGTTTCTCCTCTTTATATATCAGAACTAGCTGTAGCGCAGTATAGAGGACGTTTGGTGTCATTGTATCAGTTGGCTGTAACAGTTGGTTTTTTGGGAGCTTATTTAGTTAACTATCAATTATTGGCATGGGCGGAGAGTGGTACGCAATTAAGTGTGGATTGGTTGAATAAAATATTTATAACTGAAGTATGGAGAGGTATGTTGGGTATGGAAACATTGCCGGCACTCTTATTCTTCATTATCATATTTTTTATTCCGGAAAGTCCCCGCTGGTTAATCGTACGTGGAAAGGACTTGAAAGCTGTAAATATATTAGAGAAAATATATAATTCAATTACAGAAGCGAAAAGTCAATTAAATGAAACGAAATCTGTGCTGACCTCTGAAACAAAATCGGAATGGTCTTTATTGATGAAGCCTGGAATCTTCAAAGCTGTTATTATCGGTGTGTGTATTGCGATTTTAGGACAGTTTATGGGTGTGAACGCAGTACTTTATTATGGCCCTTCTATCTTTGAAAACGCAGGACTTTCAGGAGGAGATTCTCTTTTTTACCAAGTTCTGGTAGGACTAGTCAATACATTGACCACTGTTCTGGCTCTTGTCATCATCGATAAGGTGGGCCGCAAGAAGCTGGTTTATTACGGAGTTTCGGGCATGGTGCTCTCTCTGGTCCTTATCGGTCTTTACTTCCTCTTCGGAGATTCCCTGGGAGTATCCAGCCTCTTCCTTCTCGTTTTCTTCCTGTTCTATGTATTCTGCTGTGCCGTATCCATCTGTGCCGTGGTTTTCGTACTCCTCTCGGAGATGTATCCCACCAAGGTTCGCGGACTGGCCATGTCAATAGCAGGATTTGCTCTGTGGATCGGAACGTACCTGATCGGACAGTTAACCCCCTGGATGCTCCAAAACCTTACCCCCGCCGGAACATTCTTCCTGTTCGCCCTCATGTGCGTGCCGTATATGATGATTGTCTGGAAACTCGTGCCCGAGACCACCGGGAAGTCGCTGGAGGAGATTGAAAGATACTGGACCCGTTCGGAATAGTAAAACAAAAAAGACCTTAATAACTTAATAATAAAAGATGTATGGATTTTAAGAAACTGGCAAATCAATACAAGGATGAACTCTTGGATAATGTTCTTCCTTTCTGGCTTGAAAACTCACAAGACCATGAATATGGAGGCTACTTCACCTGTCTGGACCGTGAAGGAAAAGTTTTCGATACGGATAAGTTTATCTGGCTGCAAGGCCGCGAGGTGTGGATGTTTTCCATGCTTTACAATAAAGTGGAAAAACGTAAGGAATGGCTGGATTGTGCCGTTCAAGGTGGTGAATTTTTAAAAAAATATGGACATGATGGAGACTATAACTGGTATTTTTCCCTTGACCGTTCGGGTAGACCATTGGTAGAACCATACAATATCTTTTCATATACATTCGCTGCCATGGCTTTCGGTCAGCTAAGTCTTGCCACCGGCAATCAGGAATATGCAGACATTGCCAGGAAAACCTTCGATATCATCTTGTCTAAAGTGGATAATCCGAAAGGCAAATGGAACAAACTTCACCTGGGAACCCGCAATTTGAAGAACTTTGCCCTGCCGATGATTCTTTGCAATCTTGCTATGGAAATAGAGCATATTTTAGGGAAAGATTACCTAGAACAGGCTATGGATACCTGCATCCATGAAGTGATGGATGTCTTTTGTCGCCCCGAACTTGGTGGAATCATTGTTGAGAATGTAGATGTGAATGGTAATCTAATGGATTGCTTTGAAGGACGGCAGATTACCCCTGGTCACGCGATTGAAGCCATGTGGTTTATCATGGATTTGGAGAAACGCTTAAACCGTCCGGAGTTAATCGAAAAGGCTAAGAACATCACTCTTACGATGCTTGAATATGGTTGGGATAAAGAATATGGAGGTATCTATTATTTCATGGATCGTGATGGCTATCCACCACAACAGTTGGAATGGGACCAGAAACTTTGGTGGGTGCATATCGAGACGCTTATTTCTTTATTAAAAGGATATCAATTTGCAGGAGACAAACAGTGTCTGGAATGGTTCGAAAAAGTGCACAACTATACTTGGGAACACTTCAAGGATCAGGAACACCCTGAATGGTTTGGTTATCTGAACCGCCGCGGTGAAGTGTTACTTTCATTAAAAGGAGGAAAATGGAAAGGCTGTTTCCACGTACCTAGAGGCTTGTATCAGTGCTGGAAAACATTAGAAGCAATTAGTCAAAAATAAAGAATAATGAATAAATTAAGAATTATATCAATCCTATTTTTTTGTCTGTTCTTATTCTCTTGTGGAGTGAAGAAGGAGAAGATTGTGTGTTATGGCGATGCACATAGCAATCTGGCTCAGTTGTTGACAGATGAGGGATATCAATTACATTTCTGTACTTCTGTAACAGAGGCTCTTCGGATAGCTTCTGAGCAAGCTCCGGTTTTATTGCTTTGTCCTTCTTATCCAGAACAGGGTACAGTGGTGACAAGCGAGGATTTAGCCTTGATTCAATCGAAGTCTTTGCGTGTTTTCATGGACTTTCCTCAGCAGATCGGTGAACATTTGTGTGTAAAGACGGATACCATGGAACTGGAGCGGATAGTGGTTTGTGATTCACTAACTCCTCAACTTCCTTCTATGGCTTTGATGGCTTTTCACCGATGCGTGTTGAAGGAATTGGATTTAACACCTGATAGTACGTATTTGGTAGCTGCTAGGGTAGCAGGTTTTGATAAAGCGGTATATGGCTTGGCCAATACACCGGTCCATCCATTGTTGTATCAGCAGAATAATCAGTTGATGGTAGCTGCTACTAGTATCAGTAATTTTGCAGTTTGTCGTTATCTTCCTGAGCAGCGTGTGCAGTCTATGTTTGAATATATTATGAACTGGTTGCTGCATAAAGAAGGTGTAACATTTTCTTCTTGGTTGACATATGTGTCACCATCCTATACTGCTACCGAGCCGTTACCAGAGGAGGCTGGAAAACAAAGTATTGCTAAGGGAGTGGAATGGTATTATAATGGTCACTTCTTGGTGCATCCTTCTTGGAAAAAAGATTGGGCAGATAAGTATATGGGTGATGGTTTGATGCCGGTTGGTCCTGAATTGCCAGCTGACATGCCTGATGGTGATGGTTCGTTGGGTGTATTGGAAGGGCATATGTCAGGTATTAAATATGACGGTACGCAGATGTATCGTTACTGGATGCGTGATGATGTTCAAGGAGAAACTTCGTTCGCTTTTGCTGCTGCCGGTATATTACTGGATAATTCACAATATACAAAGGTAGCTGCCAATTTACTCGACTATTCATTCACTGAATATAGAGATTCAGTACGCAATGATCCAAAATCCCCATCATATGGTCTGTTAGGATGGGCTTATACACATAAAGGCACTTATTATGGCGATGATAATGCCCGTTCATTATTAGGTTCTATCGCTTCATCAGCATTGATGAATAACCCTAAATGGGATAAGCAAATTGTTGAGGGCATTGTAGGTAATTTCCGTACTACGGGATTAAATGGATTTAGAGGACAAAATATTCTTGAGTCTGATTTACAGAAACGCGGATGGAAATCATACTATAATGCTAACCTGGTAAATCTGCATGCTCACTTTGAGGCTTGGAACTGGGCTTGCTATCTTTGGCTTTATAATCAAACACATTATCAGCCACTGCTTGAACGTGTGAAACGTGGAATAACTATGATGATGGAAGGATATCCGGAACAGTGGTCGTGGACTAATGGAATTCAACAAGAACGTGCCCGTATGATTCTGCCGCTAGCATGGCTCTATCGGGTGGAACCAACAGAGGAACACTTGGATTGGCTGCATTTTATGACAAATGAACTTCTTAGAAATCAAGTGCCTTTTGGAGGTATTCGCGAAGAACTGGGTGATGAGTCGAAAAGTCTTTTTGGTCGTACTCCTTCCAATGCGGAATACGGCAACAACGAAGCACCACTAATTTTTGACAATGGCGATCCGGTTGCTGATATGCTTTATACAACAAACTTTGCCTTTGTGGGTCTGTGTGAAGCTGCTAAGGCAACTCAGGATACTACTTACATAAAGGCTGTAAATCAAATGCGCGATTTTTTGATTCGTATTCAAGTACGTAGTGATAAATTCAAGAACGTAGATGGTGCATGGTTCAGGGCTTTCAATTATGAAGATTGGAATTATTGGGCTTCGAATGCTGATGCCGGATGGGGGGTATGGAGCACTCTTACCGGATGGATTCAGAGTTGGATTGTGGGTACACAGTTTGTTCTTGAAGAAGATTCATCCTTATGGGATATTGCTAACCAAAAAGATGTTTCTACTGTTGCCAGTGAGGTAATTGAGGAAATGATAACACGCCAACTTTAAATAAGATATATACATATTATTAATAAACTTCTAACTTATGAAACACAAAGCTATGCAAAAAGGTCGTTTTTGTTCTATGAGAATATTATTCTTCTCATTAACAATACTTTTTGTATGCGCATCGAATAGTTATGCGCAAAGTACAGTCAATGGAGTCGTCGTAGATGCGACAGGGTTGCCGTTACCCGGAGTCAGTGTGACCGTAAAGGGGAGCGCAACGGGCACAACTACTGATCTTAATGGTCATTTTACCTTGAATGCACCCAGATCTGCTACATTAGTGCTATCATATATAGGTATGATAACACAAGAGGTAAAAGTAAACAGCCGTTCTATGATTAATGTTACCCTTCAAGAAGACATTAATAGTCTCGACGAGGTGGTAGTAGTCGGTTATGGTACCCAGAAAAAGATCCATCTCACAGGATCAATATCTTCGGTATCTTCTAAAGAATTATTGAAGTCAACAACAAGCAACGTTTCGCAAGCCTTGGTCGGCAAGTTGCCGGGATTGATATCTCAACAAGCCACCGGAGCCCCGGGAGCTGATGATGTTTCATTGTTGGTTCGTGGACATTCCACATATAATGGAGGTGACGGCCCCCTTATTCTGGTAGATGGTGTAGAACGCAGCATGGCGTATATCAATCCCAATGAAGTGGAATCAGTTACTATATTAAAAGATGCTGCCTCGTGTGCTGTGTATGGAATGAAAGCTGCTGCAGGTGTAATATTGGTCACTACCAAACGAGGAACAGAGGGCAAAACTACCATTAATTATAAAGGGTCGCTCACTTTGTCACATGCTACTACACTGCCCAAGTTTATGAATGGTACACACTATATGCAGTGGTATAACTATGCTCGCCGCATGGATGGTGAGAAAGTCTACTTTACCGATGAAGAAATTGCCATGACTACCAATGGAGATCCTACCGATGGCTTTGAAAATACCGATTGGCAGGAACCTATTTATCGTACTACTTTAATGCATCAGCACAATCTTTCTATCAGTGGTGGTAACGAGAAAACCCGTTACTTCCTCAGTGGTGGATTTATGAAACAGAATGGCTTCATTAAAGGTTTTGAGCTGGAACGTGGCAACTTCCGTTCGAATATCGATACGCAAGTAACCAAAGATATTAGCGTGTCACTTAACGTGGCCGGTAAAATTAACGACTATTATCAGCCAGGTGGCGACAGTTATGAGAATCAAACGACGAATAATGTGGTGGGGGTATTGCTTTATGCTGCTCCGTTTGTTCCACTCGAATATGAAGGGATGCCGGCATCTGGTTATCGTGGCGCTTCCAATCCTGATTATGCAGCCGGACATTCGGGCTATAGTAAAACGCGCACCATGCGTCTGGAGACATCGGCCAAGATAGAATACTCTTTCCCCTTCCTCAAAGGTTTGAAAGCTGGTATGTTTGTGGGTTGGGACTGGCAAGATCGCGATTCACGCAGCTTCAAATACTCTTACGAATTGATGCTTTATAAACCCGAGTCCAAGAAATATGTACGTCAGTATGCTTCTAATCTGCAGCCAACAGGGGGGATGTCAGTCGGTGACGAGAAAGAACAGCAAGTGGTATTACGCCCTTCTATCTCATACAACCAAAAGTTTGGTTTACATGATGTTGGTGCACTATTCCTTTATGAACAAACTGAGCGTAAAGGAAATACGCTAACAGGCTATCGCTCCGATTTCGCACTACTCGATATTGACGAGTTACCTTTTGGCTCTACTATTCATCCCACCGATGGTAACTTCTCCAGCAGCATCCGCCAGGGCTATGCCGGTTATGTTGGTCGTTTCAACTATGCTTATAATAACCGTTATTTGGCTGAATTTACTTTCCGGTACGATGGCTCTTATCACTTTAAAGAGGGTAATCGCTGGGGATTCTTCCCATCGGCTTCATTGGGCTGGGTTGCTTCTGAAGAAGATTTTTTCAAAGAACTCTTTCCTCAAGTGGAACGCTTCAAATTAAGAGCCTCTTTCGGTATCTTAGGTAGCGACAATGTTGATCCTTTCCTCTATCGCAAACAGTACGCATGGTCCAAAAACAATACGGTTTTCGGTACCACTCCACAAGCGGTGAATACCTTGTATAATAAAGTATCTTACCCGATGGAGAATCTTACTTGGGAGAAATGTCGTTCTATCAACGTTGGTTTCGAACTTTCGGCATGGAATGGTCTTTTGGGCATTGAGTTCGATGTTTTCTACAAATATACTTACGACATCCTTCGTCCCATTGGTGGAGTGTATCCTCCTTCGCTGGGAGGCCATTATCCGAGTATTGAAAACAGTGGTACATTTGATAACCGTGGATTCGAGATTACAATAAAACACCGTAATCACATTGGCAAATTCAATTACAGCCTGAATGGTAACCTTTCGTTTGCCCACAATAAAATACTGCGTATGACGCAGGCTGACAATACTAAACCTTGGCAGAACCGTCTGGGGACATCGGTAGGGGCCATTTGGGGGTTGAAATCGCTAGGTCTGTATCAGACACAAACCGAGATTGACGCAGCTCCGTTACCCATTAGCGAAACTCCCCGATTGGGTGACATTCGTTATCTTGATTATAATGGCGATGGACTCATTAGCTGGGATGATGAGGTGAAGATTGCACGCCCCACCACGCCTGAGATGATGTTCTCGTTGATGGCCGACGCCAACTGGAAAGGGTTCGACCTTTCTGTTCAGTTGCAAGGTGCTGCCTTGTGCGACAAGTTGCTTTGTGGCGAATGGAATAACGGTGCACGTGACCAGACTCCACTTACGCGCCCTTTCTATGCCGGATGGGATAACGCGCCTTACTACTTGGTAGAGAACAGCTGGCGTCCCGACAATACCAATGCTGAATATCCGCGTCTCAGTACAGTGGCTTATGCTAATAATGCCCAAGTATCTGACTTCTGGAAGCGTAATGGTGCTTATGTACGCCTCAAGAATGTGACTTTGGGATATACCTTGCCACAGTCATGGGTAAAGAAAGCCGGTATCAGCAATCTTCGTCTGTTTGCCAGCGGCCACAACCTTTTTACTTTCACCGAGTTTAAGTACCTCGACCCAGAGTCGGCCAATGTCATTCAAGGTTACTATCCGCAGCAACGCACCTTTACGTTTGGTGTAGACGTAACGTTCTAAACTCTATGTGTACAACATCTAATAAAATAAATTAGCATGAAAACAAAAAATCTATTACTAGGATTGGCTCTGTCGACTCTCACATTGCAATCGTGTAATGTGCTTGATATCGATCCTACTGACACTTATAGCGAATCTACAGCCTATGCTTCTATCAAGAACCTGGATCTTTATGTCAAAAGTTTCTATGGCGTGTTTTATAGCAATGCCGATATCAATGTGGGAGCTAATCTAGCCATGGACGATGGTGTGAGTGACCTCATTAAATATTCTTGGTTCAATGTAGCTGAGGGCAGCGTGAACAAACTTTTTTATTACGACAATATGATGAGTCCTGATGGTAATTATCGTTCTAATTGGGATGACATGTACGAGCAGATTCGTCGGTTTAATGAGTATTTTTACGATGTTCATAGTGGCTTTGCTGATAAATTAGATTCCGATCAGTTAGCCATTCGAACAGCCGAAGTTCGTTTTATGCGTGCTTTTGCTTATCAAGAGCTGGTATTGCGTCATGGCGGTGTAATCCTGCGTATCAACGAAGACCGGGTGGATGATCATAACCAGCGCGCACAAGCTCGTTCGTCAGAAGACGATTGCTGGACTTTTATCCTTGACGAATATGAAAAAGCAGCCCAAGTGCTACCGGAAGAATGGACAGGATCGGAGGCAGGCCGCCTTACAAGGGGGGCTGCGTATGGTATGAAAGCCCGTGCCGCTCTCTATGCCAAGCGTTGGCAGGATGCTGTTAATGCAGCATTAGAGGTAGAAAAGCTGGAGAAAAAGGGTGTATATCAACTTCTTTCAGGGACTTCTAAGGACAGTTATATGCAAATTTTCAATACTGTGAATAATAAAGAGCTAATTTTGCCTGTCTATTTTCAACAAAAGACTAAGCAACACATGTTTAATCATTTCTTCTGCCCACCCTATGACACAGAAAAAGCAGGCTTGCAACCTGGTACGTTGGGTGCAGCCGCTACGCCTACCGATGAGTATGCTTCTGCATTTGATATCAAGGTGGGGCAGGAATGGAAATCGTTTGATTGGACTCATTTGAATGAATATTCCGAAGGACCATGGGGAAACCGCGACCCACGTTTCTATGCTTCTATTCTCTACAATGGTGCCAATTGGATAGGACGTCAACTTGAACTTTACGTAGGTGGTAAAGACGGATACATGGATTTCTCTACATCGGCAAGTCAGGACTATGTGCGCACTAGTACCACCGGTTATATCTTCCGTAAATTTATGGATGAAAGCGACAATATCAACTACGTAGATATTGAAAGTACATCCTACTGGATTGAGATGCGTTATGCCGAGATTGTTCTTATCCTTTCCGAAGCCTATGCCCGTTTGGATAAGTTTAAGGAAGCTTACGACTATCTCAACAAGATTCGTACTCGTGTGGGATTGCCTATTTTAGCTCAGCAGTCTACCTGGGACAATTATCTTAAAGATCTCTCGAAGGAACGTGTATGTGAACTGGGACTCGAAGGACATCGTTGGTATGATCTTGTTCGTTGGGATATTGCTCAAAAGGTACTCAATGGGCAACGACTGCATGGTATCAAGATTGAAAAAACCGGTTCAAGCTTTCTTTATACCCGTGTAGAATGTGACACGCAGGATCGTAAGTTCCCTAAGAAATATAATATTTTCCCGATACCTTCCAGTGAGCTTCGAAATAACACAATGTGTGAGCAAACTCCTGATTGGAAATAATTATGGTTACCATCTAAATAAGTAGATAATATGAAACTAAAACATATCATAAACGGTTTTTGGGTTTTCTCGCTTTGCCTAGCGGGATGTGTTGACCCTGACGATTTGGTAAGAACCGAAAGTGAAATCACCGATCAACTCATCATTACCGGACGATTTGCAGGTAATGAGAACATTGAATATGAAACCGTTATCGACCGTGTCAACGGTACTGCTGTAGTGCAGACTCCTTACTACATCTCAGATACAGAACCTATTCAAGGCGATATTACTCGTATGAGACTTAAAGCTACACTTCCTGTAGGTGCCCGTTTTGATCCCCCTTTGTCGGGTATTCACAATTTAAAAGAAGGATTTTCTTCTACCTTAATTGAAGCCGATGGTTCCAAGAAAAACTACACTTTTAAAGCTATTTATAAAAAGTCGGAACGTGCCAATATCATTAAGGTCGAACTAGCCAATGTACGTGCTCAGATTGTAGTGGCTGATCCTGTTGAAGAGGATAAAAAAGGACAAATTATTATCTATAAGACCTCGTCAAGTATCGACGGAGAATTGCAAAATGCACTTATTACCATTGCTCCATGGGCGACCATTGAATCGGATGCTTACGATCCTATGACAAAAATCCTCGATTTAAGTGTGATGCCTACCGTTACTATCACAGCACAGGATGGTGTGAAGAAAACGGTATACGAAACAGTGTACAAAACTCCTGAGTTTGTGGAATATGGTGTAGGTTATGTGGCCGGGCTCTTTGGTTTCCAAACTTTGAAAGAAAATTCGCATGGTTTTGAAGTGGGTGCCAATCGTACTATGGCTGTAGTAGATGATTATCTCATCCTTAGTAATAGCAATAATTTCGTCAATATGCCGGTGTTTAACCGATATAACGGCAAGTTGCTTGATCAGGTGAAGGTAAATGTGGACGGTATACCATCTAATCGCATCATACGTGCTATTACCTCCGATGATAATGGACACATGGTAGCCATGGCTTACGTGAGTACTCGTGCAGGAAGCTATGCCACTCCTTATACGGATGTTAATGTATGGGTATGGAAAAATGGTATAGAAAACACTCCCACATTGATACTTGATAAACCTTTCAGTGATCCAGTTTTCGATCAAGCACCTATGGGAGTTAACTGGAACTATAATATTGATATGGGTAGTTCTATTCACATCACAGGCGACATTACTAGTGGAAAAGCTGTACTAACCACTACGTCTCCTTTCTCATATCGCATGGTATTTATCAGCTTTGTCGATGGCATAATGAGCGACAAGGCGCATGTGGAATTTGCTAATGTGAGTGGTGCACGTGTAGAAGACTATACGAAGATCCTTACAACTAATACGGAGAAACCTTTCAGCTACATATCTACACCAGCCAATGAAACTAATATGGTGATTTGTGCTCCTGTTGGTGATAGTGCAGACAGAGCTTTTGCTTTTACAGTTCCCGATTCACATTATTGGGGTTGGCAAGGATTCACTAAAGGTATTGATTATGTTGATTTTAATGGCGCGAGATTGTTGGCTGTTCAGAATGGTTCAGGCTCCTTCAATGGAGCACAACGCCTTTATGTGGCTGACATCACCAAGAATCCCAATGCTAAATCTATGAGTGATGGCTTCATCTTTGATTCACAGCAAGGCAATGCAATAGGAAATGCAGATGTGCCGGGTGGCGTACCGGGTTCAGGTTACACAGCTACGGGATATACCTCTCCTTGGGCGTTCGATGGAGTGAGCAGTGTGCTTGGTGAGAATATTCCTTGTACAGGTGATGTGATTTTTGCTAAAAGTCAGGACGGATTAGCCGTACAGGTATATATGCTTACTACCGATCATGGCTTGATAGCTTTCGAACTCACAAAGTTCAAAGGCCTGTAAACGATACCTAATGTTATTTTTAATATCATTTAAACGATATTCAAACGACTATTTAAACATCATAAAACAATGAATAAGAAATGTATGAAAAAGATTGTTCTTACTTTTGTATCACTACTGATGGGAGGTTTATGCTCAGTATTGGTAGCTTGTTCCGATGAGGAACACACTGTTCCTGTTTTTCCAGAAGACGGCAGTGGAGAAATTGAAATTAAGCCCGACCAGAAATACGATTGGGAAACCAACCGTCAGTCAATCTTGGCTAATACCGATATGGTACTTTTATACTCGGGTGGTGACCAACGCCTCATTTGGACGCAGGAACGCGCTCAACCCTATATTACTTATGTAGACGAGCAAAACACTCCACACTGGTTCTTTGATAGCTTCCTCATGCTTGAAATCCTCAATACTTCCGACAATTGGCAAACGGTGAGAGAGTATACCAAGGGGATGCGCTATGAATCAGCCACCAAGGCTGAGTGGATGAAACTCATCGATTGTTATTTTAATTCAGAAACTGGTATTGCAGCTATCGAAGCCGGTGTAAAGAAAGCAATGACTACCATGGGGGCGCCTGCGTACAAACGCCAAGTAATAATTGGCATTCCTGAGCCTATTGACGTACAGAATGAATTGGTGTCAGGTTCGTCGAGTGTATATTGGGGTGAGATTGATAATATGTCGCTCGACTTCTCCAAACCTGCCGACCGTGTGAAGGCTTGTAAGTGGTTCATCGATCAAGTGCGTGCCCGTTTCAGCGAGAAGGAGTATCAATATGTCGACTTAGCCGGATTCTATTGGATTGCCGAGGATGCTTCACATACCGGAAATATCATTACCCCCATTGCCAACTATCTGAACGAACTGAAATATAGTTTCAACTGGATTCCGTTCTTCAATTCCGATGGTCACGAGTCTTGGAAAGAACTGGGATTTCACTATGCTTACTACCAGCCCAACTACTATTTTGATGATAAAATACCTCTTACACGTCTTGATGAAGCCTGCAAAGAAGCTTTGCGTTGTAATATGCAGATGGAGATAGAGTTTGAGGACGATGTGTTGGCAGCTCACGGCAAAGCTTACCGTTTGGAAAACTATATGGCAAAATTCAAGGAGTATGGTGTATGGGAAAAATGCCGCTTGGCTTACTATCAGAGTAATAACGCATTGCTTACCTTGAAGTACTCTAGTGAACCGGCTGACGTGGCTCTTTATCATAAGTTCTGCAAGTTTGTTATAGAACGTCCTATCCGTGATTCACATTAACAAGTATATTTCACATTTGCAATCGAGGGTGTCCGAAGAAGGACACCCTTAAAATTCTTATAAAAAAACATTTTCCTCGCATTTGAATAGACGATATGCTTATGAACAATAAATACTTTTATCTTATACTACTTTTTTTTATGGTGAGTTGCCAAAGAAATCAAGATCCGGCTACAAATACACTTAGTGAAATGTGCGAACGTTTGTTTCCTCAACATGCTCACTCTTTCCAATTTCAACTTCTGACTGATTCTGTAGATATAGACCGCTTTACACTTGAGTCTGACAATGGGAAGATTCTGATTAAAGGAAACAACCGGAATTCATTGGCCGTAGGACTAAACCATTATTTGAAGTATTACTGTCAGGCACATGTCTCTTGGTATGCTTCGGATAGTGTAGTAATGCCTGCTCAACTACCTGAAGTAGAAGCTCCCGTTATTTTACGTTCAAAGTGTAAGAATCGTTTCTTTCTTAATTATTGCACCTTTGGCTACTCTATGCCCTACTGGAAATGGAGTGATTGGGAACGACTTATTGACTGGATGGCTCTGAATGGAGTAACCATGCCGTTGGCTATCACCGGTCAAGAGTCTATATGGTATAAAGTATGGACGGAGATGGGACTGTCTGATGAGGAGGTTCGTACTTATTTTACAGGTCCGGCTCACCTTCCCTGGCATCGTATGTCAAACGTCGATTATTGGCAAAGTCCGCTACCTCAATCATGGTTGGCAGACCAAGAAAAACTACAGAAATTAATTCTTGAACGTGAACGGGCTTTTGATATGACTCCCATTCTACCTGCTTTTGCAGGACATGTTCCCGCTGAACTAAAAGAACTTTATCCGGAAGCCAAGATCTACACAATGAGTCAATGGGGAGGATACGATGAAAAGTATCGTAGTCACTTCATTGATCCCATGGATTCGCTTTATTCAGTCATTCAACGTCGTTTTTTAGAGGAACAGACAAAAGTGTATGGCACCAACCACATTTATGGTATCGATCCTTTCAATGAAGTAGACTCACCCAACTGGAACGAGGAGTTTTTGTCTAATGTATCTGATAAAATTTATAAATCGATCCAAGGTGTGGATTCTGCTGCTCAATGGTTACAGATGACGTGGATGTTTTATCATGCCAAAGAGAAGTGGACTCAACCCCGTATCAAATCCTTTTTAAATGCTGTTCCTCAAGATAAACTGATTTTACTTGATTATTATTGTGATTATACAGAAATATGGCGTGATACAGAGCAATACTACGGGAAACCTTATATTTGGTGTTATTTAGGGAATTTTGGTGGAAACACTTTTTTAGCTGGTGACCTGAATGATGTAGATTTTAAAATTGATCGGCTTTTCAAAGAAGGAGGCGATAACGTATATGGTTTGGGAGTGACGCTTGAAGGTCTTGATGTAAATCCTTTAATGTATGAATTCGTTTTTGAACGTGCATGGCAAAATTCAATGCCTGTCCACCAGTGGATTGCAAATTGGGCCCAATGCAGAGGGGGGAATGTAGATAATCATATTGTTAAAGCATGGAAGCAACTATATGAGAAGATCTATACTTCAGCAGCCCTTTGCGGACAAGCAGTATTAATGAATGCTCGTCCACAGTTAGAAGGTGTAGAAGGATGGAACACACTTCCCGGGTACGATTATAAAAATATCGATTTGTGGGAAATCTGGAAAGAGTTGCTGAAAGCTGAAGGAGTATATCATTCTGAATATCATTTTGATGTAATTAATGTGGGAAGGCAAGTTTTAGGTAATCTTTTTGCTGACTATCGTGATAAGTTTACCGATTGCTATCGGAAAAAAGATTTGGAAGGAACTAAGGTGTGGGGACAGCGTATGGACCAACTTTTGCTCGATGTAGATCGATTGCTCTGCTGCAGTCCTGTTTTCTCAATAGGCAAATGGATAAAAGATGCCAGAGATTTTGCAGTGAATGAACAAGAACAAAAATATTATGAAGAAAATGCACGGTGCATTCTTACGGTATGGGGACAGAAAGATACCCAGCTGAACGATTATGCCAATAGAGGATGGGGAGGATTGACACGTACATTCTACAGAGAACGCTGGAAACGTTTCACAGAAGAAGTAATTGCCGCTATGACCAGGCATAAAAACTTTGATGAAGAGAAATTTCATCAGGATATTACACAGTTTGAGTATGAGTGGACATTGAAAAATGAAGATTTTCCAATCATTTCTGAAGAAAATCCAATATCTTTGGCTAAAGAACTGATATTAAAATATGATGATGACTTCTGCTCATTATATCCGTAATTGTTAACTAATTTTTCGTAACTATGAAATTTATAATTAAAGATATTCTGATCATATGCTTATTTTGTTGTGCCTCTTCATTGAATGCACAGCATGCATTTCCATACAAGAATCCATCACTTCCCACTGAAGAACGGGTAAACGATCTGTTGAACCGTATGACGTTACAGGAAAAAATAGCTCAAATCAGCCATTTGCAATCGTGGGATGTATTTGACGGACAAAAGCTCAATACCGCCAAGTTAGCAAAGATGTGTGGTGATAAAGGGTATGGCTTTTTCGAAGGTTTTCCACTCACGGCAGCGCAATGCAGGAAGAACTTCCGCATTATTCAAACCTATTTGCTGGAGCAGACACGTCTGGGTATTCCGGGTTTTTCGGTAGCGGAGTCACTTCATGGAGTGGTGCATGAAGGTTCTACTATCTATCCGCAGAATATAGCTATAGGCAGTACATTTAATCCTGAATTGGCTTATGAAATGACAAAGCATATTGCGGGTGAACTTAATACAATTGGGGTAAAACAAGTGCTAGCTCCTTGTATAGATGTAGTTCGTGAGTTACGTTGGGGCAGAGTGGAAGAATCGTTTAGTGAGGACCCCTTCCTTTGTGCTCGTATGGCTGTAGCAGAGGTTAAAGGATATATGGATCATGGCATTTCACCAATGGCAAAGCATTACGGACCGCACGGAAATCCATTGGGCGGATTAAATCTGGCATCAGTGGAGTGTGGCATTCGTGATTTATTTGATGTCTATCTGGAACCTTTTGAAGCCATACTGGCTGAAACCGATATTTTAGCAGTTATGTCAAGCTACAATGCTTGGAACCGCGAACCCAATTCTGCTTCAAAATTTATGCTAACTGATATTTTACGTGACCGTTTTGGCTTCCGAGGCTATGTTTACTCTGATTGGGGAGTTATTGATATGTTGAAAAACTTTCACGAAACAGCTGGTAATGATTTTGAGGCTGCCAGTCAAGTACTTACGGCTGGTTTGGATGTTGAAGCGTCGAGTCTCTGTTTCAAATCGCTTGAGAGTAAAGTGCTGGCTGGTGAGTTTGATGTACGCTATATCGACCGGGCGGTGAAACGTGTGTTACGTGCTAAATTTGAATTAGGTTTGTTTGAAGACCCTTACCTTGAGAAAAATTCATATCGTTGGCCGTTACGTGCCAAAGAGTGTGTTTCACTTTCACGTCAGATTGCTGATGAGTCGACAGTACTTCTGAAAAACGAAGGTAATTTACTTCCATTGGATATAAAGAAACTCCGGTCGGTGGCAGTAATTGGTCCTAATGCAGACTGTGTGCAATTTGGCGATTATACATGGAGTAAAAACAAAGAAGATGGTATCACACCGTTACAAGGCATCTGTCGTTTGGCAGGCAAAAAGGTGAAAGTGAACTATGCCCAAGGCTGTTCTATCGCTTCGTTTGATCAATCAGGCATTGAAGAAGCTGTATGTGCGGCTCAACAGAGTGATGTTGCATTACTGTTTGTTGGCAGTTCAAGTACCGCTTTTGTACGCCACAGCAGTGCCCCTTCTACTAGTGGCGAGGGAATTGATTTAAGTGGTGTTGAATTGACTGGTGCTCAAGAAGAACTGATTGAAGCGGTCTGTGCAACAGGTAAACCGGTAGTCCTAATATTGGTAGCCGGTAAACCGTTTGCTATACCTTTCGCTAAGAAAAATGTTCCGGCTATTTTAGTTCAATGGTATGCCGGAGAACAAGCAGGTAATTCCATTGCCGATATTCTCTTTGGTAAAGTAAATCCGTCAGGGAAAATTAGTTTTTCCTTTCCTCAAAGCTCCGGTCACCTTCCCGCTTTTTACAATCATTTGACCACCGACAAGGGATTCTATAAAGAGCCCGGAACTTATGAAACACCGGGACGAGATTATGTATTTTCTTCTCCGAACCCTCTTTGGGCTTTTGGTCATGGATTGAGTTATACTACATTTGATTTGGTTTCAGCAATTGCCGATAAAACTCACTATCAAGCTCATGATACCATAGCCGTAAAAGTAAAGATTGCAAACAGTGGAGAAGTTGCCGGCAAAGAAGTCGTTCAACTTTACATACGTGATGTTGTCAGTACTGTTATGACACCGGTAAAGCAGCTGAAAGCTTTTGAAAAGATAAGTTTGAACCCGGCCGAAACGAAAGAGATCACATTGAAAGTCCCCGTACACGAACTCTACCTGACCGATAATATCGGTAATCGCTACTTGGAACCCGGGACTTTTGAGATAAAAGTGGGCACTGCATCAGATCGCATAGTCCATCGTATTTCTATCGAAGTAGGGAGTAAACTTGAGAAGACTCCTGTAGTTGATTCTCCTCAAATCATTAAAGTCACGCCAAGTGGTGAGTTTATTACTGTACAGGGATTTGTACGTGATGCACAAGCCACTCCGGTAGCTTATGTCACGGTTCGTGCCATTTCATCCGGTCAGGAGACTCAAACTGATGAAAAGGGATTTTATTCTATCAACCTTCGGACTGATGATTCCATAGCTTTTGTCAAAGCAAGATTCATCACTCAACAAATGGAGGTGAAAGGACACAAAAATATTAATATCAGATTAGTGAAGTAAAGAACTTTAATTATATATACTATGTCATTTTCAGTTTATAGGAAGATAGCAAACCTTATTTTATTACTTGTGGCAAGTAATCTGTCAGCTCAGGTAACCTACTATGATGCGGCTGAATTCCAACTATTGGGAAAGGCTACCGCTGCTACCACAGAGCGATATGTACGTTTGCCTGATTCATTGGAACATATTTCTCGCTTACCGTTGTGGCAACTAAGTCGGAATTCATCGGGTATGGCAGTGCGTTTCCGAAGCAATTCGACTCAAGTTGCAGTAAAATGGGAATTGTTGGTTAATTTCCATATGGATCATATGACTGATGTAGCAGTGAAAGGACTTGACCTCTACTGTCTGGAAGGAAAGAACTGGTATTTTGTGAATAGTGCCCGTCCCATGGGAAAAAGTACGGAATCTAGCCTCATCAGCGGTATGGAAGCCAAAGAACGGGAGTTTATGATTTATTTACCGCTATACGACGGACTGGTTTCTTTGTCGATTGGAATCGATGCTGGCGCCAGTATCAATCAGCCCGCAATGGAAAGTCCTGTACGTGAAAAACCTGTAGTATTTTATGGAACCAGCATTCTTCAAGGCGGATGTGCCTCCCGCCCAGGCATGGCTCACACCAATATAATCTCACGCCGTTTGAATCGGGAATGTATCAATCTCGGGTTTAGTGGCAACGCTTTTCTTGATCTTGGAGTAGCTCAAGTGATGGCTGGAGTAGATGCCGGTGTTTTCGTGCTTGATTTTGTACCTAATGTCACGGTTGAGCAGATGAATGAGCGAATGGAGAAGTTTTACCGTATACTTCGTGACAGGCACCCTCATACACCTGTTATCTTTATTGAAGATCCACAGTTCATGGACTCCTACTACAATAACGCCAATGCCCGGAAAATTAAGACTTTGAATGACACCTTGCGTCGTATATTTAATGAGTTGAAAAAAGGAAAAGAGAAAAACATATACTATATATCCTCAAAGAGGATGCTTGGAAGCGATCGTGAGGCAACAGTAGATGGCATTCATTTTACCGATGTGGGTATGATGCGTTATGCTGATTTGGTGACTCCAGTGATTAAAAAGCTACTTAAAAAATAGTGGTTTTATGGCTCATTCACTATTAACTTTGTCTGACAACGAACTATATGGGAAAGAGTAATGCACATTATTATGATCTTTGCATCAAAGCTAGAGATACGGGGTATCATGGTATTATTTGAGAAATCGATAATCAATATGACTGTCTTATGTTGAATAGAATGTCTTTATGCTGTTTTTTCTTCACTTTCGATAACTGATGCTTTTGATAAATAGATGAAACTAGAGCGAGGAACTACTAAAATATAGAATTTATATACAGAATTGTGCATAAAATAGCTGTTGTTTGCATATAAATTACCGTATTATTTGTTCAAAACATAAGGTTGGTTGTAATGAAACATAAGGTTGGTTTTAAAGGAACGTCCCATTGGTTTAAAAGAAACGCTAAGTACGTTTAAAAGGAACGTATTTTGCTTGTAGAAATGAAATTACTTGATTTATTAGAAGCGCTTTTATGAACTTACTTTATTGAACAAAAAGCATAAATAAATTGAAAAACACATTCACTATGCAATGTATGATATAAAAAAATAAAGATTATGCTTCATAAGGGAAGGATTTCTTTAATTTCTGAATAATACTAATGACTAATCAATACGATTCTTATCCATATCTGACTGCTTGCCCGAATAAACTTAATTATAGCATCATTCAAATATCAAAATGGTAAAATATCATTTTGATATTTGAAGATTTGTTTTTATTGATATAACGTACAAAAAGCCATCTAGCAGATGTTTTGGAAATAGTGACGCCATGTCAACAAGATAACGTTACTATAAGCTGCATATAGTGACGCTATACCGAGTGGATAGCGTCACTATTTTATTTGATTGCTTTCTTAATGATTGGACAAACTAAATCAGCGTATCTCATCATGCCTAAATCAGTGAAATGAATACCGTCTATAGTAGCTTCTCCATCTTCTCCCAACATATTTTTGGAAGAGATGAGAATGATATTCTTTTCATTTTCCTTCTTTAACCGGTTGAATATTTCCTTTAACGTATCATTCTTTCTTTGCACTTCTTTAGAAATTCTTTCATCATAAAGTGTATGAGTGAAAATAGGATCTTCTATAAAAATGACTGGCGTAGCCGGATGTTTACTACGAATGATATGATAGAATGCTTCCATTCGTTCTTTCATCTGTTCTGCAGAAGCATTAGGCACAAAGTCTAAAACAAAAACGCTGGCATCTACTTCGGCTATCACTTTGGCCACTTCCAAGTCTAAAAGTGCGTTTCCGCTAAATCCCAAGTTGATACATTCACGGTTCAATCTTCTCGATATGATATTGGTATGTGCCATCCCCGGACGTGAAGCACAACCTCCTTGAAGAATACTGGTGCCATAAAATACAACCGGCTTTTTGCGGATCGGATAATCAATTAAAGGCTGATCGATGGTGGCTAACGAATCCACTCCTATAGCCAAAGAAACAAGACCATCGTAAAGAGGAAGATAAAGCATATATTCTCTCTCTTCCGGTCGCATGTTAGCAATGATTGTTGCTTGATTTATCTTTCCTGTTGGTCGGGCACTGTTCACAAATCTCCATAGACAATTTCCCTCCAAACAATATAAATCTAGGCCTTTTACTCCTGTATCAGTCATATGATTCATATGATTATTAAAGAGATTTTCCCATTTCACCGCTATTTGAGTAGAATTGCTACGAAACCGTATGGCCATTCCTGCCGAATTACGGCTCAAATTCCAAAGAGGAGAACGAGATATATTCCTTAGTGAATCTGGAAACCTTTCGTATCGTGCACTATTAGTTTCTGTAGCTTTTCCAAATAAAGGGAAGTTTGATGCATCGTGATATATAATTTGGGCAAAGCTTATAGCTTGTCCACAAAGTAAAAGTCCAATCAAAATATATCTTATCATAGTATTTAATTTTCTGGGAATTTAATCTTCCGGAAATATGTCTGTTTCAAGACTTCTCTAACAGAAGGATTATCAATCCCCTTATTATAAAAATAAATCTCACTATTAATCCCCAACTCCCGGTTTACACGGAGCTGCTCCCGTAACAGTTCCGGTGACATTTTGGAACTACTCCCTTCCATCAGAATCATACCAGGTGCAAATAATTGGTTTGGATTATTCTGATGTATATATTTCAATACTTCTGAAAACGTAGCACGATACGCTTCGATACTATAACGATAACACTGAACAGCCAACAAATCACAAACTTTCTCTTTACACCAACGAGGCCATTCCTGCATCAGATTCTCTTCACACCAGGGATAAGGATTTGGGGCGAAACTAATCATAACATTCGGACTCTTTGCTTTAATCCTTTTATATAATCGTTTTGCAAAGGTATTTAAAATATCCAAACGCCAACGTACCCATTCCGGATTATTATAATCTGCAGGAGGATTTTTTCCTTGATGTTGTGATTGATAAAGAGAGACTGTATAGGTATCATATCCAGAGTTTCGAGGCATAGCAGGTAAGCGGTCATCACCTTGAATACCATCTAAATCAGGATAAAGCGTCAATGCCTCTTCTATTAGTTCTATTAAGAAGTTCTGTACAGCTGGATTATAGGCATTGAAGTAATAATCATGTTGATTGTAATTGGCGGGGTGTTGCTGATTGTCTATTCCTAACCAGTGAGGATTCTTTGCTAATAAAGGATTATCAAGTGATATCGGACGCCCCTCTCCCATAAAACCATATTCGAACCAGAAAAATACTTTTATATCATGTTTATGAGCCTCATCAATCAAATCACGTACCGGATCATTAGTTGGACTTTGATATTGTTTAGAATATCCGCTTAGTAGATAGCTTTCTTCTTGTGTCTTATAAGTAGAATAATGCATCAATACATCACTCTTATATATTGTTTTAGTTTCTGCATAAGATACAAGGAATATAGAATTCATATTCAACTCATCTAATGACTTTATAAAATCTTTTACTCCCTGATAGGTATGTAATACGGGAGTAAAACGAGGAGCGGGAACCCAGACTCCACGGATTCCTTGCTCTGTTTTTTTTGCTATGCTTTGCAGGCTTATAAATAAGATTGTAAAACACAAACAAAACTTCAACTTTTCACTCATGAATAAAAAATGATTAATTGATAACTTAACTATTCTTATTTTATTATAGTTTTTAGATTATACTATCTTGCAAATAACACAGTAGCAACTGGTCGTTGTTGATGATCTTCATTACACGGTTTTATAGTCTCTTTACCATTAATCAACATACAACTCGAACCTCCGCCATCTAAATTAAGCGCGTCTACACATCCAAATGCTTTCATCAACCGGGCAAGTTGGTCTAAAGTCATACCTGGAACATCCGATGTTTGTTCGCGTCCTTCACAAACGAACAAAATTAGTTTCCCATCTTGCGTGATTCCTACCGCAGAACGAGGTTGACAAGTCTGTGGATTTATGCCACTTGCAACATCTAATAGTTCTTCTACCCAACTATTACGAATCATTCCATCCTTGATTAACACAGGACCTGCGCCAATTCCCATTTCGGCACTCCAGACTTTTGCTCCTCTCGGAAAACCTTTTGATGGAACCGATAGTGGAGGGCGTGTAGAACTGTTTAAGGCTGGCATATCATATGCATAGGTCTGTTGATTCGATTTATATATCCAGTCAACATGATATGTTCCATCTTTATAAAGACTAAAAACAGAACGGGTAGGATAATATGCAGTCTTTTTACCCTCTAAAATACGATTTACAACAGATATGTTGTCAGATAATATTCTTCCATCTTTACATATGAGACTAACAGTTTTGCCATTGGCAAAATATCCTCCATTTAATACAATCACTGGTTTTCTTTTTTCTGACTGGTAAAATTCAGTCGGGGTCTTTATCCCACTTTCTTCACCTCCGACATCTAAACTTCCTCCTTTCTTTGTATCTATAACTGCTATATAAGCATTTGTTCGTGTACTTTCAATCCATTCTGGAGAATGATAAACATTAACGTATTCAGGTAATTTACCAAAAGTAGTAACGCGAGTCCATCCTAGATTTTCAGGATTCTGAAAATCCAATTTTCGCAAATCCATTCGGAAAGGAGCTGCCGGTAATCCGGCATTGTTTATCAGGTTCCCACGCAAAAAATTACGAAAAGCGTAGCGTACATAAACCGGCTGAATTACTTTGTCATTCCATACTTTTACTCGAGAGGTTCCATTTATGATTTCGGCATTGGCAGGATAAAATATACTATCTTCGCTTGCAACCTCAAAGCCCACTAAAGGTTCATTCTCCGGATTTAGTCCATCATCTGCATGATCAAAGAGAATCTCAATAACCTTTCCATTTTTCATATATGAACGATGGATAGGACCACTATATTCAAATCCCTCTAACTGATATGTTTTAGCTAATGCCCAATACGCTAAACGCTGTCCGATTTCTCGTTTCTGGGGAGCATGAATGAATTTCTCCGAACCAAGATCGTTTGTGAAAGCCATACCTGTATTAGAGATTTCATACATGCTTTCCAACTGTGCTTCTCGGAAAATTGCCCTTTGAAACGGTCTGTCTACAGGGGATGCAACAGGAGCAATTTCTGTATAATAAATGGGAAAGTCTTTTGAACGGAACAATGTCCTGTTTTGTTTAGCCCACACAGCAAACAAACGCTGATATTGTTCCGGACGTGCAGAGTTAGACTCTCCTTGGTACCATATCATTCCCTTAATATTATAATTCTCCAGCGGTTTAATCATGGCATTATACAATACAGTAGGAGTACCATTTGCATATTTCGATTGTGGATTTGCTGCCGGAGTCAGATCTATTTCAGGAAATTGTAGAAGGTTTTCTTTACTAATCCATGGCTCAATTGAAGAACCACTCCAAGAAGCATGAATCAGTCCCACCGGTATTCCTAAAACTTTCTGTAATTGATCGCCATAATAATAAGCAACGGCACTAAAAGTGGAAACAGACTTCGGAGTATTCCTTTCCCACTGGCCAGCAACATTCTCCTGTTGAACACTGCTGTAGGCACGCTGCACTGTAAATAATCTTAATGAACGATTAGAATTTGCATTTACTATCGTATTCTGTGATTCTGCGGCAGGTTGACCACGAAAACCTTTCACTGGCATTTCCATATTTGATTGTCCGGAGCACAGCCAGACTTCTCCAATTAAAACATCATCCAATATCAGTTCTTCACCATCTGAAATGCGAATAGTATATGGCCCTCCAGCTTCTGGAGTTGTGACAGCCACCGACCAATCCCCCTTTTGATTACTATCTACTTCTTGCTGTTGTGCGTTCCATGAGGTATATACAACAACTTTCTTATTAGGTGTAGCTTTTCCCCATAGCTTTACCTCCGACTTTTGTTGAAGCACCATCCCATTACCTAAAATAGAAGGGAGCTGAATTTTTGCTTCACCATAAGAACAATAGGAACACAGGATTAAGATGACATATGTTATTCTTTTTATTAGTAGTTTCATATTTCTATTATGTTCTCCAGAACCATTTAAGTTTTGTAAAAATGATAGCTATTAATGCTGCCAATGTGGTGATAATAATTCCCCGTAAGAAACCAAGCCAGGCATTTTGTTGCAGATAGGATAAATATGATGCTACCCCTATTAAATTCAGTACGGGCATTACTACTAGATTAGTGGCCACATAAGCAATCATGGGGTTTTGTCCCGCCATTTCCAATGGACGTGTCAGCTGGCGGCACTTATAAATATCACATAGTATTGAAAAAGCAATCATAGCCATAAAAGCAAGGCCGGCAGTAACAAAATAGTAACTATAGGTTGAATCGTCCTTACGAATTCCGCCTTCATATGCTTCAAAAAACAACCCCAGCATAAGTAAATAAGCTCCAGCAACAAATAGTTTTCTCCAATAATCCATATTGTTGCTTCTGGTTTTCAGAAGCCAATAAATACAAACTAAAATAACAACTGTGCCACACAAGTTTAATAATAACTGACGTGTATACAGGCCATACAGATTAAAAATAATGATCCCGATAGTTAATAATAAAATTAGGGGGATTCTCCTTTTTTCTTCTAAAGGGGAATCAGCCTCACTTTTGCTTTGTAACCATTCTTTTAAGTATTCTCCGGCAATGCTTCCGGGAATTATAATAAACAAGTATTTCAAATAATAAAAACTATACATCCAGGGGATTGGAGAATAGTTCATCAAAGCCTTTACCCAGGAACCATCTGTTTTACTTCCTAAAAAGACAGCCATAATAAATGGAAGGATTGCTATTCTAGCCCATTTATTTTTTGCTGTAAACAAGTATGCCAGCGAACCGAAAATGGACATATTTGCCAGAACCAGAATAATAATATTACTATATGACAGACTAAATTCTCTACCATTAGCATAATTTACAGTAAGCAACATGACAATGCCCAACGTATAGGCAGATAGTTGTATCCCTCCACGTAACCATTTAGACATTTTAACCGGAATTCTCATAAACATGGGAAACATCAGAACAAATGCAAACAGAGCTAACAACCATGACCGCACATCTTGCGGAGAAGATGTTACCCAAGGATACATGTGCTGAATAAAAATTGCAAAGAATGTCAACCGGAATCCACGTAATAGACAATCCCATGCTATTCTTAATTTAGATTCTCCTTTTTCCAATTTATTGCCGATAGAAAAAGGAAAAGCCGCTCCCATTGCAAATAAAAAGAATGGAAAAACTAGATCAACCCATGTAATTCCATAAAATGATGGGTCAAATGCAAAATTAGAGCGGGGACCTACTTGTGCGTGATACATCCATCCTGGTAATACTCCTGAAGCAATAGTACCTGATAAAACCATAGTAATAATGGCATATCCCCTTAAAGCATCAAGAGAGAAAGCTCTTTTATTCATGACTTATTATTTGAAATAATATATATATTTATTAATATCCTGCACCATTAATATTTACAGATTCAGCACCAGTCTTCTTTTCTGCTTCTGATGAATTTATGTCAAAATACATTGCATCCGGACAGCGCATATCAGTGTATCTTCCTGTATGAAGTGGAGCTTTTACTATTTTACCGTCATACATTCTGAATAAAAAACTTTCCTTCCATTGAGCACCTTCAACTTTTGTATTCGTGGCTTGTGTCGGTTTTCCTTCATTAGATACTTGGTCAATAGCATTTACACGTTTGAATTCTCCACGGGTTCCTTGTTTGTATCCGGCACATTCATATTCTGACTCATAATGCTTACCATTACCGTCTACAATAAATTTGAGAACCCCACTTCTTATGATCTGAATAGAAATGGTGACTTCTTCACCCGGATACCAATAATATTCTTTCTGCGCAGGAGCATTTGAATAGTTGGATGCCTGTCCGCTCGAATGACTTGTACGTCTCATGAATGGACGGAATGCTTTTCTTTCAGCACTGATATTACCTTGCTCATCCTTAACAACTTCCCAAGTTAGGCCTATATCAGTCTCTTGTCCACCCATATTCCCTCCTAAATATATAGAAGGATTATCAAGATATTGTCCTGGTTTACTAGGATTCTTACGATCTTCATCGAAAGTTGCTGTAGGCAATTTTATTGTCCCTCCGATACCTAGCCATAAATCTTTACTTGTTACGGCTTTATGATAATAGGCACCGGCAAAGCAGGCAACACTCGCTTGTGGCTTTATCTCATCTTTAAAGTAAGTGTTAATTGGATCTGTGGGTTCTGGTTCCGGTTCTCCATCGTCACTGTCAGAACAGTTATAGAATCCCATAGCTAAACTCAAAAATAATGAATAGAATAAATATTTTTTCATCTTAAATAAGTTTTTTGTTAATCAATAATATTCTTTTGAGGATCAATACCCATTTCCATTAATACTAATAGTTTCTGCTCCTATCTTTCTACCTTTATCAGTTGATGTTACTTCAAAGAAATGACTGTCCGGACAACGCATATCTGTGAAACGGCCTTCGTGAATCGGTACTTTTACAATTTCATTTTTATATTTTCTAAAATAATAGCTCTCATCCCATCGACTATTCAAAACCTTTGTTTTCGTTGCTTGCGCTGGTTTACCTTCATTTGCAACTTGGTCAATTGCATTTACACGTTTAAAGGTTCCCAGTTCTCCCGGAATATAACCTTCACAATCATAATCACATTCAAAGCGTTTTCCGGCTCCTTCTATCACAAAATGTACTTTACGAGGTTCTAACACTTGAAAATACATTGTGACTTTTTCGCCCGGATACCAATAGTATTTATCTTCCGGTGGTGCTTGCGCATAATTGGGCTCTTGTCCATTAATATGCTCACTACGTCTCATAAATGGACGAAAAGCTTTCCTCTCTTTGGATAGTTTTCCATCTTTTTCCCGGATAACTTCCCATGCTAATCCGAAGTCGGTCTCCTGATCTCCCATGTTTCCTCCTAAATATACAGATGGATTATCAAGAAACTGTCCCGGCTTCTTAGTGTTTTTTCTAGTTTGATCGAATGATAATTGAGGTAAGGTAACAGTTCCTCCAACTCCCAACCAAACATCCTTACTGGAATTTACCTTGCGGTAATAGGCACCGGGAAAACATTCAATGAATTTCTCTGGTTTCACTTCATTCTTAAAGAATGTTTCTATTGGCTTGGAAGAAGATGTTCTGTATTTATGGGAACAAGCTGTACCTCCTATAATGAGACAAGTAAGAAGAAATATATAATTATAATTCTGTTTCATATTAAATAAGAGATTAAATAAGACCATGTCAATTAGACATGGTCTTATTTATTAGTTATTATTTGCATGCTATGCGGTAGAAGTATAAGCCGGAACCAGTGCAGCCAAATACTGCATATAATTCATTATTTTTCACCATTAAACAAGCAGAAGCTGTGCTATTACCATTAGCTCCCGATGCTTCCATTGTATAATTGAATATTTGATTATATTTACCATCAGTTATATCACAGATACGCATAACACCTTTTTGATCTCCCGAATATGCTGTATATGCTACATACACACGGCCATTTATTGTTATTACATCTCCACCACTGGTTCTAACTCCGGAACTTCTGGAAACTTCTCCCATAGTACTGTTCATCCAAATAAGTCCATTAGTTGCACTTGTACTAAAGAATCCCATATATCCGGTCATACCTACAGGCATTGGAACCACGCTCCAATAGTAACTTGGAGTAGCAACAGGGAATGCATGTTTTTGCGGAGTGGGATTCACGACTCCATTTGTAACTTTCCAAACAAAAACATCTACTGACTGTGCCTTAGTAGCAACTATTGTGGCATCACCATCTAAATCACCTATGATACCAATACCAGCTAAACGAGGAGTCGCAGATTCACCAAGAGCTGATTTATCATATGAAATAAATTCTTTAGCTTCTGCTGTTACATTACTCCAACGATATAATACAGGTTTATCTCCTGATAAAGCCAATGAGGTTCCAAGAATATTGCCCTTGTCATCTGTAGCCATTATACGTATACCATGTCCTGCAATACTTAACCCTTTTTCATTCAAATTTTCGATCTTATTACCTGTATAGTCAAAATATGCTGGGGTTTTCTTTGTTGAGGAATGGTTGCCGGCAATAATATAAGGATCACTAATGCCTACACTAATTAAGTTGTCGGATCCAAATCCGGCTAATTCTGTATAGTCTTTTTTGAATACAGGTTCTGCAGAAATTTGAGGTATACCAATTGTAAACTCTGTTGTCACTCCATTACTTCCTTTGATTGAAACCTTATTGTTGCCATTCATCAAATTTAATCCTTGACCAGTGAAAGATTCGTCTATTTTATTACCGAATCCAGCAGTCAGTTCTACATTTACAGATGTGAAATCCATCAATGCCGGAATATATGGAACTGCTACATTCTTATCATCTGTAAGTACATAATCAGTTTCAATGCCATTGATAGTCATCGCTTTTATAGATGCAGGACCTACTTTCTCCGTAGTAATAATAAACTCATAAGTATAAACTGTTTCTTCATCTACACCTTTTATTTTAAAACTTCTCGGATTAGTATAGTCCAATGCAACACCATTTTGAAAGTCCACAATTGTCCCATTGATATATTCCATGGTAACCTTTAGTGCTGTAAGGTCAGTCTCTTCCGGAACCTGGACAATCAATGATTCTTCACCAGTATGAATATCACTATTGGGAACAGTCATTCCTTCTATTATAAAAGACACCAATTTAGGAGGAGACTGAATACGCAATTTTGTCTGCACCGTAGTTCCGTCAAATCCATTTAATGTCAAATCAAGGGGTTTACGGGCATCATACTCTTGGTCGTTTATGAAATTGGCAGTACCGTTTATAACCAACAATTGTAGTTTAGCTTTGGATAAATCGACTCCAGCAGGAATCAATACTGTCGTTTCAGTTGCGCTGACGGAAGAAGGCGTGTACAATTCATTATTCACTTTGACTCCTACTATCTGCACAGATTCATAGGCTCTGTTTTCGTCATCATCTGAACAAGAGCTAAAAGTTACAGTAAAAAGTGCAGTGATGCACATTATACTGAATATTAAATTTATTAGTTTTTTCATCTTTCACGAGTATTATATGGTTCATTATTTTTTCTTAATGGAAAAAGCTATTTTCATTTGTTCGAAGAAAGTTTCCCAATCAACATAACAATTATCGAAAATCATCAGACCTGATGAATTCTTTAACGAAGCACCAAACACCTTCCCCTGATCGGAAACACTTAAATCAGGTAAGCTCATTGAACCTAACAATGGAATTTGTCCACATGTAAGAATATTCCCTAAAGTAATATATCGATTAACTTCTTTAGGTGTTTTATAATAGGTGCCAATCATCAGAAAATCAAGATTACCTAAGTAGCTTGTTCTATTATAACTTTCTCCATAGATCTCACTATCCGGGAATGATAATCGATCATCATATTTAAACTGGTTACTAGCCCAATTTACTCCATTCTGATAATACACCTCATACCAAGACCCTACATAAGCTGCCATTTTCAAATCCGGATTCTTTTCAACTTTATACTTATCTACTAATAAGCGAATCCGGTTGGTAAAATCACAAATAGTTTGAGATCGGAAAGTAATCCATTCTTTAAAGAATTTGCCTTTTATTAATACGCCTTCTTTATTTATTCTAAAAGCATCAGCAGGGAAATTCTCTAAAACTTTTCCTTCTTTTTCCAGATATTCTTCAAAGGCGTTTCGAGTTACATGACTAAAGTCGGCATATAAATTATCATATCGACAGCGGTCTAATACAATGCCATCTATATCATAATTTTTTAGAACTTCTTCTACACGCAACAATTGAAAGTCCTGTACCTCTTTATTAGAAGGATTCACAAAAGCTAAAGCTAATAACTTACCTTTTGCTGCTTCTTTTCCTCTTGTACTTTCCGTGATTTTCAGAAGTTTGCCTTTATCTTCCGGACGTTGCACTATTTCTTCCCAATCTTTATGCTCGTGAAGAATTGCATAATCATTTACAGTTATATTTCCTTCCGTGAAGAAATTAAAGCTAGTATAAACTTTCAATCCGATTTTGTGTGCTTCCTGAAGTACAACTTCCAATAAATCGAAACCATCATCCTTTACTCGTTTGTTCGGATTTTTAGTTGCTGTCAGGTAAGGAGTCTTTGAAAGATCATTTTTGCGATAAGAAACATATCCTTCCGGTCCTTTTACATCCAACCCGATTGAAGTGAATCCAGTTTTCTTTACGTTATTAACCATAGTGGCTACTGCTTCTCTATTAGTCAACACCTTTGCATTAGGAAATTGCTCCACCCACATAACCAGTTCGCTCTGTTGTTGATCGGGAGCTTTAGAGAAGACAGCAACAGGCTTACGAGTAATTTCTTTCCCGCCTTTTTTCAAAATCCAGTTAAAGAAATTAGTACCATTATTCAGAGTTAACTGACTGTGAAATAATCCTTTTGCTGTAAGGGATACTGGCTTTATTTCTGTTTGGTTCTCTATAAACAACTGATAACCGGCTTTTCTATCATAATTAGCAATACAACCGCTTAATGTAGCCTTGCTTCCAACAACAGTAAATAAAAAATCATTATCCAGTTCTATTTGAGGCGGAATACTGCCTTGGGAAAAAGCAATTACTTTATCCAATGAATGTATTTCTCCATTAATTCTTAGCTTTACGACATCTCCTACATGGAAATTTTCAGCAAGAAACTTACGATAGCCATCCTTTGAGTAATCAGCATCATAACCAATTAATGCAAACTCTGCTTGTCCTAATTCTATATCTAAAGGAGTCTTAAATACAGGTTGGATATTCTTAGAGATTACGCCGTTCAGGACTTTTGTTACCTTCATATCTTTATTTACTATTACGGCCGTATATATGCTTTGAGTAGATTTTATAGCATTTTGATATTCCGTAGATAATAAAACAATACCTTTTTCTTGCTTTTCCCAAACAGGATTATTGAATAAGTCTATCTGCTTCTCAGGACCACGTACAGTTAATGTCGGATCTGGACTTGCAGCTTCAATTGTCACTACGGTCTGTGCCGATATAAAAACCGGCACTAACAGTAATGATAATAAAATAATTAATCTATTCATACTAAATGCGTTATATATTACTCACCATATCCTTTATTCTGTTCCAGCCAAGGGCATTTATTTCGCTCTGTTTGCGGGATAGGCCATAAGTAATGTCTGTTATTCCAGCTACGACCTTTATCACGAGATCTTAGTTTATCACCGTATGCAGCATAACTGGCAATATCGTTTATATCTCTGTCCGATCCTGAAGCGCCATAAGAAGGAACCATATCTGGAGTAGCCTGTTCATACCCATCGGGGTATTTTCCTGTGGTCGGATCTACCCCTGTTGCTTTAGGGTAACCATAAGTGGGTTCGGCATTTTGAATATCACCAGTTCTCCAACGACGCATATCAAATAACATTAACGCCTCTTTGGCCAATTCCACTTTACGTTCACGGCGTACAATTTGGCGCATCTTTAATTGATCATTCTCACGTGTCGGATCAACAGATAAGATACCAGGCATATCTACACGAGCTCTAACTCGATCAATTGCATTTACAACCGTTGCATCTAATTCATTAAGTTCTATTTTAGCCTCGGCGTAAGTCAAAAGAATTTCTGCAAACCGCATGATCAGAATGTTATAACTAGGATTGGCATTTGCCTCATCATCGAAATGATTATACTTTTTCCATGCAAATCCTACACCACTACTTACGTAACCATATTGAGCAACAGCACCAGCATAATCTAAGTTGGCAACCAACTTTTCATTACCATCTTTATCCCAAGAGGTCGTTTGAGGATTATAGACTTCCATCAGGAATTTCATTTTGTTGTCTCCCCCAGTATTTCCGATGATAACATCATGATGAGTGTAAACTGTTTCTTTTAAACGAGGATCACGACTATCAAACGGTTTCTTAGGATCATACCCGGAACCAGTCTCATCAATACGTTTACCATTTTTCATTTCGTAAGTATCAACTAACTGTTGGGTAGGAAAACGTCCACTTTGTCCAATCATACGAACTTGTTCACCTAAAGACATATATTGAGTAAACGAATGAATTTGGTTTGAAAACATCATAAATAACATCGTTTCTTTTTTTACGTCTTCTTTTAGTTGTCCTGTTCGTGTAAACAGATCTGCATAATTAGTAGCCAAATCACGTCCACTTTCGTCTATAACTTTTTTAGAAGCTGCTGCTGCAATCTTAAAATATTCTGTAGCTTTAGCCTGATCTTTTTCACCATCCATACCAAAACCAAATTTACACCATGAACCGGCATATAAAGCCAATCTTGCTTTCAATCCTAATGCTACTGATTTGTCGACACGTCCATAATTAGCCGCTGTCCAAGGTAAAATATCGGCAGCTTCGTCCAATGTTTTTAATATATCATCTACAACTTCTTTCCAGGGAGTACGTGAAACCTGCTTTGTCTGTTCTTCCGTTACTGCAGATGTGAAATATGGAATATCCCCCCATAAAGAAACTAGTTGAATATAGTAATGAGATCTCAAAACTTGAATTTCTGCAAGATAAATTTTAGCCTTATCGCTTAATTCATTATAAAAAGGCTTAGCTCCATCCAACACAGAATTACATCTTGCCACAGAAGTATATAAAATAGCCCATGTTTGTTCTACTGTGAAATTTGTTCGTAACTCAATATTACCAACACCAATAGAACTGTTGTCCGCACGTTCGATGCCATAAGGCGTATACATATCCCATAATATACAATAAGGTATACTACTAGTATTACTATGATCCATCAGCAAACGCTGGTAACACCCATTAGCCCCTTGTGCTATTGCGCCATCGTTATTATAAAAATTGGACGATAAATATTCGCTCATAGGCTCTTTATCCAAGTAGTCACTACAGCCTGCTATTCCTAGTGATAATATCAAAGCCCCACTTGCAAGAACTTTGTTATTAAATATATATTTGATTGCTTTTTTCATAATATTTGATTATTTAAAATTTTAAATCAATACCAAACGTAAATGTTTGCATAATGGGGTAGAATTCCCCTCCAACAGAGCCGCTATATGCAACTTCGGGGTCATATCCCTTATAGAAATTACTGATGGTAAATAGGTTCTGTCCGCTTGCATACACTCTCAAGCTACCAATATTTAATTTCTTAGTCCATGAATTAGGTAAAGTATAACCTAAAACAACATTTTTCAAACGACAATAAGAGGCATCTCGTACCCATTTATCGGATTTTTGATAGTTAGGACCTGCATTAGCTTCAGGAACCAAAATGGGGTATGCTGCATCCTGATTATCCGGAGTCCATGAATCCATTTGATGTCTGAAAAGATTCGAACCGTTAGCAAAAGGTTTAAGACCAACTCCACTCATATAATTCACACGTTGCCCGACTCCTTGGAAGAAAGCTGTGAAATCAAAATTCTTCCAACCGGCATTTAACGTTACACCATATTCAAAGTGTGGGAACGGGTCACCAAGATATACCATGTCACGAGTATCAATTGTCATAGGGTCAGAGTCTTCACCCTGATAAGTTTTAACATACTTAACGAATCCCGGACGAGCATCCCCTAATTTAGGAGAATTGTTAACATCATCCCAATCTTTATAATACCCATCAGTCACATATCCCCAAATACCTTTGTTAGGATAACCCTCTACCATTGTTTTATCTTGAGAATTAAGTCCGTTTAGATTGGTTATTTTGTTGCGGTTGTCACTTAAAGTAAATGTTACCCCATACGTGAAGTCATTTAATTTATTTTTATGACTGACACTTACTTCCCAACCCTTGTTGGACATATCTCCTGCATTGGTATATGCTGGACTCATTCCTACATAGTATGGTAATGGAAACTTCATTAACATATCATAAATATTTTTGATATAATAATCCGCTGTAACACTTAACAAACCATTCCACAAACTAAAATCAATACCAAAATTTATTTGCTTTGATTTTTCCCAACTAATATCCGAATTGGCTAGTGTTGTTTGAGCCACACCTGATACTAATTCTTTATCTGCTTCTTCACCACCTAAATAGTATCCATATCCGGTTGCAATGGTTGCAGCATAAGGATAATTACCGATGTTCTGATTTCCTAAAAGACCGTAAGAAGCACGAACTTTTAAGAAGTCAAGTACTTTACGAGTTGGTACCATGAAACTTTCTTCAGAAATTACCCAACCTGCAGATACTGAAGGAAAGAATCCCCATCTATTATCTTTAGTAAAGCGAGAAGAACCATCATAACGACCATTCACTTCAAGTAAATAACGTTGTTTGTAGTTGTAATTCAAGCGGGCATACCATGACATCATAGCCCAAGAATTTGCACCACCGGAAGAAGTTGCGGTAGCAGAATCTCCATTACCTAAATAGTAACGCCCCAAATCGAATCCTCTTTTTCCGCCAGAGAATGAGGTGTTTAGATTGTCTTCTGCTTGGAAACCGACTAGTATTTTTCCATAATGATCAAAGAATTTATTCTCATAAGAAGCTTGTGCACGATAATAATTTCTAACGGTTTCACTCCAGCTTTCTGTCAGTGAATCATCTGTAGGGTATGATCCCATGATTTGACCTCTTAGAGACGTCGTATATGGAGTTATTAATGTACGCCCTCTACTAGTGGATTGACGGCGAGAATATTGTCCTACAAGCTCTAAGCCTTTGATAGGAGTAAGAGTTAATGTTCCGTTTACCACAGCATCTGTCCCTTTCGTTATTTTTTCTCCACTATCGTATGCTTGAGCTGTGGGATTCATACCATTCTTTCCATATCCCCAATTCCCATCTAGCTCTCTGGCAGCAGAAAGAGTGGGCAACATATATAAAGACTGATTGATAATCTGTTTGGGAGTACTCAAACCCGGATTTACTTTTTTACCTTGTCTTAATGCTGTTTCAATACTAAACTTAGCCCATGGAAGTATTTGAGCATCTGCATTTAAACGAAGGTTGGTACGACTATAATTATCATTAGGTATCAAACCATCTTGGTATAGATAAGTGCCAGATCCAAAGAAAGTCAGTTTGTCACTACCACCACTAATTGTTACATTATGGTTGTGCATGATTGAATGATTTTTCATCGTTTCATCTTTCCAATCAGTATCGTACCTGTTCCAATTATCCGGACGCAATGTTTTTTGTTCTTCTATCTGTTGCAGTTGTTGAGCTCTTTGCGCGTCGGATACTGTAATTTCAGCATTATCCCAGGCATTTAGTTCTGCTTGTAAATATTCCCATGCAGCTACAGGCTCAGGCATATTAGTTGGGCGTTGGATTGTTAGGTAACCACTATATGTAGTTGTTATTTTTCCTTTTTGCCCTCTTTTGGTTGTAATAAGAATAACACCATTAGATGCCCGGGAACCATATATTGAAGCAGAAGCAGCATCTTTTAAAACAGAAATACTTTCTACTGTGTTAGCATCTACTTGATCGATACTCATTTCAATTCCATCAACCAAAACTAACGGATCCGTATTTGAATTAATAGAGCCAATACCGCGAATACGAATAGAACCACCATCACCACCAGGTTCACCTGAAGTCTGTTGAATAGTCACCCCCGGCATAGCACCTTGTAAGGCAGTAGATAAAGATGCTACACTTCTTTTTGTTATAGTTTCAGAACTAACAGAAGATACAGCTCCGGTTAATGTTGCTTTTTTCTGTTTAGCATACCCTACTACTATTGCTTCTTCCAACTGAATAGCGTCAGCTTTCATTTTCACATTTAGTACAGGAGCATTTGCTATCAGCTCTTCTGTGCGATAACCTACATAAGAGAAAACTAGTTTGCTTCCTTTTTTTACTTCAATAGAGTATTTTCCATTAATATCTGAAATTGTTCCTTTAGATGTACCTTCAACAAAGATACTTACTCCTGGCAATACATCGGACTCATCAGAGACGACTCCTTTTACGATTAAATTCTGTGCTTGTATACCGACAGAACTTAACATTAAAATTAAAAATAGAATTTTTCTCATAATATTAAATTTAGAACTAATTAGGATACGATATTTGTTATTTCTTCTAATGTTTTCCAGCACTGGTACAGCCCTCTTGGCACATGGAAACATCCTTTCCATTTTCCTCCTTTGAGTGGGAGTAACACTTCTCCTCTTCGATTCAGATATCCATACCATTCAGGGTATTCTTTATCCTTGAAATGTCCCCACGTGTAGTCATGTACTTTTTCAAACCATTCCAGACACCGTTTGTCTCCAGTCAGTTGATAACCTTTCAGCAGGGAAATAAGCGTTTCGATATGCACCCACCAAAGTTTCTGATCCCATTCCAATTGTTGAGGTGGACAACCGTTACGGTCCATGAAATAATAGACACCTCCGTATTTCTTGTCCCAGCCATAATTAAGCATTGTAAGGGTGGTCTCTTTGGCTTTCTCTATCAATTCCGGACGGTTCAGGCGTTTGCCCAGATCCATGATAAACCACATCGCTTCAATGGCATGTCCCGGAGTTACCTGACGGCCTTCAAAGCAGTCAACCAGGCTACCGTCGATATCTACATTTTCAACAATGATCCCTCCGAGTTCAGGACGGTAAAAAACTTCCATTACTTCGTGGATACAAGTTTCCATTGTTTCTTTTAGATAACTTTCATCTAAAAGATGCTCTATTTCCAGAGCCAGGTTACAAAGGATCATCGGCAAAGCAAAGTTCTTCAAATTGCGAGTACCCGGATGAAGCTTATTCCATTTGCCTTTCGGATTATCCACTTTAGACAAGATGATATCGAAGGTTTTCCTGGCAATGTCTGCATATTCCTGATTGCCGGTGGCAAGACTTAACTGACCGAAAGCCATGGTAGCAAATGTATATGAAAAGATATTGTACGGTTCTACCAATGGTCTACCCGAACGGTCAAGGGAAAAATACCAATTATAATTGCCGTCATGTCCATATTTTTTTAGGAATTCGCCACCCTGAATGGCGCAGTCCAGCCATTCCTGACATTTCTCCACTTTGTTGTAAAGCATGGAGAACATCCATACTTCACGACTTTGCAGCCAAATAAACTTATCCGTATCGAATACTTTTCCTTCACGGTCCAGACAGGTGAAGTAACCACCATACTCATGGTCTTGTGAATGTTCAAGCCAGAAAGGAAGGACGTTGTCCAGAAGCTCATCCTTGTACAGACTTGCCAGTTTTTTGAAATCCATAATCGTATTTCCATTATAGATTGGTATGGGTAATTCAGCAGTTAAAGAGATGTCTGCTGAATGACCAATGTTATTCTTACTATCCATGTTTATAAAATGTTAGTTTATTGTTATTAAGGTCTGTTTTATATTTATTCCGAACGGGTCCAGTATCTTTCAATCTCCTCCAGCGACTTCCCGGTGGTCTCCGGCACGAGTTTCCAGACAATCAGCATATACGGTACGCACATAACGGCAAACAGGAAGAATGTTCCGGCGGGGGTAAGGTTCTGGAGCATCCAAGGGGTTAACTGTCCGATCAGGTACGTCCCGATCCACAGAGCAAATCCTGCTATCGACATGGCCAGTCCGCGAACCTTGGTGGGATACATCTCCGAGAGGAGTACAAACACCACGGCACAGATGGATACAGCACAGCAGAATACATAGAACAGGAAGAAAACGAGCAGGAAGAGGCTGGATACTCCCAAGGAATCTCCGAAGAGGAAGTACAGGCCGATGAGAATCAGAGAAACAACCATACCCGAAACTCCATAATAAACCAGCTTCTTGCGGCCCACCTTATCGATGATGACAAGAGCCAGAACCGTGGTCAAAGTATTGACTAGTCCTACCAGAACTTGGTAAAATCAAAGTTTACTGTTTGCATAGTAATATTATAGTAGAAAAGTTTTATCTTTATCGCGTTAAACTAACTAATACCCCCATTATGAGAAGAATTTATTATTTACTTTTCCTTATCCTTTTAGGATATTCTTTTGACGTAAAAGCTTCAGACACAGTATTTATCCATGAAACACAAATCCCGGTTTTGATAGAGCGGCAAGACAATGTTCTGTTCTATCTTCGTTTGGATGCAAAAGAAAGCAAGAAGCTCGATGAAATCATTTTAGATTTTAGTAAAAGTACGAATCTGACTGATATTCAGGCAATCAAACTCTATTATGGAGGAACAGAGGCGTTGCAGGACAAAGACAAAAATCGCTTTGCTCCAGTAGAGTACATATCCAGCCACCGTCCGGGTGGGACATTGGCGGCTATTCCTTCCTATTCGATCAAATGTGCAGAGGTGGGATCATCAGAAAAAGTAGTATTAAAAGGTAATTACAATTTATTTCCGGGTGTAAATTATTTTTGGATCAGTTTGCAGATGAAAAAAGATGCCTCTTTGCAGACTAAGATACTCTCTGACTTATGTGCCGTTAAAGCAGATGGGAAAGAACTATGTTGTAAATCTATTTCTCCAAAGAATATTGTTCACCGGATGGCAGTTGGAGTTCGTCATGCCGGTGATGACGGTTCTGCTTCTTTCCGTATTCCCGGGTTGGTGACTACCAATAAAGGAACCTTATTAGGCGTGTATGATGTTCGATACAACAGTAGTGTCGATTTACAGGAATATGTTGACGTGGGTTTGAGCCGTAGCATCGATGGAGGAAAGAATTGGGAGAAGATGCGTCTTCCGCTTTCATTTGGCGAGTATGGTGGTCTGCCTAAAGCACAGAATGGGGTAGGAGACCCTTCTATTTTAGTAGATACTAAGACGAATACCGTCTGGGTGGTTGCCGCATGGACACATGGTATGGGTAATCAACGCGCCTGGTGGAGTTCCCATCCGGGAATGGATCTGAATCATACGGCACAGTTAGTATTGGCTAAAAGCACAGACGATGGTAAAACCTGGTCGAAGCCTATCAATATAACAGAGCAGGTGAAAGATCCTTCCTGGTACTTCCTGCTTCAAGGTCCCGGACGTGGAATAACGATGAGTGATGGCACATTGGTATTTCCAACGCAATTTATAGACTCTACCCGTGTTCCGAATGCAGGAATCATGTATAGTAAAGACCGGGGGAAAACATGGAAAATGCACAATATGGCACGAACCAATACAACGGAAGCGCAAGTGGCGGAAATAGAACCGGGAGTATTGATGCTGAATATGCGTGATAATAGAGGAGGAAGCCGGGCTATTGCCATAACGAAAGATTTGGGAGAAACATGGACAGAACACCCATCTTCCCGCCAAGCACTTCAGGAACCGGTATGCATGGCTAGTCTGATTCATGTAGATGCCAAAGACAACATATTAAATAAAGATATCCTGCTGTTTTCGAACCCGAATACGACCAAAGGACGTAATCATATAACAATAAAAGCAAGTCTGGACAAAGGACTTACCTGGTTGCCGGAACATCAATTAATGCTCGATGAGGCAGAAGGATGGGGGTACAGTTGTCTGACAATGATTGATAAAGAGACAATTGGTATACTATATGAGAGTAGCGTCGCACATATAACCTTTCAAGCGATAAAATTGACAGATATAATAAAGGAATAAAGAGTCTGTCCCGAAAGTCCGAAGATTTAAATCTATGCTTACGATTTATAGGTAGAAAGATTTAGCTATAATGAAAAAGAATATCGTTATAATAAAAAAAACGCCATTTTAGCATACATTTGAGGACAGAATACTACTCTTTATTTAACTAATTATAAGCTGAAATTTTAGGCGATTTAATTGTGGCTTTCTGGACAGCTCACGCTAAAACAACATATTTTGTTAAATTATCAGTGAAATTTGCTGAAAAAGTAATATCTTTGAAACCGTTAATATCTAATGCCCCCACTATGATGATTAATTTAATCGGAAAAAAAACTCAAATAGCATGTGGACTACTATGCTGTTGCAGTATGGCATATGCGCAGAGCAATGACAATTCCGAAGTTGTGGTTTTAAATACAGGTTGGGAATTTTCCCAGGCAGGCACGGAGCTATGGCGACCGGCACAGGTTCCCGGCACCGTTCATCAGGATCTTATCTATCATAAACAAATTCCCGATCCTTTTTACGGTATCAATGAACAGAAGATTCAGTGGGTGGAAAATGAAGACTGGGAGTATCGGACTGCTTTTACAGTTACCCCCGAGCAACTGAAACGGGACGACGCCCAATTAGTCTTTGAAGGTCTTGATACATACGCCGATGTATACCTCAACGGAGCACTGTTGTTGAAAGCCGATAACATGTTCGTCGGCTATACGATACCCGTCAAGTCACAACTCCGTCTCGGAGAAAACCTTCTTCACATCTATTTTCATTCACCCATCCGGCAGACAATGCCTCAATATAACTCTAACGGATTCAACTATCCGGCAGACAACGACCATCACGAAAAACATGTAAGCGTATTCTCCCGTAAAGCCCCTTACAGTTATGGTTGGGACTGGGGAATCCGCATGGTGACTAGTGGTATCTGGCGTCCGGTAACCATCCGTTATTACGACGCAGCCTCTATCAGCGACTACCACGTAAAGCAACTTTCGCTGACCGACCAACTGGCAAAACTATCCAACGAATTGGAAATAAATAATATACTCCCTCAAGCACTTCAAGCAGAGGTGAGAATCAATACCTCCTTCGAAGGAAACACAGAAAAAGGCATTAGCCAGGCAATCACCCTACAGCCCGGAATCAATCATATATCTATTCCTTCCGAAGTGCTGTCGCCGGTACGTTGGATGCCGAATGGCTGGGGAAAGCCCGCCTTGTATGATTTCTCTGCTCAAATAATCGTAGAAGATAAAGTCGTAGCTCAACAATCCCACCGGATAGGACTGCGCACCGTTCGCCTCGTCAATGAAAAAGATCAGGACGGAGAATCCTTCTATTTTGAAGTAAACGGCGTTCCGATGTTTGCCAAAGGAGCCAACTATATTCCCCAGGACGCCCTATTGACCAACGTCACTACCGAACGCTACCAAACCTTATTCCGGGACATCAAAGAAGCCAACATGAATGTCATTCGTGTGTGGGGAGGCGGAACCTACGAAGACGACCGTTTCTATGACCTGGCAGATGAAAACGGAATACTGATATGGCAGGACTTTATGTTTGCCTGCACTCCCTATCCGTCCGACCCAACCTTCCTGAAAAGAGTAGAAGCAGAAGCCTGCTACAACATTCGCCGTCTTCGCAATCATGCTTCCCTGGCGATGTGGTGTGGCAATAATGAAATACTGGAAGCCTTGAAATATTGGGGATTCGACAAGAAATTCACGCCGGAAATCTATCAGGAAATGTTCCAGGGCTATGACAAACTGTTCCACCAACTCCTTCCTACCAAGGTAAAAGAGCTGGATGCCGACCGTTTTTATATACACAGCTCCCCATATTTAGCCAATTGGGGACGCCCCGAATCATGGGGGATAGGAGACAGCCACAACTGGGGAGTATGGTATGGACAAAAAACTTTCGAATCACTAGATACAGATCTTCCTCGTTTCATGAGCGAATTCGGTTTCCAGTCCTTCCCGGAGATGAAGACTATTGCCACCTTTGCGGCTCCTGAAGATTATCAAATCGAATCGGAGGTGATGAATGCCCATCAGAAAAGCAGCATCGGCAATGCCCTGATTCGCACCTATATGGAACGTGACTATATCATTCCCGAAAAATTTGAAGACTTTGTCTATGTCGGACTAGTATTGCAGGGACATGGCATACGTCACGGTCTGGAAGCGCACCGCCGCAACCGTCCCTATTGTATGGGTACATTATATTGGCAATTGAATGACAGTTGGCCGGTAGTGTCATGGTCGGGTATTGATTACTACGGTAACTGGAAAGCCTTGCATTATCAGGCAAAGCGTGCATTTGCCCCCGTTCATATCAACCCTTTGCTGGAAGGTGACAACCTGTGTGTTTACCTGCTTTCCGATCATCTTGACACCCGGGAGAAACTGACGCTGGAAATGAGACTGACGAATTTTGCAGGAAAGAAAGTCGGAAGAACGGTTGTCCTTCCTTCTTTGACTCTTCCGGCCAACACTTCCCAATGTGTATATCGCACTTCGCTCACCACTTTGTTTTTTCCTGCAAAGCGTCCGCTTGCGGATGACCTGCGCCATTGCTTCATGCAACTGACCTTGAAAGACAAGTCCGGGCATACGGTAGCCGAAACAGTCCACTTCTTTAGAAAGACGAAAGACCTGCTTCTGCCCAAGACAACTGTTTCCTGCAAGATAAAACAGAAAGACGGCGTGTGCGAATTGACCCTGCTTTCTCCCGCTCTTGCAAAAGACGTCTTTATTGAAATCCCTTTGCAGGGAGCCCGTTTCAGTGACAACTTTTTCGACCTCCTTCCCGGAGAGCGTAAGACAGTTGTCATCACTTCTCCCCAAATAAAGAAAGGAGAGGAGCTCCCTTTGACAATCAAACATATTCGTGAAACCTATAATTAATTTATTAATAACTTAACACTTAATTTTTTAGTTTATGAAACAACTCTTAAAGTTAACCGGATGTCTGGCACTAGCAGGACTTTTTGCCTCTTGCCAATCGGCGCAACAGGACGCCAACTACCAGATCATCCCCATGCCACAAGAAATTGTAACAGCTCAAGGAAATCCCTTCATTCTGAAGAGCGGTGTGAAAATCCTCTATCCGGAAGGAAACGAGAAGATGCAACGCAACGCACAATTCCTGGCCGACTATCTGAAAACCGCTACCGGAAAAGATTTCGCTATCGAAGCCGGAACGGAAGGTAAGAATGCAATCGTACTGACATTGGGCACGGCAAACGAAAATCCGGAATCCTATCAGTTGAAAGTTGCCGGTGACGGAATCACGATTACTGGTCCTACCGAGGCCGGCGTATTCTATGGCATCCAGTCCCTGCGCAAATCATTGCCTGTGGCTGTCGGTGCAGACATTTCCATGCCCGCTGTAGAAATCAATGACGCTCCCCGCTTTGGCTATCGTGGCGCCCACTTCGACACCAGCCGCCATTTCTTTACCGTAGATGAAGTGAAGACATATATCGATATGATGGCTTTGCACAATATGAACCGTTTTCACTGGCATATTACCGAAGACCAGGGCTGGCGTCTGGAAATCAAGAAATATCCGAAGCTGACAGAAATCGGTTCCAAGAGGACAGAAACAGTCATCGGACGTAACTCCGGTGAATACGACGGCAAACCTTACGGTGGCTTCTATACCCAGGAGCAGGCGAAAGAAATAGTAGCGTATGCTGCCGAACGTTATATCACAGTTATTCCCGAAATCGACCTTCCGGGACACATGCAAGCTGCCCTTGCCGCATATCCCGAATTGGGATGTACCGGTGGCCCGTACGAAGTATGGAGACAATGGGGGGTATCAGAAGATGTGCTTTGTGCCGGAAACGATCAAGTCTTGAAATTCCTCGAAGATGTATATAGCGAACTGATTGAAATCTTCCCTTCAGAATATATCCATGTTGGTGGTGACGAATGTCCGAAAGTAAGATGGGAAAAATGTCCGAAATGCCAGGCGCGTATCAAGGCGCTGGGCTTGAAGTCGGATGATAAGCATAGCAAGGAAGAACGTCTGCAGAGCTTCGTTATCAACCATATCGAGAAATTCCTCAACGACCACGGACGTCAGATTATCGGTTGGGATGAAATCCTCGAAGGCGGACTTGCTCCAAACGCGACTGTTATGTCATGGCGTGGTGAAAAGGGCGGTATCGAAGCTGCGAAACAGAAACACGATGTCATCATGACACCGAACACATACCTGTATTTCGACTATTACCAAGCTAAAGACGTAGATAACGAACCGTTTGGTATCGGTGGTTACCTACCGTTGGAAAGAGTGTACAGCTACGAACCGATGCCGGCTTCTCTGACTCCGGAAGAACAGAAATATATCAAGGGTGTGCAAGCCAACCTCTGGACAGAATACATCGCTACCTTCCCTCATGCGCAGTACATGGTATTGCCTCGTTGGGCTGCATTGTGTGAAATTCAGTGGTCCAGCCCTGAAAAGAAAAACTATGCCGACTTCCTGTCTCGTCTTCCTCAACTGATTAAGTGGTATGATGCCGAAGGATACAACTACGCTAAACACGCGTTCGGCGTACAAGCCGAGTTTGAACCGAATCCGGCAGAAGGAACGATGGACGTTACTTTGTCTACTATCGACAATGCCCCTGTCCACTACACTTTGGACGGCACAGAACCCACTACTGCTTCTCCCGTTTACGAAGGAGTGTTGAAAATTAAAGAAAATGCCACTCTGTCCGCCAAAGCCATTCGTCCTACCGGCGAGAGCCAGACATTGACAGAGAAGATTGACTTCAGCAAATCCAGCATGAAGCCGATTGTAGCCAATCAACCAATCAATGAACAATACCTCTTCAAAGGAGCTTCCACGTTAAACGATGGTTTGAAAGGAAATAGCAGCTACCGGTCAGGCCGTTGGATCGCCTTCAACGGAAACGACATGGACATGACGATCGACCTTCAGCAACCTACTGAAATTTCGAGTGTGGCCATCTCTGTCAATATTGCAAAGGGCGACTGGGTGTTTGACGCCAGAAACCTGTCCGTAGAAGTTTCAGACGATGGAAAGACTTTCAAAAAGATTGCTTCCGAAGAATATCCGGCAATGAAAGAGACGGACAAAGACGGAGTTGTTGACCATCAACTTACATTTGCTCCTGTGACTACCCAATACGTGAGAGTCATTGCTTCACCGGAGAAAACGCTTCCGGAATGGCATGGTGGAAAAGGCAAAAACGCATTTTTATTTGTAGACGAAATCAAAATTGATTAATGAATATAAGAAAAGAATACACTAAAGTTTGTCTTTTCTTATGTATACTGGGGATGTGCTTTCATGCACATCCCATTCTGGCACAGTCCGTCATACCTGTCCCATTAAAAATGGAGAAGGGGACGGGCTCTTTTTTACTGTCAGAAAAGACAAGACTTTATACAAACCTACAAGGTGGAGAAGCGAAGCTCTGGGAGAATTACCTGAAGGCATTACCCGTTCAATTAAAGGAAGCGAGAAAGAAAGACAGGAAACAGATGCTTCTCTTATTGATAACCCCCAAGAACCACCAGTTGCCATCGCCGGAAAGCTATACCCTTTCCGTTACTCCGCAACAAATCCTGATATGCGCCACTTCGGGAGCCGGATTATTCTATGGTATGCAAACCCTGTTGCAGTTGGCACAACCTTCGGGGGCAGGCAGCTATTCCATAGCCTCTGTCGAGATAGAAGATACTCCCCGTTTCGCTTACCGGGGATTGATGCTGGATGTGTCCCGCCACTTTTCTACCAAAGAGTTTATAAAGAAACAGATAGACGCACTGGCGTATTACAAAATCAACCGTCTGCACCTGCATCTGACCGATGCGGCAGGCTGGCGGCTAGAAATCAAGAAATACCCTTTGCTGACCGAATTTGCGGCCTGGCGTACAGATCCCACCTGGAAGCAATGGTGGAACGGCGGACGTAAATATGTCCGTTTCGATGCTCCCGGAGCTTACGGCGGTTATTACACCCAGGATGATATTCGTGAAATCTTGGAATATGCCCGTCAGCATTATATCACGGTGATTCCCGAGATTGAGATGCCCTCCCATTCGGAAGAAGTGCTGGCAGCCTACCCGCAGTTATCCTGTTCGGGCGAACCTTACAAGAACTCCGATTTCTGTGTCGGCAATGAAGAAACCTTCACGTTTCTGGAAAATGTGTTGACGGAAGTCATGGAACTTTTCCCTTCCGAATACATTCATATCGGTGGCGATGAGGCCGGCAAGTCGGCTTGGAAGACTTGCCCGAAATGTCAGAAGAGAATGACGGACGAGCATCTTGCCAATGTAGACGAGCTGCAAAGCTACCTGATACACCGCATTGAGAAGTTCCTAAACAATCATGGACGTCATCTGCTGGGATGGGACGAGATTCTGCAAGGAGGCATTGCCCCCAACGCAACCGTCATGTCATGGCGTGGAGAAGAGGGTGGCATCGCTGCCGTAACCTCCGGCCATCGTGCCATCATGACGCCGGGTGCCTACTGCTATCTGGACAGTTATCAGGATGCCCCATATTCGCAGCCGGAAGCCATCGGTGGATACCTGCCGTTGAAGAAAGTATATTCTTACAATCCCGTTCCCGCTTCTTTAACTGCGGAACAGGCGAAGTTGGTCTACGGTGTGCAAGGCAACCTATGGGTGGAATACATTCCCACTCCCGAACACGTGGAGTATATGATTTACCCCCGAATCCTGGCATTGGCGGAAACAGCCTGGTCGGCTCCGGAACGTAAGTCATGGCCGGATTTCCATACCCGTGCATTGTCGGCAGTGGCCGATTTGCAGGCAAAAGGATACCATCCTTTCGATTTGAAAAAAGAAATCGGCAGCCGTCCCGAGTCGCTTCAACCGGTCAGCCATCTGGCATTGGGTAAAAAGGTGATTTATAATTCACCTTACAGCTCCCATTATCTGGCACAAGGAAACACCGCTCTGACGGACGGCATACGCGGCGATTGGACCTATGGTGATGGCTCGTGGCAAGGATTCATCTCGGACAACCGCCTCGATGTGACGATTGATATGGAAAAAGAAACCTCCATCCATTCCGTCACTGCCGCCTTTATGCAGGTGGTAGGCGCGGAAGTATTCCTGCCGGAGACTGTGGTGATTTCCATTTCCGATGACGGAACCCATTTCACCGAGTTGCGAAACCAACACTTTGAAGTGAGCAAAGAAACACCCATCCGCTTTACGGATATTTCATGGCAGGGCGAAGCCAAAGGAAGATACGTACGCTATCAGGCACAGGCCGGAAGTGAATTCGGAGGCTGGATATTTACGGATGAGATTATTGTGAAATAAATATTGCAGGCATAAGGATAATACGTATGATGCACTTTTTTAGGATTATTCCGGCCTAAAGCAACCGTGTAATACGTATCATCCGGACTTGCTGATTTCAACCTGTCAATATCATTTAAATAAAAGAGGGAATCTACTCAACCAGATTCCCTCTTTTTTTGTTATATTTGTATTATTACCTTAAAAACTAAGAATATGGTACAACACGCTAGACTCATTTTCTACAGCCTTCTTCTTCTGGTAATCCCGTGCGAGGGCACGTTGGCACAGAAGATTCCCGTCGCGCCCATAGACTCATTGATTACCGTAGGATATGCCACCGGAAGTTTGAAAACCCTGTCCGGTTCCGTAGAGAAAATCACGGAGACACAGATGAACAAAGACCAGATAACGAACCCTTTGGAAGCAATCCGTGGACGTGTGCCGGGTTTGACCATCCAGCGGGGCTCCAACGGACCGGCGGCTCTGGATGCGGTACGCCTGCGGGGAACTACCTCACTGACCAGCGGCAACGACCCTTTGATTATCGTCGACGGAGTATTTGGCGACTTGAGTATGCTTACCTCCATTTACCCTACGGATATTGAGAGTTTTACCATCCTGAAAGACGCTTCCGAAACCGCACAGTACGGTTCGCGAGGTGCATCCGGTGTGATAGAAGTCACCACCAAAAAAGGGATGAGCGGCAGGACACAGGTAGCTTACAACGGTAGCTTCGGGATTTCCACCGTCTACAAGAATTTGAAAATGCTGTCCGGTGATGAATTCCGCCGCGTAGCATCGGAACGAGGCATTTCCATTCTGGACAAAGGGAACAATACCGATTTCCAGAAAGAGATTGAGCAGACAGGACTGCAACAGAATCATCACATCGCCTTTTATGGCGGTTCCAGTGAGTCCAGTTATCGTGTTTCCCTCGGTTTTATGGATCGTCAGGGAGTGATTCTGAATGAAGACATGAAGAATTTCACTTCAAATATGAACATGAATCAGAAAATGTTCGACGGCTTCCTGAACTGCGAACTGGGAATGTTTGGTTCCATTCAGAAGAACCATAACCTGGTAGATTATCAGAAAACGTTCTATTCGGCAGCTACGTTCAATCCTACCTATCCCAATCATAAAGACCCCGTCACCAATTCGTGGGACGGAATAACGACCGCCAGCCAAATCACCAATCCATTGGCATGGATGGAAGTGCAGGACGATGATGCCACTTCGCACATCAGTACGCACGCCCGTCTCACTTTCAATCTGATGGAAGGACTGAAACTAAGCCTGTTCGGAGCTTATACTTACAATATCGTAGAAAATTCGCAATACCTCCCCACTTCCGTCTGGGCGAACGGTCAGGCATACAAAGGAACCAAAAAGCGCGAATCCTTATTGGGAAACATGATGCTGACCTATAAGAAAAACTGGAAAAAGCATTTCTTTGACGTACTGGCACTTGCCGAACTTCAGAAAGAGACTTACACAGGCTATTATACCACAGTCAGCAATTTCAGCACCGATAAGTTCGGGTATAATAACCTTCAGGCAGGAGCGCTCCGTTTGTGGGAAGGCACTAATTCCTACTACGAGCAACCGCGCCTGGCATCTTTCATGGGACGCTTCAATTATACATACGCCGACCGCTACGTACTGACGTTGAACGCCCGTACAGATGCTTCCTCCAAATTCGGAGCCAACCATAAATGGGGCTTTTTCCCCTCTGCATCCGCGGCATGGGTGATTAGTGAAGAAGAATTTATGAAGCAATTCCCCGTGATAGACAATCTGAAATTCCGTATCGGTTACGGTCTGGCAGGTAACCAAAGCGGGATTGACTCATACACAACACTGAATCTTGTCAAGCCGAACGGTGTCGTCCCCGTCGGAAACTCCGCCATTGTATCTTTGGGAGATCTCCGGAATACGAATCCCGATCTGAAATGGGAAGTGAAACATACCTTTAATACCGGTTTCGACATCGCTTTATTCGGCAACCGCCTGTTGCTTTCCGCCAACTATTACAACTCCCGCACCACGGATATGCTTTACCTTTACAACGTAAGCGTGCCCCCTTTCACCTATAACACCTTGCTTGCCAATATCGGCTCCATGCGCAACTGGGGTACGGAAATCGCCATCGGTATCACCCCTTTGAAAACGAAGGACATGGAACTGAATATCAATGCCAACATCACCTTTCAGCGCAACAAACTGCTTTCATTGAGCGGTATGTATAACGGCGAAATGCTTTCCGCTTCCGAATATAAAAGTCTTGCCAGCCTTGATGGAGCCGGCTTCCACGGCGGCTACAACCACATCGTTTATCAGATGGTGGGGCAACCGTTGGGCGTGTTCTATCTCCCTCACAGCACCGGACTGGAGTCCGACGGAAACGGTGGATATACCTATGGCATTGCCGACCTGAATGGCGGAGGCGTCAGTCTGGAAGATGGTGAAGACCGCTACGTGGCAGGACAAGCCGTACCCAAAACGATTCTGGGATCTAACATCAGTTTCCGTTACAAGCGTTTCGACCTGTCTTTGCAGATAAACGGAGCTTTCGGACATAAAATCTACAACGGAACTTCCCTGACCTATATGAACATGAATATCTTCCCCGACTACAATGTAATGAAGAAAGCTCCGCAACAGAACATCAAGGATCAGACTGCCACCGACTATTGGCTGGAAAAGGGAGATTACGTCAACTTCGACTATGTGACGCTGGGCTGGAACGTGCCGATTGAGAAGGTGCAGAAACTAAAGAAATACGTCCGTTCCCTGCGCTTAGCATTTACTGTCAACAATCTGGCAACCATCTCCGGTTATTCGGGACTTTCGCCCATGATTAACAGTTCCACGGTGAACTCAACGTTGGGCGTGGACGATAAACGGGGGTATCCGTTGGCACGGACGTACACCTTAGGATTGAGTATTAACTTTTAATGGAGGAGGAGAGGATGAAACGATATATGAAAAATAGAAATCAGTTTTTGCAGAAGGTTGAACTGTTTATACAAAGTCGTCAACAGTTGTCGCAAAAGTCAGAATCTCTTTTGCAGAGTAAAACAGAATTAGTACAAAATACAGAGCCGATTTTAAGGAGAGTAGAACGACTCTCAAAGCAAATAATCTACCCTTCAAGAATATTATTATTTTTTCTGGTGACGAGTCTAACCTTATTTTCCTGTGATAAGTTCTTACAGGAAAATCCGAAAGACAAACTACCGGAAGAGGATGTCTACAATACGATCTCGGAAGTATATCTCAATGCGGTAGCTTCACTTTATACTTACATAGGCGGTTATAGCGACAGTCAGGGATTGCAGGGAACGGGTAGGGGAGTCTACGACCTGAACACTTTCACTTCCGACGAAGCCATTATCCCCACCCGTGGAGGCGACTGGTACGATGGCGGCTTTTGGCAAGGACTTTACCTGCACGATTGGGGAGTAGAGAATGACGCTATCCAAGCTACATGGGAATATCTTTACAAAGTCGTCATGCTAAGCAACAAATCGCTCGAACGGATAGACAAGTTTGCCGAAACCCATTCCGATGCTGTACTTCCGGCATACCGGGCGGAAGTGCAGGCCATGCGAGCCATGTATTATTATTATCTGATGGATTTGTTCGGACGCATCCCGTTGGTTCAATCCTCTTCAGTGGCAATGAAAGATGTTGTCCAGAGTGAACGGAAAACGGTTTTTGAGTTTGTATTCAAGGAATTGCAGGAAGCGGCTCCTCTGTTGAGCGATGCGCACAGTAACCAGTCCGGTCCTTATTATGGCCGTATCACCCGTCCGGTAGTCACTTTCCTATTGGCTAAACTGGCTCTGAATTCCGAAGTCTATACGGATAATGATTGGACAGACGGACAACGTCCGGACGGAAAAAACATAAAGTTTACAGTGAACGGCAACGAACTCAATGCGTGGGAAACAGTCATCTACTACTGTGACCAGCTAAAGGCGATGGGCTACAATGAATTGGAACCAAAATACGAAACGAATTTCTCCATTTTTAATGAATCATCGATAGAGAATATTTTTACCATTCCGATGAATAAAACCTTGTACACCAATCAAATGCAATATCTATTCCGCTCCCGCCACTACAACCATGCCAAGGCGTACGGCCTAAGCGGTGAGAACGGCCCCAGTGCAACTATTGAAGCCCTCCAAACCTTCGGTTATGAAACAGCCGAACAAGATCCCCGCTTTGATATTTGCTATTTTGCGGGAGTAGTGCGCGACCTGAAAGGAAACATCATCAAGCTGGATGATGGCACCGTATTGGAGTATCTGCCCTGGAAAGTAGCTCTGGATATTACAGATACCCCGTATGAACAAACAGCAGGAGCCCGTATGAAGAAGTACGAAGTTGACCCGACTGCCACAAAAGACGGTAAGTTGATGGAGAATGATATTGTATTGTTCCGCTACGCGGATGCTCTGTTGATGAAGAGTGAAGCGAAAGTGCGCAATGGAGCCAGTGGAGATGAAGAACTGAATGAAGTCCGTAGCCGCGTCAATGCCTCCTTTCGCACTGCCACTTTAGAGAATATCCTTGCCGAACGCCAACTGGAACTGGCTTGGGAAGGTTGGAGACGTCAAGATTTGGTTCGCTTCGGGAAGTTTACAAGAGCTTACAGTAGCCGTCCGCAATTGCCGGATGAGGGAAACGGATATACTACCGTGTTCCCTATACCGGAGAAAATACGGGTGATGAATACGAAGTTGAAGCAGAATCCGGGGTATTAACAGCAGTTATTATTCAATCAACTCAAAACTATATTTTTCAAATTCATTCCCGTTGATAATCATAGCAATTTGATGAAGTCCGAGATGGAGCTTCCTCGTTGTAACCACCCGGAAAGAATGTTTTCGGGTGATTCGCGTGGTTGAGTTCCTGACATATTCTTTCTCGCTGATTTTATGCACTTTCTTCGTCAACGTTCCATTTGCTTTTTGGTAATAGATTCCATATTCGAGTCGTATCTTGGTTGTTTGATCGTTCTTGTTCAACAGTTTAAAACTAACCTCCAACGAATCCCCGACTTTCACTTCCGGGCTTGAAATTTGGAAATCCTCCACACAGATATTGCTGATAGTAGAGTTGAAGCCAAACAACTCCATCACTTCCGGATTGCCTTGTTTTAAGAGCGTCCGGCAACCGTGTTTAATAATCCAATCCACCTCTTTCGATTCTCCCTTCCATTTCTTCACTAAATCAATAACGATTTCGGGATTATCTTTCGCAATATCATTCAAATTATTGGCAACGCTCAATCGCACAAATCTTGCCGGATCATTTTTTAGATTTTCCAGAATAGGAATGATAGGCGCAGGATTCTCTTTCAGGTTCGGCAACGCCATCGCCCAGGGAAGACGCGGACGACAGCCTTCTGACGCAAGCCGCCTGACTCCCCAATGTTCGTGTTTCGACCAAACCAACATCTGTTTCATCATCTGATCCGGATATTTGATAATAAAAGAATGAGCCACAAACTCGCAACTTGTGAACTGCGTGATTTTCTCTATCGCCTTGACAGAAGTTTCGTAATCGTCCAGTCCATATTGTTCGACATAATTATCCAGAATCCCCCCATACTCTAAAGTCAAACCAAACTTCGTGTCGTCTATCACCGAGAAATCAGGCCGTGTCTTTTTTATATGATCCAACAATTCAAGTATCTTAGCGATCGCCTCTTTGTAATCTGCCGGTAAAAACTTTCTTAGCACCGTTGTGATGTGCATGCAGCGTTGTTTAAGTTCCCTGCCTTCCCATTCATCGTCCATCACTTGAGATACAAACTCGCAAGCATCAAAATCGTCGATAACAAGTTTCAAATCTTTCGTAAACAGATCGAAAAATTGCTCGTTAAACATGTTTTTAAAAGGTTCTGCCATTCTTTAAATATATAGTTTAGTTAAACAGTTATTGTTTTTTTATGGAACGACTAAATAATGTTTCTTTGATAAATTCGTTTTTTATAATTTGAATTTTAAAGTGTTGATAATTATTTTATGCCGATCTATTTGTTTGTTATACAAATATATGCCATTTTTTTTAGGATAGCCCTATATTGCGCCTTATTTAGGTAAACTATATGAAAAGATTGTGCGAGAGGGGGGGCTATTTAGAGAATATCATAAAAAAAGTGGGCCACAAAAAAGATTGCAGCCCACTTATACCTTATATATGATAATATGATAGTAAAAAGATTAATCGAAGAAACTCTTGAATTTCTTGAAAATCTTCTCTTTTACCGACGTGTTAGGTTTGAAATTGTCCGAAGCTTCCATCTTTTCGAGCGTGTTCTTTTCCTCCTTGTTGAGAGCTTCCGGCACATAGATACTGATATTGACGAGCAAATCTCCCGTACCGTACCCATTTACATTCGGCAATCCCTTGCCACGCAAACGAAGCACCTTGCCCGGTTGAGTACCCGAATCAATCTTCACTTTCACTTTGCCGTCGATTGTCGGAATTTCCACAGCACCGCCCAGTGCAGCCGTCGGGAAACTAAGCAACAGATTATAAATCAAATCATTTTCGTCGCGAATCAAGTCCTGATGCGGTTCTTCCTCAACGAGGATCAATAAGTCGCCTGCCACACCGTTGTGCTTGCCGGCATTTCCTTTGCCGCCCATAGAGAGCTGCATCCCCTCTGCCACTCCGGCAGGGATATTCACCGATACCACTTCCTCGCCGTAAACGATTCCGTCGCCACCACACTTCTTACATTTATTCTTGATAATCTTTCCCTCGCCGCCACACGTAGAACAAGTGACGCGAGTCTGCATCGTGCCCAGAATGGTCTGCTGGTTACGAATCACCGATCCGCTACCCTTACAAGTAGGACAAGTCTCCGATCCGCCGTCACCCTCGGCACCCGTGCCATGACACTGGTCGCACGGCACATATTTTTTGAGTTTAAATTTCTTTTCTACTCCGGTAGAGATTTCCTTCAACGTCAGCTTCACTTTCACACGGAGGTCACTGCCGCGATACCGGCGTTGCTGTGAACCGCCACCGCCGCCAAATCCGCTGAATCCTCCGAAGCCTCCCCCGAAACCGCCGCCGCGGCCACCAAAGATGTCGCCAAACATAGAGAAGATGTCATCCATCGACATTCCCTCGCCACCGAAACCACCGAACGGACCGCCATTGCCTGCCGCACCGCTCACTCCCGCATGACCGAACTGATCGTAACGCGAGCGCTTCTCCGGATTGCTCAACACGTCGTATGCCTCGGCTGCCTCCTTAAATTTCTCTTCAGCCTCCTTGTCGCCCGGATTCTTGTCGGGGTGATACTGAATTGCTTTCTTACGGTATGCTTTCTTTATTTCTTCTACTGTGGCTGTCTTCGTCACCTCCAATATTTCGTAATAGTCTCTTTTTTCTGCCATGCCCATTTATTGATTTATGATTGAAAAGATTTATGATTTATGAATTCTGATTTATGATTTATGATTTACTCTGCAGACCAATAGCGCAGCCATAAATCATAAATCATAATTCATAAATCTCCTCATTCTCCTACTACCACTTTAGCGTGGCGGAGCACTTTGTCGTTCAGTGTATATCCTGTTTGCACACAGTCCAGAATCTTACCTTTCTGTGCTTCCGACGGTGCGGGGATTACCGCGATGGCTTCATGGTAATCAGTGTCCAGTGGTTGGTCTTTTGTTTCGATGACTTTCACACCGTTTTGTGCCAGGACAGCCATAAATTTATTGTAAATCAGTTCTACTCCTTCTTTTACGGCATTGACATCTGTTGCCGTTTCCATTGTTTTGATGGCACGTTCGAAGTCGTCCACCACCGGAAGAATGCTGCTAAGGCTCTTTTCGCCACCGTTCAGAATCAGTTCGGCCTTCTCCTTCATGGTGCGTTTCCGGTAGTTGTCAAATTCGGCAGACAAGCGCAGGTATTTATCCTTCTGCTCTTCAATCTCCTCTTGGGCCTTTTCCAGTTCTTTTTCCAACTCTTCTTCATGAGTCAGGGGAGTGGCGTCCTCCGCTTGTTCGTTTTGCGGTTGTTCTTCCGCATGGTTTTGAGTTTCCTCAACGTTCAGTTCTTCTTCCTTCACTTTTTTTTCTTTCGGATCCATCTTGGTATTTACTATTTTACTAGTTACTATTTACTATTTAACACACACGTTATCTTACTTGGTAGAATAACGCCAATAAACATACCGGGCTGACCGGATGTCATTGATTTTGTCTGCAAAAACTTTGCCAAGTTGGCTGTTTTGCCAAAAAACGCAGCAAAGGTAACACTTTTATGTCAGATTGGCACATATCAGATAGCTCATAATTCATTTTAAATGTCTAACTTTGCACGCTAAAATAGTTAATACTAAAATAGTAACTAACGAAATAGTAAAATAGTAGCTAGCAAAATAGTAAAATAGTAACTAGTAAAATAGTAAATAAAGAAGATGATTACAGTTTCGAACGTTTCGGTACAGTTTGGTAAAAGAGTGTTGTTTAATGACGTAAATTTGAAGTTTACGAGTGGTAATTGTTATGGTATTATTGGTGCTAACGGTGCGGGAAAATCTACCTTCCTTCGTACGATTTACGGAGATTTGGACCCGACAACGGGTACCATTGCGCTCGGACCGGGCGAACGCCTTTCGGTGTTGAGCCAGGACCACTTTAAGTGGGACTCTTATACCGTTATGGATACTGTGATGATGGGGCATACTGTGTTGTGGGACATCATGAAGCAACGCGAAGAATTGTATGCGAAAGAAGATTTCACAGATGAAGACGGACTGAAAGTATCCGAGTTGGAAGAGAAATTTGCCGAGTTGGACGGATGGAATGCGGAAAGCGACGCAGCCATGCTGTTGAGCGGACTGGGCGTGAAAGAAGATAAGCATTATGTATTGATGGGTGAGTTGAGCGGTAAGGAAAAAGTGCGTGTCATGCTGGCGCAGGCATTGTACGGAAATCCGGACAACCTCTTGCTCGATGAGCCTACCAATGACTTGGATATGGAGACAGTGACCTGGTTGGAAGAGTATCTCTCCAACTTCGAGCATACCGTATTGGTAGTGAGCCACGACCGTCACTTCCTCGATTCTGTATGTACGCACACCGTAGACATCGACTACGGAAAAATCAATATGTTTGCCGGTAACTATAGTTTCTGGTACGAATCCAGCCAGTTGGCTCTCCGTCAGCAGCAGAACCAGAAGGCGAAGGCTGAAGAGAAGAAGAAAGAGTTGGAAGAATTTATCCGCCGTTTCAGCGCCAACGTAGCGAAGAGCAAGCAGACCACGAGCCGTAAGAAGATGTTGGAGAAACTGAACGTAGAGGAAATCAAACCTTCTTCACGTAAGTATCCGGGCATCATCTTCACTCCCGAACGCGAGCCGGGCAACCAGATTCTGGAAGTTTCCGGATTGAGCAAGAAGACGGAGGAAGGCGTAGTGCTTTTCAACGACGTCAACTTCAACGTAGAGAAAGGTGACAAAGTGGTATTCCTGTCGCGCAACCCGCGTGCGATGACTGCGTTCTTCGAAATCATCAACGGAAACATGAAGCCGGATGCCGGTACCTTCAACTGGGGGGTAACCATCACCACTGCTTACCTGCCGCTGGATAATACCGATTTCTTCAATACCGACCTCAACCTGGTGGACTGGTTGAGCCAGTTTGGCGAAGGAAACGAAGTGTATATGAAAGGTTTCCTCGGCCGTATGCTTTTCTCCGGCGAAGAGGTGTTGAAGAAAGTAAGCGTACTCTCCGGAGGTGAGAAGATGCGTTGTATGATTGCCCGTATGCAGCTCCGCAATGCGAACTGTCTGATTCTGGACACTCCGACCAACCACTTGGATTTGGAATCTATCCAGGCATTCAACAACAACCTGAAGACATACAGGGGAAACATCCTTTTCTCTTCTCATGACCACGAGTTTATCCAGACGGTTGCCAACCGCATCATCGAACTGACACCGAATGGTATCATCGACAAGATGATGGAGTATGACGAATATATCACGTCCGATCACATCAAGGAATTGAGAGCGAAGATGTACGGGGACAAGTAATTTCCCGTCTTGGACGTCGTAACCATCGTATAAAACTTAGGCGCGAATTACACGGATAACACGTTTCTGATTTTAAAGAAATCGTGCAATTCGTGTAATCCGCGCCTGATTTTTATAGATAGGATTCCATTCACCTGTTCTGATGGGATTATTTATTTAGCCCAATATCAGATGTGGAGGTGAGTGCATACCTAAATCGGTGTTTGTGATGTGACAAGTACTTTATGATACCTCTTCCATCAGCACCAATTCCCAACTGCGCCATACGATCGTTGCCAGTTTCAATCCCCCTTTCTCACGAGCTTCTGCCACACATTCATCCTTGCTATAGCGAATCAACTGTTCCCGCGCATCATCGGCAAGCGCGCGTATCTCTTTCTCCGATGCTCCTGCTTTCGCATACTTCACCTCCAATAGATACGTGTACGGTGGAGATACAGGTGCCGCCGGACTGGGCTTAAAGAAGAAATCGGCAAAACCCTTATTCATCTCATATTCCGGATATAGTTGATAATAGCGGAACATACTTAGATAGGCGAGGAGGAATCCTTTGATATGAGCTTCCCCTTCTATGTACTCCCTTATCCGGCTCTGCTCCCGAATGGCCTCTGCTAGAAATTCGAACAACGGTTTCCAGTCTCCTTTGAAAGACATATTCTCAAACAGAGTGCGCAGACGGTTCACGTCGAGCTTGAAGATGTCATGACGGGCATATCCCTGAATCAGGAAATTGAATAGCTGTTCGCGAACCACCAGATTGGGAATGTGCAGGATGGGACGCCCCATCATATCCACCCCTTTGATAGAAAGCAGTCCGAAATAGAACAGCAGAGATTTGAAGTTGCCCACGTCCGTCATTTCCAATGCGGAGAAATGGGTGACTATTTCAGTCACTATCTCGCCTTGCTCCGCAATCTCCTTGATGACGGAGAAGTTTTCGCCCAGTCCATGGTCGAGACGGACAAGGTAGGCAAGCTTGTTAAAGTCCGTACGGATATTGGGATCTACAATCTCTTTAGGTTTCACTCCGTGCAATATCAATGACTTCATGCAGTAGAGCACCATGTCCGAGTTGAACATACAATCTGCTAATTTATTTTCACTGAAGCAATAATTGTCATAGTTAGGCTTCATCATTGTCACCGCATCGTCTACCGACATCGGGAGAGCGCCTTGTTCCTTATAATACGTCAGCATCTCGCGCAATTCCTTCTCGCTGAAACCTACAAGGTCGTTAAACCACGGGTCGGTGGTGATATTCGTTCCGATGTTGAATCCGCTTGTCACGTCGTCCATCGTCACCGGGCTTACTCCTGTGATGAACAAACGGTTGACGGCAGAACCCATTCCTGTCGTGGCGGCTTTGATTACATTGAAAAACCTGCGGATATACCCTTCGCCATGCGTCGCTTTTCGATATAAGTCCGTGCCGTAAGTAGAAAGAATGGTATTCGTGAAATTATCGTATTCATCAATCAGGAGGTAGATTTTAATGTCTCCCTTGAGGGTGGCATACGAATTGATGGCAGATAACAGTGCTCCCGGTTCTTCGAGCGTTTCTTCGTTCAGCACGTTCCAGATCTCCTTTCCCAATATATGTTCGTACTTTTGCAGAAAATGTCTTAGTTTCCCGCAACAATGCAACCGGAAAGATTCCTCCACCTCATTGATATTCGAACTCACTTCCGAGAAATTGAATCTCATGATGAGAAACTGGTTATGTATCGGCGTAGGATGCTGCCCGATATACAGATGGCCGAACAATTCGTCGAACTGGTCGGCATACCGAACGTCATAATAAGCCTCCAGCATTGCCAGCGTCAGACTTTTCCCGAAGCGCCGGGGGCGGATCAGGAACAGATAAGACGGTTGCATTTCTATCTTTTCGATAAACATCGTCTTATCCACATAATAATAGTTTTCTTTTTGGATGCGACCGAAATCCGTCAATCCGTATGGTATTTGCTTCATCATATTGCGATTCCTTTCTTTATTCATCATTCATATCGAGCAAATATACGGAAAACGGATGAATGTGACACGTTTAATGCCACTAATTTATCCGTTTATCTGTTATTTCGTGCAAAAACGACTATCCGGAGGAAAAAGCTATTTTGTGGAAAAACGACTATCCGTGGGAAAACTGCCATTTCGCGGGAAAACTACAACTCCAACCCCGTCTGCACCGGAAGCTGCGGGCGTATTGAATTTTCTTTGCGCTCTTCGGCCGAATACTCCACCACCCAATATTCCGTGATGTTGTTGGAGGTCTTCCGTGAGTGGAAATGGTTGTTTTCCAATACCGTGACCAGCATTTGTTTCATCTGTGCGTTGGCCTGTGTGCGCCCGTTCATGCTCAATACCGACAGCAGCTGGGAGGCAGGATACCATTTTGCTTGTATATCGTTTGGTCTGGCTGCCCGGAAATAGAAGAAAAGATTCTCCTCCAACGGATCTTTTTGGCGGAACGCCTCATTGCGGTTGTTGAGAAACGTAATCTCCTGGTTCTCATACCAATATTGAAACCCCTGCCGGTAGAGTGCGTATGCTTGTGCATATATCCCCTGATGGTTGACAGGCGTGTGATAATCTATTTCCAGCAACGTATTGAACAGGATGCGCCTGTTCTCGCCGATGTCCGGCAGACAGTGCGGATTGTTGGTGCTGGCGATGAATGATGCGCGGCGGATGAACGTATAATTTTGGATGTCGTAAACCTTCCGTTCGTTCATCACATCTTGCGTGATGAGACTTTTCAACTCCTGCATGCGTGCGGGAGAGAGCGTATCAAACTCATCCAGATTGATGAGCAGGCAGGACGACATTTGCAGGAGATGGTCTTTGTTGTCGGGACTAATCATGCCGTTGCGATAATAATCCTTCAGCTCCGGTGGGAGGAGATGGCGGACAAAAGTACTCTTGCCTTTTCCCTGTGCGCCGTGGAGCAGCATCAACTGGTGGTTTTGCGCTTCGTCGTCGATGGCACATGCCACCATTCCCACCAGCCAGCGGCGGAAGCTGTCTTCAAAAAAAGCCTGGTCTGCCGCTTTCACTGTTTTTGTCAGTTGGCCGATGTGGTCTGTTTTCCCGTCCCATGTCTGGAGTGAGGTGAAATAATGAATAAACGGGTTGAACGGCTTTGCATAGTCCGAGTCTACCAGTGCTTTCAAATTAGCTTGCGAACTGTATATCTTCTTCATCTGTGCGTTGATATAGAATGTGTTGACATCCTTTGTGCGCAATGTACTGAAAGGCGGCTGCTCTGTTTTAGGGAGATCAGGTATTATTCTCCGGAACTCGATTTGCTCTTTCACCACGTTTCTCCTGATTTCGTAGTGTTCGTCCATAAATTTGATGACCTGGCATATTCTCGGTTGTTGGCTTTCTTCTTCCGCCTGATCGGTCTTTGAGGTGTATTGGTAAGCATTGTGCAAGGGCAGTTCGAGGTCGAAGTCGGGTAGGTCGCCGAAATGACTGTGTGCCAGACTGACGGCTTCCTCTTCCGTGATATGGCGGTGGTAACACTGATTGCCGAGACAATAGAAGAAATTGTCCCGGTTGCCTATCTCGAGACGTTCTTTGCGTTTGGTGTACTCCAGCGCCTTGCGGAAGTCGAGTTGCACTTGCAGGTCGATGGGCGACGCATTCTCCTGCACGGGGAGGAGCGGGGATCGTTTTCCCGGATTCTTGCGCTTCTTGTTTTTACATTCTTCTTCAGTGGGTAGTATCACTTTTACGGTCAGCGGCTTCACGTTTTCCAGTCGTTCGGTAGAGAGGAAAGCGTCCGGATCGTGCGACACGAAGAATCCGCGTCCCGGGTCGCTTCCGCTGGTGTCTACTTTGGTATTGAGCAGCTTTTCATATTGGCTGCTTGCCAGGGCGTATATGCGGTGGTGGTAGCGTTCGAGGGTGAGGAAGTCTACGGTTCCCAATGCGTTCAGTTCGGTGCGTAAGGCTTCCGCTTCATTGCCGGTAAGATAGACGAAGATCTTTAGCCCGTGCATCCGGGGGCTGACGAAGCTGCCTAGCGTGTCGGGGCAATCGTTCACTAGTTGGCGGAATTCCGGGATCTTTTCTGCCGGCATATCGTCACAGTCGAGCGTGATGATGTCCTGATACTTGTCCAGACTGTAAGCTAGCCTTTCCTTGGCGTAAGTAGCCGTGATGGTGCAGTAGGGCAGTTGCTTCTTCATGTGGTCTGCTTTCACCGTTTCTCCTGCATCCATTGCTTCCCGGAGTCTCCGGATTCTGTCGCGATAGATCTCTCCCCGGATAAATTCGAACATTTGCCGGATACTGATACTTCCTGATACGAGTGATAATCCCCTGTATGTCGTTATTGAGATATTTTCCATTTTAATTATTGATATGAATGTAAGTCGTGTCAATATTAACACACTGCAAAGGACGGCTTTTCATATAGAATAAAAAAACTGCTTTTGGTACTCAAAAAGCAGTTTTTTAACAGTCGGTTCTTTCGTGTTAATCTTCAAGAAGCGTTCTTTTCATTCTTTGTATCTCATAATCAATCTCTTCCACGCTTAATGATTCGTCCGAATCATCCGATTTCTTGAAATCAACAGCCATAAACAACAACTCTGCAAAGTATTTGGGGCTTTTAATGTTAAAAACAGAGTCATGGTCATAACAGAGATGGACAAAGGGGAGGAGAAACTTCTTGCGGTCGCCTGGACTTACCTCTATTCTGTTGGTATACAAATTGTTGACAGTGCCAAGCATTTGCGTGATAAACTGGGATACTTGGGGAAATTCTCCCTTTTCGAGTGTTACAGCCTGTTTGTTCTGGTAAACGAAGCCTTCGGAAAAAATGTCTTTTTTCTCATGATTTTAAGTGTTATTTGATTAGTGTTAAAAAATGTTGGTCTAAAAAGACGCAAAGGTACGTTTTATTTTGTTCCTATCGTTTACTTATACTTTTTATTCTCTTTATATATTTTATTTGATGGAAAAAGCGTGTAATTGAGGTGGAACCCCTCCACCTCAATTACACGCTTTTTCTATATAAAAAGAATATTCTCTCGCGCCTGCGCACGTGTACATTATTAAGTAAGAAAACTAACAGCATTCAATAAGAAAACACACAGCCTGTTTGTCCTCAAGATACCATGTATTATACGGAGTCCCATCATAATGTCGACAGGGCACAGTTGCAGGGCTGGCATTATAAAACAGATATTGGACAGAATACCCCCATAACCGCTTTTGTTTTCATTATAGCTAATCTTGATTTCATTATAGCTAATTCTGATTTCATTATAGCTAATTTCGATTTCATTATAGCTAATTTTATTTTCGTTATAGCTAATCAGCACTTGCCCTAAAGAGATTCATGGCTCATCAAGATACCTCACGATGAGCCGCACCTGCCTTGCACTATAAGCGTGGTCGTTTTTTCCTTCGCCGCCGCTATACATTGCGTCATATAATTCCTTGTTATTTCTGATCCACTCCCTCATTTTTCGCATGGCATACACCAACGGTACATATGGATTATATAAATGTGCCAGCTCCGATTTCAAATACGGACGTATGACAAACGGCTCCTCTGCTATCTCTTCTTTTTCTGCTTTCATATCTTCGGAAAATTAATTTTATCGTATTCCAAATATACGGAAAATCTCCCGCTTGTCCAAGTATATAAGTAAAATAAAATCACTCTGAATAAAAGTAAATACATTCTGAATGAAAGTAAGACAAACTAGGTCAAAGTAAGACAAAGTACGTCATCTCATCCTCTTATAATACACTACCTTTGAGGTGTCGAAAGAAAAAGAAACAGAGCTCGTTCCTCTCTTCCGATATTGATTGCGGCAACCGCAATTTGTAATATTTATTTTTCAATTATTAATTCTCAATTTTTAATTTATCATGGCAATACCATTTAAAAGAATGGGTCGTAAAGACCCGAGAAAGGTTGATGGGGTGGTGAAGTATCATCCGCAACTTGTGACGCAGGGACAGAGTGTAGACCTGGATAAACTTGCTTACACGATGAAAGAGAAAAGTTCCCTGTCGCTGGGTGACATTCAGAGTGTGCTGACTAATCTCGTAGAAGCGATGCGTACGGCGCTGTTCGACGGTAAATCCGTCAATATCCATGATTTTGGTGTATTCAGCCTTTCCGCTACCACGCGGGGAGTGGACACGAAAGATGAGTGTACGATGAAGAACATCAAGACGGTGAACATCAATTTCCGTCCTTCGAGCAGTGTCCGTCCTAATCTGACGTCTACCCGTGCCGGTGAGAAAATCGAGTTTCTGGATCTCGACGCGCCCAAGAAAAAGAAAACCGATGGTGAAGATCCCGGTGATGAAGGTGGCGGAGACTCCGGTGGAGGTAGTGGAGGCGGTAGCGGTGAAGCTCCGGATCCGGCAGCTTAATTCGTAGAGTGCAGATAATGTTTACAACTGATAAGAAAAATAGTGGCACTATGATGAGAAAGATTAATTTGATCGTGATCCACTGTTCCGCCACCCGTGCCGACCGTTCTCTCACCCCGGATGACTTGGAGATGCAACACCGTCGGCGTGGATTTAACGGAACAGGTTATCACTACTACATCCGCAAGGATGGAACAGTGCACCTCACCCGACCGATTGAACGTATCGGTGCGCACGTGAAAGGATTCAACTCGAACAGTGTCGGTATCTGCTACGAAGGCGGTTTGGATGCCCACGGTTGTCCGGCAGACACGCGGACACCGGAACAACGGGCGGCACTCCGCTTACTGGTACATCAATTATTTGAGACTTTCCCCGGTAGCCGGGTGTGCGGTCATCGGGATTTAAGTCCCGACCGCAACGGAAACGGGGAGATTGAACCGGAAGAGTGGATCAAGGCGTGTCCGTGTTTTGAGGTGAAAGCGGAGTTTGGTTTTTTTAGGAAGTAGTGTGCAGGTCATAGGAAGTAATGAATCATTTAAAGAGTTCGGAAAGGAGGTGTGTAGAGTTATGGCAAGTAAGAAATCCCTTTGGGATATGATTTTGAAAGTAGTCATCGCGGTGGCGTCAGCAGTAGCAGGCGTATTTGGAGCTAATGCGATGAGTCTGTAAGAAACAGAGGATTAGTTTATTTGAGAGAGGGTGCATAGGTTTTCTATTTCACCCTCTCTATTTTTTTACTCATAAAATAAATCGTATATTTATTTCTTATAAACCAACTTACTCGGAACTCCCTCCCCGAATAAATTATCACCCAGCGTCGTAATCTTATTTCCGGTAGCCAACACATAGCGGAGATTATCGCATCCCATAAAAGCACCGAACTCGATAGCCGTCACACTGGCCGGCAGCTCCAACGTACCGCAAAGGCGACCGCAGTTGCTAAATACACGCTGTCCGATAGATTTCAGATTATGAGGTAATTTCATATTCAGTAGATACTTCTTCTGTGCGAAAGTGAAGTCGGGGATAGCCGTTGCGTTCGTTCTGGAAATATCGACAGAGACGAGATTCGGCATATAATCGCGGATCAGTTTGAAGTCGGCGTTATCCAGCTTGCCCTCAACGGTCAGGAAGTTGATGTCTCTGGGTTGCAGTCCCGCTTTCAGGATCTCTTCTTCCAGTTTGCCCATGGCGCCCACTTGCAGGGTAGTCTCTACCGGTTCCCCCTCGATAAAGGCAAAGTTCTGCCATCTGTCCTTGTAGCGGTAAGAGTCGCTGCTGCCCAGGGGGACGAAGATAGCGGTAACGCTGTCTGCCAACGCTTCCGGCAACAGGTTGGGAGCTGTCTTCTTGCGGATCTGGCAGATTTTCAGGTTCTCGCAACCTTTGAAGGCGGCATCTTCGATATTCTTTGTTTTCTCCGAAAGAATCACTTTCTCCAGCGTGGCTTTGCCTTTGGTCACTCCGTCCACCACATTCGAGAAAGCGTATGCAGGAATGAAGTTCGGCATATAAATATAGAATTTCCCGTTGGGATAAGTGCCCGCTTTTCCGCTGTACATCTTGATTTCAGCGTTCGAAATATCCAATACTTTCAGATTATCAAATTCGTCACGGAGATGGCGGAAGTCCTCCGCGTTCAGTTTGCCGGTCAGTGTGAGATGGGTGACACTGTTGGCTTCCTCTTCAGTCATCATGGAAATCAGCGTGCCGGGCTTACTCACATAATACGTTTTACTCACTTGGGCGGCTGCTCCTAACGCATTAGCGGCCAATAAGAAACTTATCAATAGTAGTTTTATTTTCATAATTTTGTAGATTTGTTCTGACAAATATAGGAAAAATAGAGAATACATGATGTTTTTTTATGTTTTATATCTAATTTTGTAGCCGGATTAACAAATTGTAAAAATGGAGGCAGACAACATTGCTGGGGGCAAAGAACCCAAAAGACTTCCTGTGTGGGCTTGTATCCCGCTGTTTATTGTGATACTTTTCATCCTTCTTGGATTGTATGGTACGCTGGCCCGCGGATGTTTGTCGTTGGTGTTGGGTGTGGAAGCCCGCCATCCGGGAGTGATGGGATACATTATCCTCGAAGCCAGTATGCTGCTCGCCGTTCTGACCGCCGCCATTCCTATGCTCCGCTTCGAACGCCGTCCGTTTTCTGATTTGGGGCTCTCCTTAAAAGGACACGTCAAGGGACTGTGGTATGGCTTCCTGATGGCAATCCTGCTCTATCTGTTCGGCTTCGGAATCTCGTTCGTCTTGGGAGAGATAGAAGTCACCGGTTTCCAGTTCAAGCCGTTGGAGCTGCTGGGCTCGTGGGTGTTTTTCCTGCTGGTCGCCTTGTTCGAAGAGATACTGATGCGCGGCTATATCCTCGGACGCCTATTGCATACCACCATGAATAAATTCCTGGCGCTTTTCATCTCGGCAGCGTTATTCGCCTTTATGCACATCTTCAATCCCGAAATAGCTTTCCTGCCTATGCTCAACCTGTTGCTGGCAGGTATGCTGCTGGGAGCTTCCTATCTATATACGCGGAACCTGTGTTTCCCTATCTCGCTTCATCTTTTCTGGAATTGGATTCAAGGCCCCATCCTCGGTTATCAGGTAAGCGGAAACAACTTCACCACCAGTATGCTGACTTTGCGTATGCCCGAAGAAAACGTACTGAATGGCGGAGCCTTCGGTTTTGAAGGCTCGCTCATTTGCACAGTACTTATGATTGTATTTACGATTCTGATCGTGTGGTGGGGAGAGAAAAGAGAAGCAATCAGTCTTGCGGTACCCCGATCATGCTAAGTTGAATCCGTTTCCGGTCATAATCTACATTCATCACCCTCACCATGACGTGCTGATGGATGGACACCACTTCTGTCGGGTCGGAAATGAACCGTTCCGCTAATTGAGAAAGGTGCACAAGGCCGTTCTCCTTAATTCCTATATCGACAAACGCCCCGAAATTGGTGATATTGCCTACAATGCCCGGAAGAATCATCCCTTCGCGCAAATCGGCTATGGTGCGTACATTCTTGTCGAACTCGAAGACTTTGATAGCCTTGCGCGGGTCACGTCCCGGCTTGTCGAGCTCCTGCAGAATGTCCTGTAAGGTAGGCAGGCCGACGGTAGGAGTGATGTAGTCGGAAATATTGATCTTCCGGCGAAGTTCCTTGTCGGCTATCAACTCGTCGATGGTGCATTTCAGGTCTTTGGCCATTTGTTCTACGATGTGGTAACTTTCCGGATGCACGGCGGTATGATCCAACGGATTTTTAGCTCCGGGGATGCGAAGAAATCCTGCGCATTGCTCAAAGGCTTTGGCGCCCATGCGCGGCACTTTCATCAGTTCTTTCCGCGAACTGAAAGCTCCGTTCTCTGCCCGGTAATTGACAATGTTCTGTGCCAGTTGGGGGCCCAAGCCGGAAATATAGGTAAGCAGATGACTGCTTGCCGTATTGAGATTTACCCCGACCAGGTTCACGCAATTCTCTACCGTCTGATCGAGTGCTTTCTTCAGCTTCGTCTGGTCTACATCGTGTTGGTATTGACCCACGCCGATAGACTTTGGATCTATCTTCACCAACTCTGCCAACGGATCCATCAGGCGGCGTCCGATGGAGACTGCCCCACGCACCGTTACGTCGTAATCCGGAAACTCGTCACGAGCAATTTTGGAAGCCGAATAAATGGAAGCCCCCTGCTCGCTGACTACAAACACGGGTATCTGACGGTCGAAACTCTGACTGTTGATGAAATCTTCCGTCTCCCGGCTTGCCGTTCCGTTGCCGATGGAGATGGCTTCTATCTGGTAGGCCTCAATCATCTTGCGAAGTTTCGAAGCAGCCTCGCCGGTCTTGTTGATCGGAGGATGCGGATAGATATTCTCATTATGCAACAGATTGCCTTGTGCGTCGAGACAAACCACCTTACATCCGGTACGGAATCCGGGGTCGATGGCGAGCACCCGTTTTTGTCCCAATGGCGGAGCGAGAAGAAGTTGGCGGAGGTTTTCGGTGAATACGCGAATTGCTTCATCGTCGGCTTTCTCTTTGGATTGGGCGGCAAATTCTGTCTCAATGGAAGGCTTGAGCAACCGTTTGTAAGCATCCGTCGTGGCTTCGCCCACTTGCCGGCTACATTCGTTGTTGCCACGTACGAATTGGCGTTCCAAACGTTCGATGCAGGCCTCGTCGTCGGGATTGATAGACACTTTCAGCAACCCTTCCGACTCTGCCCGGCGGATGGCGAGCAGACGGTGGGACGTGCAACGTTTCAGTGGCTCGGAGAAATCGAAATAATCGCGGTATTTCGCTGCTTCTTCCTCTTTTCCTTTGACTAGTTTGGCCGTAATCTCTGCCTGTCGCCCAAACTGGTTACGTACCGCGTTGCGGGCACGCTCGTCTTCGTTCACCTGCTCCGCGATAATGTCACGCGCACCTTTCAGCGCGTCTTCCACATCTTTCACTTCACCTTTTACAAAGGAAGCAGCTTTGGCGCTAAGGTTGTTTTCCCGTTGCAACAGCAGGATGGTGGCAAGCGGCTCCAGCCCTTTCTGGCGGGCCACTTCGGCACGTGTCTTCCGTTTGGGTTTGTAAGGGAGGTATATATCTTCCAGTTCCGTCGGGTTCCAGGTGTCGTTGATGCGTTTCTCCAGTTCCGCAGTCAGTTTGCCCTGTTCGGTGATGGTGCCGAGAATCGTTTCTTTCCGTTTGGCTATGTCGCACAACTTATCGTGTTGCTCTTTGATCTGCTCTATTTGCACCTCATCCAGCCCGCCAGTGGCTTCTTTGCGGTATCGGCTGATGAAAGGAATCGTAGCACCTTCGCCCAAAAGATGGAGCGTGCTGCTTATTTGTCTTTCCGGTATGCCCAGAAATCCGGAAATCATCTTGTGAAATAATTCCATAATTTGTATTTTTTGACAGTAAATGAGCGACAAAAATACATATAAATCTGTTAAACCCGACAAGTTTTACTATATTTGCAACTCAATTAATGAATTAACACATCAAAACTGCATTATTATGCTGGGACGTCTTGGATATTTTTTTATCTGTTTTCTTTGGCTCCTGCAGTCATCGAAGGTCTTGGCTGTCTCTAACGATAAGAAACCTATTCTGATTATCTGTTCTTATAATCCGGCAGCGCACCAAACATCGGTCACTATTTCCGATTATATGGATGAATATAGTAAGTTGGGAGGACAGCGCGACATCATCATCGAGAATATGAACTGTAAAAGCTTCTCGGAAGCTCCGCTATGGAGCAAAATGATGACACAGATTCTTGCTAAATACCAAGGGGAAAAGCATCCGGCGCAGATTATCTTGTTAGGTCAGGAAGCATGGGCCGCTTATTTGTCGCAGCGGGATGAAATGCAGGTGAAAGTGCCCGTGATGTGCAGTCTGGCGAGTAGCAACGTGGTGATATTGCCGGAAGATACCGTGGGAAGCCTGGATAGCTGGATGCCCGAATCAGTCGATCTCTTCGATGACCATCTGAATATCCCCGAACTCAAATCGGGATTTATCAACCAATATGATATAGAAGGTAACCTCCGGATGATTCAAGCCTTCTATCCGAAAACGAAACACATTGCCTTTATTTCGGACAACACGTATGGCGGAGTGACCATGCAAGCATTGGTGCGAAAAGAAATGAAGAAATTCCCCGATCTGGATTTGATTCTGATGGATGGACGGAAACATTCTATTTATACCATCGTTGAGGAGTTGAGGCAACTGCCCGAAAACACGGTGATCCTGGTGGGAACATGGCGGGTGGATATGAACGAGGGGTATTTCATGAGAAATGCCACGTATGCCATGATGGAAGTTACCCCTACCATTCCGACTTTTACCCCTTCATCGGTGAGTCTCGGTCATTGGGCGATAGGAGGGGTGTTGCCCGACTACCGGAAAGTGGGTGGAGAGATGGCTATGGAGTCTGTACGGATGGATACGCACCCGCAGGATACGGCGAAACATCTTTCGGTAATCGGCTGCAAAGCGGTATTGGATAGCCGGAAGGTGAAGGAATGGGGGCTGGACCCGGCGGTATTGCCTTTTAAAGTGCAGCTTGTCAACCAGCCGGTTTCGTTCTATCAGCAATATACTTATCAGATATGGTCTGCCTGTGCTTTGTTTGTGATTCTGGTGCTCGGCTTGTGCATCTCTCTCTTCTATTATTTCCGTACGAAACGCCTGAAGGATGAGCTGCTGAAATCGGAGAAGGACTTGCGCGTAGCAAAAGACAGGGCGGAAGAGTCCAATCGTCTGAAGAGTGCTTTCCTTGCCAATATGAGCCATGAGATACGGACACCGTTGAATTCGATTGTAGGATTCTCGGATGTATTGGCCGTTGGCGGTAGCACGGAGGAGGAACAGCAGTCTTATTATCAGATTATCAAAACCAATTCGGATTTGTTGCTTCGGCTGATTAACGATATTCTCGACCTTTCGCGTTTGGAGGCCAACCGGGTGACGCTGACTTGGGAGGAATGTGACGTGGTGCAGTTGTGCAGCCAGGTGGTGGCGTCTGTTAGTTTTTCGCGGCAGTCGTCGGAAAACCAGTTCTTGTTTACCACTTCTTTCGAATCTTTCCGGATGGTGACGGATGTGCAGCGTATGCAGCAAGTGATGATTAACCTGCTGTCCAACGCCAACAAGTTTACGAAATGCGGTAAGATCACATTGGACTTTTCTGTGAACGAGGAAACGCAAATGGCTGTCTTCTCGGTGACGGACACCGGATGCGGCATCCCGAAAGAAAAACAGGGACTTGTGTTCGAGCGTTTTGAGAAACTGAATGAATATGCCCAGGGTACCGGACTGGGATTGTCTATCTGTAAATTGATTGTGCACAAATGGAAAGGAAGTATATGGATCGACCCTGACTATACCGGTGGGGCGCGGTTTGTATTCTCTCATCCGTTAAATCTAAATATAGAAAAAGAATGAAACGAATCGTATTAATTTATGGCTTGCTTCTCTGCCTCGCTCTGTCTGTTGCGGCGCAGGAAAAGGTGGTGAAACTGAAGATTGTAGAAACAAGTGATGTACATGGCAATTATTATCCTTATAATTTTATAACTCGCCACGAGTGGAAGGGGAGTCTGGCACGGATTTATTCTTTCGTGCAGAAAGAGCGCGAGCAATATAAGGAGAATCTGATATTGCTGGATAACGGCGATATTTTGCAGGGACAGCCCACTGCCTATTACTATAATTATATAGATACGGTGTCTCCCCATCTTTGCTCGGAAATGATGAATTACATGAAGTATGATGCCGGCAACATGGGTAACCATGACGTGGAAACGGGACGTGCCGTTTTCGACCGTTGGATCGCCACTTGTGATTTCCCAGTGTTGGGTGCCAACATCATAGATACATCTACGGGACAGCCCCATCTGGCTCCTTACAAAGTGTTGGAACGTGAGGGCGTGAAGATCGTGGTATTGGGAATGATTACCCCTGCCATCCCTGCATGGCTCTCCGAAAACCTGTGGAAAGGATTGCGTTTCGACGATATGGAAGAGACGGCACGCAAATGGATGAAGGTTATCCGTGAAAAAGAGAACCCGGATTTGGTGATCGGCTTGTTTCATGCCGGACAGGAGGCTTTCAAAATGTCGGGCAAATACAACGAGAATGCTTCTCTCAACGTAGCGAAGAATGTGCCGGGATTCGATATCGTATTGATGGGGCACGATCATTCCCGCGAATGTAAGAAGGTGATGAATGTTGCCGGAGACTCGGTGTTGATTATCGATCCGGCCAGCAATGGGATTGTTTTGTCTAATGTAGATGTGACCTTGAAACTGAAAGATGGAAAGGTGCAGAGCAAGGATATCAAGGGTGTCTTGACGGAAACGGAGGCTTACGGAATCAGCGAGGACTTTATGAAGCGTTTTGCCCCGCAATATGAAACGGTGCAGAAGTTCGTTTCGAAGAAGATCGGCACTTTTACCGAAAGTATCTCCACTCATTCTGCTTTCTTCGGCCCTTCTGCCTTTATCGACCTGATACATACCTTGCAGCTCGACATCACCGGTGCCGACATCTCGTTTGCCGCTCCGCTTTCGTTTGACTCGGAAATAAAGAAGGGGGATGTATTTGTGAGTGATATGTTCAATTTATATAAGTATGAGAACATGCTGTATGTGATGACTCTGTCCGGAAAGGAGATTAAGGATTTCTTGGAGATGTCTTATTATATGTGGACGAACCGGATGAAATCGCCGGAGGATCATCTGCTCTGGTTCAAGGAGAAGCGTCGTGAAGGTGCGGAGGATAGAGCGTCTTTCCAGAATTATAGCTTTAATTTCGATTCGGCTTCGGGCATTATTTATACGGTGGATGTCACTAAACCGCAGGGCGAGAAAATAACGATTACAAGCATGGCGGACGGTTCTCCTTTCCGCATGGATAAGATATATAAGGTGGCCTTGAATTCTTACCGTGGCAATGGTGGCGGAGAATTGCTGACGAAAGGGGCGGGCATCCCGCAGGAGAAGTTGAAAGACCGCATTATTTTCTCTACGGATAAGGATCTCCGTTTCTACCTGATGAATTACATTGAGGAGAAAGGAACGATGGACCCGAAAGCGCTCAATCAGTGGAAGTTTGTCCCGGAAAAGTGGACGGTGCCGGCTGCCAAACGTGATTATGAATATCTGTTCCGGTCTGTTCGATAAGTATCTAAAAGTGTTCATTATGTCCGATAATGCTCCCGATTGGCTTGTATATCTGATTAAATGCTGGTATATTTGTCGCCAAAAAAAGAGAGAGTATGGATATTCAAAGTGTTCCGAAAGTAGGTATTTCTTCGGTAGTTCATTCTAAACATATAGATGCCGACAACATTGATGTTGTTGATAATGATATAGCGCTTTTCGATACGGAGAGCGTTATATCGTTGTATAACGGGCCTACCAAATTGGAAGTGTTGACGGTGGGGCTTTGTCTGGAGGGTACCGGTACTTTTAAGATTAGTTTGCGTGAATTTCAATTGTGTCCCGGATTGATGGTGATAGCACTGCCTAATCAGATTATCGAGCAGCGGTATTTCAGTCACGATTTTAAAGGCATTTTCTTTGCTGTGTCGAAGAACTTGCTGGAGACGTTGCCTAAGATCGGAAATGTGCTTTCTTTGTTTTTCTATCTGAAAGATTATCCGTGTTTCGACCTCACTCCGCACGAGCAGGAGGTGGTGAAGGAGTATCACGCGTTTATCAGGAAACGGTTGAGGAATAAGGAGGCTTTATACCGTAGGGAAGTGGTAATGGGACTGATGCAGGGGTTCTTTTTCGAACTTTGCACTATTTTTACTAATCATGCGCCTGCAAACGCTACTACGATGAAGAACAAAAGCCGGAAAGAGTATATCTTCGAACGCTTTTATGAGTCTCTAGTGGAGTCTTACCAGTCTGAACGCAGCGTAAAATACTATGCTGACCAACTATGTCTGACACCGAAACATCTTTCGGGAGTAGTGAAAGAAGTCAGCGGAAAAACAGTGGGAGAGTGGATTGATGAGTTGGTGATTCTGGAAGCGAAAGCCCTCCTGAATTCTTCAAGTATGAATATACAGGAGATTGCCGACCGGCTGAATTTTGCAAACCAGTCTTTCTTCGGGAAATACTTCAAGCATTACACCGGTATGTCTCCAAAAGAATACCGGAAAAGTCGCTAAAATCATAGAACACCGGAGCGTACACGGCTTAGTGTCTCCGGTGTCATCAGAAGATAGGAAGCGATGTGTGCCAGAGGAGCGCGTTTGATGATTTCCGGATGTGTTTCGAGCAGGAGGTTATAGCGTTCGCGAGCGGATTCGAAACGCCAGGAGTCTGCTTTAACCTGTGATACAATTAAAGAGTATTCCAATATCTTTTGATAGAACATGTTGATTTCCCAGTTCTCCCTCGCTAATTTTTGTATCATGTCGCGGGGGAATAAGTAAATAATGGAAGGTTCAAGAGTTTCCACGATTAGCCGGGTGGGTACTTGTTTCAGAAAACTTTCAATGCACATCACGATACATCCTTCGTATGAGAAATGTTCGGTCACGTCTTTCCCGTTTTTGTAATAGTACTGCCTAAGCATGCCTTTTCCTACAAAAACAAGTTCGTGGGCTACTTCTCCTTCGTTGAGCGCTATGGCTCCTTTGGGGAATTCTTCACGAATCAGTATGCTTTCTATCTGCCGTCTTCCTTCTATACTCATCTCCGGAAAGCGGGAATTGACAACAGCATTTACAGTCTCTCTTAATAGTGTATCCATGTCTTTTCTGTCTTGATGTGTGCAAAAATACTAAAAACGGTTGACATAAATCAAGGGTGGTATAAAAAAGATGTATATTTGTCCGCAAAATCAAGAAGTAAGGTGATTATGAATAAGATAATAGGCTTGGCAGTGTTGCTGTTTTGTTTGAGTGGCTGCGTAAGGGATAATGATGCTATTTATTATCCGGTTGGCAACGTGGATGTGGAAAGAGGCGGTCCGGCTTTGGAGGCAGGAAAGGGAGATTTGATAGCCCGAAGTTATAATACCGAAGATTATGTGTTGGACACGCTTGCGCAGTATCCGGGTGACCCGACTCTCGGTAAACTGACATTTATGATTAACCTGAAAAATCAGTTGGCGGATCAGGAAGTAGATGGATTTAATGGCGTCGGCCGGTCTAAACTAACGATGAGCCTTGGATATAAAGACGGTAACTATCCGGTAGAAAGTCAAGTCCCTGTTTATACCTCGTCTGATGTGACTGCCAGTTATGCAATCAAACTCCGCTTGAAAGGGGAATTGACCTTGACGGGAGACGAATGGATGATTGACTATGTGTATGCCCAATTAGCGGGCTTATTCCAGCCTTATCCGCCTACGTCTTTCCCGGAAGTGTTTATGTGTAAAGGAGGTGAGCAACCATTCGCTACTTTCGATTCTTTCCGTAGAACTTGGACATTTGATATAACCTATGATCGTTCCAACCTTTCTTTCAGCCAACTGTATTTCAACTTGTTCGTAAACCTGGCCGGGCAGAGGAGGGAAGAAAGAGTCCGGTTGAGAATAGATAAAGAATCTTGCTTTGAGATCTATAAAGAAAAAGAGGAAATGTAGTTTAACTGCATTTCCTCTTTTTCTTTATAGGTAGGTACATTAATGGGATAGCACGATAATAATTCAAGATGAATATTTGCATTAAATTTGCATTTTTCTTTTGAAAATACTTCTTTATAACGCCTAAAAACGATACTTTGATATAGATATAGGGCAATAAAAAAGCCTCTTACTTGCTAGTAAGAGGCTGATAATCAGATAGTAGTGGGTACGAGAATCGAACTCGTATTACATGCGTGAGAGGCATGTGTCCTAACCGTTAGACGAACCCACCGGAGTTTGATAGATTAAAAAGAGCCAAGTCTTTAAAACTTAGCTCTTTTTTATATTGAGATTTTTTGCGGAAGCTGGGGGATTCGAACCCCCGGTACCCTTACGAGTACGTCAGTTTAGCAAACTGGTGGTTTCAGCCACTCACCCAAACTTCCTTGAACCCGCATTCTCTCTCAAATGCGGTGCAAATATAGGGGGAACTTTTGGACTACGCAAATCTTTTAGCAAGATTTTTTTTACCTATTTTTTGTAAAATGAGATAACCTGCTATGTTTCAAATGTTAAACGGAAGAATTTTTTTTGGCTCAGTCTGAAACCTTGGGGGATTGCGTTAAAATTCTTATTTTTGCATCATGAAAACATCCTCTTCCC